>Ga0308159_1001109_pt1 | contig 43891 bp, 36 predicted proteins | sample PhyCR1_FD_201040 | JGI IMG/M metagenome (GOLD analysis project Ga0308159, IMG submission 201040) | Phyllosphere microbial communities from UC Gill Tract Community Farm, Albany, California, United States - DLSLC.R1 | ecosystem: Host-associated > Plants > Phyllosphere > Unclassified | place: USA... | reverse complement strand
TGCGGGCTGGTCACTTCATGGAGCAGGTGGCGGTCGATATACAGGATGGCGGTGCCGTCATCTTCCGTATGAACGACGTGCGACTCCCAGAGTTTGTCGTAGAGCGTCTTGAGCATGTTGCGGTCCGGCGGAACTGGAAAGGGGTGCTGATCGGGAAAAATAGCTTTTGATTATGCCATAAAGCGAAGGGTCTGACCTCCTTGCCGTGTTTTCCGCCGCGTCGCCACAACAGGCAATAATGCTGCAAGGCAGCAGAAAAAGCGCAGAAGTTGCGGCCCACATGAAAAATCCGGCATTTCCCCATTCGGTCGGGGCCATGCCGGATTGCGATACGGTCTGCAGCGAGGTTCAGTGCTCAGCGCTTGCGGGTCTGCTGGTACAAGGGATCGACGCGCTGCGCATAGACCGTCAGGTCGGCAATGCGCTCGCTGCTGGAGGGGTGGGTGGACATGAACTTCATCGGCTCGTCCCCGCCCAGGCCGGCCATCTTCTGCCAAAGGGTCACCGCCGCCTTGGGATCGTAGCCGCCGCGTGCGGCCAGTTCCACGCCGATGCGATCGGCCTCGGTCTCATTGGCGCGCGAATTGGGCAAGCCCATCAGGCCCATGTAGAGATACTGGCCACCCTGCTTGCCCACGTCGCCCAGCCCCAGCAGGGCCGCACCGATGGAAATGGCCGAATTGGCCACCACCTGCTGCGAGGCGCGCTCGCGGGCATGCTCGCGCAGGGCGTGGGCGATCTCGTGGCCCATCACGGCGGCCAGTTCATCGTCAGTGATCTTGAGCTTGTCGATCAGACCGGTATAGACCGCGATCTTGCCGCCCGGCATGCACCAGGCATTGGTTTCGTCCGAGGTCAGGACATTGACTTCCCAGTTCCACTTCAGCGCATCGGGGCGGAACACCCCGGTCTGCGGGATCAGGCGATTGGCGATGGCGCGCACCCGCTGCACCTGCGCGGCGTTGCGGTTGAGCAGGCCCTTGCCCTTGGCCTCGGCCAGTACCTGCGCATATTCCTTGCTGGATGCCGCTTCCATCTCGGCCGAGGACACCAGCATCTGCTGCTTGCGCTCGATGCCCACGGCACCGCCCTGGGTGGTCTGTACGGTCTCGCATGCCACCAGGCCCACCAGGGCTGCGGCCAGCAGACTGTTCTTGATGATAGGTTTGAGCTTCATGCCCGCCTCCATTGAATAATTGATCTTGATTCCGGGTCAGCCGGTGGGCAGGCCTGCACGCGCCCGCCCACCGTGAGCGGCTTCGACCCGGACAGCCGCAAATTGTTTCAGGCAGGAAAAAGCCGGCGACCGCTTGCGCGATGGCCGGCTTGCGCTCGGTCCTGCCCGGTTCAGCGCAGCGCCGGTGTATCGACCTTCACATCACCGCACTGGGCGCGGTTGCGCAAGGCGTGGTCCATCAGCACCAGGGCCAGCATGGCTTCGGCGATGGGCGTGGCGCGGATGCCCACGCAGGGGTCATGGCGACCGAAGGTTTCCACCGCGATCGGCTGGCCGTTCTTGTCGATGGAAGGGCGCGGGGTGCGGATGCTGGAAGTGGGCTTGATGGCAATGGAGGCCGTGATGTCCTGGCCGGTCGAGATGCCGCCCAGGATGCCGCCGGCGTTGTTGCCGACGAAGCCTTCCGGCGTGAGCGCATCGCCGTGCTCGGACCCCTTCTGCGCCACCGAACGGAAGCCGGCACCGATCTCCACGCCCTTGACGGCGTTGATACCCATCAGGGCAAAGGCGATCTCGGCGTCCAGCTTGTCATACAGCGGCTCGCCCAGGCCGACCGGCACGTTCTGCGCCACCACGTCGATGCGCGCACCGATGGAGTCGCCGTCCTTGCGCAGGGCATCCATGTAGTCTTCCAGGCGCCCGATGATGCTGGCATTGGCGGCGAAGAAGGGATTGTGGGGCACATGCTCCCAGGATTCGAAGGGGATCGCGATCTCGCCCAGCTGGCTCATGCACCCCTTGAAGGTGGTGCCGTACTTCTCGAACAGCCACTTCTTGGCGATGGCCGCCGCGCCCACCACCGGTGCGGTCAGGCGTGCCGAGGAACGGCCACCGCCGCGGGGATCGCGGATGCCGTACTTGTGCCAGTAGGTGTAGTCGGCGTGACCGGGACGGAAGGTATCGAGGATATTGCCGTAGTCCTTGCTGCGCTGGTCCTGATTGCGGATCAGCAGCGCAATCGGGGTACCGGTGGTCTTGCCCTCATAGACGCCGGAGAGGATCTCGACGGTATCGGGCTCCTGGCGCTGGGTGACGTGGCGCGAGGTGCCGGGACGGCGGCGATCCAGTTCCGGCTGGATATCGGCTTCCGACAGCGTCATGCCCGGGGGGCAGCCATCGATCACGCAGCCGATGGCCGGGCCGTGGGATTCGCCGAAGGTGGTGACGGTGAAGAGCGTGCCGAAGGTATTGCCGGACATGATGGAATTCGCGCAAAAGGGGAGAAAGACGCGATTTTACCAGCCCCGGGCGCCGCCGACGAGCCACGGCGCCCTCCCCGCCTGCAGCCTACTTCCAGTCGCCGCGCAGTTCGCGCACCTTTTCCTGCAGCAGCTCGGGGCTGACCTGCTCGGCCGGGATGGGCTCGCCGGCCACCAGTTCCAGCCGCGAGAACAAGCCGCGCCGGAAGGTGCGCGTGACCGGGTTGCTGGGATCGCGCGAGAACAGGCTACCCCACAAGCCGCGCAAGGCCAGCGGCACCACCGGCACCGGGCTGCGGTCGATGATCTTCTGCACGCCGCCCCGGAAGGGGTTGAGCTCGCCATCACGCGTCAGTTTTCCCTCAGGGAAGATGCACACCAATTCACCCTCGTGCAAGGCCTGGGCGATATCGACGAAGGCCTTCTCGGTCAGCCAGGGGTCGGCCTTGACCGGTGCAATCGGGATCGCCCGCACATTGCGGAACAGCCAGGCCATCACCGGTATCCGGAAGATCTGGTAATCCATCACGAAGCGCACCGGGCGCGGGCTGGCCGCCATGATGGCGATGGCATCGACATAGCTCACATGGTTGCACACCAGCACCGCCGCGCCCTGGTCGGGAATGGCCTGGCCATTGACGATGCGCACCCGGTAGAAGGTATGGATCAGCAGCCAGGCCAGGAAGCGGATCAGGAATTCCGGCACCAGCGAGAAGATGTAGACCGCCACCACGCCGTTCATGATGGCCGTGGCCAGGAAGATCTGCGGAATCGTCATCCCTGATTTCAGCATGACCATGGCCACCAGCGCCGACACCACCATGAACAGCGAATTCATGATGTTCATCCCGGCGATGGTGCGCGAGACGTGGGCCGGATCGCAGCGGGTCTGGATCAGCGCAAACAGCGGCACGATGTAGAGCCCGCCGAACAGGCCGATGCCCAGGCAATCACCGAGGATGCGCCAGCTGCCGCCGTGCGCCAGGAAACCGCCGAGGTCCAGCATCGCCGCCGGCGTCACGTAGGCCTGGCTGGCAAAATACAGTTCCAGCCCGAAGACCGACAGGCCGATGGAGCCGAAGGGCACCAGCCCGATTTCCACCTTGTGGCCCGACAGCCGCTCGCACAGCAGCGAACCCACGCCGATGCCCACCGAGAACACCGCCAGCAGCAGCACGAAGACGCTGTGGTCGCCGTGCAGGTAGTTCTTCGCATAGACAGGGAATTGCGCCAGCATGATGGCGCCATAGAACCAGAACCAGGAATTGCCCAGCAAGGAGAGGAACACCGGCCGGTTGCGGCGCGAGAAACCGAGATTGCGCACCGTTTCCGTGAAAGGATTCCAGTTCACCCTCAGCTCCGGGGCCGGGGCCGGCGAGAGCGGAATGCGCAGGCTGGCCAGCCAGCCCAGCACGGCAATGCCGATGGTCACGCCGGCCACCAGGTGCAGCCCCCAGGGCTTGTGCACCACCAGCACCGCACCCAGGATTTCCCCCAGCAGGATGCCGACGAAGGTCCCCATCTCGATCAGGCCATTGCCGCCGGTCAGTTCCTCCCGCTTCAACTGCTGCGGCAGGTAGGCATACTTGACCGGCCCGAACAGCGTGGAATGGATGCCCATGCCGACCACCGCCGCAATCAGCAGCCACAGGTGGTGCGTCATCCAGCCGTAGGCGGCGATGCCCATGATGACGATTTCCAGCAGCTTCACGAAACGCGCCACGCGGCCCTTTTCCAGCTTGTCCGCCAACTGGCCGGAGGTGGCCGAGAAGAGGAAGAACGGCAGGATGAACAAACCCGGGATGAGGTTGTTGAGCAAGCCCGGATCCATCTCGGTCCAGGACAGGGCGTCATAGGTGAGGATGGTCAGCAGCGCGGTCTTGAAGACATTGTCGTTGAGCGCGCCCAGGAACTGGGTCCAGAAGAAGGGAGCGAAACGCCGTTGGGAGAAAAGCGAGAACTGGCTGTTCTTTTGCATGGGCAATCAGGTCAGGGAAACGGAACGCGCAGCCTACGCAGGCCGGGCCGAAATGACAACAACCTCAATGGACAATAAAAAACCGCTCCAGCAGGAACGGTCAGGACCAGGCCGCCTGCGGTGGCAGGCGGCGTCAGCGCAGGAAACGGCAACCGCGACAGCGACGCTCAGGCGTTGCCTTCGCGCTCTTCTTCCTCGGCCGGCCAGTCGCGGATGTAGGCCTTGAGCATCTTGTTCTCGAAGCCTTGCGCATCCAGCACGGCCTTGGCCACGTCGTAGAAGGACATCACGCCCAGCACGGTGCGCGCTTCCATCACGGGCACGTAGCGTGCGTGCTTTTCCAGCATGATGCGGCGCACTTCGTTCAGATCGGTATCGGGGGTGACGGTGATGGGGGCGTCGTTCATGTGCTTGCGCACGGTCGAGCCACCCAGGGCGCCGCCGTTCTTGTGCAGCGTCAGCAGCACTTCGCGGAAGGTCAGCATGCCGACCAGGTCGCCATATTCCATGACCACCAGCGAGCCGATGTCTTTCTCTGCCATCGCGGCGACCGCCTCCTGAATCGGGGTGTCCGGCGTGACGGTGAAGAGAATGTTGCCTTTGACCTTGAGGATTTCAGAGACTTTCATGATGTCGTCCTAGTTGTATGAAGCTGTTTTGACTGTAGGCGATGACGCCCGGAAAATCCAATTCATGGGGGCAACAGGATAACTGATCCTGGATGCCGCCGCTGGCGGGGGCGCGATGCATGCACATGGTACGGTCAAGCGCGCCCTTTGGGCAACCGGCAATCGCGCTGCCATGCAGTATTTCCAGCAATCATGCGAAGCTTGCTTCAGCACAAGGTTTGCATATGCGCGCTGCGCTGACTAAGCTGGAATCGTCAGGATCACCTGGAGAAGCCCATGGCCGCCACCCTGCCCGACCGACACTACGCCAGCTTCAGCGAGTTCTATCCGACCTACCTGAGCGAACATGCGCACCGGGTCAACCGGCAGTTGCACTTCCTGGGGTCGACGCTGGCACTGCTGAGCCTGTTGCTGCTGCTCATCACCCACCAGTGGTGGTGGCTGGCGGTGGCCCTGTTCTGTGGTTACGGCTTTGCCTGGGTCGGGCATTTCATGGTGGAGAAGAACCAGCCGGCCACCTTCCGCCATCCCCTGTATTCCTTCATGGGCGACTGGGTCATGTACTGGCAGATGCTGACCGGGCAGGTCTCGTTCTGAGCGCTCAGCGCTCCCACATGCGGCGCCGCTCATCCAGCGGCACGGCGGCATAGGGCATGGCAGCCACGGTGCTTTGCGCCTGCGCGTCGACGCTGGCAATGCCTGCGGGGCTGCAGTAGTCATCCAGCGACTGGCCGAGCACGCCGTCAATGGCGTCTTCCACCCGCCTCACCAGAGCCTCCTCGTCGCCCGCCTGCGCCAGCACGGCGGGATCGAACACGAACAGCCGATACACCTGGGCCAGCCGGATCGTGCTGGGGTTGGCCACCAGCGTCCAGCGGTCCATGTCATCGGTGATGCGGCGGTTCCAGCCGGTGCGGCGACTGGTCTCCGGCTTGACCGAGGCCACCCAGCCTTCTTCACTCATCCGGCTCAGCAACTGTTGCAATTCGCCCAGCCCCAGCCGCGTGGCGCGACGCACCTCATCCATGCTCACCACCGCCGACTCCACCCCCACGCGGGCCGCATGCAGGAATTTCAGGACCTTCACCGCATCGATGAACTCCGCCCCCGGCGAGGCCACATGCCACCAGCGCTCGTAGCGCACCACCGGCAGCGCCGCCGTCAGCAGGGCGCCAAACAGGGTGATCATCCACATCATGTAGATCCACACCAGGAAGATCGGCAGCACCGCCACCGTGCCATAGACCATGGTGTAGGTCGGGAACTGCATGATGTAGACCGCGAAGAGGCGCTTGGCGATTTCCAGGCCGACACCGGCCAGCAAGCCGCCGGCCAGGGCGTCGCGCCAGTCCACGGTCTGGTTGGGTACGGTGCTGTAGAGCAGCGTATAGGCCAGCGTCGAAAACATCAGCGAGACCAGGGTATAGAAACCCGCGCCCAGCCACGGCAGGCTCTTGACCGCACCACCGGTGGCGCTGGAGAGGTAGGAGGTCACGCTGATGGACACCCCGATCAAGAGCGGACCCAAGGTGATGATGGCCCAGTACACCAGCACCCGCTGCACCAGCGGACGCGACTTCTTGACCCGCCAGATCTGGTTGAACACGCTCTCGATGGTGGACATGGTCAGCACCGAGGTCAGGATCAGCACCACCCCGCCCACCGCTGAAATGCGTGCCGACTTGGCCGCGAACTGGTTCAGGTAGCCCAGGATGGTATTGGCCACCCCCTTGGGCATGAGGTTCTCGACGAAATAGGCTTCCAGCGAAGCGCGGAAGGTCGAGAACAGCGGGAAGGCCGTAAACAGCGCCAGCGCGATGGTCAGCACCGGCACCAGCGAGAGGATCGTGGTAAACGTCAGGCTGCCGGCCACCTGGGGCAGGCGATCCTCGCGCAGTCGCCGGCCGGCGAAGCGCAACAGATCGCTCAACTGTTCTCGGGACAGACCACGCATACGGGAAAAGGGAAAACGCAAAGAGGGCATCGGTTCGACTTCATGGGGTGACGGCAAGTAACAGCGCCACACCCGGGTTCTTTCCCGCCGACAGGCGGCGGGATGACAAGTTTGGCGATTATCGCCCAAGCCGCCGGCAAAATCCCGCAAAAATCGAAGCCGAATCCTAAAGTTGCAGTTATGACCTCAATGATGCGCAGCAAAAGGCAGCAGTCGAGGAGATTTCTCTCTTTTTCCCTCACGCTGGGAGGAAAAAAACGGAAATATAATAAGTCACATGATGACCAGTTCCTCCCCCTCTTCCGTGAACGCTCCCTCCAACGCCACCATCCTGGTGCTCTACTATTCGCGCCATGGCGCCACCCGCAAGCTGGCCGAACTGATCGCCCAGGGCGTGGAAAGCGTCCCCGGCTGCGATGCCCGGCTGCGCACCGTGCCGGCGGTCTCCACCGTCACCGAGGCCGTGGAGCCGGACGTCCCCAGCTCTGGCGCGCCCTATGTGGAAGCGGCCGACCTGGCGCAGTGCGACGGCCTGGCCCTGGGTTCGCCCACACGCTTTGGCAACATGGCCGCGGCCATGAAGTATTTCTGGGACGGTACCTCGCCGCAATGGCTCTCCGGCACCCTGACCGGCAAGCCGGCCTGCGTGTTCACCTCCACCGGCAGCCTGCATGGCGGCCAGGAGTCGACGCTGCTGACCATGATGATTCCCCTGCTGCATCACGGCATGCTGTTGCTGGGCCTGCCCTATGCGCATCCCGAACTGATGAATACCCACAGCGGCGGCAGCCCCTACGGCGCCAGTCACTGGGCGGGCGTCAACGGCAACCAGCCACTGTCGGACGACTCGCGTACCCTGGCCATCGCGCTGGGCAAACGGCTGGCAGAGACCGCATTAAAACTACGGAGACCATCATGAACAGCAGCGCGCGCTATTTCCACCTGGGAGCCAGTTCCAGCCTGGTCGTCCTGATCCTGCTCTGTGTGGCATGGGAACTGGCGCTGGCGCCGCTGCGCCCGGGCGGCTCGTGGATGGTGCTCAAGGTGGTGCCGCTGCTGCTGCCCCTGCGCGGCATCCTCAAGCGCGACGTCTATACCCTGCAATGGTCATCCATGCTGATTCTGGTCTACCTGGCCGAGGGCCTGGTACGCGCCACCAGCGACGCCAACCACACCTCGGTCTGGCTGGCCTGGGTCGAGGTGGCATTGACCACGATCTATTTCATCTGCGCGCTGGCCTACCTGCACCCCTTCAAGAAGGCCGCCAAGGAAATCGCCCGCCAGGCCATCCACAAGGCCTCGCGCTGATCTTCGCCAACGCGATCAGTTGCTCCAATCCGCTCCAATACGACGCGCCGCCCCGGTGGCGGCGCGCACCTGTTGCCATGACCGCCATGACCGACACCACCACTGAATTCCTCGCCGCCTGCCGCGCCGCCATCGGCGCCGCACATGTCCTCACCGAACCGGCCGACACCGGCGGCTACCTGACCGACCAGCGCGGCCGCTACACCGGCCGTGCCCTGGCCGTGCTGCGTCCGGCCGATACCAGCGAGGTGGTTTCCATCGTCAAGCTGTGTGCGCACTATGCGGTGCCACTGGTACCGCAAGGCGGCAACACCGGCCTGGTGCTGGGCAGCGTGCCGGACCAGCAGGGCAATGCGGTGCTGCTGTCGCTGCGGCGGCTCAACCGCATCCGCGCCGTCGACCCGATCAACAATACGATGACCGTGGAAGCCGGCTGCGTGCTGCAGCATCTGCAGGAGCAGGCTGCTGCCGTGGGGCGCCTGTTCCCGCTGTCGCTGGCGGCCGAGGGCAGTTGCACCATCGGCGGCAACCTCTCCACCAATGCCGGCGGCACCGGCGTGCTGCGCTATGGCAATACCCGCGAACTGTGCCTGGGTCTGGAAGTGGTCACCGCCGAGGGCGAGGTGATGAGCAGCCTGAAGGGCTTGCGCAAGGACAATACCGGCTACGACCTGCGCGACCTCTTCATCGGCGCCGAAGGTACGCTGGGCATCATCACCGCCGCCGTGGTCAAGCTCTTCCCGCAACCGCTGGCGCAGGTAACGGCACTGGTGGCGCTGGATACCCCGGCCCAGGCCCTGCAGCTGCTGCAACTGGCGCAGTCACGCTGTGCGTCGGCACTGACCGGCTTCGAACTGATGTCGGACTTCTGCCTGCAGCTGGTCTGCAAGCACTTCCCCGAGCAGCGCCTGCCCTTCGCCCAGCGGCATGCGCAATACGTCCTGCTGGAACTGTCGGACAGCGAATCAGAAGAGCACGCCCGCGCCCTCTTCGAAAGCGTCATCGGCGACGCCCTGGAACATGCCCTGGCCAACGATGCCGTGATCGCCGCCTCGCTGGCGCAATCGCGGGCACTGTGGCAATTGCGTGAAAGCATCTCAATGGCGCAGGCGCACGAAGGCAAGAACATCAAGCACGACATCTCGGTGCCGATCTCGCGCATCGCCGACTTCATCGCCACCACCGACGTACTGGTGCAGCAGGCCGCGCCCGGCTGCCGCATGGTGACCTTCGGCCACCTGGGCGATGGCAACCTGCACTACAACGTCTCGCCACCGGTGGGCGTGGCCGATAGCGCATTCCTCGGCCAGCAGTCAGCCATCAACCTGGTGGTGCATGACAGCGTGGACCGCTTCGGCGGCTCGATCTCGGCCGAGCACGGACTGGGTGCGCTCAAGCGCGAGGAAATCCTGCGCTACAAGTCGCCGGTGGAACTGCGGCTCATGCGCGCCATCAAGCAGGCGCTGGACCCGCAGCAGCTGATGAATCCGGGCAAGGTGCTATAGCCGCCAGGGCAGTACGGGCCGGCAAACAAAAAGGGACGGACGCTATCACGAGCCGTCCGCCCCAACCTCCCCCTCAGGAGCCTGCCTGAAACGCTTGCCGCAGCAAGGTTTCCCTATGTGGTCATCTTTGCATCTCGCGCTACGTGGCAATCCGAAGAATAGCGAGCAATGCCACGGCCAATTTCCCGGATCAGACGGAGCAGACCGATCAGGCCGCGCTCTTGTGCTGCTCGCGCATGGTCTGCAGGAACAGGTCGGGCGCCATCGGCCGCCCCCTGAGATAGCCCTGCAGGGCGTCGCAACCCACCGAGGCGAGGAATTGCTGCTGGCGCTCGGTCTCCACACCCTCGGCCACGATGCGCAGGTTCAGCGTGCGTCCCAGGGCCACGATGGCCGAGACGATGGCCGCATCCTCCGTGCCGTCGCTGAGATCACGCACGAAGCCGCGATCGATCTTCAATTCATTGGCCGGCAGGCGCTTCAGGTACAACAGGCTGGAATAGCCGGTCCCAAAGTCATCGATGGAAATCTCCACCCCCAGGTCGGCAATCTTCTGCAGGGTCAGCAGGCTGGCCTCGGTATCGTGCATGGCGGTCGATTCGGTGACTTCCAGCGTCAGGCTCTGCGGCGGCAGCTGATGGCGCTCCAGCGCGGCGCGCACCACCTCCACCAGATGCGGATCGGCAAATTGCACTGCCGACAGGTTCACGGAGATCTTCCAGTCGGCATAGCCCAGGGTCAGCCACTCATGCATCTGGCGACAGGCCTCGTCCAGCACCCAGGCACCGATGGGGATGATCAGCCCGGAGCGCTCGGCCAGGCCGATGAATTCATCCGGCCCCACCAGGCCACGTTCGGGATGCTGCCAGCGCAGCAGCGCCTCGGCGCCCAGCACCGGGCCATCGGGCAGGCTGAACTTGGGCTGGTAGACCAGCCGGAACTGCTTGCGCTCCAGCGCCACCCGCAGGTCCTGCAGCCACTGCAGCTGATGGTGGGCATTGGCATTCATCGAAGGCTCGAAGAAGTTGTAGCCATTGCGACCGGCGCGCTTGGTGTGGTACATCGCGGCATCGGCGTTGATGACCAGGTCGTGGCGGGTATTGCCGTCTTCCGGATAGATGGCGATGCCGATGCTGGCCGAGACCCGCAACTCGTGCTCGCCCACACAGAAGGGCTGGTTGACCGCCTCCACCAGCTTCTCGGCCACCGGCATGGCGTCATCGGGCAGCGTCAGGTCGACCAGGATCACGAACTCGTCCCCGCCCAGGCGCGCCACCGTATCGTGGGCGCGGGTGGTGGCCGTGAGACGGCGCGCCACCTCCACCAGCAGGCGGTCGCCCACATGGTGACCCAGCGAATCGTTGATGGCCTTGAAGCCGTCCAGGTCCATGAACATCAGCGCGAAATGGCCATTGCTGCGGGCCGCCTTGTTGATCGCCTGGGTCAGGCGGTCTTCCAGCAGGGTGCGGTTGGGCAGCTTGGTGAGATGGTCGTGCAGCACCATCTGTGTCAGTTCTTCATTGGCCTCGGCCAGCGAGCGGGCCAGCTTGGCGGTGCGCGACTCCAGCCGTGCATCCAGCACCGAGGTCAGCAAGGCAATCGTCAGCACCGCCAGCGTGACCACGATGATCAGGATTGCCAGCCAGCCGATGCCCACACCTTCGCGCGCCGACATGCAGACCGAGCCGCTGGGGAAACTGGCCGCCGCCATGCCGGTGTAATGCATGCCGACGATGGCCACGCCCATCACCACCGAAGCACCGGCGCGCGCGGCCTTCACATGCGGCGTATTCTTGCGCAGGCTGAAGGCGATCCATAGCGCAGCAGCCGAGGCCGCGATGGCAATGCACACCGACACCACGAACAGCGCCACGTCATAATCGATGCCCGGCTGCATGCGCATGGCGGCCATGCCGGTATAGTGCATGCCGGCGATGCCCGCCCCCATCAGCAGCGCACTGCCGAACAGGCGCCGCAGGGGCAGGTCCCTGCGGGTGACGATCCACAGCGCAAAGCCGGAGGTGGCGATGGCGATCAACAGCGATACCGCCGTGATCCATGCGTCATAACCCAGGGCGATCGGCAGGCGGAAGGCCAGCATGCCGATGAAGTGCATGGACCATATCCCTACGCCCATGGCGATGGCGCCGCCGGTCAGCCAGAAGCGGGCCACGCGCGGATGCTGGTTGCTGGTGGTATTGATACGCTCGGCCATGTCCAGCGCCGTATAGGAGGCGAGGATGGCAACCAGCAGTGAGACGACAACCAGCAACTTGTCGTAGGTGGCGATGAGCATGGCGAACGGTACGGCGTATCAGTATCAGGACAGGAACAGGACGAAAATCGCGGAAGGCAACCGGGAAGATCAGGGAAATTCAGCCAATCTCAGGAGCTAGCAGCCAATATCAGTGACCCAGGATGCCCATGGAACCAAGCTTAGAAGGCGCAGCATTGTCCCACAATCAGGAAATACCCGTTGTCATACTGATATCTTTCGGAGGCACTTCTCAGCCCGGGAGTAACAAGCTGCTAGCTATCGGCAGCTGATCCGTACGTGATTGGCAACTTTATCGGGCGCAACCGATCTGTTCTCACTGCAGTGCGCCTGCCGGCCAGCCTTTGCGTCCCTGTTTCCCGGTTTTTCTGGAGGGCGCTGCCCTCCCCGGCCCGCCCGCGCAGCAAGACAACATGCAAAATGAAAACAAAACACAACAAATCGACAACAAGGACATCATGCTGAGCTTACCCCAAACCCGTCCGCGCCATCGGAAAAACTGCCTGCCCCCACGCTGGAAACGCACTTCCCGCCTGCTTGCGCTGGCTTTGTGTGGCATCGGCGCAGCGCTGCTCTGGAGCAGCCCGGCCCAGGCCGGCATCTCCATGGTGCAGCCACCCAAGCGCATCGATGCCAGCAAACCCCTGGAACTGACGCTGCTGGTGTCCGAGGACGAACAGGCCGAACGCAGCTACAACCTGCCGCCCACCCTGCTGGTGGCAGCCTCGGCCGACATGATCCCGCCCCAGCAGATCACCCTGCAGCGGGTCGATGGCGAGGACCGCCTCACGCTGCGGCAAGGCGAGTTCCGCAAGGTGCGCTATCGCGGCGTGCTGCCGGAGCGCCTGCGCGGCATGGTGCGCATCGAGCCGATCGGCATCGACGCCTCGCCGGTGCTGGTGGCGGTGGTGCGTCCGGATGCGAGCCTGGGGCCGTTGCCGGAGTCGCCCGACCTGATCAACACCCCGCTGGCCGACTCCAGCAGCAAGGTGGCCCCGGTGGCGCCCTCGGCCACGGTGCTCACGCCCGGCACCAATGCCTCGCCCATCGACAGCGCACCGGCGGCCGAAGACATCCTCTCCAATAATCGCCGCCTGTCCTTCAACGAGCCGATGTACTTTACGGTCGGGCATAACCACGGCGATACCAATGCCCGCTTCCAGTTCAGCTTCAAGTTCCGTGTCTTCGTGCCGGACGATCCGCGCTCGCGCGGCCTGCTGGACAATCTCTACCTGGGCTACACCCAGTTCTCGCTGTGGGACCTGTCGGCGCCTTCCGCGCCTTTCCGCGATACCAGCTATCGCCCCAGCCTCTACTACTACCTGCCGGACCTGGGCATCCAGAACGGCGTGTTCAGCCGCATCGGCATCGCCACCGGCCTGGAGCACGAGTCCAACGGTCGCGACGGTCCCGAATCGCGCAGCATCAATACCTATTTCATCGAACCGACCTTCAACTTCGGCAACCTCAACGACTATCACTTCAAGGTCGCGCCCAAGGTCTACGCCTATCTCGGCCCGACCCGCGATAATCCGGACATCGCCGACTACCGCGGCCACCTGGACCTGAAGCTGGCCTATGGCAAACCGGACGGGGTGGAAGTGGCGACCATGCTGCGCAAGGGCAGGCTGGGCGGCAAGTACAGCGCCGAGACGCAGATTTCCTATCCACTCTCGCGCCTGCTGCCCGGTACCGCCGGCTACCTGATGGCCAGCTACTTCTCCGGCTACGGCGAAAGCCTGCTGACCTACAACCAGAAGGACAGCCCGCAACTGCGCATCGGCTACGCCTTGTGGCGATAGGACCGGGCCCGAGCACTGGCCGGTAAAAGCACAACGGGGATGCACTGCATCCCCGTTGTTCATTGTTGCAGCGGACCTGGGTCGCGCGTCAGGCCACCGGCGTGCGCATGGTGACGAACTCCTCGGCCGAGGTCGGATGGATGCCGATGGTGGTATCGAACTGCGCCTTGGTGGCACCACACTGCAGGGCCACGGCGAAACCCTGGATCACTTCGCCGGCGTCGCCGCCCACCATGTGTACGCCCAGCACCCGGTCAGTGGCGGCATCGACCACCAGCTTCATGAAGGTTCGTTCAGTATTGCGCGAAAGCGTGTTCTTGAGCGGCTTGAAATCGGTCTTGAAGATCTTCACCGCGCCCACTTCCTTCCTGGCCTCTTCCTCGCTCATGCCGACGGTGCCGATGTTGGGATGGCTGAAGACAGCGGTGGGGATGTTGCGGTAGGACATGCTGCGCTCGCCCTTTCCGAACAGGCGCGCCACCACCACCATGGCTTCGGCCAGCGCCACCGGGGTGAGCGCCACGCGGTCGATGACATCGCCCACGGCCAGGATGGAGGGCACGCTGCTCTCGAAGTTGTCGTTGACCGGAATGGCGCCGTTCTTCGCCAGCGCGATACCGACCTTCTCCAGCCCCAGCCGGCCCGTATTGGGCGTGCGGCCGGTGGCGAACAGCACGCACTCGGCCTGCAGGGTCTCGCCATTGGTCAGGCGCACCTGCTTGACGCTGTCCTCCGTGGCGCCTGCGGCATCCTCGGCTTCGATGGCATCGATGCTGGCGTTGAAGACCAGGCGGATGCCCTTCTTGGCCATCTCGTCGGCCAGGTGTACGCCGAGGTCGGCATCCATGTTGCGCAACAGACGCTCGCGGCGATAGACCAGGGTCACCTCGCTGCCCAGGCCGTTGAGGATGGAGGCCAGTTCCACTGCGATATAGCCGCCCCCCAGCACCACCGCGCGCTTGGGCAGGCCCTTGAGGCGGAAGAAGTCATCCGAGGTGATCCCCAGTTCGCTCCCGGGAATCTGCGGCTTGTCCGGATGGCCGCCGGTGGCGATCAGGATGTGGCGGGCGGTGAAGCGCTGGCCATCGACGTTGACCGTATGCGCATCCTCCACCGTGGCAAAGCCGCGATGCAGCTTGACGTTGGCCCCATCCAGCAGGCGCTGGTAGATGTCGTTGAGGTGGGCGATCTCGCGATCCTTGTTGGCGATCAGGGCCGACCAGTCGAAGCTGGGCTTGCCGTTGAGGGTCCAGCCATAGCCGGCGGCGTCGGCGAAGTCCTCGTGGTAATGCGCACTGTAGGACATCAGCTTCTTCGGAATGCAGCCCACGTTGACGCAGGTGCCGCCCAGGTCGCCCTTCTCCGCCAGGCCCACGCGGGCGCCGGTCTGGCCGGCGAAGCGCGCAGCGCGCACGCCACCGGACCCGCCGCCGATGGTGAAGAGGTCGTAATCGTATTGGCTCATGGTTTCTCCATTGCATGGACGCTGCCCCCTGGCCGCGTCCGTGTTCTATCTGGTCGGTCTGACCGTTATGCGGGCGTACTGCCGCTTTGCAAGGGCGCCCGGCGCCGGCCATCCAGCGCGCGCATCACCAGCAGCACCGGTGCCAGCCCCACCAGCACGATGGACAGCGCCGGCAACGCCGCTTCGCCCAGACGCTCGTCACGCGCCAGGTTGTGCGCGATCACGGCCAGGGTGTCGGTATCGAAGGGACGCAACAGCAGGGTCGCCGGCAATTCCTTGACCACATCGACGAACACCATCAGCGCTGCCACCGCCAGCGAACGCCACAGCAAGGGCAGGTGCAGACGCCAGGCGATCGCCGCGCGCGAACTGCCCAGGGTACGCGCCGCTTCATCGAGACTGACCGGGATGCGGGTATAGCCGGACTCCACCGACTGCACCGCAACTGCCGTGAAGCGTACCAGATACGCATAGATCACGCCCAGGGAGCTGGCCGTGAGCAGCACGCCCAGACCGGCCGCCGGCCACCACGCCTGCAGCCAGGCCACCGGCAGCAGGATGCCCACCGCGATCACCGATCCGGGAATCGCATAGCCCATGCCGGCCAGCCGCGCCGTCAGACGCAACATCGCCCCCTGCAGACGCGGCAGACCACCGGCACGCAGCGCAAAGCACAGGGCCAGCGCCAGCACGATGGCCGCCAGCGCCGCCATGCCCCCGAAGCGGAAACTGTTCCACACCCAGCCGGCATAACGAGCCAGGTCGAAGGCGACGCCGGCTTCATGACCCACGTCACGCCCCGCCTCGCCCCACCACAGGTGTAACAGGATGCCCACCGGCAGCAGGAACCCCGCCACCACCGGCAAGCCGCACACCAGCCAGGCCAACACCGTCGGGCCGGCTGCCAGCGGCGGGCGCGCGCCCTCGGCGCTGTCAGCGGCATCGGCGCTGCGCGCGCCACGGGTGGCGGCAAAGCGCATGCCGCCCTGCTCGCGGCGTTCCAGCCATAGCAGCACCGCCACGAACAGCAACAACAGCGAGGCGTACTGGGCCGCCGCGATGCGGTCGTCCAGCACCACCCAGGCCTTGTAGATGCCGGTGGTAAAGGTGGTCAGGCCGAAATAGGCCGACACGCCGTAGTCCGCCAGCGTCTCCATCAGCGCCAGCGCGGCGCCGGCCGCCAGTGCCGGGCGCGCCAGCGGCAGCGCCACGCGCACGATGCGCTCGGCCAGCGGCGTACCCAGCATGCGGGCCGCTTCCATCAGGTGGTTGCCGCGTTCGGACAGCGCATTGCGTGCCAGCAGATAGGCATAGGGATAGAGCGTGAAGATAAACATGCAGATCGCCCCCGGCAAACCTCGCACATCCATGCGCCAGCCCGGGAACCAGCCGCGCAGCGTGCTCTGCACCAGCCCGGCGTATTGCAGGAAATCGGTATAGGCATAGGCCGAGACATAGGCCGGCATTGCCATAGGCAGCAGCAAGGCCCAGGACAGCCAGCGCCGTCCGGGAAATTCGAACAGGCTCACCGTCACCGCCGCCGCACCGCCCACCAGCACCACCCCCAGCGGCACCATCAGCGCCAGCCAACCGGAGGTCGCCAGGTAACCGGGCAGGACGGTCTGCATCTGCTGGCGCAGGCTGTCCACGCCGGCCGCGTCCAGGCCGAACCAGGCGGCAAGGATGCCCAACAGCGGCAAGGCGATCAGGACAGCAAGCAAACCGATGATGTGCATAACAAGGAAACGGTGAAAATGGACTACCCAGGTGGAAGACGCGAGGGCTTGCGCTACACTGCACACCCTCAGGCAATCGCGAATTGTAACCATTTCACCGGGCATCTCCATGTTTCTGGAAGTCGAGCACCTCAGCATCCGCTATCCCCGCACTCCCTCCGCCGCCGTCGACGACGTCTCGCTGCGCCTGCAGCCGGGCGAACTGGGTGCGCTGATCGGCCCCTCCGGCAGCGGCAAGACCAGCCTGCTGCGCGCCGTAGCCGGGCTGGAGCCGGCGCAGTCGGGCCGCATCCGGCTGGCCGGGGCGCTGCTGGAAGGCAATGGCATCCGGGTGGCGGCCGAGGAGCGCCGCATCGGCATGGTGTTCCAGGATTTCGCGTTGTTCCCGCATCTGGATGTGGCAGCCAACATCGGCTTCGGCCTGCGCGGCATGGCACGCGGCCAGCGCGAACAGGTGGTGACGGCCATGCTGGAGCTGGTCGGTCTGTCGGGTTCGGGTGGCAAGTTCCCGCACCAGCTTTCCGGCGGCCAGCAGCAACGCATCGCCCTGGCGCGGGCGCTGGCACCGCAGCCACGCCTGCTGTTGCTGGACGAACCGTTTTCCAGCCTGGATGTGGAATTGCGCGAACGTCTGGCGCACGATGTGCGCGACATCCTCAAGCGCACCGGCACCACCGCCCTGATGGTCACGCATGACCAGATGGAAGCCTTTGCCGTGGCCGACGTGGTGGGCGTGATGCGGCAAGGCCGCCTGGAACAGTGGGATAGCCCCTACGCCCTCTATCACCGCCCGGCCACCCGCTTCGCGGCCGATTTCATCGGGCACGGCGTGCTGCTGCAGGGAACACTGATGCAGACATCTGCCCCGGCCTCAGTCAGGGACGGGAGCGAGGGAGAAATTGAAGTGCAGACCGCAGCCGGCCTGTTGCGCGGCATGCCCTTGCACGATCAGCCCCAGCCGGCAAATGCGCAGGTGGACGTGCTGCTGCGGGCTGACGACGTGATGCATGACGACGCCTCACCCTTCAAGGCAAGAGTTGTTCGCAAATCATTCAGGGGAGCGGAATTTCTCTACACGCTGGCGCTGGAGAACGGGCAGCAACTGCTGTCGCTGGTCCCCTCCCACCACGATCACGCGGTGGGCGAGTGGATAGGCATCAGGCTGGACGTCACGCATCTGGTGACCTTCCCCAGCATGGAGTCGTCGTTGGCAGCGGCCGCAGAGGCCGGCACCGCCAGTGCTGGAGTGGGCACACGCTGATCCACGCAGGCCGCCCGGCCCAGCGCATCCACCACCAGCCAGTCGAGGGCGCGCCGCATCAGTAGCGGGCTTTCGACAGCACCACCAGCCAGCGGCGCAGCAGCAGGATTTCCAGATGACCGGGCTCGATGCCGGCGCTGCACTCGATCACCGGATTGACGCGATAACGGCGCACATAGGTGTCACGGCAGATGAAGATTTCGCGACGACCCAGGCGGATCGCCAGCGAAGACGGGCTGGAAGATGCAACAGCGAAGCGAGCGTCGGAAGCAAGATCAAAGTGTGTCATGGCAGCGATTCCTCTTCTTGTCGATTGGAGGCTTCACTTTAGCACAAGCACTGTATGAATACACAGTATTTTTTATACAGTACTGTATGCACCATGGCGAGCATACAACAGCCGGCCCATCCTGCATTTCCCGCCGTGGCGCCTAAGCCACACCGGCCGCCAGGCGCGCCCGCACGAAGCCGATGTGTTCCCGCAGCACATAGAACTGGTCGGCAAAGGCCAGCGGCATCTTCATCCGGTTCACCGCGATCTCGATCTCGTCCAGGCGCCTGAGCATCTCGGCCTGCTCTTCCGGCGATTCGCGGGACAAGCCGCGTTCCAGCGAGATCAGCTCGCCATACCAGCGATAGATGCGCGAACGCACGCGCCAGCCATAGAGCATCGGCACCAGGCGGATACCCGGGATGAGCAGCAGGATCACCGGCAGCACGATCACCACCGCCCGGTCCACCAGGCTGGCCATCCAGAACGGCAGGGTGCGGTAGAAGAAGGTCTTGCCGGACTTGTAATAGCGCGCCGCATCGTCGCTGATCGGATATTCATGCTCCAGCGGCGCCGGGAATTCCCCCGCCTTCTGCATCACGTTGGCCTTGCCATGCACTTCGCGGGCGGCCGCAATGAGCAGGTCCGACAGTGCCGGATGCAGGTCCTCGCGCGCCACCAGTTCGGCCGTGGGTGCGATCAGCTGGGTATCGCGGGCCGGCAGGTTGCGCGCCAGGTCGAACACGCCCATGGGCATCTTCAGGGTATTGAGATAGCGGAAGCGCCGCACATAGGCATCGGCCTGGGAAAAATCCAGCAGGCGGATGCCAGGGGCGCGCAGCAGCTTGCCCATGGTCGCCACCGATACCGAATCGCCCATCAGGAAGGCCGCATCGATCTTGCCGCCGGTCAGCGCCTGGGCCGCCTCATCGCCGCCGATGTTCAACAGCTGGGTGCTGCCGCCCTCTTCCACACCGTTGGCCTTGAGCAGGGTCGCGGCCAGCACGCTGGAACCGCTACCGGCCCCACCGATGGCGATGCGCTTGCCGGCCAGCTCCGACAGCTGGCGCAGCGGCGGGACCGGCTTGCCGTCCTCGCGCGGCGGCGGCGTGCGGTAATACACCGACACCGGCACATAGGAAATGCTTCCCAGCGACACCAGCGGCGCCAGCGCCTCGGCCGGTACCGCGCCGGCCAGGCCGCCCTGCACGAAGCCGACGTCCAGGCTCTGGTCGGGATCGGCCAGGCGTTTCAGGTTGTCCAGCGAGCCCCCGGTCTCGACGATATCGAGGCGGATGCCATCGCGCGCCAGGATGGCCTTGTAGCGTTCGGCCACGCGCCAGAAATTGCTGTCCTTGGGACCGGCAGCGATCGTGATCGAAGACGGCGGGGCCGGGCGGATCAGCCAGATCACCAGCCAGGCGCCGATCAGGATCAGCAGGATGATGGGACCGAAGCTGACGGCCAGGTCGCGCCAGGAGATGGCCACGAAGCGCGCCCGGATGCGGGTCGCCGACGGGGCGTAGGCGGAGAGTTTCTTGTCTTTGAGCATGCGCGCTATTCTAGCCGCGCCGCCCCGCTTTGGGCTTCACTGCCTTGTAACGTGATGTGACTCTCCGCGTCAGTCGCTCAGTAGGTCTTGTACGGCAGGAACTTGCCCGACAGCATCACGTTCACGCGATCCCCATTGGGGTCGGCCTGACGCTGGATGTCCATCTTGAAATCGATGGCGCTCATGATGCCGTCGCCGAATTCTTCGTGGATCAGTTCCTTGATGGTGCTGCCATAGACGCTGACGATCTCGTACCAGCGGTAGATCAGCGGATCGGTCGGCACCGGGGTCGGCAGCGAACCCTTGTAGGGCACGATCTGCAGCCACAGGGTTTCTTCATCGGTGAGTTCGAACAGCTCCTGGGCGGTGGCGGCCTGCTTGGCGGTCAGGGTCATCTGGCCCAGCATGGCAGCGGTGGTCCACTCCTTGCTCTGGCCGATGCGCTCGGCGATCTGGGCCCAGGTCATCTTCTTGCTGACCTTGGCGGTGACAATCTTCTGGGTGACTTGGTTGCGGTCCATGGCTATCTCCTTTGGGTGGACGGGATGAAGATCGACGACACACCTCTCAGTGCGCGTCATCGATCGTGACGAATGCTTGCGACACAATGACGAAATCTCTTGGGCTGCCCTGCCGGTTTTCAGGCCACCGCCTGCTCCAGCCCCGGCATCACGATGCGCGTGGGAGGACGCGGCACCCCGCTGGCCTGGGCCGCCTGGATCTGGCGCGAGCGGTGTACCAGGAAATCCACCAGGTGATTGCGGATGCGATAGAACTGCGGATCGTGATGCATGGCTTCCCGGCTGCGGGTCTTGGGCAAGGTGTTGATGACCACTTCGGCGATGCAGGCCTGCGGGCCGTTGGACATCAGGAATATCTTGTCGGCCAGCAGGATGGCCTCGTCCACGTCATGGGTGATCATGAACACGGTCTGCCCGGTGGCCGCGCAGATCTTCAGCAGCTCGTCCTGCACCACGCCGCGTGTGAGGGCATCGAGGGCGCCGAAGGGTTCATCCATCAGGAGCATCTTGGGCTCGATGGAAAAGGCCCGGGCGATACCCACCCGCTGCTTCATGCCGCCCGAGAGCTCGGAGGGCTTCTTGTGCTCCGCCCCCTTCAGACCCACCATCGCGATGAAGCGGCGCGCATGTTCCTCGGCCTTGGCGCGCGGCCAGTCCGGCCAGCGCGAACGGACCGCGAACACCACGTTGCCCAGCACGCTGAACCAGGGCATGAGTGCATGGCTCTGGAACACCACGCCGCGATCCAGGCTCGGCCCCTTGATCTCGCGCCGGTCCATGATGACCACGCCGTCGCTGGCCGCCTCCAGCCCCGCCAACACGTTGAGGATGGTGGTCTTGCCGCAGCCGGAGTGGCCGATCACACAGACGAATTCACCGCGGTCGATGCCGAAGGAAACCTGTTCGAACACCGGCGGCGCGCCCGCCGCATAGCGTTTGGAGAGCCCCTGCACGCTCAGGAAATTGTGGTCCATGCTCTTGCCCTCTTCATTCGATGTACGCGATTTACTCGACATAGGTCACCAGTCTTTGCAGCCGGGCGAAGATCAGGTCCAGCACCATGCCGGTCACGCCGATGACCAGGATGGCGAAGATCACGCTGGTCAGCGACAGGTTGTTCCATTCGTTCCAGACGAAGTAACCGATGCCGGTGCCGCCCACCAGCATCTCGGCCGCCACGATCACCAGCCAGGCGATGCCCATGGAAATGCGCATGCCGGTCAGGATGGTGGGTGCCGCCGCCGGCAGAATCACCAGAAAGGCGCGCCGCAACGAGGACACTTCCAGCGTCTTGGCCACGTTGAGCCAGTCGCGCCGCACCGAGGCCACGCCGAAGGCGGTGTTCATCAGCATCGGCCAGACCGAGCAGATGAAGATCACGAACACGCCCGAGATCGACGAATCCTTGATCGTGTACAGCGCCAGCGGCATCCAGGCCAGCGGCGAGATGGGCTTGAGGATCTGGATGAAGGGATTCAAGGCGCGCTGCATCAGCGGCGACATGCCCAGCAGGAAACCCAGCGGAATCGCCACCACCGCCGCAATCGCAAACCCCAGTCCGACCCGTCCCAGCGAATAGGCCAGCTGGATGCCGATGCCCTTGTCATTGGGACCATTGTCGTAGAAGGGATTGGCCAATTCCTTGCGGATGGTCTCGCCCATCTGCGCCAGGCCGGGAAAGCCGTCGCGCTTGGCTGCGCCACTGCTCTTGCCCATCAGCTTGGCGTATTCATCCTGGGCGGCACTAGCCGCGCCCTCCTGCGGCAGCGTCGCGAAATGCCACACCATCAGCAACGCCGCCAGCAGCAACAGCGAGATCAGCGCGGCGCGCCAGCCGAGATGCCTGGCCGGCATCATGCGCTCCTCTTGATGGCGAAGCTGTTGACGTAGGCCTCGGCCTTGTTGGCGTCGAACTCCTTGCCCATGATGGAATACTTGCGATAGGCACCTTCCGGCACCGGCTGGCCCAGTTCCTTCATGTGTTTCTTGGCCTCGGTCAGCAGCAGCACCTTCTCGGTGATGGCCTTGTAGTCGATATCACCCTTGATGTAACCCCAACGCTTCATCTGCGTGAGAATCCACACCCCCATCGAATCCCAGGGGACCGGGTCGAAGTCGGCACGGCCCGGCACATTCTTCACATTACCCAGACCATCGGCAAAGCGCCCGGTGAGCACCTGTTCCACCACCGTCTCGGGCTGGTTGAGGTAGGCTGCCGGCGAGATCACCTTGGCCACCAGCGAGCGGTTGGACGGATCGCGCGCCATCGCAGCGGCGGTCAGCACGGCGCGGAACAGCGCGGCAAAGGTGTTGGGGTTCTGCTTGATGAATTCTTCCGACGTACCGAAGGCACAGCAGGGGTGGCCGTCCCAGATGTCGCGCGAGAGGATGTGGATGAAACCGATCTCGTCATACACCGCGCGCTGGTTGAAGGGATCGGGGCCGAGGAAGCCGTCGATGTTGCCGGCCCGCAGGTTGGCCACCATCTCCGGCGGCGGCGTGACGCGGATCTGCACATCGCGGTCCGGGTCCAGGCCATGCTCGGCCAGGTAGTAGCGCAGCAGGAAGTTGTGCATCGAATACTCGAACGGCACCGCGAACTTGAAGCCCTTCCACTGCCGGGGATCGCGCTTGTCCTTGTGCTTGTTGTGCAGCGTGATGGCCTGGCCGTTGATGTTCTGGATGGTCGCCACGCGCATCTGGGTGGCATTGCTGCCCACCCCCATGGACATGGCCATGGGCATGGGCGAGAGGAAGTGCGAGGCGTCGTGTTCCTTGTTGATCATCTTGTCGCGGATCAGCGCCCAGCCGGCCGTCTTGTTGAGCGACACGTTCAGGCCCTGCTTGCGGTAGAAGCCCAGCGGGTCGGCCATGATCAGCGGCGCCGCGCAGGTGATGGCGATGAAGCCGATCTTGAGGTCCTTCTTTTCCAGGGCACCATTCTTTTCCTGTGCCATGGCCTGCAGCGAACCCAGCGGCAGTACGCTGGCAATGGCCGCCCGCGCCGCATTGCGGCCCACCGCCCGCAGGAAGTCGCGGCGCTCGGCTACCCGCGGGAAGAGCGAACGCATCACGGCTTCTTCCACCACGTCGTTGGTGAGGGCTTCCACATCCTGACCGCGTTGCTGGCGCAGTGCTTCGACCTCGACATCGTGTTGCTGCTGGCTGCCGTGGCGGCCACAGGAACAGCCCTGGCCGGCGCGCTCGGCGTCATAGGTGTGGAACAGATTGGTGTCTGCTGCGTTCGGCATGATTCCCCCGTTTGGTGAGTGTGCGGTGATTTCTTTGCTTCACCATCCACCATTGCAAGGGACTTGCCAGCCTCATGGGCTACGTCATGCTGTCACGACATCCTGTAGTGCTGGCACTACAAGCCGGGGCCAAACCCGCGTCAGACCGGCAGCAACTGATGACGTACCGCATACATGGCGATGCCGACGTCATTGGCGGCGCCGGTCTTTTCCAGGATGCGGCTGCGATAGGTGCTCACCGTATTGGGGCTCAGTTCCAGCTGCTCGGCGATCTCCCGCACGCTGCGGCCGGCGGCGATCAGCTGGAACACCTGGTATTCACGGTGCGACAGGCTCTCGTGCGCGGCCCGCGGCGCAGCACCAGCGTGCTGGGCCAGGCCGGAGGCCAGCGTCTCGGCCATCTGCGCGCTCACGTAGAGGCCACCGCCGGCGGCCTTGCGGATGGCGTCCACCAGTTGTTCGGGATCGGCGCTCTTGTTGAGATAGCCGGCCGCGCCCAACTTGTAGCAGCGCGCCGCATATTGCTTTTCGGGATAGGTGGACAGCATCAGCACCGGCAGGCGCGGCATCTCCTGCTTGATCTGGCGCAGCACGTCCAGCCCGTCCTGCTGGGGGATGGCGATGTCCAGCAGCACCAGGTCGATGGCCTCCACCCGGGCCCGATGCAAGACCTCCGGCCCGCTGGCGCATTCGGCGGCGACCTCGATATCGGGGGTATCGGCCAGGATCTGCTTGAGACCCTCGCGCACGATGCGATGATCGTCGCACAAGAGAATGCGGATGGTCTCGGCGCCGGCACTCATGCCGCCTCCCGGCCGCCGTGACTGGGCAGGCGCAGGCAGACCAGGGTCCCCGGCCTGCCGCTCTCTGGTGCAAGACGCGCACCAGCAATGCTCAATGCGCCGCCAAAGTGCAAGGCCCGCTCGCGCATGCCCATCACGCCGTAGGAGGTGGCCGCCTCCAGCGCCGCACGGGGTGCGCCCACGCCATCGTCTTCCACTTCCATGCGCAGCTCCGACGGGCTCAGGTGCACGGCGATGCGCACCCGCGTGGCATTGGCATGACGTGCAACGTTGGACAACATTTCCTGGAAGATGCGAAACGCCGCCGTGGCCTTGGCGCCATCCGGGGGAAAAGCTTCGGGTGCGATATCGAACTCGACCTCGCAGGGCAGTTCGGTGGCTTCCGAGAACTCCTGCACCTGCCATTCGAGGGCGGCGATCAGGCCCTGGTGATCCAGGATGCTGGGCCGCAGGTCGGTGATGATGCGCCCCACATTGTCCACCGCCGTTTCGATCAGGCGGCTCATGGCATCACACTTGCGGGCCACCGGTTCCAGGTCGATGACGCGCTTGGCCATCCAGTTCACATCCAGTTTCAAGGCCACCAGCAGGCTGCCCAGTTCATCGTGGATCTCGCGGGCGATGCGGGTGCGCTCATCCTCGCGCACCGAGTGGGCATGGGCCGACAACTGCCGCACTTGACGCAGGGCGGCCGACAGTTCGCGGGTGCGCTCGGCCACCCGCACTTCCAGCTCGGCCTTGGCGCGCTGCAGTTGTTCCTCGGCCTGGCGGCGCTTGGAGATATCGCTGAAGGTGATCACCGCACCGCGTACCTGGCCGCCGTCGATGATCTGGTAGGAAGAATATTCGGTCGGAAAGAAGCTGCCGTCGGCACGCCAGAACACTTCCTGATCGACCCGGCAGGACTCGCCCTTGCGGAAGGCCTTCAGGATGGGGCAGTCGGCCTCGGGGTAATGACCGCCGTGCTCATGGCTGTGGTGCACCAGATCGTGCATGTTGCGTCCCAGCACCTCGGCCGGGGCATAGCCCAGCATGTCGGCGCCGGCTCGATTGATGAAGGTACACAGGCCATCCAGGTCGATACCGTAGATGCCTTCGCCGGTGGAGTCCAGCAGCAGCGCCAGCTTGTCGCGCAGCAGGCCGCCGGGTGCGGCCAGGGCATCGGAAGCAAAAACGGGCAGGTGGGGATCGTTGTGCATGATCCCCACCTGCCCGCAAGAGGCATGCCAGTGCCCGCCGCCCGGGCCTGGCCCGACAACGGCACCGGCCGGCCCCGCTACGGCATGTACTGCCCGCCGTTGACGTCGATGATCTGGCCGGTCACATAGCCCGACATCTGGTCCGAGGCCAGGTAGAGGAAGGCACCGCTGCACTCGTCCGGGTCGCCGATGCGGCCCATGGGGATGGTCTTGCGGAACCCCTCCAGCTGTTCCGGGGTGGTGAAGCGTTCCTGGAACGGGGTCATGATCACGCCCGGCGCCACGGCGTTGACGCGGATCTTGTCGGCCAGCAATTCCTTGGCCATGCCACGCGTAATGGTGCTCACGAAGCCCTTGGAGGCCGCATAGATCAGCGCACCCGGGCCGCCGCCATGCCGCGCCGCCACCGAGGTCACGTTGATGATGTTGCCGCCGCCCTGGCCGCGCATGACCGGAATCACCGCCCGCGTGAAGGCCACCACCGAGCGGGAATTGATATTGATGATGTCGTCGAACAAGGCATCCGTCACCTGCTCCAGCGGCATGCGCTGGACCAGGCTGCCGGCGTTGTTGATGAGTACGTCGATGCGCCCCATCTGCTCCACCGCCTTGGCCACGGCGGCATTGATGGCGGCGCTGTCGCGCACGTCGGCGCCGATGGTGATAGCCTTGCTGCCGGCGGCGCGCACCTCGGCGGCGACCGCTTCGGCTTCCTTGGCCGAGCTGTTGTAGTGCACCACCACATGGGAACCACGGGCGGCGAAGGCACGCGCGGCGGCGGCGCCGATGCCGGTGCTTGCACCACTGATGAAGACGACTTTTCCTGCCAGATCCAGCATGCTGTTCTCCTGTTCATAAACGGTTGATCATTCATGCTCCGGCTTGTGCATGGGGCGGCCCTGCGCGCCCTGCCGGTATCGCTTCTTGTATTCTGGGCGCCGCAGCGGGTCACACTGCGGCTGTCATGCCACGTCGCCGTTGTGGAGTGCCGCAGAACCCGGTCCGGCGGGACCCGGTCCGGCGGCAACGGCGACGCTTGCTGCCTGATCAGTCGTGTACCGATTCGTCGCGGTTGCGACCGGCGCTGCGGTAGGCGTCGCGCACATTCATGAGGTGATTGCGCATGGCTTCGGAGGCCTTCTGCGGATCACGGGCCTTGAGCGCATCGAGGATGTCGCGATGGTCCTGCAGGCTGCGCTCCAGCGTGGCCGGAATGCGCGAGGTGATGGAACGGCTCTTCTTGCCCAGCATGTAGAGGCTGCCGGCCACGCTCTGCAGGAAGGGGTTGTTGCAGCCCTCGATGATGGCTTCGTGGAATTCCACGTCGGCCGCCGAGAAAGCGGCCGGGTCCGACAGCAGGCGCGCCTCGTCCTCGACGTTGCGCACCAGCCGGTCCAGCTCGGCCTGCTCCATGTGCGTGGCCGCCAGCGCCGCCACCCCGGTCTCGATGATGAGACGGGCGTCGAACAGCGCTTCCAGGGTGCCGGGATTGAGGTCAATGATCATCTCCAGCGGCTCCAGCAGTTCGCGGGTTTCCAGCGAACTGACGAAGGTCCCCTCGCCCTGGCGGATGCGCAGCAAGCCCAGCAGTGCCAGCCCGCGGATGGCCTCGCGCACGGCCGGCCGGCCCACGCCCAGCATGGCCGCCAGCTCGCGCTCGGGCGGCAGTTGCTGGTCGGGCTTCAACAGACCGCTGCGGATCATGGTCAGCAAGCGCTGCGCGACCTGCTCGGAAATCGATTTCTGGACGATGGGATCAAAGGACATGCTGTCGGGAGTGAAGACCTGTAGGGATGATTCGTTGCCGCATCGGCAACGTCTTGCTGGCCTGGGACGCATGCGTCGCAAAGGTAAGACCAATGGCTGTGGAGGATAGGTATCAGGGCGGGATGTGTCAAGCGGCGGGAACATTGGTGCGGCGCGCAAGAAACTGCCGCAGGGTGGCAGCTTCCTGGGCAGCAGACGCATCAGGTCGAGACAGGCTTGGGAGGCAGTTGGCACCGGATGGTGCGCAGAGTGATTTTTCCAGCGCGTTCGTTGGCCATGTCTGCCAAGCCGGCCATCAGTTCTTCGAACAGATTTCTTTTCTTCATGATGTTTGGATAGGGTTGAGATCCGCGCAACATACACAAAACGGGCCGGGCTCTCCACCGTACCATCGGGCTGCCCACACCCCTGGACACGCATCGCATCTGTTAGGCTAGGCGCGCCTATCGCTTCCCTCGTCTATCCATGAACCTGCGCTTCGTAGAGGCCTTCCACTGGGCCGCCTCGCTCAAGAGCATCACCCGCGCCGCCGAAAAGCTGCATATCACGCAATCGACCATGTCCAGCCGCATCGCCTCGCTGGAAGAAGAACTGGGCGTGGTCCTGCTGGACCGCCGGGCCAAGCAGTTCCGTCTCACCGCCTCGGGCCAGCGCTTCCAGTTGCTGGCGGTGAAGCTGCTGTCGCTGCAAAGCCAGATCCGCCAGGAACTGGGCGGCAGTCCGGCCGGGCCGATGGCGCTGCGCATCGGCAGCATCGAATCGGTGGTACACAGCTGGCTGCCCGGCTGGCTCAAGGAAATCCGCAGCCGCTATCCCGATTTCGCGCTGGAACTGACCGTGGAAACCTCGCCGGTGCTGATGGAACAGATCGGGCGCGGCGCCCAGGACCTGGTCTTCACCTCCATCGTGGGCAGCGATACGGCGGTGCGCTCGCGCATCATGGCGTCCATGGAGATGGTCTTCGTCGGCCATCGCGATACCCATGGCACGCGTCGCTATCGGCTGGAAGAGCTGGCGGCCGACGACCTCATCACCTTCCAGCGCGGCTCGCAGCCGCACCGGGGGCTGCTGCAGCTGCTGCAGGAGTCCGGGCTACCGATGCCACGCGTGCACGCCATCTCCTCGATTTCGGCCATGGTGCAACTGGTAGAAGGCGGCTTCGGCGTGGCGACCCTGCCCAAGCTGGCCATGCGTGAACTGACCCGCCGCCTGCCGCTGCGCATCCTGCGCTGCGAAGAAACGCTGCCGCCGCTGCAGATCCACGCCAGCTATCGCGAGGAGCCGGGCTCCAGCGTGGCCGAACTGGTGCTGGATTCGGCCCTGGAACACGCCCGGCGCGCCCAGGGCAAACGGCGAGGCGCTTCCACGGCGGACGAAGACTGAATCCCGCCCCTGGCCATCGCCATCAGGCAACACGTTTCGCACCAGTCGGGAAACGCCTACCAGCTGACGGGAACAACAAAAAGTCAATCAACAAAAACGCTGACGTCATCGAAAAAATCGATAACAAAAGATATAAATTTTTTGTTGGACGCGTGCTGGATGCCCCTCCTACCATCGGTGGCATTCCCATCCCATCATCAAGCGCCAGCACGACGCAGGAGACCGCCATGCCTGAAACGCCCACCATGCCGCACGCCCCCCGCAGCATTTCCCTCACCGCCGATTCGACCGCACTGGAAGTGCGACTGGCCGCCCGCCATGGCGACTTCACCGGCCACACCAGTGGCGTGGCCAGTGCCCATGTGCAGGTCAACCTGGCCATCCTGCCGGCCGCGCTGGCCGATGACTTCCGCCGCTTCTGCGAACTCAATCCGGTGCCCTGTCCGCTGCTGGGCGTCTCCGAGCCAGGCTCGCCGGCCATCCCGGGACTGGGCCAGGACCTGGACATCCGTACCGACGTGCCGCGCTATCACATCTGGCGCAATGGCGAACGCGTGGACGAGGTCACCGACCTGCGCGCCTACTGGCGCGACGACCTGGTGACCTTCGCGCTGGGCTGTTCGTTCTCCTTCGAGCACGCGCTGCTGGCCGAGGGCATCCCGCTGCGCCATGTCAGCGAAGGCCGCAACGTGGCCATGTATCGCACCAATATTCCGACCAAACCGGTGGGAGTCTTCTCCGGCCCCACGGTGGTCTCCATGCGTCCGCTCAAGGCCGCCGACGCCATCCGCGCCGTGCAGATCACCGCCCGCACACCACAGGTGCATGGCGCACCGATCCACATCGGCGACCCCGCCCTGATCGGCATTAGCGATATCAACCAGCCCGACTACGGCGATGCAGTGGCGGTCCACGACGATGAACTGCCGGTCTTCTGGGCCTGCGGCGTCACGCCGCAGGCGGCCATCGTGGCGGCCCGCCCGGCCTTCTGCATTACCCACGCGCCCGGCTACATGCTGGTCACCGACAAGCTCAACAGCGAACTCTGACACCCCGCCCCGGAGAGAACCATGTGGCTCAAAGAAACCAGCAGCGCGGAACGACGCACCCTGACGGCGACCTTCACCGGCTATGCGGTGGACGGCTTCGATTACATGATCTACACCTTCCTCATCCCCACGCTGCTGGCGGCGTGGAGCATGAGCCGCGCCGAGGCCGGCTACATCGCCACCGGCGCCCTGCTGACCTCGGCCGTGGGGGGCTGGGCCGCCGGCATCCTGGCTGACCGCTACGGCCGCGTGCGGGTGCTGCAATGGACGGTGCTGTGGTTCGCCTTCTTCACCTTCCTCTCCGGCTTCACCGATTCCTTCGGCCAGCTGTTCTTCACCCGCGCCATGCAGGGCTTCGGCATGGGAGGCGAGTGGGCGGTCGGTTCGGTGCTGATCGCCGAGACCATCTCTGCGCGCCATCGCGGCAAGGCTTCGGGGCTGGTGCAGAGCAGCTGGGCGGTGGGCTGGGCGGCGTCGGCGCTGGCCTTCTGGGGCATGTACGCAGTGCTGCCGCCGGAAAAGGCGTGGAAGGTGCTGTTCTGGATCGGCGTACTGCCGGCCCTGCTGACGCTCTACATCCGCCGCGCCATCAGCGAGCCGGCGGTGTTCGTGGCGGCCCAGGCGAAGATGCGGGAAAGCGGCCAGCGCGGCAACTTCCTGCGCATCTTCCATCGCGACCTGCTGCGCACCACCATCCTGGCGAGCCTGCTGGCCACCGGCATGCAGGGTGCCTACTACTCGGTGACCACCTGGCTGCCGACCTTCCTCAAGACCGAGCGCCATCTCTCTGTGCTGGGCACCAGTACCTATCTGCTGGTGCTGATCGGCGGCTCCTTCTGCGGCTATCTCACCTCCGCCTGGCTGTCCGACACCATCGGTCGCCGCCGCTGCTTCATGCTGTTCGCGGCCATGGGCATCCTGCTGGTGCTGAGCTATACGCAGATGATCATCACCGACGCCTGGATGCTGGCGCTGGGCTTCGTGCTGGGGTTCTTCCTGTCGGGGATCTTCTCGGGCATGGGCGCCTACCTGTCCGAACTGTTCCCCAGTGATGTGCGGGGTTCGGGCCAGGGCTTCTGCTACAACTTCGGCCGCGCCATCGGTGCGATCTGTCCGGCGCTGGTGGGTTATCTGAGCAACAGCATGCCGCTGGGACAGACCATCGGCTGGATCGCCGCCGGCTGTTACGGACTGGTGATCGTGGCCTGCCTGATCCTGCCGGAAACGCAGGGCAAGGAGCTGGAAGCGGCGGTCACCACTGCCTGACCGTTCCCGCAGGGCAGCAAGCACAGGCCGGCGCCAAAACGCCGGCCTGTTTGCATTGCGCCCTCGTATGAGACGGGTCGGGGTCGCTCAATAGGCGCTGGCCTGGTCGAGCGCGGCGATGTCTTCGCGGCTCAACTGCAAGCGCGTGGCGGCCACCAGTTCGTCGAGTTGCGCCAGCGAGGTGGCGCTGGCAATCGGCGCGGTCACGCTGGGGCGCGCAATCAGCCAGGCCAGCGCGACGGCGGCCGGGGTGCTGGCGTGACGGGCGGCGACCGCATCCAGCGCAGCCAGGATCTGGAAGCCACGCGGGTTGAGATAGGACTTCACCTTGCCGCCACGGGCGGCGCTCTTGCCGAGGTCGGCCTCGCTCCGGTACTTGCCGCTGAGGAAGCCGCTGGCCAGCGAATAGAAGCCGATCACACCCACGCCCTGCTCCAGGCAATACGGCTCCAGCGTATGTTCGAACCCTTCGCGGGCGACCAGGCTGTATTCGGGCTGCAGGGTCTGGTACAGCGGCAGACCCAGCTGGCGGCCAATGTCGCGCGCCTGCGCCAGCCGGTCCACCTCGTAGTTGGAGGCCCCGATGAGGCGCACCTTGCCGGCCTTGACCAGGGTGTCGTAGGCGGCCAGCGTTTCTTCCAGCGGCGTGCTGCGATCATCGTCGTGCGACTGGTAGAGGTCGATATGGTCGGTCTGCAGGCGACGCAGCGAATCTTCCACGGCGCGCAGGATGTAATCCTTCTTCAGGCCCACGCGGCCCTCACCCATGTCCTTGCCGACCTTGGTGGCGATCACCACCTTGTCGCGCCGGCCACCCTGGGCCAGCCACTTGCCGATGATGGTCTCGGATTCGCCGCCCTGGTTGCCGGGCGCCCAGCGCGAATAGACGTCGGCGGTATCGATCAGGTTCAGGCCGGCCTCGACGAACTTGTCGAGAATGGAGAAAGAGGTCTTCTCATCAATGCTCCAGCCGAACACATTGCCGCCGAAGGCCAGCGGCGCCACGGTGATATCGGATTGACCCAGCTTGCGTTGTTGCATCGGAATCTCCTTGTCATGATGGTCGGAAACAGTGGCGACCATTGTAGGCGCGGCCCGCAAACTCTGCTGGCGGACATCTTCCAAGCAAAGCCGACAGCGCGTTAAGATAGCCGCCACGACATTGCATGCAGCGCACCTGCCCGCCCGCCACCCTCATGAAGCCCCGCATCGCCTCCACCGAACTGGCCCGGCACCGCACCGGCAAGCTGACCGATACCGTGTACGCCAGCCTGCGCGACGACATCTACGCCTTCCGCCTGCTGCCCGGCGATCGCTTCGCCGAGAATGACGTGGCCGAACGCCTGCAGGTCTCGCGTACCCCCGTGCGCGAAGCGCTGATGCGACTGCAGAGCGAGGGACTGGTGCGCGGCCATTTCCGCAACGGCTGGGAAGTGGTGCCGATCGACCTGGCGCGTTTCGCCTCCCTCTATGAATTGCGTGAAATGCTGGAACTGCACGCGGTGCGCAAGCTGTGCTCCCCGCGCATCGCGCCCGAACGTCGCCAGCAACTGGTCGCGACACAGGGCGCCATCTGGCAGTGCGCCGCCACCGACCGCCTGCCGGACGGCCTGGCCGTGGCGGCCCTGGATGAAGGCTTCCATGCAGCGCTGGTGCAGGCAGCCGGCAATGGCGAGGCCGACAGTGTCTATCGCCAGCTGACCGACCAGCTGCGCATCATGCGCCGGCTCGACTTCGCCTATGGCGACTGCATCGACGACACCTACGCCGAGCACTGCGCCATCCTGGACGCCATCGCCGGTGCCGACGCCGAGCTGGCCGGCGCCCTGATCGCCCGTCACATCGAGGACAGCCACACCGTGGTCGAGCGCCTCACCATCACCCGCCTGGAACAGGTGCGCGCCGAGTCGGTGCAGACCGCACCGCTGCAAGGCAATCTGGTCGCCGGCGGAGCACCGGCACGACGCAAGCGCTTCGGCTGAGCAAGCCCGCTCACCCTCCCCGGTTGCCCTGTACCCCTCTGTGTGAACCTGTAGCGGACGGTTTTTTCCGCATGCGCGCTTGCCGCCAGGCAAATGGCATGAAAGCTGCTTTCGTGAGCCCAGAATTTATGCATACATAAATTCAGGCACGCGGCCCGCTGCCTCATCCGGCAGTCCCTGGCCCCCCATCCGGCTTTCTGTACAGGAGAAACGCATGACCACCCTCACCCAAACCGCCCCGGCGAGCACCCAGGGCTTGCTGCGCAACCGCTGGTTCCAGTTGCTGATCGGCCTGATCTGCATGATGGCCATCTCCAGCCCGCAATACGTCTGGACCCTGTTCACCAAACCCCTGACCGCCAAGCTGGGCGTGCCGCTGTCGGAACTGCAGATCACCTTTTCCATGCTGATCGTGCTGCAGACTTTCTTCTCGCCCTTCCAGGGCAGCCTGATCGAGCGCTTCGGCGCACGTCGCCTGATCGCCATCGGCACCTTCATGTCCGGCCTGTCCTGGGTCCTGGCGGCGCAGGTCTCCAGCATCGGCATGTTCTACCTGGCCTATGGACTGGTGGGCGGGCTGGGTACCGGCATCGTCTATGTCGGCGTGGTCGGCCAGATGGTGCGCTGGTTCCCGGACCGGCGCGGCTTCGCCGTGGGCATGGTGGCGGCCGGCTATGGCATGGGCGCGATCCTGACCACCTTCCCGATCTCGGCCTCGCTGGCCAGCGCCGGACTGGAAACCACGCTCTGGCAGTTCGGCCTGGTGTTTGCCGTGATCGGCGTCATCGCCTCGCAGGCCCTGCGCTCGCCGGATGCCAGCCACGCCGCCGCCATGCCGGCCCCGGCCATTGCCGCCAGCACGCATGACCTGGCGCCGCGCCAGATGCTGCGCACCCCGCTGTTCTGGCTGATGTTCGCGATGATGACCATGATGTCGACCTCGGGCCTGATGGTGACCTCGCAGATGGCCACCTTCGCCCGCGACTTCGGCGTGGCCAACGTGATGGTGTTCGGCCTGGCCGCGCTGCCGCTGGCGCTGACCATCGACCGCCTCACCAATGGCCTGACCCGCCCCTTCTTCGGCTGGATCTCGGACCGCTACGGTCGCGAGAACACCATGTTCTTCGCCTTCGCGCTGGAAGGCGTGGCCATGGCGCTGTGGCTGGCCACGCGCGAGAACGCGGTGCTGTTCGTGCTGCTGTCGGGCGTGGTGTTCTTCGGCTGGGGTGAGATCTTTTCGCTCTTCCCCTCCACCCTGACCGATACCTTCGGCACCCGCAATGCCACCGCCAACTACGGCTGGCTGTACATCTCGCAGGGCATCGGCTCCATCTTCGGCGGTCCGCTGGCGGCGATGATGCACGAGAAGACCGGCAGCTGGCATCCGGTCTTCGGCACCGCCATCACGCTGGATATCCTGACCGCCTGCCTGGCGCTGATGGTCCTGAAACCCTGGCGCGCGCGCTACCTGGCCAAGGTCGCAGGCTGAGATCGCTACCGTTCCTCTGCTGAATTCCTCCGAACCATGATGCCGCCCGGTGCCACGCCGGGCGGCATTTTCTTTTGAGGACACAGGCCCGCTTCCCGCCCGGGCGACGGATTGCCCCCTCCTGCCGTATACTTCCCGTTCTCCTGCATCGCCTGGCAAGCCATCTGCAACCGGCTTGCAAGCCTTTGTAACTCCCCTGCAACTCAGTGCGGTCAAGCGGGTCTGACCCTCCCGCGCCTCATCACAAGAACACACTACCGCTGCCTCATGGAAATCGTCTTTACCGTCCTGATCCTGCTGCTGGCCGTCGCCGTCTCCGGCGTGGTGGCAAGGCTGGCACCATTCAAGCTGCCCCTGCCACTGTTCCAGATCGCCCTGGGTGCCGTGCTGGCCCTGCCCATGTTCGGCCTACGCATCAGTTTCGATCCGGAACTGTTCCTGCTGCTGTTCATCCCGCCACTGCTCTTTACCGATGGCTGGCGCATGCCCAAGCGCGAGTTCTTCCGGCTGGCGCGCCCCATCCTGGCCCTGGCGCTGGGTCTAGTGATGTTCACCGTGGTCGGGGTGGGCTACTTCATCCACTGGATGATCCCGGTCATCTCGCTGCCCTCGGCCTTCGCCCTGGCGGCGGTGCTCTCGCCCACCGATGCGGTGGCGGTCTCTTCCATCATCGGCAAGGGCCGCCTGCCAGCTTCGATGCAGCATGTGCTGGAGGGTGAAGCGCTGATGAACGACGCCTCCGGCCTGGTGGCCTTCAAGTTCGCCATCGCCGCCGTCATCACCGGCAGCTTCTCGCTGCTGGATGCCAGCATTTCCTTCGTGCTGATCGCCGCCGGCGGTATCGCAGTGGGCCTGATCGTGGCCTGGGGCTTCGGCCTGATCCGGCGCAAGATCATCGAATGGGCCGGTGACGAACCGGGCATCCAGGTCGTATTGCTGCTGCTGATCCCCTTCACGGCCTACATCTTCGCGGAACACTTTGGCCTGTCCGGCATCCTGGCGGCGGTCGCTGCCGGCATGCTCATGCCCTACCTGGAAACGGCCGGCGGCGAATCGGCCGCCACCCGGCTGCAGGGACGCAGCATCATGACGATGCTGGAATTCGTCTTCAACGGCATGTCCTTCCTGCTGCTGGGCCTGCAGTTGCCGGGCATCGTCAGCCTGGCCCACGTGGATGCGCAGATGGCCGGCAACGTCCCGGTCTGGCACCTGTTCGTCTATATCCTGGCCATCACGCTGGCGCTGATCGTGCTGCGTTTCGTGTGGGTGTGGATCAACCTGCGCATGCGCCGCTTCGCGTCGGCACTGCGCGGCCAGAGCGGACGCAACCGCAAGTTCGACCTGCGCCTGATCAGCATCACCGCGCTGTCAGGCGTACGCGGCGCCATTACCCTGGCCGGTGTGATGTCGATCCCGCTGCTGCTGAAGGAACATACGCCCTTCCCGGCGCGCGACCTGCTGATCTTCCTGGCCACCGGGGTGATCGTCTGCTCGCTGCTGTTTGGCAGCTTCCTGCTGCCGTGGATGCTCAAGGACCTGCAGCTCGATGCCGAGGTCAAGCGTCGCCGGGCCGAGGAGATGATGGCGCGCCTGCGCCTGTCGGAGGCGGCCGTGCGCAGTATCGAGACCGCCCAGGAACGCATCGGTGTGACCCTGGACGAAAACGACCTGGCGCTGCTGACCGAAGTCAGCGGCAGCCTGCTGGCCACCTACCGGATGCGGATGAATGCGGAGAGCGATTCGGAAGACACCCAGCGCGCCGCCAACCGCTTCAAGCAGTTCGAGCGCGAACTGCGGCTGGAGGCGATCCGCGCCGAGCGCCTGGAGGTGCACTACCTGCGCGCCGAACAGCGCATCAACGATGAAACCTTCCTGATGCTGATCAACCAGATCGACATGGCCGAGACCTGGCTGCTGGGCTCACTGAACGGCCCCGGCCAGCATCACTGAGGAGGAGCGGCGACGACAAAGCCCGCGCTGCCATTGGCAGGGCGGGCTTTGTCTTTGCCCTACGGACTGAAGCGACTCAGGCCACCGAATTGATGGTGGTACCGATGATTTCGCCGGTGGAGTTGCGCGAGGCCTGTTCGCGGCGATTACGTTCTTCGTTGGCGGTCTCGGCACGGGTTTCGTCAGCCTGGATTTCTTCCTGGCGGCGCATTTCGGCCTTGGCGGCGGCGGCGGCCTCTTCGGCACGGCGCACAGCGACCGGATCGTTGGCTTTGCCCGTGGTGGGCGTATTGCCGTTGGGGTCGGAGACGACGGCGTTGACGGCGGAGGAAATGTCGATGGGCATGTTGGGCTCCCTGTGACTGCGAAGACTGAAGACGGATACTGGACCGGATCGGGCGTACCGCTGCCGGTACGAATTCGCTATGTTACGCCCATTGTTGCGCTCTGCCACAGGGAAAATCCTGAGTCGCGCAGAATTACCGGGATACCGTGCGGAAACTGTGATGAATCTGGCAAATAAACCGCCCTGGCCCGGCGTACATCGATGTCAGGGTGGCAAGTGATTGCCGTACAGACAAGCCAGATGGAACCTTACCGTAGCGCTCGGCGGATGGCTCCCGCCTGTTGGGCAGGCCGCAGCAAGCGTCGCGCGTCCTCCCCACTGGCCGAAAGTGACACTTACGAATTGCAATGCCCCCAGTGTCGGTATTGCTCGCAAACCGGGTCAACACTAGATTGACCGCTGGCGTCGGCATTCCAGATGAAGCAGCGGGTAAGGCCGTCCTTGACCGTCCAGTTCTGATCGCCCTGTCTTGATGAAGCCCAAGTGCAAGTAAAAAGCGGATGCTTGCTCGTTCTGTTCGTTGACATCCGTCGTCAGAAAAGGCGATAAGCCCAATGCGTATTCGACCAGGCCACGACCAATGCCTTTGCCATGATGGGCAGGATCGATAAACAACGCCTCCATGTGCGCGTCATTCAACAACATGAAGCCCAACGGTCTGTCGTTCTCGTCGACGGCTAATAGCAATGGAGCATCTGGAAGAAATTCCCGGACCTCATTGGCAATTTCCGCATAGTCAGTCGGACTCAAAAAATCATGCGTGGCCAGTACGGCATTGCGCCAGATGTCCAGCACTCGATCACCATCGTCGCGATGTGATTTTCTAATATTCATCATATGTCTTCAGGCAAGAGGCGGCGCTATCGGGCTAGCGCTGACGAAATCGATATCGAATTCTTCACACTCAAATTCATCCGGCGGCTCCCAAAGTGCGCTCGCGATCTCGAATATATGATCCGGCACGAGCATTGAGAATGTGGGACTTTGCTCATCATTCCTCCGCCGGACACGTTCGCGACGAAGTTCCAGAGGGGCATCAAGCACATGGATACGAAGTGAAAATCCCTGGTCCACGATGCGCCGGCAAAACGCCATTCGAGGTAACTGTTGGATCAAGCCGAGTTCCAGCACGACATCTCGCCCTGAATCCAGTATTTTTTGGCTATGAATCCAGATCAGGTCCAACAAGCGCTCTTTGCGCTGGACATACCAAGAGACGAAATCACCTTCGGGGCGATCAGGACTAAAGAGCCTGGCGAACCACTCGTCGAGCGCAATATGTACACCTTCGACATTTTCCGCCAAGACGGTGCTGAAGGTGGATTTGCCAGCCCCGACAGGGCCTTCGACGAGATGCACTTGATTCATTGCGTGAGTGTTCATTAAGGGGATACGCATTGTATGCGGACAATTGGATGTCTGGAACTGCCCGCTTCGGAGCTTGCACCGGCCACTAACTCACGGGATGAGTTTTCTGGAAACTCCTCGAATTCACGAAGTCCCACTGATGTTTGGCAACGCTTCGGATAGTGCAGAAAGAATTCAGGATAACTCGGGGGCGAAGCGCTATGCAAAGGAGACCCATCTATCTGGACGATGTCTGGGCCCACGCCACAAATATTTCTCCCACCTCTCTGAGGGCAGCTTCGCGGCGCGGCATATCCAACGTCGGCGCATCATAGTAAGCAGCGACAAATAGCGGATTACGCTGCGGTGGACGCACGATCGCGTAGTCATTGGTCTGCCGCTCCACGCTGGTGCCGGGGCGGTCGCCTGCCTGCCAATCCGCCGGCAGGGCCGCACGCAGGCGATTGCGTCCGGGGCGGCAAGCGATCATCCAGTCTTCCAGTTGCTGGCGCGCATCCGGACTCAAGACATCGCCCGTCAGGATGGCGCGTGCATTGCCGACGATGGCCCGCGGCGTGGTTGTGTCCCGCTCACCACTGTACTGATTGGACATCGGCTCATAACGGTCGGAACGCGTCACGGTGTCGCCCAGGCTTCGCAAGAAAGCAGTCAAGCCCTCCGGGCCGCCAGCATTGCGCATCAGCAGGATGGCGGCAGTGTTATCACTCAGTTCGACGGTCGCCTGACACAGCTCGCCTACCGTCATGCTGCCGCGCCCGACGTTGGTCAGGGTGGTCGGCGAGGTGAAGATCAGATCCTTCCTGGTATAGGGTATTGATCGTTGCAAGCTCTCCTTGCCTTGATCGACGCGGGCTAGCACCTGTGCAGCGAGCATGCCCTTGAACGTGCTGCACATCAGGAAACGTTCGTCGGCCCGATGCGCCAGTGTCTTGCCCGAACCGGTATCGACCGCGAACACGCCCAGGCGCCCGCCATAGTGCTGTTCCAGTTCGGCTAGCGGCGAGGTAGCGGCGCGCAGGTCAAAGGCGATACCGCCGAGACCGAATGCCAGGGGAAGGCCGATGCTGAGTTGACGGCGTTTGAAGGAAATGGTCATGGGGAAATTTTCTCGTCAGTGCAAGGAGGTGGGAAAAGGGTGCAACTCGCCCCGGCAGGCATCGGCGCTACCAGAACGAGATCCGCGATCGGGAAAAGTGTCAGCCGTTCTGCTGCGGTTGCTGCTGCGGAATCGCGGGGAGCAAGCGGCGAATACTGCGGGCGTCACGTTCCATGGCGTCAGGCCTGGCGCCGTCGAGCAAGACCAGCGTGACATCCTGCTGTGGCGACTTCAGCCGCATGATGAGGCAGCGGCCCGCCGCTGCCGTGAAGCCAGTCTTGGACAAGGCGATGTCCCATCCCTTTTGCCCGACCAGCTGGTTGGTGTTGCGATAGGTGACGCGCTGCCCGGCGATCGTAATCGCGCCCGCCGGGGCTGTCGTATAACGTGCGATGTCCGGATAGCCCGCGGCCGCGCCGGCGATGGCAGCCAGCTCCAGCGCAGTCGAGGTGTTGCGTGGCGAGAGCCCGGTCGGATCATCCAATGTGGTGTGCGCCAGGCCGAGTTCCGTGATCTTGGCACTGGCCGCTCGCCTGAACGCAGGCAGACCACCCGGATAGCTTTGAGCGAGCGCATAGGCAGCACGGTTATCCGAAGAAGCCAGTGCCAGTTGCATGAGCGTGCGCAGGCTGACGCGGGCCCCTTGCGGCAGACTGGAACTGACCTGCCGCAAGGCGCTGACGTGCTGCTGTTCGATGCGAACCAGTCGATCCAGATCAGGCTTTGCATCGAGTACGACCATCGCCGTGACCAGCTTGGTCAGCGAGGCGATCGGCACCACCGCATCGGCGTCCTTTCGCAGCAGCACGCGACCGGAATGGCTATCCAGAACCGCCACATGATTCGACTCCAACAGCCGTCCCAGCATAGAGGCTTCCCCCTCCTGATCGGCATCCGGCAAGGTGCCGGCTTGCCGATGCTCCGACGTGGCGCGCGTGGCTGCCATCGATGATGGCGTAGCCGGCACAAACTGCAGACCAGCCGCGAGCGCGGCAGCCATCGTCAGGGCCAGCATCACCGCCGGCACCGTGGATATCATGACCGTGGGCGGTATCCGTGTTGACGGCCGCGCCAGCCGCTTCACGCGCTCCAGCAATTCCCCGCTCGCCGCTTGCAGCGACACGGCTACCGTATTGTCCCGCGTCTGGCATTGACTCAGTCGCTCCAGCGCGAGCGCCAATTGCCGTGGCTCGCCGGTCAGCGTACCGGCCAGATCGTCGGCGATCAACTCGCGCTCCATACGGATGTGCCGGGAGAGCCACCACACCACTGGATGGAAGAAGAGCAATGCCTCGATCGCGTTCTGCAACAGATTGATGAGGTAGTCGAGGCGCTTGATGTGGGCGATCTCATGAGCCAGCAAGGCTTCCAGCATCTGCGGTGGCATGCTCAGAAAAATCGCCCCCGGGACGATGATGACTGGCCGCCACCATCCCGTCGTCAGCGGTCCATGGTTGCCATGCGCCACACGTAGCAAGACCGGTCGGCGGATGCCGCAACATATCGCCAGGGAGCTGGCGCAGGCCTGCCAACGCGTGGGCGCTGCGCCGGTCTGTACTGCGATATTCCTGCTCCAGTACAGCCCGGATGCCAGCCGCGCTCCCATTGCGATCACGCCGACCGACCAGCAGGCAACCAGCCATGGCATTGCGGAGGTGAGGAAGATGGAAAAGGGCTGGCTTCCGATCATCCCGGCCAGACCGTGGCCGGCGCCTGTCGATGCTGTGGTCATTGCAATAGACAGGCCTGCCTCCAGCAACACCGACGCCAGGCACGACAGTTGCGCCAGACACAGCATCAGATAACGTTGCCTGCAAGCCGCAGTGGGGAGCAGGCGCAGCAGCACGACGGCGACGGCACCGATCAGTGCCCCTTTCCAGAGGAAATTCAGAAGCGCCCAGCCGATTGCCGTGACCACGGTAGATGATTCCGCGATCACCGCTCATCTCCGTGCAGTAGTCTCCTGATCTCGTCTTTCTCTTCTTGCGTCACGTGATGGCGCAATGCCGCCATCACCAGCGCCTTGCCCGATCCCGAGAACGCCTTCTGGATCAAATCCTTCAGCAGGGTCGCCTGCAGCGACTTCTGCCGCTGAGCCGGCGCATAGACGTGAGAGCGCTCGCTTTCATCGCGCGTCAGCAAGCCCTTGCCGTGCATGACCTGCATCTGCCGCAACACGGTGGCATAGGAGAGATCGGGCCGCTCCGGCAGCATGGCCTCATGCACTTGCTTGACGGTGGCATCGCCCAGCTGCCACAGCACACGCAACAGGTTCAATTCGGCCGCGGTGGGCCTGGATTTCTTGTGGGCTGGTTCCATATCGGATTCCAAAAGGCATGATCGTTGCGAAGTAGAATATATTTTCTAGACCAAAGTGTCTAGACTAAAATGTCTATACATCTGAAAGGCCAACATACCCTCGATGCCCTCCACCGATTGTCACGACCGCATGCTGACGACGCATAATCCCCGGATCGATGTACTCAGAGGCATCGCGATCCTGCTAGTACTGTTTCACCATTTCAATATTGCCTATCGGCTTGAAGAGACATGGCTGGCGGACGTGTTCGGATGGCCGGCATTACGCGCCTTGGCGCGCAACGGCAACTACGGCGTCACCATCTTCTTCGCCATCTCGGGCTTCCTGATCACGTCCAAAGTCTTTCAGCGCCGGCGGGAGATCGGCCAGATCGACCTGGCCGGCTTCTACCGTCTGCGCATCGCGCGCATCCTGCCTTGCCTGCTGCTCCTGCTATGCCTGGTGGATCTGCTGGCTATGGCGGGGCTGACCATCTTTCAGAACCGCGTCGTCGATGGAGGCAGCGTGTCGATGTGGCGCGTCAACCTGGCCGGGGTGGCTTTCCACATGAACGTGCTGATTGCGCGGCATGGATGGGTGAACTATGCGCTCGGCGTGCTGTGGTCGCTTTCCGTAGAAGAGGTGTTCTATCTGGTGTTCCCGCTGGCCTGTCTGGTGTTGAAAAGCGAGCGCCGGCTTCTGGTCTTCATGGCGGTGATCATCGTGGTCGGGCCGGTCTATCGTTTTGCGCACCCCGGCGACGAGGGGCAATTCCTGTATGGCTATTGGGCCTGCTTCGACAGTATCGCGATCGGCTGTTGTGCTGCGATCTTTTCCAGGCGCGGCGGGTTCGCATGGCTGAATCACCCTGTCGTGCGGGTCGCGCTCGGACTATCCATGGCGGTGTTATATCTGGCTTGGCCGATCGCGCAGAGCAAGGTGCTGGGTTGCACGGTCATGGCTGCAGGGACGGCTCTTATGCTGGTCGCCGCGCAATACAGGCCCGCACGCGGCACGACAGTCGTGTGCCGTGGGCTGGCTGCATGCGGGCGCTTGAGCTATGAGCTCTATCTTTTTCATCTGATCGTACTCGGCCTGATGCGCGCAGGATTCCCACCGCAAACCATTTCAGGAGGAGCAAAGATGGTGCTCCTGCCCGCTTACTTCATGATGTCGGCTGCGCTGGCCCAGGTCATCTCACGCGCCTTTTCCGCACCGATGAACCGTATCATCCGGGGGACATAGCCATTCATGGTTCGCTCGCAGGATGAGCCGCTCCACCTGACCCTCTTTCATTGCCTTCCGGAGGGTGCCACGTGGTCATACGAAAGTCGGCCATTCGCTCATTCAAGTCCGGCCAACGGTCTCGCTTCTTCAAGAATCCATTGTGCGAACGCCCTGAGGGGCTCACTGCCAAGTTGCAACGGCTCAGGGAGCACAAGGCAAAATGTCTTGGAAATGCTGCTGTCCTGCGGCCACGGTGCGACCAGGCGACCTTGCGCCAGCTCGACTTCCACATACAGACGGGGCACCAGCGCGACGCCCAGCCCGGCCAATGCTGCCTCAATCAGCATTCCATGCAAGTCATAGCGGGGCCCTTGCGCAGAATGGCTCAGGCTAATCCCTGTCTGCGCGGCATAGCGATTCCAGGCATCGTGATTCTGACGTCGATGCAGGCGAGGCAGCGTGTCCAAGGCAGGGGTCCCTGTCGCTCCTTCCAGTAATGCAGGATGACATACCGGCACCAGCACCTCATCGAGCAGACGATAGGTGTGCATTCCGGTCCAGGCCGGATGTAAGAAATGGATCGCCGCATCCAGGCCACTGCCAGGCAGCAGGAACGGCTCCATGCGTTCGGAGAGATGCACCGTGATGTGGGGATGCAGGGCAGCAAAGCGCGGCAGGCGGGGGATCAGCCAGCGCATCGCAAACGTAGGGCTGACCGCGATA
>Ga0308159_1001107_pt1 | contig 43947 bp, 39 predicted proteins | sample PhyCR1_FD_201040 | JGI IMG/M metagenome (GOLD analysis project Ga0308159, IMG submission 201040) | Phyllosphere microbial communities from UC Gill Tract Community Farm, Albany, California, United States - DLSLC.R1 | ecosystem: Host-associated > Plants > Phyllosphere > Unclassified | place: USA... | reverse complement strand
AAAATGTATAACCGTGGTGAGTTACTTAAGCAGCTTATGGACGGGCATATTTTTCTTATCGCAGAAGATAATGAAAATCAATATGGCTTTGCTGGCTATTCGATTATCGGTCATGATGAACGCATTTATAAGTTACATAAACTTTACGTGTTGCCTTCCGCACATGGTAAAGGCATTGGTAAAATCTTAATAAACGAGGTCTTTAATCAGGTAAAGGATGCTGGAGCTTCGGCATTAGAACTTAACGTTAACAAGCATAATAAAGCAAAAGATTTCTACCTAAAAGGAGGCTTTACAGTTAAAGAGTCTGTTAAATTGGATATTGGCGGTGGTTATTTCATGGATGATTACGTAATGGAATATAAATTTTAGGAATAATAATCCTTTTGCTCTTAGTAAAGAAATATTTTGACGTTGATTCAAACATTTCTTTATCATAACTGCTAAAAATTAATTAAGAAATAAAAGCCCTGATTTGAAAACAAATCAGGGCTTTTCATTTATATAGTTTGTGTCTTCACAAAGCAAATCGTAGCTGATATTTTATTGCTTCAATTTCGGGATTCTTGTAGGCGTATCAGTTCCGTTTACAATCGAAGTTGCGCTTTTAGCAATTGCTTTAATGGTAGATAAAATATTCTCTACATCCAAAGAACTGTATTCATCCTTAACAGAGTGATAAAGCTTATCGATATCTATTTGATCTGTACTAATTGTATGCGCAGGAACACCTAATGCGGCTAAGGTTGCATTATCACTACGGTAAAATAAATTTTGCTCTGGATATGGATCTGGATGGAAAGTAAACTCTGTACCAGCTAAGTTTTTCTGTAAAATTTTTCCGAAATCAGAACGTTCAAATCCAGTTATAAAGGCTGTATTTTTTCCAAATTTCGAATCTTTGCCAATCATTTCAATATTAAACATGGCTACCACATCATCAGGATTTAATTTTTCAGAGAAGTATCTTGCACCAAAACCACCAATTTCTTCAGCCGTAAAAGCAACAAAAATTAAAGTACGTTCGTTATTTTTTTGTGCTTTATAATATTTCGCCAAGGCAATCATTGCGGTTGTTCCCGATGCGTCATCATCTGCACCATTTGCAATACTATCGCCATCAACTGATTTAATTATACCTAAATGATCGTAATGACCAGAAAATACAACTAGTTCTTTAGCTTTCGATTTACCAGGAATCATACCGGCAACATTAAATAGAGGCAGTTTTTCAGTTTTGTTTTTTACTTCAACGTTAAATTCTTTTGCATCATTTACACCAAACACAAACACCATCGCATCTTGTGTTGGGCTCTGCATATCCTTTTCATCTAAAATTGCGCCACGACCTCCAAAAGATTTATAACGTTTAAAATCTGCAGCAAATTTTTCATTTACCAAAACGATTTGTTTTTTACCTGCCCGACTTAACGCACGGTATTGTGCCGCAAATGTTTTTGTTGTATCTAATTTAATAACTCCATCGCCATTGGTTTGGTTAAAAGTAACCAAAGGTGATTTACCTGTTACCAGAATATTTTCCTGCGCAATAGTTTTGCCATCGATAACCAGTATAGTTGGTTCGGGACTTAGTTTAATTTTAAAAAAAGTTTGACGGAAAGAATCGGCGCCAGTTAATGGTTTCAAACCAATTTTCTTAAACTCAGATTCGATAAACGTTGCAGCTTTATCTATTCCAGGCGTAAATGTCCCACGGCCTTCCATATCATCAGCACTTAAAGTTTTAATTAAGTGGTCGGTATATTCACGGGTAATTATTTTATCAATATTTTGTGCACTCAGCTGTAAAGTGGCCATTCCAGCAATTGCAACAAGAAAAATTTTCTTCATTTTTTATCTATTTTATCTACTAATTTAGTTTTTTGATTTGATTATTATTTTGTTTTCACCTGAGAATTTAACCAGTTATCTCTGAAATTTTGCATCTCTTTTGTTAAATTTCCTCCAGTTTTTTCAATAGAAACAACCTCAAGTGATGGATTTTCAGCAAAAGTTAACTTTGTCGATTTTGCTTCTCCGCGATAAGAATAAGTTACTTCTACAACATCGCCAGGTTTATGTGCTTCTGTTAACTTAGTTAACGCAGCCTGGTCTTTTATTTCCACACCATCAATAGTTAACAATACATTATCAACATCTAAACCCGCGTTATAAGCTGGTGTTCCGATTGTTGTTTGCGGTAATGTAACTTTACCATTCTCTACTGTTAAGCGTGTTATGCCTGTATAAGCTTTTCCAGGATTTGCTTTTCTAAGCACAAATCCAGCATTCAGTAATAATTTTGCGTAATCATTCTTCTCCGTTCCATAAATATAACGCTTAAAAAAATCTGCCGCAAAAGCGGGATTCTTTGTTAAAGCGGCTAAGGTTTTTTCCAAATCGGAAACGGTGTATGCAATTTCTGGCTTACCATAAGCTTTCCACAAGGCACGCATGTAGTCATCAAGGCTAAGTTTAAATTCGCTGCGCAAACGTAAATCTAATGCCAAAGCCGTTGCCGCACCGTAAGTATAGTACGAAAGAAAAATATTGCCTTTGTTTGTTTGATCAATAGCTACACCTGCATCAGCAAAAACAGCATATCTGCTAGATTGTATTGGCGAATAATTTTTAGCCCCTGGCGAATTTAGCACTGCGTTTGCTAAACCATTAAAAGTTTGAGCAGCATTATCTACCGTTTTAAAACCTGCTCTGGTAAGCAACAATGAACCATAATATTGTGTAAAACCCTCAGCAAGCCAAAGCTCATTACTGATGTTAGAATGATTAAAGTTAAAAGGCTCTAAGGTTTTAGGTCTTAACCGTTCAACATTCCAGCTGTGAAAATATTCATGAGAAAACGTTCCAAGTAGATTAGATTCATATCCTTCAATTTTTGGTGTACGCTGAACAATTGAAGTAGAGTTTCTATGTTCCATCCCATCGCCAGCATTATCTGGATAAACATCGTGAAGGAAATAATAATTTCCATAATCGTAAGTTGGAAATTCGCGCCAAACGGCATAATGCTCATCAACCATTTTCTTGAGCATATTTGCATAATTATCTACTGTTTTTTGTTCATCATTAGAATGTGAAATCAGATGAATGGTTTGCATTTTTCCATCTTTATTTTTTACTTCCCAGCTTGCCGTTTTATAGTTAGCAATTTCAATTGGGCTATCCATAAAATACTGAAAACTTGGGGCATAATAAGTTTCGTTACCCATTGGCTTTAATTGCGTAGCCACTTTCCAGTTTTGTTTATCGTTGTAGTTAAATTTTACCAAACGAGCACGCTCATCCAGTCCAATTGGAAATGCAAACGTTGCAGGGATATTCATGTGTGCATGTGTTTCATCGAAACCAGCGTATGTTCCATCAATCCAGTTACCAAATAACGTATAGGTTATTTTAACGCTTTTACCAGGATTTGGGATTTCGTAAACATCGCCAGCAGATTGATTTAACACCAATACTTTTCCATTACTATCGAAAGCTTTTAGGTTGTAAACATTTTTACCGAATTCGTGGGTTGCATATCGCCCAGGCGAAGAACGGCTCATTCTAACTTTCAAAGTGCCAGCAGGAACATTTGGAATTTGCATACTGATTTCTGCCTCGTGGTGAATGGCATTAGGGAATGAAACATTGTAGCTGATTTCATTTTGGGCAAAAACGCTTAACGATAATAACATTACCGCAGCCGTTCCTAAAATTTTTTTCATAAATCGGGGTTTGACGGGCTTAAATTACAAAAAATGGAAGATGTTTTATGTAAGATGGATGATGGATTCCGCTTTGGTTACCTTAATTCTGCCATTATTCTTTGTCCCAATCGTATTTTTCTAAATCGCGGTAGGCTTTTCCTTTTAAAATCTCTTTTTGTTTTGATGATTCTGAATCAACACGGGTTTCGTGAACATGATCAGCTACTTCCATTCTAAAATCTTTATTCTTTTTTGATTCATAAATATCAGCTTCATCACCATCAGCGGTAACGTAATCGTAAGGGCCACGGGCACTCATTAGTTTTACAAAAACAGGTAAGCATTCGAAGAAAATAAACAGCAGGCCAATAAAAGTAACCGCAAGCGCCGTATTATTGTCGCTGGTTCCGTTTGCATTAAATTTTAACTGTCCTAAAGCCCAGTTTCGATCGGCAAAGCCAGCAATATTTGCCAAACTATCTAACTGCGGTTTGGTGAAAAGTTTTTCGGTAAAAAGGCCATCAAATTCTTTCCGTTTATCAATAAAAGATTCTGATTTATTGATATTAATTTTCAAACTATCTAACTCAGCTGTTCGTTGTTTTATTTCTTCTTCTTTACGTTTTGCAAAAGGGCCATAACCTAATACGCCTGATGTTTCTGTTGTTTTATTTCCAAAAATTTCAAAGTTAAGCTTCTGCCTATCGGCTTTTATTCCCTTTTCCAACGAATCTCGTGTCGCCTTTTGTTGGTTTAGTCTACCAAATTCTACCTGATATTTATTCTGGAAAGCTTTATTTAAGGTATCAATTTTAGAACGCTGCCCGTTTAAATAACTCACTTTTAAACGTTCCTTAATCTCCTTATCAAAAATTTTCAGCTCTATTGGCCTCGAGATTACAATACCAATCATAATTGCCAATAAAATACGAGGTGTAGCCTGTAAAATTTGTTTATTAGTTGAAGCGCTTTTATTTATACTGGATACAATATATCTATCCATATTAAAAATTGCTGCGCCCCATAAAAAGCCAAAAATTATGGCAAAAACTACAGCCAGATCATCGCCTTTAAAAACGAAATACATGGCGTAGCCACCAGATAAAGCAGCAAACAGACCTGTAAAGAAAATTGTGGCACCAATGCCTGTATATTTATTTTGTTCAGTAGAATATTTTTCCAGTGTCGGGATATGGGCACCAGAACAAAACCAGAAAAATCGGTTCAGTTTGTTCATAAAAGTTATTTACAATTAAACGCCTGAGAATTAAATATGTTACAGTTTTAGGCGAAATATTTGTCTTTAAATGTTTAACTACAGTAATTAAAATGTTATAAGATCAAGCATTATTGTACCCATGAACTAATTTATATAAGTTTGTAAAAATAAATTTCACATGAAAGAAGTATCAGTACAGGAACTAAAACAGAAAATCGACAATAAAGAAGATTTCCAATTAATCGATGTTCGCGAAACATTTGAATACGAGGTTTCTAACCTTGATGGAGAAAACATCCCTTTGGGTGGCATTTTAATTGAAGCTGATAAAATCTCGAAAGATAAACCTGTTATTATTCAGTGCCGTAGCGGTAAAAGAAGTGCTGCTGCAGTTATGCAGTTAGAATCGCAGTATGGCTTTGAAAATTTATATAATTTAAAAGGTGGTATTTTAGCTTGGCAAGAGGCTTTCGATCCAAACATGCCAGTGTACTAAAAATAACCAACATACATTTTCCAATTATCAAACTTTTCAGGCTGCATAAACAAGTTTTTTCAACTTCTTTTGCTCATGCGAGTTTGATAATTGTTATTTGAATATTTACACTTTAACCTTCTTACTGTGGGCAAAAAATTCGCACTAAACATTTTTTATAACCTTGGAATCATCCTTTCAATTTTTGGATTAGTGTGGTGTTATAACAATGGTAAATATCTTCCATCTGCTTTTTTAGTAGGAACTGCTGCCTGCCTTTTCTATTTCAAAATTCAATTAATGAAAGATATTAGAAAGTCGTATAAGGAAAAAGATCAGGATTAACACCTTCCAAACCCAAACCTGGCAAATCTTTAAGAATGTACTTTCCGTTTTCGAATTGAGGATTTGCGAAAGGGTTATTTTTAGTTAACCAGGGTCCATCCAAATCAGCCCAGTTGCAAAGTGACGCCAATGCTATAGCCGCGAGGGTTGCACAACTGGTTTCGCTCATGCAGCCAATTAAAACCTTCATCCCGAACGAACGGGCTTTTAAAATCATTTGATGGCCTTCGTACATCCCGCAACTTTTCATCAGTTTTACATTAATACCATGATAAGCGCCTTTTAATTGATCCATATCAGCTAGTCTTTGTACAGCCTCATCTGCCAGCAATGGAATCGGGCTTCTTTCTGTGAGCCAGGCATTGCCATCCAAATTATTTTTATCCATCGGTTGCTCGATTAAAACCACGCCTTTGTTATGCAACCAGTAAATTAAATCAATAGCCTGAATTTTATCTGCCCAGCCTTGATTTGCATCAACATAAAGCGGCACATCAGTCATGCTTCTAATCGTTTCGATTATTTCTTTATCATTATCTCTGCCAAGTTTTACCTTAATCACCTTAAAGGCTTCGGCATCTTTTAACTTTTCACGAATTACCTCTGGCGTATCAATACCAATGGTATAAGAGGTAACAGGCATTTTTGCTGGCTCTGCACCGTAAATTTCGTAACAAGGCTTATTTAAAATTTTACCGTTGATATCATTTAATGCAATATCAATGGCAGCTTTAATTGCTGGCTGACCTGGAGCAAGACTATCCAGGTAAGAAATTATTGCTCCAAAATTAAAAGGGTATTGAATTGTATTCCAGTCGACAAGCTTTAAAAAGGCATTTGCGCTTTCGTAGCTTTCGCCCATGTAGGGCACCATAGATGCTTCGCCATAGCCAATAACATCTTCATACTGAACTTTTAAAAGCATCAGCGGTGTACTTGTTCTTGTAAATTTGGAGATAGAGAAAGGATGTTTTAATTCTAATTCAAACTGCTTGCAACTTATTTTCATTATCAATCGTCTATTAAATAAATAAGGCGGAACTCGCTTTACAAAGGTATATTTGTTTATTAACGCAAACCAATCCTGCCATGAAAAACATTTCAAGATTACGGTATTTTATTTATTTATCCTGCATAATTATTGGAGGATGTACCACAGGAAAAAAAGCCTTGGAAAAAGGCGATTACGACGCATCAGTTTCTAAGGCGGTAAGCCGTTTACAAAGCTCACCTAAAAACAGCGAAGCATTAGGTGTATTACCTGCAGCATTTAACTTTGCCTTGCAAGATCATTTAACAAAAATTGATGAAGCTAAAGCATCTATTGATGTATATAAATGGGAAGCCGTGATGTATAATTATCAAAAAATTAATCAGCTTGTTGATGAAATTAATAGTTGCCCAGCGTGCTTAACCGTTGTACCTAAACCAATAAAATATATTGATGAATTAGCCGAAAGCCGCATGAATTCAGGTATTGCAAGATATAATTCTGGGCTTACTTTCCTAAACCAAAATACTAGGGTAAGTGCTAAAAAAGCCTATTACGAATTTGAAAAATCGCAAAACCTTGCTCCGAATTACAAAGATGCTGAAGCGAAAATGGATGATGCCTACTGGGCAGCAGTAACCCGAATTGTAGTTCAGCCGATTATGATCAATAGCAGTTATTATAAGTTAAGTGGCGATTATTTCCAGCAACAAATCGATAATTTTATTGGAAATTACTCCAGGAATAAGTTTGTTATTTTTTACTCGGAACAACATGCAACAAAGCAAAAAATTGTACCCGACCAAGTGTTGAGTTTAAATTTCGATGATTTTGTTGTTGGGCAAACTTATGTTAAAGAACGTGTTGAAAGACTGAAAAGAGATAGTGTTATAATTGGCGAAACCCGGGAGAGAAAACCTGTTTATGGAACAGTAAAAGCTAACTTAAGCGTTTTCGAAAAAAACATATCTTCATCAGGACTGTTGGATTTAACCATTACCGATTGGCAGAGTAAAAAGGTCGTTCGTAAGCAAAAATTCCCTGGAACCTACATTTGGAAAGATAGTTGGGCAAGTTATAAAGGTGACGACCGAGCATTAAGCAACCAGCAGTTAGCGATGACGAGGAGAAAAGAAACGATTCCACCGCCGCCAGATGTTTTGTTTTTAGAGTTTACAAAACCTATTTACAATCAACTGGTAGATGATATTAGCTATTATTACAACAATTATTAGTAACGGATTTAAAGTTCCTCAACAATATAAATCTATCCGCAAATTTGTTGCATTGAGCTTGTCGAAATATAAAAGCTTTTTCAAAAAAGGTTCTTCGACAAGCTCAAAAAATCCGTTTTACTAATCCATAAGGATAGGGCATAACTCTAGCGCATTTTAAGTTTGTTGGAAAAATCACCGACTTAGTAATCGCAACGTTAAAATAAATCATCGTTGTTAAGCCGTAAAAATATAATAGCTAATATTGCATCGATGAATACCGGCTTATACAATCCTTTCCAGAAATTCGATTTTTTATATAAAACCTGCTTTTTAAGTGGTCAAACATTCAACTCTCCTGTAGTTCAGGTGCCATTGCTTCCAAAGTGGTTATTGGATCAGGCGGGCTTAACAGGCGAAGAGCAAATTCAATTTTTAGATGAGAGTATTCGCTCTTACAGCACACTTGTAATCCCTGTAAATAGCGAGATTAATGAGCAGTTTTTAAATCCTTTGGAAGAAAAAATTGAGAACGCTTTTAAAAATGGGTATGAATCAATCTCTCGTTTAAACGAACTGGATTTGTTTAACTGGATTGGAAAGTTTTTATATGGCTTTGTTTATATCGAAATGCATTCGGCTTTACGCAAGGAAATGACTGCCGATGGTTTAAACATGTCGCAATCGTTAATGATGAAATTCGCCAACCTGAATTTCATGATGCAAAATCTGTACACCAGCATCGAATTTGAAGATTTTAATCCTTGGTCTATTGTAATTGTTAAGCTAGAAAATGAAGAAACGCCATTCAGTTTCCGTGATGAGATTAATACCTTAACTTTTTCATTAAAGTTTAAAAATTTCGGAATTATTGCTTGCCTGCAGGATAATGGAACCAACAAACGCTACCATCAGGATATTGTAAATGAAGTAAAAGGAAAAGCGTTAACCGCTGAGCAATTTGAAGAGCTAACTGCTCGTTTTTATTATTCGGCCTACCTGTTTAACCGTTTACCCGAATATACTTTTATGCCCGTTGAAGGTACAACTTACATAGAAGCAATGCCCCTTCGTGGCAATATGAGTAAGCCACTTTTTGATGTTTGGCAGCATAAAGTTTACGCACAGGTTTTAGAAAATTTCTGGAAACCGTGGGGTTACGTTAAATTCGAAATCATTAAAAATCCTGATGAACCGATGAGCTTTTTTGAAAACCCTTGCTTACCTGTTGCCGGTTAATACGCTTATAAAATTCTGAATAATTCCAGGCACAAAAATTATTGTAAATATTAATCCAGTTAACGCACCGAAAAAGTGTGCATCATGATTAATATGATCTCTGGAGTTACGAGAGGCGTAAGCACAGTAAATCAGGTATAAAAATCCGAATACAACTGCTGGAATTCCGATTGGGATAAACATGATGTAAATCTTTGACATCGGGTTAAACAAAATATAACTAAAAAGCACTGCGCTAACTGCTCCAGAAGCTCCTAAACTGTTATAATGGAAGTTATCCTTATGTTTAAAAACAGTTGGTATGTCGCTTAAAATCAAGCCTAAAAAATACAATAAACCAAATTGCCAGCTTCCCATTAAACGCTCCAAGGTAAATGCGAAAGCATAAAAAGTAAACATATTAAAAAACAGGTGCATCCAATCGGCATGAATTAAACCGCTTGTAATTAAAGTATAAATACTATTTCCTTTTGAAACACTGTATGGATGCAGCATAAATTTACCGTAAACGCTGTTATCGTAAAAGGCGTAAAGGCTAGTTACAATTGTAAAAACAAAAATTATTGAGGCAACTGGTGCTACGTTTAAATATTCCATTTAACTTATTTTAAATCGAGTTTTACATTAGTAAACAAACGCGAAACTGGGTATCTGTTGTGTGTTTTTTCGTAATAATCAGAATTTTTATATACAAATTCTAATTGTGCAGCACCGCTTTTAGCAAAAACGGTATCGGTTGCCTTTTTTTCGTCTAACTGCGCTTTTAATTTTGGATTATTTTTTAACAATTCTGCTGCTGTATCTTCAAAAACATAAGCAGAATAGTGCTCTTTCATATCTAAAATAGAATCGAAGAAATTCCAGTTAAAAAAAGAATCCGTTGCTTGCGGCTCTAATGTTTCAACAATATATCGGTTGGTAAACTGATTAGCATAAACCACAAAATCGCCTGCGTAATACTGCAAAGTTTGCGCTACTGGATTTAGTTTAACAGCCGAATGCAAATAATGTCCTTCATAAGGCCTTGTTACTGTTTTAAAATCGCCAATGTAGTAGCTTTCGACAGTAATCTTTGTATCTGTTTTAAGTTGCTCTATTTTAACATTATTCAACTTAAGCAAAGCGATAACCCGATCCCATGCTTTTGGAATGATGTAGGCAATTGGTTTCTGCACACTAACGGCAGGTTCGAACTTATTGTATTCTTTTATATTTTTGGTAAAGGGCTTATTTCTATCATAGTAAAGCCGATCTACACCACTTATTTCGCTTGGCTTTTTACCTGCCTGAAAACCTTTAAACGGAATGCTATCGCTTTCATTTTTATTCAAAGCCCATTCTAAAGGAAATTCCTTTTGTACAGCCACAAATTCATCAGCTTTGCGTTTATTTTCGCCAATAATTTTTGCATCACGTTGAACAACATCAATGTAAGTTTGCAATAATTTGTATGTGGCATCTACCCGCAAATCGTACGATTTTAACATGTGTGTTTCTGGCATAAAACCAATCGTATTATGTAACGTGGTATAACCAGTAGAGTATCTTGGCGATTCGATAAAACCTGTAATTCCAGTTTCTGGTGTTTGGCCGATTGAATTTACATAAGGTATCATTGGGTAGCCTTTCTGCTCCATTCCTTTATACAACTCAGGCACTAAAGTTTTGGTTAAATAAGCAGAAAGAATACCATTTAATTTATCCTTTTGTGTAGGAATTAAAGTCATTACGTATTGGTAATCGGCACCATTACTGGTGTGCGTATCCACAAAAATTTCGGGCTGCCAGGTGTTAAAAATTAACTGGAAAGCAGCAGCGTTTTTTGAATCTGTTTTAATGAAATCGCGATTTAAATCGAGGTTTTTACTATTCCCTCTAAAACCATAAGCAACAGGCCCGTTTTGATTGGCTCTAGAAGTTCCACTCCTGTTAAAACTTCCATCAATATTATACATCGGAATAATGCAGATTACTACATCTTTCGGGAGTTTGTTTGCACTTAATAAATCGCGGGCAAGCATCATCGATGCATCAACACCTTCTGGTTCGCCAGGATGAATTCCATTATTAATAAGTAGAATACGCTTATTTGCCTTTCTAATTGCCGATGGTTCAAAAACCTGATCTCTTGATAGAATCAAAAGATGCAGAGGCTTGCCGAAGTCGGTGCTTCCGTAGGTTAAAAGCTTTGATTTAGGGTATAATTTTACTAAAGATTTATAGTAAGAAATTGCCTTATCATAAGTCGTTGTTTCTTTCTTACCGCTTTGTTCGTATGGGGTTTGTTGTGCCATAATACTAAAGTTAGCAAGAAGTAGGAAAAACACTAAGATTTTTCTCATACAATAATTAAAGTGTTTTGCGATAAACTTTAATATTACCGAAGTAATATTTAAAGCCAATGCTGTAAACATTATAAGTATCTGGATCGTAGTTTTTAAATTTAGTTGCAGGATCATTATAACCATCTAGTCCCTCGCCAAATGTAAAATTACTTTGCGCATTTACGTTAATTACATAACGTACAACCCCAGCCATCGTTTAAATAAAAGTTAATACCTAAATTAACTGGCACCCAAAGATTGGTACTTTTATCTTCTCCTGGAAATGGGCCATAACCTGGATCGAAAGCAGCCCAACTTGGCTTATAGCGTACAATATCTGTAATTTTATTTTTCACAGCTCCAATTCCCGAGCCTATATATAAACCTTTAATATTGTATAAAAAATCAGTTTTGTTATAGTTAATAAATTCACCCAGAGCGAATTTCATATTAAAATTTACACCCGTGTATTGATTTACAAACTGGCGATTATGTGGATCAGTAACAATATCGCCACCTTGAACCATACCATACTGCGCCTCTAAACCAGCAGTAACAAAAGGGGTAAGATGATGATCAATAGTACCAGCAATAGTGTAGCCCCAGCTTCCTTTATAAACGTCCGTTTTAGAATAGTTTGGCCCAACATTTATCCCATAATCCCACTTAAAATAATTAGACTGAGCATTAGAGAACTTGGCAAACATCAAAAGGGGAACAGCTAGGAATATAATTTTGAGGCGGTTAGAATTCATATTGTTTTTTTACAAAAATAATATGTTTATTCAATATCCATAACTTTTACCTTTGAAATATGAATATCTATCAAAACTTCAACAAATCGCTAGAGAAGAGATTTATCAATTATGCAAAAATTGATACACAATCTGACCCTGAATCTTCAACTTGCCCTTCAACCTTAAAACAAAAAAACCTGGGCAAACTTTTAGTTGAAGAGCTTTTAGAAATTGGCATAAATGATGCTCATATAGACGAAAATGGCTATGTATATGCAACAATCCCGTCAACAACCGAAAAAAATGTTCCAGTAATTTGCTTTTGTTCACATATGGATACTTCGCCAGATTGTAGCGGAGAAAATGTTAAACCAATAATACATGACAATTATCAAGGAGAAAATTTAGTACTACCGGATGATACAAGCATTGTAATCAAACTTGCAGAACATAAAGATCTTCAGCATCAAATTGGAAATGATATTATAACAGCAAGTGGTACTACTTTGCTAGGTGCCGATAATAAGGCTGGTGTTACCGAAATTATGGAAGCTGCAAGCTTTCTTGTAAAAAACCCAGCTATAAAACACGGGGTAATTAAAATTCTTTTTACGCCTGATGAAGAAATTGGACGCGGTGTAGACAAAGCCGACCTTAAAAAGTTAGCTGCCGATTTTGCTTATACCATCGATGGAGAAACCTTAGGCTCTATAGAAGATGAAACCTTCTCTGCTGATGGTGCAACTTTACTTATAAATGGAGTGAGCAGTCACCCAGGTTTTGCCAAAGGTAAAATGGAAAGCGCCATAAAAATTCTTGCTGAAATTTTGGATGTTTTACCAAAAGATAAACTAACGCCCGAAACAACCAGTGGCAAAGAAGGCTTTATTCATCCCGTTGCAATTAAAGGCCAGGTTGAACAAGCAGAAGCACAGTTTATTATTCGTGATTTTACCGACGAGAAATTGGCAGAGCATGGAAATCTTCTTAGGCAAATAACTGAGGAGATTTTAAAAAAGTACCCCAACTCAACTTATAATTTAGTAATTAAAGAGCAGTACAGAAATATGAAACAAGTATTGGATCAGTTTCCTAAAATTGTAGAATACGGTATCGAAGCAATCGAACGAGCAGGTGTAAAGGCAAAAAAACAAAGCATTCGTGGTGGTACCGATGGTTCTCGATTATCGTACATGGGCTTACCTTGTCCGAATATTTTTGCTGGCGAACATGCATTTCATAGTAAACAAGAATGGGTAAGCGTACAGGATATGGAAAAAGCGGTTCAAACTATTATTAATATTGCTACCATTTGGGAAGAAAACAGTTAACCCGTTTTCAGTTGGCAGTTTAGAGAAGCTGTAAATTGCCAACTGTTAATGATCTTGCCCGATATCCAATCTATTTATTTTTCCTTCTTTATTAAGTTGAAATTTAAAAAAGGTTTTAAAATCGCCCCACTGATCAGAATGAAAATGGCCATAAACATCCAAGCCATTGTTTTCAACCTTATCAATACTCGTAAATCTTTCGTGGCCCAAAGCTTTTTTAAAAAAATTATTAAACTGCATTTGGTTTCCATCGTCGTATAAAACAACTTCTTCGGCGAAAAGTAAAAACCAGGCGTTATGATCTCCTTTTTGTAACGCCTCTATTGCTGCCTTAACCTTTCTGTTTGTTAGTTTCTTTAAATCGACAGCCATTATTTATACTAATTGAGTGAGATGAATTACTAGATAGATGCTAAAACCATTGGAAAATTATCAAATTTAAATAAAAAACAGAAGGTTATAACCAGCTCGCAAGAAAATTACTTTTTCTATATTTTGATAAAAGATAATCGATTTATTATCAAATTTGCTACTTTTAAATACAAATGATAACACTAGAAAACGACTTTATTAAAGTCCGAATTGCCAATAAGGGTGCCGAGTTACAAGGCTTATTTAGTAAAGAAACTAATATAGAATATTTATGGAATGGGGATTCGGAATACTGGGGCAAGCATAGTCCTGTTCTTTTCCCTATTGTTGGCTCTTTAAAAAACGACAGTTACATTTACAAAGACAAAACATATAAATTACCCCGACATGGTTTTGCCCGTGATAATGAATTTATTGCAGATCAATTAAATACCGCTGAAGCTGTTTTCACATTAACACAAAGTGATGAAACTTTAAAAGTTTACCCTTTTCCATTCGAATTAAAACTTAACTACCAAATCATAGATAGAAAGTTAATTTTAGAATACAGGGTAACCAATACAGGCAGTAAAAAGATGTTTTTCTCATTAGGTGCTCATCCAGCGTTTGCTGTTCCAAACACGCCAAATACAAGCTACGAAGACTATTACCTTGCATTTAATAACGATGAAAAATTAACCTACTGGAAATTGGAGGATGGACTGGTTGCCAATGAAACCGAGAACATTGACCTAAGCAGGCATCGGTTAAACCTAAAACACGATCTTTTTTATGATGATGCCTTAGTTTTTAAAGCATTGCAAAGCAATTGTATTAGCTTATTAAACTCTAAAAATGATTATGGCTTACATTTTCATTTTGATGACTTTCCCTTCTTTGGCATTTGGTCGGCCAAGGATGCACCATTCGTTTGCTTGGAGCCGTGGTGTGGTGTCGCCGATAGCGTTAACCATAACCAGCAGTTGGCTTACAAGGAAGGAATTGTTAAACTGGATGCAGGAAAAAGCTGGAAAAGATCTTGGGAAGTAGAATGCTTTTAAAGCAGACTACTTAACCTCGAAACTGAAATAGCTTACCCCTGGAATACCCGATGCAGTAAGCCCCTGTACAACACCAATGTAACTACCTTTTTTATCAGAAGTATAAAAACTAACTTTTCCTTTTCCATTAGCATCAATATTAACCTCAGGCGACCAGTATAAAGTGGATCTAAAATCTGGAATTCTTTTATTCTTCAGATCATCCCCAGTTGGACTATAAAATTCTCTTTGTAATTGCATTCCTTCGTAATCAATAACAACTGCACGAGGGTCTATTTCTGTTCCGCCTAAATCTGATTTCATAGTCGAAAAGCTCAAAATTCCTTCAGAGCTTGTAGGCCCATAATAGTACCTGCTCCGAATTACTTCCAATTTTTCTACTTTAAGCGGATCTATTGCTATTACCTTATCCATATTAAAGTACGGCACACCGTCCAGCAAAACCAAGGGGTCTACTTCCTCATCAAGAATTCCTTCTTCACCTAAAATATGAAAATGGAATCTTTTTTGCTTTTTATATACAAAAACCTGCGCAACATACTCTCTTAAAACCTCCTCCATCGTTGTAAAACGGGTATAATCGCTTAATTTATACGTTTTATAAGGGTTTAAATAAAAGGCTGAACTATCGATATTAGGCTTATAAAACTGTTTCAATTTTGTACCCGAATAAACATTTTGCACTTGCATGCTTAAGTTACGCATACTCAAATCGTTTAATTGCGAAGTCTTAAGGTTTCCTGAAAGATATTTATTTGCTGAATATTTTTCAAAAAACGGATTGTTTATGGAAATAAGACTCGTACTATCTAATTCTGTATTCGTTTGTAAAACAACCTCGTTCTGGCCGTAGAAATCTTTTGTATTAAATACAACTTGCCCTGTAGAATCGCTGGTTGAGCCATAAAACTGAATTCTTTTGCCCGGAACGCTCATATATACAAGATGATTGTTAATCGCATTTCCTGCCTTATCTACAATTTTTCCAGAAACAATATGACCGTTATATTCTGGCAGAAACTTAAATACTGGCGCTTTCTTTCCACTTAAAACATCCGCCCAGTTAAACCGTCGCCAACCCTGTGTAAGTAATAAATTATCAAGCGCTTCACTTGTACCTAAATTATTTTGTTCGAAGTAATACCCAGGTGATTCTACCTCGCCCTTTAAATTAGAGCTAAGCCATAAATAGCTTTCTATATCTGGATAGTTTTTAACATCTAAAGAATCGACCTTATGAACTGAAATTGAAACATCAGCAAACTTACTTAAGTTCTTTTCATCGTTAAGCGATAAATTAACATTTACTTCTTGTCTGTTATTATATAATTTCGAGTCAGAAACTGCATTTATGGTTAACTTTTTAGCCGATTTCTTAAAATATAAACGCTCTGCAACGGCTTTTCCTTCGTTATTAAAAGCCGTTAAATAAGTTATTCCATCGGCCAGGCTATCTTTTTTAACTACAAAGGATGCTTTACCTCCCGAAACTTCTCCTGTTGATGCAAAGACGGTTTTAATTCCATTATGAGCAACTAAATATAGTTTTTGATTACCTAAATTACTGAAAAAATCGATGTTCAAATTTGCATTTTCATCTTTTAAGTTAAGCACATAGCCTGTTTTCTTTGCTGCTGGAAGTTGCTGTATTATAATTTCACCTTGTGCCGATCTTGCAATGGCTTTGTAATCGTTATTTGCCAATGGCATGAAACTAAACTGTCCAATACCGAATTTTAAAGTTTTAAAACGGGCTAAAGTATCATTACGGTTGTTTACAATAACGCCACTTATATCCATCCCTTTGCCATCCGAACCTAAAATTTTGAAGCCAACCCTACTGGTTATTCCTTCAACCAAATCACCGCCTTCTGGAAAAAATTGTAAATTATATTTTTTGCTTTCTGCCTTTGAATTCTGAGGTGTGTTTAATGTGTTTATTATTTTCAATGGTTTTTCAAAGAAAACATCTGCTCCCAAATTTTTCATCCAGTTGGTGTAGGCCCTTAACTTATAAGTTCCATTATTCAAATTAACAGGAATATATAAAGAGCCGTTACCACTACCGTTTTTTAAACTAATTTTTGCTTGTAGCACTGGGGTATTAGCTTCATCCAAAACCTCTACATAAGCTACTTTACTTACATTTAATGGTTTATTCTGCAAATCTGTATAGTAAGCTTTAAACCAAAGTATTTCTCCAGTTAGGTAAAATTCGTTATCGGTTTGTACAAAAAGTTTTTCTTGTAGGATATTATTATTCTGGTGATTTACCAAAGCCTTTTGTATCTCAGGTAGTACCTGTGCATTTAACCGCAGCGTAACCAGAGAAAATAAAAAAACAACTGAATATAACTTTAAAATTATCTTATTCATATACGGTTACTTATTGCCAAAATCCTGGTTTTTTATTGGTTCCTCTAATTGTACAATCGGCACATTGAGCACCTGCTCCAGTATGCCCGATAACAGCTCCATTATTGTTTGTAATTGCTTCTAATGGCAATAATGATTTTGTTTGAAATACGGCATCTTCATCTCTGGAACCCGTAACTGGGTTTACAGTATAAATAGAATCTGGCTCACTGCACGAATATGGATATTTTATCCGCCATGCATTAGGCAATGCTTCTCTCGGCACGAAGATCCTTTGCTGCGTAACTGTACCTGCGCTAATGTAACCAATAACAGGCTCGGCGGCATTACTGATATTATGGATATTGCCCGTTAACTGAGAAGGCAAGGCATCGAAAATAGACCCCAGATTCTCGGTATTTTTCTTTAGCAATTCCCAAAACTCAAAAGCCTCTTTTGTTAATGCATACTGTTTAACTAAAATGCTATACTTTACACCAATCTTCTCCGAGTCTGAAGTAATAAAAGTTAATGGATTTAAATAAATAACATCATTTACCAGTTTCGAAGAAGACGCCAAAACTATAGAACTTGAAATGCTATTTCCCCAGCATTCGTAAATGTTCTCTGTAGTTGAATTTCTTGGTACAATTGCTTTTCCATCTGCTTTAAACCCAGAGAAATATTTAGCTCTAAATTGCCATGTTTCGTTGTATTCCCATCTATAATACCTGCTTTTATTGGTAGCGTCATGTGTATTGGTGTACAACTGCAAACCGTTATCTGTAGCTTTCCAGCTTATGCTGTCAACTACGGGCGAAACTCTTGCCTCAACAAAATCAGACAAATAAGTAACCCCTTTCGATGTTTTTATCCTTACCCTGTATTTTTGATTTACGCTGAGGTTTAAAGGTGCCGATGCATAAGTACCTGCCACCCTAACATCCGATAGGTTATAACTTTGATTGGCATCGCTTTCAACAGTAACCGTAGCCCCCGTTTCAACCTTAAGGGTATTTTTATTATCTAAAACAACTGTTCTGCTTAACCTAATAAAAGTAGAATCAGTACCTGTGTTTATTAAACCTTCAACAACCAGATAATTATAATTTACATCTGTTACTTCGGGTTTGTATGCCTTTTTACAACAAAACAATATTACTCCAACAAGTACAAGGCCTAAAATGCTAAACTTTTTCATGTTAAAATCTTATATTATAGTTGATAAATGGAATTGCTGATGCAAAGATGGAAAGTTTGTAACCACTTATTACACCGTTTTGCTCTGTAAAGTATGTTGAATAAGCATTTTGTCGACCCGTAACATTGTACACACCAATTGTCCAGGAGTTATGAGTAAGCTGATGCACTTTATGATTTCCCTCGATGTTTAATGAGATATCGGAACGGAAATAATCTGGTATTCTATATGCATTTCGATCCGAGTAAAAAACCCGCTCGCTGCCAGCATAATAGTACTTCGCAATTGGAAGTGTAATTGGTCTGCCAGTACTATAAGTTACGTTTAGCGAGAAGCTATAGCGATGCGTAAAACGATAATTTCCAGTAAAATTAAAGGCATGCGGTTTATCATAGTTTGCAGGGTAATAATTTCCACCATTAACAGGAGCGGCTATAGTTGCATCATCCATTTTAAGGAATGTTCGAGAATAAGCATAACTCATCCAGCCATTAAGATTTCCTGTGTTTTTACGTACAAAAAATTCAACGCCGTAAGCTTTTCCTTCGGTATTTAAAACATCAGTTTCTATATGATGGTTGAGCACCAGATTAGCACCACTCTTATAATCCAGATAGTCTTTTAACTTTTTATAGTAAACCTCTACAGAAGTTTCTATAGTTTGCGATTTAAAGTTCTTATAAAGTCCTAAAGAAACCTGGCTTCCAAACTGCGGTTTAATGTTAGGATCGCTCAATTTCCAAACATCAGTTGGCGCTATAGCGGTTGTGTTCGATAACAAGTGAATATATTGTCTTAACGTATTATAAGAAGCTTTTACTGAAAAATTATCACTCAAATTATACCTGGCCGAAAGCCTTACTTCAGGTCCATGATAAGTTTGAATAAGCTTATTATTACCATACTTTACACTATCAATTAAATTAACACTTGTTTTTGGTAATCCTGGAGCGTAATTATTTATCGTTTGCGGCCCTAAATAGTTATAAAGAGAATATCGCAAACCAGCACTTATCGAAAGGTTAGTGCCAATATCATATTTATCACCAATGTATAATGCGCTTTCTAGAGCCTGCTCAGATGGCATTAAATCTGGTCGAACCAAAGATTCATCGCCTTTTGGATTGAAATTACCTGGATTTAGTTTATAATAAATGCTTGATAAACCAAAATTAATCGTGTGGTTGTTGTTTAAGTAATAAGTGAAATCGGTTTTAAAATTCGATTGATTAATATTAAAATCGAGGTTGTATGCTGTTAAAGGATTTACTGCACTGTTAATATTATATTCATACCGATCTACGCCAGCAGAAAACACACCATAAATCTTATTGTTAAAAATATGTTTCCACTTTAATGATGCATTTTTATTGCTATAACTGTAGGCTGTATCGCTATTTAACTTGAAATCATCAGTACTGTAGTAGCCAGAGAAGTAGATGTTGTTTTTTTCATCAAACTGGTGACTGATACCCAAATTTATATCTGTAAAAGAGGCTCTACTCTGCTTATAATCATCAGGAAGCAATTTTAGCAGCCAATTAGAATAAGTAGTTCTTGCGCCTAAAATAAAAGAGGTTTTATTACTATCGATTGGCCCTTCAATATTTATTCGACTGGTTATTAAGCCAATACCTGCTGTACCTGTAAATTTCTTTTTGTTGCCTTCGCGATTAGTTACTTCTAATACTGATGATAATCGTCCGCCAAAACGTTCGGGTATTGTGCTTTTATAAAGCTGTACATCTTTTACTATATCAGGATTGAATGCAGAAAAGAAACCAAAGAAATGTGATGGGTTATATATTGTGGCATCATTAAGCAAAATTAAGTTCTGATCTTGAGAACCTCCCCGAACACTAAAACCAGTACTTGCCTCACCAACAGATTGAACGCCAGGTAAAGTAAGTACCACACGCAGAATATCGGGCTCGCCAAAAACTGAAGGCACCTGCTTAATATCTTTTATATTAAGGCGGTTAACGCCCATTTCCAAACTCTTAATATTCGCGATTTTATCTGAAGAAATTTTTACCTCTTTAAGAGAGAAAATCTGCTCCTGAAGTTCGATGTTCAGCTTACCATCACCGTTTAGTAAAATCTGTCTTCTTGCATCACGCGAAACAACAGACTTAACAACCAGTGTATGCCTACCCGTAGGAAGTGTTAGCGAGTAAAATCCAAATTGATCTGACATGGCACCTACCTTTGATTCTAAAGAATAAATACTGGCGCCTACAATTGGTTCTCCTGTTTTTATATCTTTCAAATAACCCGCCATTGTTGCCCTGGCCTGGCCAGTTTTTGTACCTACAGCATATACCTTATTTTCTATCGTTGCATCAGCTACTTTTTCGGTTTGGGTATCATTAAAATAATCTGCAGTTTTAACTTCCTTGGCTTTTTGGCCTTCCTTAACAGCATAGTAGCCTTCGGCCAACTCTGTTTTAATTTGTTTATTTCGAGTTAAAAATATATCGTTTCCGCTAATAGCATAATGAAAATCAGTGTTTTTAAATGCCTCTTCCAGTATAAAAGACACTGGCTTTTGCTCTACTTTTAATGTAATGCTCAAACTATCGGCATTAACTTCCTCGAAATAAAAATGATAAGCAGTTTTGGCTTCAATATCCTTTACCAAATCGATTATTTTCGCGTTATTGAAATCAACTGATATTGGTTTTGAAATATCGTTCTGCGCAAATGAGCTTAAGCTCAGAAACGAGAAAAAAGTAAAAATGAAATAAATAGTGAAGCGCATGTTAGTTAGAAAGATTATCAAAATAATTAGCTAATAAAACCATTGCCTTTGTCGGTTCTTTTCTAAATTTAACAGCATTGGTTTTAAGCAATCGTTTCATCTCGGCCTTATGATCTTTAAAAAGTTTAAGGAAAGAGCTTTCATTGGTGATTTTAGAATAACTACCATCTTTTTTCACAAAGAATTGAGTTCTTACCTGAAAATATTTTCTTAAATCGGCAGTTCCCGATGTTTGTTGCAAACTTGCAGATCGCTTAACGAGAACTTGAGTTTTCCCATCGTGAAGCAGCTCCAGGAACCCACTTTTAAAAGGTATGTTAACGCTATCTTTACTCGTATCTATAAAAACGTGATGGTGATCTAAAATTGTAAACGAACTTACTTTTTCAGAAATTAAACTGAATTGTAAAGAGCTTTCGTAGTTATTGCTAACTAACACGTCTTTATAAACATCATAAAGTAATGGAACATTCTCATACTTAAACCCATTGTAAACTACGGTACCATTTTTAAGTAATTTTTCTTCGAGGAAGTACGGCGATCCATCGATATTAGATCGGTAACCAACATAAGAAAAGCCGTTATATAAACGAGATTGAGAACCGATAGCTTTATTGAAATAAGTTTCGATATTCTTTTCAGCTATTGATTGAACTTCAGCACCATCAGACTTAACTAACTGGCTCATTGCAGCTTGACTAAGCCCAATTAAAAAAAGAAGTGAACAGCTTATAGCTTTGAACATTTTATAGAGAGATATAATTTTTTAAGTTAAATAATTAAGCTGTACAAAATATTAAGTATCAAAAATGTTATTCTCTACGGCTCTAAAAGGCAGCGCACCTACAACCCTTAAATTTGTCTTGAATACACCCATCTGCCTGTTTTAGTGTTGCTTAACTTAGCTTATCCAAACACTAATATATGAATACATTTCACCCATACTTAAACTTCGATGGCCAGGCCGAAGAAGCTTTTAATTTCTACAAATCAATTTTCGGTGGCGAATTTATTTTTCTTAAAAAAATAGGTGATGCCCCAGATTCTGAGCAATTCTCTGAAGAGGAACGTAATCGCGTAATGCACGTTACTTTACCAATAAATGAGCATACCATTTTAATGGCATCAGATTGCGTTCCTTCGGCGGGCCATGTACTTAACTCAGGTAATAATATATACATTAATATTGCAGCCGAGAGCCGTGAAGAGGCAGATCGGTTATTTAACGGTTTATCGAATGGCGGCACCATAGAGATGCCAATGGAAGATCAGTTTTGGGGCGATTATTTTGGAAGCTTTAAAGATAAGTTCGGAATACAATGGATGATTAATTTCGGATCATATTAAGATAAAGAGGCTGTATATAAATGAAAAACAACTTATTATACAGCCTCATTACTCTTTTAAGTGCCTGTTAAGCTTATAAACCTCTCAACTCCGATTTGATTCAGAAAATATTCATCATGAGAAACAACTAAAAGCAACCCTACATATTCATTAACCGCAGCAGTTAAAATTTCTATGTTTTGAATATCGAGGTTATTTGTTGGCTCATCTAAAACGATAACATCTGGAGCCTGTGTGCCAATTGTTAAACAGCATAACATTAACCGCATCCTTTCTCCACCACTTAGCGATGCACAGGGTTTATCCCAAAATTCTTTCGTGAAAAGGAACCTGTTTAATCGAATTTTAATTTCATGCTCCAACAATGCCCCCGAATTATTAGACTGTGCCTGCTCATAAACACTAAAATCGTCACGAATTAAAGAGTAATCCTGATCAATATAAACTGCATTAAAATCGGTGATTTTAATTCTGCCCGACTGGGGCACAAGCAACCCGAGTATCATCTTAATAAATGTGGTTTTGCCTGAACCATTTAAGCCTTTAATGGCAATTCTTTCTCCAGCAGTAAATTGAAAACTTAGGGGCTTTTTCCATAACAACTGACTATTATATTGGAAATTTATCTGCTCCGCAGTAATCAGAATTTTTCCGTTATGAAAACGAGAGGCTTCAAAACCCATCTTCATCTTGTCAACATCCAACGCTTCCCTCCGCAATTGACTTAGATCTTTGGTAATTTCATTTACCTTTTCTGCGTGTATGCCTTTAATTTTAGAAGTGCTTTTTTCGGCATTATTTTTCAGCGTATTCATTGAAATAGTAGGCAAACCTGCCTTTTCTTGTTTCTTTTTTCCTCGGGCATCTAATTTTTGTTGCCGCTCTATTGATTCCTTTTGTATTTCTTTTGCCTTACGTAACGCTTTTTCTTTATTTTTCAAATCGTGCTCGTGTGCCTCACTTTCTATCTTTTTTTGTTCGATATAGAAATCATAGTTCCCACCATAAACAGTGATACCAGCTTTATTAAGTTCATAAACCACATTTAGCAGATTAAGTAATGTTCGATCGTGGCTTACCACCAGTAAGGTATGATTAGTTGAGGCTAGATAATTATATAAACTTAATCGACCTGCATCATCAAGGTGGTTACTCGGCTCATCAAGCAGCACCATTTCGGGTTGGTGAATGTGGATGCCAGCAAGAAAAATTTTCGTTTTTTGTCCGCCACTTAACAACTGCAGTTTTTGCATCAAATCCAATTCATCTAAGCCCCAAATTGCAAGTGCTTCCTTGCAACGTTCTTCGATTAACCAATCGTCATTTAGTGTTTCTAAATTTGACTCCGTTGCCCTACCTTCTAAAATTTCGTAAAAAGCATTCAGCTTATCGGCAATGCCCAATGCTTCGGCAACTATGCAGTTATTGTATTGCCCGTAAATTTGCGGCACATAGTAAGGTTTAACTTCTGCCTTGAGAACGCCTTTTGAAGGAATTAAATCTCCAGCTAATATTTTTAAGATTGTAGATTTACCCGAACCGTTATTTCCAATCAGTGCAATTTTATCGTTTTTATTGATTTGGAGATTTAGCCCTGAAAAGAGTATATCTCTATTTGGATGTACGTAAGTACTCTCTTGTAGAATAAGCATAATTTCTTTTTAACTGTAAATAATTAAAAGCAACAGCCTACTTGTGCCTGTGCTAGTTATTTTTTTCGAAAAGAAATTAAATCCTACATTCAGAATTGGTTTTGATTATGATGCAAAAATAAGAAAATGATTTAAATCACAGCCATATAGCCGAACTAAATGAGTATTTTAGCTACTATGAAAATCCTGTTCTTCTCTGCAAAACCATACGATAATACATTTTTTGAACGCTACAACCATTACGGTTTTGAGATGGAATTCTGGGAAACTCATTTAGGCCCGCATATTGCTGATGCTGTAAAACCTGGTACAGATGTAGTTTGTGTATTTGTTAATGATAAGTTAACTGCCGAGGTAATTAAAACGCTATCCGAAAAAGGAGTTAAAATTATTGCCCTTCGATGTGCGGGCTTTAATAATGTGGATTTGGATGCTGCAAGGAAATATGGCTTGAGGGTTTGTCGGGTTCCTGCCTACTCGCCCGAAGCTGTAGCAGAACACGCTGTTGCCATGCTGCTCACCTTAAATCGTAAAACACACAAAGCTTATAATCGGGTAAGAGAACAAAATTTCTCGCTAACGGGCCTTATGGGTTTTAACCTTTTCGGGAAAACAATTGCTGTAATTGGAACTGGAAAAATAGGCGTTGCCTTTTGCAAGATTATGCTGGGCTTTGGTTGCAAAGTAGTAGCTTTTGATCCATTCGAAAATGACGATTTGAAATTACGTGGTGTTGAATATTTACCTTTTCACGAAGTGATTAAACTGGCAGATGTAGTTTCACTGCATTGCCCCTTAACAGCAGAAAATGAATACTTAATTAATGCTGCGGCAATTGCAGTAATGAAAAAGGGTGTAACTATAATTAATACCAGCAGAGGCGGATTAATTAATACAAAAGATACCATTGAAGCGCTAAAAAACGGCCGTATTGGGGCCTTAGGAATCGACGTTTATGAGCAGGAGCAAAAACTCTTCTTCAAAGATTTATCTGGCAGCATTATCGATGATGACGAGATTCAGCGCTTAATCAGCTTTCCAAATGTACTGGTTACGGGTCATCAGGCATTTTTTACCCAGGAAGCTCTTGTAGAAATTGCAGAGTCAACATTACACACCATTTCTAAGCTTTTGCAAAATCAAGCCGTTGATAACGACCCAGCAGTATTAGTTTAAATTTTAATCGTAGATAATTTGTAAGGAAATAAAATCTATACCGACTAACACTGAATTGAGCGTAGCAATAATCATCAGCAAAATTATTTGAAAAGCAAATGCAAACGGAGCCAGCAACTTTAAATACCTTTCCCTGCAACCCTAAAAACTGGGTTGTAAACTATGCCGATTACCTCTACAATTATGCCGTAACACGCATTAACGATGATGAATTAGCAAGAGATTTAGTACAGGAAACATTCTTAGCGGCCTTAGAAAAAGTAGAAAAGTTTGAAGGTAGAAGTAAAGAAGGCACCTGGCTTACCGCAATTTTAAGAAACAAGATTATCGATGTGTACCGAAAAAAATCAGCATCACTTTTAAAGCAAGAAATTAGCGAGGCGGAAGATTACAATGCCCAGGATTTTTTCGACAAAGATGATGGCCATTGGAATCAAAATCATCGCCCAAAAGCCTTTGGTATTGAGGATTTTGATGTCCTTGGAAAGAAAGAATTTAATCAGATACTTCAACTTTGTTTCCACAAATTACCTGCCCTATGGTTATCGGTTTTTACTATGAAACATCTAGATGATGAAAGTGCCGAAAGCATTTGTACAGCGCTTAAAATATCTTCCTCCAATTTTTGGGTAATTATACATCGAACAAAAGTAAACCTGCGTTCGTGCCTTCAAAAAAACTGGATTTAATATCAACGAAATGAACGAACTAAAAAAGATTCAATACAATTGCAGGAAAGCAACCTTTTTAATCGAGAAGAAACAAATCGGTAAAATTACAATTCGCGAAAAAATAGAACTATCTATTCATTTAGCTGGTTGTTCCATTTGTAAAACTTTCGAAAAGCAGAGTTTAGTAATTAACCACATGGTAAAGTCGCTATTTAATGCTTCGCAACATCATAATCTAAAACTCGATGATGATTTTAAAAAGGATTTACAAAAACGGTTAGATGAAAAGCTTAGTCAGTTTTAACTGGCCGTTTATTTTTTTGTTTTCTTATTAAATGATCTACACCAAAAGCAAATAATATTGCCCCTAATATTGAACAGCAAACCAAAGCTATAACATTTAATATAAAGCGGTGGCTGGAAGTATGATTGGTTAAAATATATGAAGTGAGTGGTCTAAGTCTCTTAACCGTATCAACTGGATGCATGCCGCTATCTGTAAAAAATTCGTGTTTTTTATCCACACTAGAATACCATACCTTACCTAAGGATTTTTGCGTCAGCGTATCTGATAAATAGATTTTTTTAAGGTTATTCAACTTTTTAAGGTCTAAATGAATAACAGGTAGATCTCCTTTTATATCCTCGCATTTAATTGGCTCATAATGCGTTCCTGCCCAATACATACATCTTTCATCGACCGCAGGTACACTAATACGATCTGTATAGTTTCTCCATAAAAAAAGGGCGCCAGCTTCAATTAATAAAATTATTATGGTGATTAAAAAGATGTTTAGAAATGAGGGACGAGTTTTTCGTTGGTTTACTATTATTGGATCACCAACGATTTCAATTTGGCTCTCGAAATCTTTTGTTTCTGGTTGGGCTAACAGTTCTTGAGCTGCTGAGTTGATAGAATCACTATCAGGCTCTGATTGAATACTTGGATCTTCGTTCCTACTTGTATTCCCTATAATCTGTAACTCATTATCTTCCTTATTTGAATCTTCACTTTCGTCAGATTCTTTTTCAGCTTTGCCCAATTCAAACCTAAAATTTATTAACCAAGCTACAAGCTCTATAGTTTCATTTCTAGGATCTTTGGTTACATCTTTCAAGAAATTAACAACAGGTTTAAATTTATCTGCATTTACTTTCTTAAGTGCCGACTCAATTTCAATCTCATCTGATAATTGGAGAAAATTTCTTACGATCTGTTTGTCGCTTAAGGTATTTTTTTTCTTATAGAGATCCTTGCATTCTCTTTTTATTCGAGCATCTGTTGGAATCCTCAAATTAATTGAAAAAACTGGGTCCTTACATAAATCAATATAGACAGATCTTATATGTGTTGGAGAAAAATCAGGCATTAATAGAAAGCATTTAGTATAAAAGTACAACAGAATTTTCGGAATTTTTACGGTTTTCCAGAATTTTCAACAGAATTAAAGGAACTACCCGAACTATCTCCAAATAAGCTTTTTGCAGCCCTCATATTTGTATCAGCAATCAGCTAACGCAATGATTCATTATCAAAGCTAAAATAAAAAACCTGATTACTAAAGAGCAGAAATCGCGGGTCTTAATAACCGACCTGGGAAGCAGTTATAAGCGCCCGTGATCGAAACTCAAAACACTTCCCAAAAATTTCAGAAGGCCTTCTGATTTACAGTTTGTAGCAGCCCCCACGAACGATCGTGGGGAACTACCTAGTATTTCATTTTCTAAATTTTTGAAAAAATGTTTATTCCATTATTTATTGCAATTCTATTAGGATTAGTAAATCCTTCAACAGGTAATACCTGCCCAAATAATAACAATACAGTCGTAACCACACAAGGCACACCAGACGACGGTGGTGATGGTGATGGAGGCGACACGGGTGGTGGCGGCCCAGTTACTGGAGAGAATGGTCAGTTACCTCCACCAAAACCATAGTTAAAGAATTATGAATAGGCTTACACGGCCTATTTATTATCTTTTCATCTAAAATATTTCTTTCTGGTAAAATAATTTTATCAGAAAGAAATTATTAATTTCTTAATTTAGGCTTAAACCCTAACAAATTTTGAAATATCCCGCTCTTTTATTTTTGCTCCCTATACTTTTTTCTTCCTGTTTTAAAAAAGAAATCAAGCAAGAAAAAACTACTGAAAACCCTTTTTATGATAAAGCCTTTGCTTATCGGGAAACAAAAAAACCTGATAGCGCATTTCTGTATTTCAACAAAGCAAAAGATTTTTTTATTCAACAAAACGATAGCTTAGGTGCTGGAAAGTGCCTGGTTAATATGGCCATAATTTCTGCTGATAGAGGCGATTATTTTGGCGGGCAGGAACTCTCCTTAAATGCGATAGCTTACTTTAATGAAAAAGACCAGAAGCAACATGTTTACATTCAATCTAATTATAATAATCTGGGGATTACATCCGATAATCTAAAAGAATATAAGCAGGCTATAACTTTCTACGAGAAATCTAAAAAATATACGGTAGGTAATTTGGGCTTATTAGTTGTTCAAAATAATATTGCAAATGCTTATAAAAGGCTGAACAATTATCCGAAAGCGCTGGCGATATACAAAGATATTTTAGCAAAAAACATAAGTCAAACCGAATATGCAAGAACCCTGACAAATCTTGTTTATACCGAATGGTTACAAAATGAACAATTCAATGCCGCACCTCCACTACTTAAAGCTTTAAAAATTCGTGAGCAAGAAAACGACATAAAGGGGCTCAACTATAGTTATTTTGCATTAGCCGATTATTACACAAAAAAGAAACCCGATTCGGCACTTTATTTCGCTGAACGGATGTATCAAACGGCTAAAGAAATAAACAACCCTGGCGATCAGCTTCAAGCCCTGCAAAAATTGATTAAACTCAGTGCTCCTGCAAACTCAATACGATACTTCGATCGCTATCAAAATCTGGAAGATAGTTTACAAACGATCAGAAACGCCGCTAAAAATCAATTTGCGCTCATCCGTTATGAGTCAGAAAAAACCAAGGCCGACAATCTTAAGCTTCAAAAAGAAAACACCGAAAAAAAGTATGAAGTAGCAACAAGAGAATTCCTGCTCCTGGCTGGATTTATCACCTTCCTTTCCGCAGCCATTATTGGTGCGTTTTGGTATCGCAAGCGAAAAGAGAACATGAAGGCCGAAGCGCAAAAGGCGATTACCGAGAGTAGATTAAAAACTTCGAAAAAAGTACACGATGTTGTTGCCAATGGTTTATATCGGGTGATGACAGAAATCGAAAATGAGTTAAACCTGAATAAAGAACTTATTTTAGATAAAATAGAAAACCTTTACGAAAAATCGCGTGATATTTCTTACGAGAAGCCCGTGTCGCCAGACAAGCCTTTTAACGAAATTATTTCGGCACTACTAAGCTCTTTCGCAACTGAAAACACTAAAATACTAATTGCTGGTAATGATGCGGAATTGTGGCTCAAAGTAAATGAACAAAGCCGCTACGAACTCGAACACATTATTCAGGAATTGATGGTAAACATGCAAAAACACAGTAAAGCGAGTAATGTAGCCCTAAGATTTGAAAATATAAACGAACAAATAAATATTTACTATACGGATAATGGCTTGGGTATGCCCGAAGATGCTATGTTAGGAAACGGACTCCGAAATACGGGAAACCGTATAGAACAAATTAAAGGAGCAATTACCTTTGATACCAAAGTGCAGAAAGGACTAAAAATCCAAATCTCATTTCCTGTTTCCTAAATATTAATGATGATGTTTAAAAGAGTATTAATTGCCGAAGACCATGAAAGTACCAGTATTTCGGTGCGCAAAACTTTGGAAGAACTTAACATAACGCAAACCGAATATAGTTACTATTGCGATGATGCCTTGATGCACATTAAGAAAAACGTAAATGCAGAAATAACTTTTGATTTACTTATTACCGATCTTTCTTTTGAAGAAGATCATCGTAAACAAGAACTTGCTGGTGGCGTAGAACTGATCAGTGCCATAAAACAAATACAGCCTAATATTAAAGTACTGGTATTTTCGGCAGAAAATAAACCCGCATTAATCGACGAGCTTTTTAAAAAACACGGCATAAATGGTTATGTTCGAAAAGCACGCCACGATGCTAAAGATCTAAAACTTGCCATCGATGCCTTATCAAAGGGCAAAACTTATATCTCGCCCGATCTAAAACAGAGTGTGAAAGAAAAAAACACCTTTGAATTTACTCCTTATGATATCGCCATCATTACTCAACTTTCTCAAGGTACACTTCAAAAAAACATACCTGTTTATTTGCAAGAAAACAACCTTAAACCATTTGGTTTAAGCAGCGTTGAAAAACGATTGAATATGATGAAAGAATTATTGGAGTTTACCAAAAATGAACAACTGGTAGCTTACTGCAAAGACTTCGGAATTATATAATTAAACTGCCAATTAAACCAGACAAAGCTTTGCTAGCATAGCCTTTGAAGAATGCCCAATATCTAAAATGGCCTAAGCTAAAAATACAAAGTTTTGCCACTTCTGTGCTAGGCTACACCAGATCTTCGCCGCTGCCTAACCCTAATTATTCTCTACACCATTCTAAAAGGATGATACGCCCCTTGGAGTACCTTTCTCCAGAACTAAAGTATTCAAGAAGCAGATCCGAAGCATACTAGGAGCATGGTGCAAGCAGGCATAGCTGGAACATAGACTAAACGCGGACCTGAGGTGGACTTGATGCGGAATTGAGGTAGACTTGTTTGCTGGAAAATTATTGGAGTTTTTGATATGGGATTGAGCAATCCCTTTGGTTGAAACAAATATAATCAATTATGGCTATAATAAATGGGATTGTGCGATTTTCGAGGCAAGTGGATCTAATTTTATCGAAGGGAAAAGAGTGATATCTCGTAACTTCATGGATCTATCCGCAGTTGTTCTACCAAGCATAAAAAAAGAATTTTAGCCTTTACGGTTTCCCGTAAGGAAAGCATATCGGGCGGCAGTAATTTTACTTCACAACCAACAGACTAAATCATTTCTGGATTATGGAACTAAAATTAAAGCTCGATCAGCTACACCAAAGGGTGAATGGCTTAAAAGATCAAATTAATACCGAAGAGGCGACAAAAAATGCTTTTGTAATGCCTTTTATTCAGATTCTTCACTCCTCACTTAACTAATCAAACTTAATAACGCTCCGCTCTCAAAAAACGAAGGGATTGCCAAAAGTTTCTCGGGACAGAAACCGGCAATTCCTCGTTTTGGAAAAAGAAATAACAAATGAATGATAGGGACAAGAACAATTGAAGTAAAATTATCGGAAGTGGCTTTACCTTATTTTTTCGAGTTTAAAAACAATTTTACGCAATTCTAGCTAAAATCGGTTTTAGGTTGTACCTCAAGTTATGCAAAACGTCTTTAGATGCTCGCTTGCCAACGGCGCACAGTTGAAAGATTTCCAAAACCTATAACAATAATTGAACTTAAAAGAATGCTAGGTCTGGTCGATAAAAAGGGCAAAGAACAGTATGCGCTAATAGGACAGTTTAAGGAATATGTTTTTGGATATTGCAAAAAAGTAGATCAATGAAAACACCGATATGCACTTCGACTACGAGCTTTATAAAAAGGGGCGCTCGTTCGATATATTCAAATATTTGTCGATAGTTCTAAAAATAAACCGAAGCAATTGGAAATCGACTATAGCCAGGAAAAACCCAAGAAATAACTGATCAAATTCTTACTTTAAGCAATGCTATTTTGATAAAAGAAAACGAACGTAAATTTTTGTTAGATGATATTGACAAAAACCCAACAAAAAAAAATTATAAAACAACATCTAGTCAATTACCAATTGTGAAAACAACTATTGATAGCTCAAAAAAACAAACTACTAATACTACACTGCAACGAACCACATCTACAAATGTTCATTCAATACCAAATCCTAAAATTGATCAGCTTCCATCGGTTGATTTACAAATAAAAGAACTTAGTAATCAGAAAGCTGATAAAGAAACTTTATTATTAAACGTTAAATCAGACCTTGAAAAAAAAATATCGGGCAAGATTAGTTTTCTTGATGAGTTAGATATCATGCTTGGCATATTAAAAAACTCCTTAATTGCTGCTGGGGTTTACATGCTATGGCTTATGTTTTTACTTCTTCTTGAGCTGTTAATATTAATCAGTAAATTAAATGACAATGAGTCTGATTATGACAAAACAATTCAAGAGCAGATGGAAATACATTTGAAGAAAATAAACTTATTATAATCTTTAATTCTAAATCATCCCCCTATGAAAACCCTCTCCCTACTCCTATTTTTGTTTACCAACATTCTATACAAAGCGCCAACCACTGTTTATATTTGCAGCAGCGAAAATGCTAAGAAATATCATTTAAAATCCAGCTGCCGTGGTTTAAGCAATTGCCAATATAAAATTGTACAAACCACCCTCGAAAAAGCAACCAAATACAAAAAAACTTTATGTGGATGGGAAAAATAGCCGCCCTGATTTTACTGCTTTTTACTGGGCAGGCCTTCGGCCTTGCTGATCCAGGCAATTTAAGAAACACCGTTTTTAACGCTAAAGTTATTCGAATTTTGGATGGCGATACGATGGAGGTTTTATACCAAAATACGCCAATAAAAATAAGACTGGCACATATCGATTGTCCAGAAAAAAGAAGAAAACAACCTTTTGGTAATAACGCTAAAATTGCACTATCGGATTTATGCTTTGGGCAAAACGTTACCATTCAGGCACAGAAATACGATCGCTATAAAAGACTTATTGCGGTAGTAATTAATTCAAGAAAACAAACCGTTAATCAGGAAATGATTAAAAAAGGCATGGCCTGGCATTTTAAAAAATATTCTACCGACCCGCTTTATGCACAACTGGAAATAGAAGCCAGAAGAAATAAAGTTGGTTTGTGGAAAGATGCAAAGCCAACACCACCATGGGAATGGCGGAAACCAAAACCAAAAGTATTTTTTCTTTAAATTACTGATTTCGCCTTTGTTCCTCATCCGAACCAGAATTTCGTTTCCTACCTTCGATTCTGGCGTTGCCAAAACGATAATAAAAATTTAAGCGGATGCTTCTGCTATCATATTTACTTTTTACGCTATAATCTATATTTCCATAATTCCTTAAACTTCTGGTTATGCCTGTAAAAAAAATATCGTTGATACTGATACCAAGATTGCCATTACCCTTCCATATTTTTTTGCCTGCACTAAAGCTCGTTGTACTAAATGGGAGATTTATATATGTACCATAAGTTACCCTAGCCTGCCCATAGAAAAATATTTCGGCATAAACAGTTTTACTAAGTTGAAAGTTATTTCCGATAGATAAGTAACCTGTACTTTGCTTAACCTGTTCCATTACATTATTGTAATTAAAGCGATAATTACTGTTCGATATTCCTAAAGCGTAGTTAAGCTGCCAGATTTTAAACAAAGTATTATTGTACGACATATTAAAGCCCACATTGTGGTAACTACTAATATTCGCTTTAAGCACTTTGGAAATTTCATCCTGGTTGTCCCTCGTCTGGAAATCGGTAATTACATCTTTGGTGGTAGAATAAGAGGTAGAAAAATTAAGCTTGCTGTTGTACACGTAAGCAAGTCTGAAATTTTGGGTATAAGAAGGATTGAGATAAGGATTTCCTGTTCTCGAGCTAAAAGCACCTGTAACAATCATAAAAGGATTCAGCTCGCTGTATGATGGCCTTCCTATCCTTCTTCCATAAGTTAACGAGAAGGCGTGCTTTCCTGTTTTAAACCCTGAGCTAAAGTTTGGAAAAAGATTTAAATATGCATTCTTAACCCTGCTTTCGAGCGTTAGCGATATGCCACTGGTAAAAGTTTGTTCTGCCCGTAGCCCAAGCTGCAAACTAAATTTACCAAAAACCATTCGGCTGGCACCGTAAGCTGCAATAATCGTTTCATCGTAATGAAATTCGTTACTTCCATAATCCAGAGCAGGTTGCCCCTGACTGCTCATTACAGAACTAAAATTATTATCTAAACCAACGTCGCTAATTTTTAAACCAGTTTCGAGCGTACCAGATTTTATTTTCTGTGTATAATCGGCCTTTAAGCTGTAAATCTGTGAGGTAGTTTTTCCTTCCTGAATATAATTTCGACTTATTGGTAAGCCATTATTTAGCTGGGTGATTAAATTTTTACTCTCATTGTGATATTCAAATAATCCCGCATCGGCATCTATATTAAGTTCCTGCTGCTTTTTGGTATCAATTAAATATCGATAACTAAGGTTTAAATTTAAGCCCTTATTCACAACAGAGCCTGGATTTTCAGACAACGTATAATTAAAATCATTAGCATTAGAAAAAGACCCAACTTTTGCAATAGAGGTAAAACCTGGTTCTCTCTTACTGTAGTTTCCGGTTAACAATGCGCTGATGCTTTCTTTAGTATTTAAACTACGTTCGAAGCCAGTCCGAATATTTTGACTTTGGTAAGGTGTATTGTAAACCGACGAATCAAGCAGTGTTTGATTCAAATCCTGTTGCTTATTTATAGTTTGCAATTCCTGATATTGTTTACCTCCGCTACGGCTATAATTGAGGGTTATATTATTTTTCCCTTTTTTATAGTTAAGCCCTGCGCTACCATTTGCCGACGGATATTTCCAGCCATGTCCTAAAGTAAAATTGATACTTGCATCATATCCTGGCTTTATCCTTTTAATGGTTTTAATATTGATAATTCCGCCAGCACCAGCAGCATCATATTTTGCAGATGGATTATAAATAACCTCAATTTGTCCGATATCTGTACTGGGCGACGATTCGAGTAATGTTATTAAAGAATTGCCACTGAGCCGAGTAGGTTTTCCATCTATTAAAACCATAATAGGCTTACCTTCTACGGTAATATCATCACGATTGATAAGCACACCAGGTATTTTTTTTAGTACATCTACGGCATTTATACCTGCTTTCGGATTACCATCTACATTCACCAAAAGCTTGTCGGGCTCTTGTTGTAAAAAAGGTCTACTGCCGCTAATTATTACTTCCTTCAATTGCTGGCTTTTCGGCTTTAAAACAATATTTAAGAAGGCTGTAGTATCTGTTAAGCTAATGCGATAAGGAATATATCCGATGTGGTTAACTGATAGATAACTTTTACCTATTTCCCCTTTAATAGAAAACTTTCCTGCTCCATCCGATATTGTTTTATAAATTACCTGATTCGATAAATTATGTATGGTGATACTAGCACTTGCAATAGCTCTTTTAACTGAATCGATAATTGTTCCATCAATCGTTGCAACTTGCCTGGCTTCACTAAAACCAGTTATTAAAATTAAAATAATTGACAGGTAGAAATATTTCATCGCTAATACAGTTTGGCTTTTTAAACAGGTAATAATTGCGTTTAGTCGCTATGCCTGTCGGTTTGTTTTTTGCTAAAGATGAAATCCAAACCTCAACAATAAAGAATAGAATCTTTAACAAGCGCAATAGTGAAGGCCAACTGGCTGTTTTATTCTGCAAAATTTTGGCGCTTTACCAGAAAGCTAACTTTCTCTTAATGTTGTATTTCAGAATCTATATAAAGCTGTAGATTTGAGTTATGAGACCAAAAATCCTGCTGCTGATACTTTGTTTTACCGCCTTCTATTTTGCAGATCATCTTTCGGGTTCTGTTAATGAATTTAGTAATGGAAAAGGCGTTGCAGGCTTTTTTCAAAACCTTATCCATGTATTTTTAAATACTTCTTTCTATGTTTTTTTGCTCGACGCTATTTTAACATACTTACTCTTTTTTTACCTCTATCCACGTAAAGGAACCATAATTACGACTTTGGTGTATTTAATAATTGCCATTCCGCTTATGATTTCGCTTCGTTACCTGATAGAAGAAGTAATTATTTTTGCCATCACTGGGCATCATAATTATGGAACAAATGCCCGAACGGCTAAAATTTATATCCCCGATAACATCTACTTTACCATTTATTTTAGTTTGCTTTCTATTGTGTTTTTTGGGGTACAGTACGAGCGTTTTAGCAAGCTGAAGAAACAGGCGCTGGAGCTACAAGCCAGAAATGCAGAGCTTTCTTTTTTAAAGTCTCAGATTAATCCTCATTTTCTTTTCAATAATTTAAACAGCATTTACACTTTAATTTATCAAAAATCAGAAAATGCACTACCCGCCGTAAGTAAGCTATCCGAACTGCTTCGTTATATGCTTTATCAAAAAGAAGATTTGGTGTTGTTAAGTAAAGAAATAAGTTACCTGCATAACTTTATAGATTTGCAATTGATGAGGTACGATTTTACGCCTTGCATAAACATTGATATTGAGGAAGGTATTGATGAGGGCTTAACCATTACTCCACTAACTTTAATTCCTTTTGTAGAAAATGCATTTAAACATGGCGATCTTAAAACTACAGAATGTCCGCTTTCTATAACTATTAGTGTTAATGATAACTGGCTTTATTTTAATATTAAAAATAAAAAGAATAACATGCATAAAGATGAAACTGGTGGCATAGGGCTTGAAAATGTGCGTAAAAGATTAGAACTACTAAAGCCAAATGATTTCGAGCTTAAAATCATTGAAAATAATAACATATTTGATGTGAAACTTAAAATGACCATCAATGGCTAATGTATTAAACTGCATGGTGGTAGATGATGAGCCTTTGGCATTGTCCCTTCTATCCGATTATATCGAAAAAACACCAGGATTGAATTTAATTTCTGCTGTATCCAATCCTTTGGCAGCGATTAGCTATTTAAAATCGGAAGCAATAGATCTTATTTTTCTGGATATGCAAATGCCCGAACTAAGTGGTTTAGAATTTCTTGAACTGTTGCAGAAAAAATGTATGGTTATAGTAACCACAGCCTATAGTGAATTTGCTATTGATGGATATCGATTCGAAATACTTGATTACCTGCTTAAGCCTATTACTATGGCAAACTTTCAAATTGCTGTAGAAAAAGCCTGGTTGCTTGCTGCAAAAAATAAATTTTTTAACGAAACAAACTCCTCACAACCTCAGCAGTCATATATTTTCATTAAAACGGAGAATCGGTTTGTCAAAATAAATCATGCCGATATTTGCTACTTTGAAGGCGCAAGAGATTATGTTGTCATCAGAACCATAAACGAAACCATTTTAACTCTGCAAAGCATGAAAAGTATTCAGGAAAGCCTGCCTGAACCTAACTTTATGCGGGTTCATAAATCCTTTATTGTATCTCTTGATAAAATCGATTTTATTGAAAGAGGACGAATCAGCATTCGCGATAAGCTGATTCCAATTTCGGATAGCTATAAAGAAATTTTCTTTAAATATATAAAATAAGCACAACTCTAGAATACGCCCTTAAAGGCGTTTCAAAGGCTTTTAAGGTATTCTAATTTAGGAAAAGCTTTATTTATGGGGGTTAAAAATTAATAATTGAACAATTGAATTGCAATTGTTCAAACTTATTTCTATTTTCCATGTAAATCTCTCAAAAGCCCTGTTACTACCAGATACATTATTCCCCCTAAATCATCAAGTTTATTTTAATGAGCCAAAACCGAATCGTCAGCCTATTTTCCTGTGAAAGAAAAAGTATAAATTGCAGGGCATCTTCATTTTGATTAGATCATCGCTAGATACTTGCGAAGCCTGCAACGTATAAAACTCAGCACCAAAATAAATTAAATCCTAGCTTGCACCTAACATCGTATATTTAATATGAAAATTATCAAATTGATAACCTTTCTCTGTATGTTAAGCCTGTTTGTATTTGCTAAAGACAAGAAAAGCAATTATAAAACGCTTTCGCGTGATACATTAATCGTTAGTCAGCTATTAAAAAAATCGCGTTTGCACGAAGCCAGTCAACCTGCTTTATCGGTAAATTTTGCCAGATATGCATTAAAGGAAGCTCGTAAAACTAACTTTACCCTCGGCGAAGCTCGTACGCTCTCGCAAATGGCAGTGCTCAACTTGCAATATCATTCTCTTATAACGGCCATAAGCTATCAAACTCAAGCCCTTAATCTGCATAAAAAAATCAATCCTTCAAATGCAGAAAGTGCCCATGCTTATATGTTTCTCGGCTACCTGTACGGTAAGGCAAAAAACCTCAAACAAGCAAATCTTAATCTGGAGAAAGCGATAAGTCTTTATACAGCACTTCATTTAAATCATGGAACGTTTCTTAGCTATAAAAATCTTGGAGAAGTTAACCAACACATGGGTAACAGTGATGCAGCACTTGGATATTTTCTTAAAGCGAAAGCAATTGGCGAAATGCAACCCCTTTCTAACGATTATCTTGATCTGCTTAAAAAACTAGGTAATCTTTATTCGGATATAGACAGCAATAACAGGGCCTTGGTTATTTTTAATGAAGGATTAAATAAAAGTGATCAGCAACCCGCACATTTACGTGCCCACTTAGATTTTTTAAGCAGTAGCGGTATGGTGCATAACCGCATCGGAAACAAAGATAGTGCACTCAGCTATCATAAACTTTCCTTGTCGAAGGCTGTACAATATGCCATTCCTGAAGAACAAGCTCGATCCTTAATTAATATAGCTGGCGTACTAAAAAATGATAATGCAGGGCAAAGCCTAAATCATTTAAACCGTGCACTTGTTATTGCAAAGGAAATTGACAACAAACCATTGGCTGCAGAAATTTACCGCAGCTTGAGTGAAACGTATCAACAACAAAACAAATTTAAAGAAGCAATTCTGGCACTGGAAGCACACCACAATTTGCTGCAAACGCTTATTGTGATCAACAAATCACGCGAATCTGTTATTGTTAAAGGTAATGATGAACTGGAGCGATCAAGGGCAAGTATTTTTCAGCTCGAACTTACTAACCAACATCGAACATTCGAACGTAATGTGGGTATTTTTGCGTCAGTATTTGCCTTTTTTATAATTACAATGGGTGCCTATCATTTTTACAACACCCGAAAATTAAACAAGAGACTTTCAGAAACCAATCTTGTTAAAGACAAGCTTTTTTCTGTTATTGGTCACGACCTCCGAAACCCTATTGGCGGCATTACTACCATGCTTTCGCTTATGGAGAAACGAGATCTCGATTCGCAGGTATTATCCAAGGTATCGATGATGAAAAAGCAAGGAGAATTAGCCCTCGAAATTCTAAATTCTTTGCTAAAATGGGGACAAACACAGTTGCAAGGCATCCAGGTAAATCCTGTCAGCTTTAATTCGAAAATTTTAATTGAGAAAAACATTAATTTACTTAACCATCAGGCCGAGGAAAAACAAATCATCATTACTGACAATTCTCTGTCCGAAATCAGTTTATATGGCGATGCAGATCATTTTGATTTTATTATTCGAAACCTAATATCTAACGCCATAAAATTCAGCTTTGCCTCTGGCAACGTGCAAATATTAGCCAAGGCTGATGAACAAAAGCATGAAATAATTTTCTCTGTAAAAGATAATGGAACTGGTATTAGTATGGAGCAGCTGGAAAAATTTAAGGTTGCCAATATTGAAATAGCTTACGGAACAGAAGGCGAAAAAGGAACAGGTTTAGGTTTGATGTTGTGCAAAGAATTTGTGAAAGCCAACCACGGTAAAATATGGGTAGAAAGCAATCAAGGAAAGGGTGCTTGTTTTTATTTTTCTTTCCCTTCACAAGCCAAGTAATTTTGCTTACGCTGTTTCCGTGGTAATATCTTTCGAAAGCTGTTTGTACTAAACTTAATAGAAGATTATTCGAAAACTTAATAATATCAATTCCCAATTTAAATTTCCATAATTCTCTGATCGGACTAAATCTAATGGTTAAAAAAGGTTAAAGTGGCTTCGCCAAGTTTTTTTAACCAAAAAATGATTTTAACTTGAAGTATGAAAATCATTAACGTCTATCTCTTATTAATTTTTTCTCTATCTATCTCAGCACTTAAAGCACAACAAAAATTCAACGGAAATTTTGAAATTCTGGATAAAGCTGGTCAGCCAGAAGGGTGGAATTTAACATGGAATGGTAAGAATTCTGGAGAAGTTAAGCTTGATAGCCTGATTAAAAAACAAGGCAAATACTCTGTTTCAATCTCTACCACGAAAAAACCAGCATACAGTGTTGCCATCGATTATCCAATTAAAAGAAAACTAAGTGGAAAAAATCTGATACTGGTAGGTACTATCAAAACAGAAAATATAATTGACGGGTACGCGGGAATGTGGATTCGTATAGATGGTGGAGATCAGCAGTTGGAAATGCAAATGATGGAAAAGCAAAATTTGCAAGGCACCAAAGATTGGAAAGAATATCGTTTAGATGTACCGTACGATGAAGGTAATGCCACAGAAATTCACATTGGGGCGATGATTACTGGAAAAGGCAAAATGTGGGTCGACAGCATCAGGCTATATCTGGATGAAGTACCAATTGACCTAGTTCAAACTGTCGATTATACAGCTGCGAAAGACACTCTTTATAATTTGAAATCAAATATCGACACCATAGCAAATACACCAGACAACTTAAAAAAATTAACTTTACTTGGTCAGGTTTGGGGTTTTCTAAAATACCATCACCCTGCCATTGCTCGTGGCGATTACAACTGGGACGGAGAATTATTTAAAATTCTCCCTGCAGTTTTAAAAACTTCTTCGGATGGTGATTTTTCATCCATACTCGAAAAATGGGTAGATGGACTAGGAAATGTGCCAATTTGCAAAAACTGTAAATTTTTAACAAAAACAAGTAAAGCATTTATCGAACCTAATTACGGTGATCTTTTTATTAACTCTACTTTAAATATTACTTTAATTAAAAAACTTCAGCACATTCGCCAAAACAACAGTAATAAGAAAAATTATTACATAAGCTTTGAATTTGCTCAGAATCCTAAATTCACAAATGAAAAATTATATAACCAAAATAAATATCCTGACGCTGGGTTAAGGTTACTTGCCTTGTATCGTTACTGGAATATGATTCAGTATTATAGTCCGAATCGGAATTTATCGCCCGAAAGCTGGAATAGCATACTGCCGAAATTTATTCCACAAGTTATTTTGGCCGACAATAAATCCAACTACGATCAGGCATTGGTTAAACTAGTTACCACCATCCATGATTCGCATGGCTTCATTGCCAGCAGTGTTTTTGAAAGTAGTCTCGGAAAATATCGGTTACCATTTGAAGCAAAATATATAGGAGATAATCTGGTGGTAACCAATTTTCTTATCGACAGTTTAAACGTTCGGCAAAACTTTAAAATTGGAGATGTATTGGAAGAAATTAATGGTGAAGTAATAAACAACATGATCAAGAAATATCTCCCCGTAACTTCATCATCCAATTTCAGTGCAGCTATGCGAGATATGCCCAACACTTATTTACTCCGTGATAAAGAACCAATTTTTAATCTTAAGGTAATTCGAGATGGAAAGAAAATCGAAGTGATTCAAAAAGGAGTTGAAAATAATAAGATTGGAGTAGATCTTTTTAGAAGTAAGGATGATGATAAACCAATGGAACTTATAAACTCCGATATAGGATATATACTCGGAAGGGCATTTAAAAGAAAAAACCTTGATAGTATCAGTATTATTTTCTCTAAAACCAAAGGTTTGATTGTCGATATGCGAGGATACCCAAGTGATGAACTTGTACATACACTAGGTTCATATCTAGGAACTTATGGCGAACCTTTTGTTAAGTTCAGTTATGGTTCTATTACAGAACCAGGCCTATTCCAGCTAACTCCACTTACAAAAAGCGGAAAAAAAATAGATAATCCCTACCAAGGTAAAGTAGTAGTTCTAGTAAACGCAGTTACCCAAAGTAATGCCGAATTTGTAACAATGGCATTTCAAACAGCACCAAATGTAAGGGTAATCGGAAATACAACCGCGGGTGCAGATGGTAATGTTTCTTCGATACTTTTACCTGGCGGATTTAAAACCTGGATTTCTGGCATTGGCGTATACTATCCAGATGGCACGAACACGCAACAAACGGGCATTAAAATAGACGTAGTTGTGCAGCCGACTATTCAAGGCATCATAAATGGAAAAGACGAAGTGTTGGAAAAAGCAAAAGCAATAATTATGATGTAGTCTTTAAGTTTTTTTTGCAGCAATATGGCTCACCATGCAACACATAATTCCGCTTACTTGTTATAAAAATCTTTTGATGCTTAACCTTTACGTTTCTAAGTTAAAGTATGTTAAAACTTGCAAAGAAATTGCAACAATATTATACATTTAAAACATGCGTACTTATCTATTATTATTTCTTTTTACCAGCGCTTTTCTTTTAAAAGCTAAGGCGCAACAGTTAATTAGCGGCAAAATTACCGATACTAAGGGAGGTCCATTGTCTTACGTAAATATTGGGGTAAAGGGTGGCAAAATAGGTACAATCAGCGATGTCAAAGGAAACTTTAAGCTAAGTATCCCTCAAGATCTTTTAGCCGAATCTTTTACTTTTTCTAGTATAGGATTTCAAGAGCAAACATTTTCAGGTACAGAATTAGCAAAACAACCTAATCTTCAAATCACTTTGAGCGAAAAGGTAGAGCTACTTAACGAGGTAAAAATCAGTAATACAAAAAGAAAAGTACGCAGATTAGGAATCACGGGTAGAACGCCAATGGTGTCTATACCTACTTCCAGTAAAACCTCTACCGATATTTTCGAACAAGCCAGGTTAATTCACCTTCAATCGGCTGCGAAAATACTGGATGCAAACATTTTTTTAATATCTAACGATGAACGCGAGGTAACCATCAGGGTTAATTTTTATGCCTTTAAAAACGGTATGCCTGCAGAAAGATTAATTGAAAAAAGTATTATAAAAAGAAAAATTCTAAAAAAAGGTTGGCTTTCAATCGATCTTTCAGATGAGGATATTTATATCGCTCAAGATTTTGTTGTATCATTCGAATACCTTCCCGATGGTAAGGAAGATAATAAACGTATTGTTTTCGCCGCCAAATTGGGTGCTTCAGATAGTTGGTTAAGAAGTAATAGTCTTGGTTTATGGCGCAAAAATGAAGTTGGTGGCGCTACCATGTATGTTACCGCAGAAATGTAATTAAGTGTTTAATTCCACTTCACTTTATGGCGCACTGCCCCATAAAGGAATTATAAATCCAGTAGCCTGAAAGGGACTCGCCCCTTGTTTGCTATTTTTGCTACAAATAAAATTGTTGGCAGAAAACAAAGATAATATCTTTGCAAAAAAATTAAAAACAACAAAAGCGTAGCCTACAAGTATGAATACCCAGAAGGAAGATCTTGTTTCGAACTGGATACTGGAAAATGGAAACCCAGCCATCGAAAAATTGACAAAGGTAAATTTAGCAACCGCAGCAAAAGTTAGTCTGCTTCTTACACAAAAAGGACTCAATGCCAATACGCTCGCTCATCTGGTTGATACCCAAATAACCGAAGTTAACAAGTGGTTAAACGGAAAGCATAATTTCAGCGAAAAAATTTTAACGCAAATCACAAACGCACTAGAAACAGAAAGTTAAGTTTAAAAGGAGAAAGCTGAGGTTGAAAGATTAAAACGAAAAGTTTTAAAAAATTAATGCTGACAACCGAATTTGACTTAGCGTCAGCGTAGGAAATATTAATTTTAAACAAAAAAGCCGCCTAAATAGGCGGCTATATTACACTAAAGTTTGTTTTCCTTATTTTGCTAAATTCATAGCATTTTGTTCTGCTGCCATAATCGCTTCAGAAGCGTAAGAAGCTGATCGTTGACTTGCAAAATTATTAAG
>Ga0308159_1001106_pt1 | contig 43970 bp, 49 predicted proteins | sample PhyCR1_FD_201040 | JGI IMG/M metagenome (GOLD analysis project Ga0308159, IMG submission 201040) | Phyllosphere microbial communities from UC Gill Tract Community Farm, Albany, California, United States - DLSLC.R1 | ecosystem: Host-associated > Plants > Phyllosphere > Unclassified | place: USA... | reverse complement strand
GGCGCAGCGCCTGGCGTTCGCGCAGGCGATGTTCGCTCCATTGCTCCACGGTGGGCGCGTCGATCAGGCCGAGCTGGATATTCCAGTCGATGTCGCGGCTGTGCCACCAACCGTTGAGGGTCGGCAAATCGTGGGTGCTGGTGGTGGCCAGGGCGTTGTCCGGCCAGTCGAGGATCGGCGTGAACTGGCCGTCGTGGCCCTGTTCGAACAGCAGCACGCGCATGCCCAGAATCGAGCGGGCGCTGAGTTTTTCACGCAGGCCGTCGGGTACGGTGCCGAGGTCTTCGCCGAGCACAATGGCCTGGTGACGATGGGACTCCAGCGCCAACAGGCGCAGCAGGTCATCCACCGGGTAGTACAGGTAGGCACCTTCTCGCGGCGAGGCGTCCATGGGGATCACCCACAGGCGTTGCAGGCCCATCACATGGTCGATGCGCAGGCCGCCGGCATGCGCGAAGTTGGCCCGCAGCATTTCGATAAAGGCACGAAAGCCATTGCGCTTGAGGCCTTCGGGCGAGAACGCGGAAATGCCCCAGCCCTGGCCGGCGCGGTTGAGAATGTCGGGCGGTGCGCCCACGGTGAGGTCGGCGAGCAGCTCATCCTGGCGGCTCCAGGCCTGGCTGCCACCGCCGTCGGCGCCCACGGCCAGATCGGCGATCAGGCCAACGCCCATGCCGCTGCCTTTGGCGGCTTGCTGTGCGCGCTCCAGGCAACGGGCGATCAGCCATTGGGTGAAGGCGAAGTAGCCGATTTCATCGCGGTTATCCTCGGCGAACTGCACCAGCGCCGGGCTTTGCGGGCTGCGCCACTCTTGCGGCCAGTGGCGCCAGTCGAGGTCTTCACCGGCAGCGGCGCGGTGTGCCTGCACGGCTTCGAAGCGGCAGTGGTTTTCCAGGGCTTCGCCGCCGGCCTGGCGAAAGCTGAGGAAATCGGCGTGCTGCGGGTGGTGGCCGTGACGGAAGTCTTCATACAGCGCGCGCAACAGGCGCTGCTTGGCGTTGGCGGCGGTGGGCCAGTCGATCAGGGTGTGTTGCTCCAGGCTGTGCAACTCCTCCTCCAGGCCAAGGGCCTCGATGGCGTTGCGCACTTCGCGTTCGCCGAGGATGCAGCCCGGGGAGGCATACAAGCTGTTGAGGAACAACCGGCTCGAGGGCGAATACGGGCTGAAGCGCCCGGTGTCGGCGCTGAACATCGCATGCATCGGGCTGATCGCCAGGGCATCGGCGCCGCGCTCGGCAGCGGAACGCGCCAGATGTTCCAGCGCCAGGGTGTCGCCGAAACCGCCATCGCCCAGGCGCCGCAACGAATACAGCTGGGCGCTGAGGCCCCAGGCGCGCGCGGGCTGGACGTCGACTGCTTCCGCCACGCTGTAGCAGTGGCTGGGAGCGACGGCGAGGGTGAAGGTCTGGTCGTTGATATGCACCTGGTGGTAACCGAGGGCGATCACGCCGGGCAGTACCGCGTCGCCATCGAGGCGCAGCTCCAGGGTTTCGCCGCTTTCGAGGTTGACCCGGCACAGGGTGTCGGGTTCGAAGTAGCGTGCGAGGTCGAGGCCGTGGCCGGTGTCGACGGTCATCAAGGGCGGCAGATGTTTATCTTTTTGTACCTGCTCCAGTTCCAGCAGGCTGGCGTCGATCTCGGCGTCGGTATCGGCCGGGTGGCCGAGGCCTTTGAGGACCGCGCGCAGGGCGTCGGGTGTCACTCGTTGCGGGCGGCCGTTTGCGTCGATCCAATCGACGGCCAGGCCCGCGCGGCTGGCGAGTATTTCCAGGTTCGCTTCGCTCAAGGGTGCTCTCCAACAGGGGATAGGGTAACGCGCGCGCTGTGCGGCGGCAGGCAGGCGCCGTGCTCGGCAGGCGTTTGGAACAGGACGTGTGCGCAGGCCGGATACGCGAGTGCTTCGGTGCCGAGGTTGAGGTCGATCTGCAACAGGCTGCCGTTGCCCAGGCGCCAGCGCGCACTGACGGCGCCGTCGGCCAGCACCTGGGCACCGAGTGCCTGGCTGCCGGACAGGTGCGGCACGATATGGCGGTGACGCAGGCTCAGCAACTGGTGATAGAGCCGGGCCTGTTCGTTGTCGGCAAAGGCCGGTGCCGATTGCTTGAAGGTCGCCTCTGCGTTGGGGTCGGGGATGCGCTCACGGCGCTCGGGGTCCTTGAAGGCGGCAAAGTCGGCAAACTCGTTGCGCCGGCCTTCGCGCACCGCCTCGGCGAGTTCGCCATGGTGGTCGGTAAAGAACAGGAAGGGTTCCTCGGCGTTGTTTTCATCGCCCATGAACATCAGCGGGATCATCGGCGACAACAGCAGCAAGGCAGTAGCGGCTTCCAGCGCCTGGGGCGGGCAGAGCTGGTGCAGGCGCTCGCCCAGGGCGCGGTTGCCGACCTGGTCGTGGTTCTGCAGGAACGCGACGAAGGCGGTCGGCGGCAGATCCCCGCTCGGCTCGCCGCGCGCGTGGCCATGGCGGGTGGTGTGGCCCTGGTAGACAAAACCTTCGCCCAGGCAGCGGGCGAGTTTGGCCGTAGGCTCTTGGGCGAAGTCGCTGTAGTAGGCATCGGTTTCGCCGGTGAGCAGCACGTGCAGCACGTTATGAAAGTCGTCATTCCACTGCGCGTCGAAATCGTGCTTCAACAGGCTGGCCTGGTTCAGCTCGTTTTCCAGCATCAGCCACACGTGCCGGCCGGTATCCACCTGTTCACGCACGCGGTGGGCCAGTTCCTGCAGAAACCCCGGGTTGTCGATGGCGTGCACTGCATCCAGGCGCAGGCCGTCGAAGCGGTATTCGAGCAGCCACATCAGCGCGTTATCGAGGAAGAAGTCCCGCACCTCACGGCGCTCGAAATCAATCCCGGCGCCCCACGGGGTGTGCACGTCTTCCTGGAAGAAGCCCGCCGCGTATTGGCCCAGGTAGTTACCATCGGGGCCGAAGTGGTTGTAGACGACGTCAAGGATCACCGCCAGGCCATGCTCATGGGCGCTGTCGATCAAGTGCTTGAGCTGTTCGGGAGTACCGTAGGTGGACTGCGGCGCGTAAGGCAGTACGCCGTCATAGCCCCAGTTGCGTTCGCCAGGGAATTGCGCCAGGGGCATCAATTCAATCGCGGTGACGCCCAGCTCGGCCAGGCGCGGCAGGTGTTTTTCGACCTCGACGTAGCCCCCCAGCACGCCCACATGCAGCTCGTAGATCACCGCTTCATGCCACGGGCGGCCTTGCCAGTTGCTGTGACGCCAAGGGTAGGCGAGCGGGTCGACTACCAGGCTCCAACCATGCACGTCCAGGGCCTGGGCCCTGGACGCGGGGTCGGGTACATCCATTTCTCCGTCGATATTGAAGCGGTAGCGCGTGCCGGCGGGGCACTTTACTTCGGTTTCGAACCATCCCTGCGCCTGAGGCAGCATGGCGATGGATTTGCCGTCTTCCAATTCAACGCTGACATAAAACGCGTCTGGCGCCCACAAGGCAAAACGCGTGTGTTGCGCGTCCAGCATGATTGCGCCGTGGGGCCAGGTTTCCAGAGTCCGTAACGGCATCTATGAAGACCTCCCTTGATTATTTACTCGATTTCCCCAAGGCCTTGGCCACCAGCTGTTCATACAGTTCTGCGTAGGGTTCTACCGCCTGGCACCAGTTGAAGGGTTGGGTCATGGCCCGGCAACGCATGGCGTTGAGCAGGCCTTTGTTGGCGAATACCCGCAGCGCGCGGCTCAGGGCTTCTTCGTAGCTTTCCACGGTGGATTCATTAAAGAGGAAACCGGTGACGCCATTTTCGATGGTGTCCGCCAGGCCGCCGGTATTGCGCGCCACCGGCAGTGAGCCGAAGCGTTGCGCGTACATCTGGCTCAGGCCGCACGGCTCGTAGCGCGAAGGCATGAGCAAAAAGTCGCTGCCGGCGAACATGCGCCGCGCATCGGTTTCGTTGAAGCCGATGCGCACGCCGACCTGGCCAGGGAAGCGCAGTGCCAGTTCACGCATGGCTTGTTCTTCTTCCGGCTCGCCGCGGCCGATAATCGCAATCTGGCCGCCGTTTTCGACGATATAGCTGGCGACCGCTTCAGTCAGGTCCAGGCCTTTCTGGTAGACCAGGCGCGACACCACGGCAAACAGCGGGCCGGTGGAGTCATGCAGGCCGAACAGTTCGCGTACATGGGCGGCGTTGGTGGCCTTGCCGTCCCAGTCGCCGATATTGAAATTGTGGGTCAGGTGCGTGTCAGTGGAGGTTTCCCAGCTTTCATCGATGCCGTTGGGGATACCACTGAGCAGGCCTTGCTGGGTCTTGGCGGCGAGGAAGCCGTCGAGGCCGCAGCCGAATTCCGGGGTGGTGATTTCCTGGGCGTAAGTGGCGCTCACCGTAGTGATATGGCTGGAATACGCCATGCCGGCCTTGAGGAACGACATCTTGCCGTAAAACTCCATGCCTTCCTGTTGCAGGGCATGGGGCGGGATACCCAGCTCCGGCGTCGAGGCCAGGCTGACCACGCCTTGGTAGGCCAGGTTATGAATGGTGAACAGGGTCGGCGTGCGTGACCCACGCCAGTGCATGTAGGCCGGGGCGAGGCCAGCGGGCCAGTCGTGGGCGTGCACCAGGTCCGGGCACCAGTGGATCTGTGCAAGGTTGGCGGCCATGTCGGCGGCGGCCAGGCCCAGGCGGGCAAAGCGGATATGGTTGTCCGGCCAGTCGCGGCCGTTGTTGGCGCCGTAGGGCGTGCCTTCGCGCTCGTAGAGCTCCGGGCAGATCAGCACATAGATGACCAGGCCGTCCTTGAGGTCCATGCGCCCGATCTTGCACGGCGGCAATGCGGCGTGGCCGCCCAGCTCACCGATGATGTGGATCGGGTTGTCGCTTTCCATCACCTGCGGGTAACCGGGGATCAGCACGCGCACATCATGCAGATGCGCCATGGCGCGGGGCAGGGCGGCGGACACGTCGCCCAGACCGCCGGTCTTCACCAAGTCGGCAAACTCGGAGGTTACAAACAGGACTTTCTTTCGATTCGGGTTCTGACTCACGATCGGCCGCACAGTGTTGGGCAGGTCGGCCAACGAGGTCGGTCCCCCTGCCGGCTGACTGAAGCGCTCTCCCTGAGTATCTACTGCGGCACTGATCATAATGCACTCCCATTTTGTTGGTCGGCTAATGGCCCGCTGCCACCAGCTCCGATTGGCCGCATCCTGCGGCCAGGCGCACAAGCACTGTACAAACTGGCAAGGCGTATGCCAGTTGCACGGCAAGCATCAAAAGATTGGATGGACGGCATTTGCTGTGAAGCGCGAATGCTCGCCTTACCTTAAAACTGGACCAATGGCAGCGTCGGAAAGTTTCGATTTTTTGCGGGGTTTTTGTTTTGGAACGGACCCATCGGTCATCAGTCTAGGACAGATCCTAGAGCCTGTAGGCTTTCCAGGCGTTTTTTGTAGGACAAAAAACTTTTAACGATATACACGGATTAAAACGTGGGGCGATCCTGCAGGATCGGCGGGGTCATTGTGGCGAGGGAGCTTGCTCCCGTTGGGGCGCGAAGCGGCCCTGTTTTAGGGCTTCTGCGTAGCCCAGCGGGAGCAAGCTCCCTCGCCACAAGGGTGCGGTTGCACTTGAATGGTGCGTCAGCCGAGCACGCGAACGGGCGCGGCGTTGGCCCAGGCTTGAACGTCCTCGATCATCTGTTGGTAGAACTGCCGGTAATTCTGCTCGCTCACATAGCCCACATGGGGCGTGGCCAGCACATTCGACAGGCGGCGGAACGGATGCCCGAGCGGCAATGGCTCCTCGCCATACACATCCAGAGCAGCCCCGGCCAGGCGACCGCTTTCCAGGGCCTGCACCAACGCCTGCTCATCCACAATCGGTCCGCGCGCAGTGTTCACCAGGCGCGCGGTGGGTTTCATCCAGCCGAGCGCCTCGGCGTCCACCAGGCCACGGCTGCGCTCGCTGAGTACCAGGTGGACGGTGAGGATGTCGGCCTGTTCGAACAGCGCTTGTTTGCTGACCCAGGTCACCCCGGCCTCGGCCGCGCGTTCGGGGGTGAGGTTTTCACTCCAGGCAATCACGCGCATGCCAAACACCTGGGCGAATTGCGCGACTTTCTGGCCAATGCTGCCCAGCCCGAGAATGCCCAGGGTCTTGCCGTACAGGTCGCCGCCCAAGCCGATCTGCCAGCCACCGGCGCGCAGGGAGTTGGCTTCGGCCAGCAGGTCGCGGGTGCTGGCCATGATCAACGCCCAAGTCAGTTCCGGCGCCGCCTGCTTATAGCTGTCGGTGCCGCATACCTGAATGCCCAGGGCCTTGGCGGCGGGAATGTCGATGGCGGCATTGCGCATGCCGCCGGTCACCAGCAGCTTGAGGTTGGGTAGCCCTTGCAACAGGGCCTTGTCGAAGGTGGAGCGTTCGCGCATCACGCAAATCACTTCGAAGCCCTGCAAACGCTCAACCATGGTGGCGGTATCCGCCGGATAGTCGTGCAGGAAATGCACCTGGCCGACCGATTCCAGCACCGACCAATCCACCACACCACTGGCCACATTCTGCCAATCATCAATGACTGCGATCTGTACCGACATTCACGCGTGCCTCGAAAAAGGTTGGATTAAAGGGCGTTCAAACCCTGCAACAGCGCTTTATGAAACTGCGCCGGTTCTTCCATCTGCGGTGCATGCCCAAGACCCGGGAACTCCACCAGGGTGGCATGGGGGATCAGCTTGGCCGCCTGCTCGCCCAATACCTCGTAGTTACCGAGCTTGGCCTTGACCTCCGGCGGCGCCAGGTCTTTGCCAATCGCGGTGTTATCGGCGGTACCGATCAGCAGCAGGGTGGGCATCTGCAGGTTCTTGAACTCGTAGTACACCGGCTGGGTGAAGATCATGTCGTAAATCAACGCCGAATTCCATGCGACCAGCGTATGCCCGGGGCCGTTGCTCAGGCCGGCATACATGTCGACCCAGCGCTCGTACTCCGGCTTCCAGCGCCCGACGTAATAGGTGTTGAGCTGATACTTGCGAATGCCTTCGGCGCTGACTTTGAGTTCACGTTCATACCACTGGTCGACGCTTATGGAAGGCACGCCCAAGGCTTTCCAGTCTTCCAGGCCGATGGGGTTGACCATCGCCAGTTGCTCGGTCTGCTTGGGGTACATCAACGCGTAACGCGTGGCGAGCATGCCGCCGGTGGAATGGCCAAGGATTGTGGCCTTTTGAATGCCGAGCTTGTCGAGCAATTGATGGGTGTTGAGGGCCAGTTGCTGGAAGCTGTACTGGTAGTGATCGGGCTTGCTGGAGGTGCAGAAGCCGATCTGATCCGGCGCGATCACACGGTAACCGGCGTCGCTCAGGGCCTTGATCGAGCCTTCCCAAGTGGCGCCGCAGAAATTCTTGCCATGCATCAGCACCACGCTGCGGCCGTTGGGCTTGTCTGTGGCCGCGACATCCATGTAGCCCATCTGCAGAGCTTTGCCCTGGGACTGGAAGTTGAAGTGTTGGAGCGGGTAGGGGTACTGGAAGCCTTGCAGCTCAGGGCCATAGGTGGCGGCGAAGGCCGGGGCGGCGCTGGCGGCCAGCAGGCCGGCGATGCAGAACGTACGAAGCGAGGGCATTGTCAGGTCTCCGAGAAGGGTGCCCGGATGCTGTTGCGAGGGGATTAAGCAGGGATTAACACCCATTGCAGGGTCAGCGCCGCCACCACGGCATAACGCAGGCCCTTGGCCAGGGTCACCAGCAGCAGAAACCGCCACAAGGGTTCACGCATCACCCCGGCCACCAGGGTCAGCGGGTCACCAATGATCGGCACCCAGCTGAGCAATAGCGTCCAATGGCCCCAGCGCTGGTAATGGTAACGGGCTGTTTCCAATTGCTTGTCGCTGACCGGAAACCAGCGCCGCTGTTTGAAATGCTCCACGCCACGGCCGAGCAACCAGTTCACCACCGAACCCAGCACATTGCCCAGGGTCGCGATCCCCAGCAGCAGCCACAGGCTGTAATGCCCGCTGAGTAACAGGCCGACCAGCACGGCTTCCGATTGCAAAGGCAGCAAGGTCGCCGCGCCGAATGCGGCGAGAAACAGCCCCAGGTAACCCGCCAGCACCGGTCAGCGCGCCGGGTATTTGGCCACCACCACGTCTTTGCCGTCACGGGTCAGGCCGATGACTTGGTAGGCATCGCTCATGCCGTCCATCTCCATGCCCGGCGAGCCCATGGGCATACCGGGTGCGGCAATGCCCAACAGGTCGTCGCGCTTGCGCAACGCCAGTACTTGCTCGGCCGGCACATGGCCTTCAACAAACTTGCCGTCGATCACGGCGGTGTGGCACGAACCCAGGCGCGGGGCCACGCCGAGGCGTTGCTTGACGGCGCTCATGTCGGTTTCAACGTGGTCGTTGACCTTGAAGCCGTTGCTTTGCAGATGGCTGATCCACTTCTTGCAGCAACCGCAATTGGCGTCGCGGTGCACGTCGATGGGGATCAAGTCGGCCGCCTGGGCGAAGGTGGCGGCAAACAGGGTTGAAAGCAGGGCCAGTCGCAATGGGTTTTTCATTGGCGGTCTCAGTGAATGCGGGCGATAAGCCGGGCATTCTCCCTGCTTTTTTCAACGCGGCGCGACGGTAATGTTTCCAAATTATACGAAGGGCGGGTTTTCCAGCCGGTGCTTGAGCTGGTCGAGGGCGGTGGCCGACAGCTCGATCATGCGCTCGTGCAAGGTGGCCAGTTGCAATTCGGTTTCATAGGTCAACACCCGCTTGAACAGCGTGCCGCCGCGAAACGGTTGCAGGTAGTAATGAATCGAGCCATCGACGGCCAGGGAGGTGAACACGGTCTTGAACTCGCCGGGGCGCCGTGCGATCTGCACGCGGTAGCTCATGGGCACGCGTACGCCCAGCAGGTCGATCATTTCGGTAAAGCGCGTACCGGCGGGGAGCGAGCCGGTGGTGCCGGTGTCGGCACTGAGGGATGTGGGGTGCCATTCGTGCCAGCGGTCGGGCTGGGTCACATAGTCGTAAACGGCATCGATGGGGGCCTGGATAAAGCGTTCCTGACTGATCCGCTCCAAGCGGATCGACTGCTCGACAGCGCGCATGGCACACCTCCTGTGTGGCGGGGCTTAACACTTGGAACTGTCAGAATAGTCCCACTCCCGCGCATTGCACGGGAGTGTCTCAATCATTTATCAGCGCACCTTGAATCGACCCATTAACGCAATCACCCGGCCGTTGGCATCCAGCAGGCTTTGCGTATTGGTTTCGGTGGCGTGGCCGCTTTGCACCAGCTCGTCGACCATATGTCGGATCTGCACCATGCTGCGGTTGATCTCCTCGGTCACCGCGCTTTGCTGTTCGGCGGCCGTGGCGATCTGGGTGCTGAGGTTGTTGATATGGCTGACCGAGCCGGCCATTTCGTCCAGGCCGGTGTTGACCCGTGCCGTGGCATCCGCCGCCGATTGGCAGCTGGCCTGGGTGTTTTCCATGGCCGCCACTGACGAACTCACGCCAGTGGTCAGGCGCGCGAGCATCTCATTGATCTGCGAGGTGCTGGCCTGGGTGCGCGCGGCGAGGGCGCGGACTTCATCGGCAACCACCGCAAACCCGCGACCTTGCTCGCCGGCCCGCGCCGCTTCAATGGCGGCGTTGAGGGCCAGCAGGTTGGTCTGGCCGGCAATCGCGCCGATAACACCGAGGGTTTCGGTGATGCGCGCGGCGTCCTGGCGCATGTTTTCCACGGTGTGGGTGGCGCTGGCGACTTCGCCGATCAACGCGCTGACGCTGCTCGATGCTTCGCCCACCACCACGCGGGAACGGTCAGCGTGCTCGTTGGCGCGCTGGGTGAACGAGGCGGTTTCCGCCGCATTCTGCGCAACCGTGTCGGCGGTAGAGCTCATCTCGGTGATGGCCGTTACGGTCTGGTCGGTTTCCGAGGCGTGGCGTACCAGGATCTGGTTGGTGTGCGCCGAGGTTTTCTGCAACTGCTCAAGGCCCGTGGACATGGCGCCAGTGGCCAGGGTGACTTCGCCGATCATGTTTTGCAGGTAGACGATAAAGCGGTTGACCGAATGGCCGATCGCGCCCAATTCGTCTTCGGCGCGGATGGTGATGCGTCGCGTCAGGTCGGCGTCGCCGGCCGAGAGTGCGTCGATATTGGTTTTCAGCGACTTCATGCGCTGCACCAGTTGGCGAATCGCGTACACCGCCAGCAGTACCAGCAGCAACACCATGGGGATTTGCAGCAAGGCCAGGCTGCCGAGCACGTCGTCACGCTGGGCGGTGATCAACGAGGTGGGCAGGGCGGTGGCGAGGAACCACGGCGTGCCTTCGATCGGGCGCATGTAGAAGGTGCTGGCCACGCCCTGGTTGTCGAACTCGCTGCGCTGCAGGCCCTGGTCGCGGTGGGCGAGGGCTTTGCTGACCTGGGTGGCAAACGCCGAGGTGCCGGCCAGTTCGCTGATGTTCTTCAACACCACCGGGCTGCTCAAACGTGTGCTGTTGCTGATGATCTTGCCGTCGCCTTCGACGATCAGCATTTGCCCGCCGATGTCTTTTTCCTTGCTGGCCACCAGCTCGTTGAAGAAGCCCAGGGTCACGTCGATAGTGGCCACGCCGTAGGCGGCGCCGTCGCGCTGGATCGCCATGGCGCAGTTGGTGCGCGGCTCCTGGCTGGCATCGTCCTTGTAGGCCGCGGCCCAGGCGCATTGCCCGCGCGGCGAGGCAAGGCCGCCCTTGTACCAGCTCTGGTCGTAGTAGTTGGGCGCGGGGTCGCTGTTCCAGAAGGTGTTCACCGCCAGCTTGCCCGAAGCATCGCGGTGCCAGAAGGTGCTGTGTTTATTGCGCCCCGGCGTGCGCTGGTTCGGCAGGGGCCAGATGCCGCCGCCAAAGACTTTCAGCTCGCCATACTGATCCACCAGGCCCGGCAAGACCTTGTCGATGGCATCGCTGTCGAGCAGGGGAATGGTTTGGGTAATGCTGCGTTGCTGGGCCTGAACCTTGTTCAATTCGCCCTGGATCCTTTCGGCCACTTCGGCGACGCGGTTGAGCACTACCTGTTCTTCGGTATGGCGCAACGTGGGCGCGACCATTTGGCCGATACCAACGACGGTCAACACCATCAGCACCAGGACGAACAGCACCAGAAACAGGGTATAGCGGGCTTGGATGGAGCGCAGTGGGGGCATGGGGTCGTCCTTACGAAGCGTTTATTATTCACGCGGCTTTGTTAGAGCTTCGTCGGGCTATCGGCTTGGTCTGTAGGAGCTTTAGGTACCATGGTGCAAGAAAATGGCGGCGCCGCTGAACGGCGCCCCCCCCTTGTCAGATATCCAGCATCGCCATCACTTCCTTGGGGTAACGCAACCCGGCGGTGGCCTCGGCGGGAAAGATTGCTTCCAGTGCCGCCCGCTCGCTCGCGCTGAGGCTGACCGACAGCGCCGCGACGTTCTCTTCCAGGTACTTGCGCTGCTTGGTCCCGGGGATCGGGATGATGTAGTCGCCCTGGGCCAACACCCACGCCAGCGCCAGTTGGCCGGCGGTCACGCCCTTGTCGGCAGCGAGGCGCTGCACTTGCTCCACCAGTTGCAGGTTTTTCGCGAAGTTTTCGCCCTGGAAGCGTGGGCTGAAGCGGCGATAGTCATCGGCGCCGAAATCCTCAGGACTTTGCAGCGCACCGGTGAGGAAACCACGCCCCAACGGGCTGTAGGGCACAAAAGCGATGCCCAGCCGTTGGCAGGTGGCGAGGCAGCCGTTGCTTTCCTGGTCGCGGCTCCACAGCGAATATTCGCTTTGCAGGGCGCTGATGGGATGCACCTTGTGCGCCCGTTCCAGGGTGGCGGCGGAGGCTTCGCTGAGGCCCAGGTAACGCACCTTGCCTTGCTTGACCAGCTCGGCCATGGCGCCGACGGTTTCTTCGATGGCCACGTTCGGGTCAATGCGGTGCTGGTAATACAAATCCAGGGTGTCGATTCCAAGGCGTTGGAGGGTGCCGTCGATGGCATTGCGAATGTACTCCGGGCGCCCGTTCACGCCGCGCAGGGCCGGGTTGGCCGGGTCGCGCACGATGCCGAATTTACTCGCCAGGAACACCTGGTCACGCTTGCCGGCGATGGCCTTGCCGATCAGTTGCTCATTGGTGTGGGGGCCGTACATGTCGGCAGTGTCGAGAAAGTTCACGCCCAGCTCCAGGGCGCGGTGCAGGGTAGCCACGGCCTCGGTGGTGTCGGTGCCCGGGGTGTAGAAATCGGTCATGCCCATGCAGCCGAGGCCGATGGCGGAAACCTGCGGGCCGTTTTTGCCCAATTGACGAGTGTGCATGGGGTCAGCTCCTGTTGGATGAAGGCACCATTGTTACCCTCGACAAAAGCGCGATAAACCGGCTAAAAGTGCTTTCACTATTCGTAATATCTAAATAATCCATGAGGAGCCGGCCCTTGGACCGTTTCAACGCCATGCGTGTGTTTACCCGGATCGTCGAGTTGGGCGGGTTTGCCAAGGCGGCGGACAGCCTGCAACTGCCACGCGCGTCGGTGACTGTAGTGATCAAACAACTGGAAGCACACCTGGGTGTGCAGTTGTTGCAGCGCACCACGCGCCAGGTCAGTCCTACCCTGGATGGCGCCGCGTACTACCAGCGCTGCGTGCAGTTGCTCACGGACCTGGAGGAAACCGAGGCAGTATTTTCGACCCAGCGCCAGAACCCGCGCGGCACGTTGAGCATTGATATGCCGGCGGGCATCGGGCGTTACCTGGTGATTCCAGCTTTGCCGGCGTTCACCGCGCGTTACCCGCACATCCAGCTGGAAATCGGCCTCAACGACCGCCCGGTCGACCTCATTCGCGAAGGTGTGGATTGCGTGCTGCGCGGCGGCCTGGCGCTCGACGAATCACTGGTGGCGCGGCCGCTGGTGATGATGGACCAAATCACCCTGGCCAGCCCGGGCTACCTCGAACGCATGGGCGTACCCCAAACGCTGGAGGACTTGGCCAGCCACCAGATGGTCGAGTATGTGTCGAGCACCAGCGGTAAACGCTTCGGCCTGGAATTTGAACTGAGCAACGAGCTGCGCACGATCAACCTGCCCAAAGTGGTAGCGGTCAACAGTGCCGACGGCTACTTCTGTGCCTGCGAGGCCGGCTACGGGCTGATCCAGGCGCCGTACTACCACGCGATGGCCAGATTGGCTCAGGGCACGCTGGTGGAAGTGCTGCCCCAAATGGCCGTACCGAAAATGGCCCTGACCGCGCTGTATCCGCCGCATCGCCAGTTGTCGCAAAGGGTGCGGGTGTTTGTGGATTGGCTGGTCGAGCTGTGCGCCCAACCCGGCACCGGGCTGCAACGCTAGCCCTGCGCCTTGCGATACGCCCCCGGTTGCTGCCCGGTCACCTTGTGAAACGCGCGGGTAAACGCCGCCACCGATTGATAGCCCACCGCCAGCGCCACGTCCGCCACGGTTTGGTCTTCCTTGAACAACTGGCAGGCGTGGCGCATGCGCATCATCAGCAATACTTGCCCTGGCGACTGCCCGCACAGTTCATTGAAGCGCTTGAAAAACGCCGAGCGCGACAGCCCGGTGCAGGCCGCCATGCTTTCCAGGGTCCAGGCCTCGGCCGGGTGGGCGATCAATTGTTCCAGCAGATTGGCAAACGCCGGTTGCCGACCCAGTGCGGCCAGGCCGCCGAGCTCGGTGTTATCCAGCACCTGCTGGCGCAATACATACAGAAACAGCAGGTGGCACAGTCGTTCCAGCAGGGCCGAAGAGGGCGCCGGCGTGCGCTCGCATTCCTGCAGGATCAGCTCGAACAGGTTGCGCGCGGCGATCAGCGACGGGTCGCCTGCGCGCAGGATGATCCACGCGGGGAGGGTATCGACAATCATCGCCGACAGGCCGGACTGGAAGTGAAAGAACCCGCAGACCAGCCCCACGCCGTCATTGGCGCTGCTGTCGAGGGGCAGCATTGGGCGGCGCGGGCATTCCTGCGCGCCGGCTGCCGTGGCTGCGCCGGACAGGCGATATTCAAGGTCACGCAACAGGAACACCGCGTCGCCTTCATTCAGCTGCACGGGCGTCGGTTCGCCGTCGATATGCAGCCAGCACTGGCCTTGCACAATCAGGTGGAAACTCGCGCGGGCCAGGCCGTGGGTGCTGGCGTGCCAGTCACCGCAGTAGCGGCCGACATGAAACAGGCTGGTGTTGAGTTCGAGGCTGTCTAATAACCAATCGACAAGTGCACTGGACGAATTCATCTAATGGAAAGACTCAAGAGCAAGTAATCGCTACTTTAGACTATTGAGGGGTTTTTTTATAACCAACAGACTGAGTACACGAACTCATGAGGAAATCCTGACATGTCCCGTGTACCGCTGCTCACCCCCGAAACCGCGCCGGATGCCGCCAAACCCTTGCTGGAAAACGCGCTGAAAGCCTCGGGTTTCATCCCTAACCTGCTCGCCGTGCTGGCCAATGCGCCTGCCGCGCTGGAAACCTACATCACCGTGTCCGGCCTGAATGCCAAGGCCGAGCTGAGCCTGGCCGACCGCGAAGTGGTACAGCTGATTGCCGCCACCACCCACGGTTGCGATTTCTGTGTCGCTGGCCACACCGCCGTGGCGCGTAACAAGGCCAAGTTGCCCGAAGACGTCATCGACGCACTGCGCCAGCGCGGCGAATTGCCCAACGCCCGCTATGAGACACTCGCCGCGTTCACCCGTGAAGTGATCGCCACTCGCGGTGATGTCAGCGACGCAGGCTACGACGCGTTCCGCGCCGCCGGTTACTCAGAAGGCCACGCGTTGGAAGTTATATTGGGCGTCAGCCTGGCCACCCTGTGTAACTTCGCTAACGTGTTTGCCCGTACTCCGCTGAACCCGGAACTGGCGCAATACCGTTGGGAAAAAACGGCAAGCTGAATCGGCGTTGGTCCCTCTGCTGTAACAAGGAGAAACATGAATGCTTGACCCACTCTTGAGCCGTTGGCTCGATGTTCAAGCGCAGGCCCTGGACGTGGGCAGTTGCGATCCACAGGAAGTGCTGCCACGGCTGGCAGAAGCCAATGTATTGCGTATCGGTGTACCCAAACACTTGGGTGGTCTGGGCGGTGATGTCGGCGGTGCGGTGGAAGCCATCGCCAACGTCGCCAGCCATTCTCTGGCAGCAGCGTTTGTGTGCTGGGGCCAGCGTTCGTTTATCGAGTATTTGCTGCAAAGCCCGAATGAGCGGTTGCGCGAGCAACTGTTGCCGGACCTGCTCAGCGGCAAGCTGGCCGGGGCGACCGGGTTGTCGAATGCGATGAAGTTTTTGTCGGGCATCGAGACGCTGCAAATCAGCGCCGAGCCCAACGACCACGGCTGGACCCTCAACGGCAAGCTGCATTGGGTCACCAACCTGCGCAAGAACGGCTTTGTCGCCGCCGCGGCCATCGAGCATGCGGGCGGTGGCGCGCCGTTTATCCTGGCGATTCCGGATTCGGTGGCCGGCCTGCAACGTTCGCGGGACCTGGAGTTGCTGGGGCTGCAATCGAGCAACACCGCCGCGCTGGGCCTGGAAGGGGTCGAGTTGAGCCGCGACTGGCTGCTGCATGAGGATGCGCGCAAGTTCCTGCCGACCGTGCGCCCGGCGTTCCTGGGGTTGCAGTGCGGGATGTCGATTGGTTTGGCCCGGCGTTCGCTGGCGGAAGTCGCCCACCATTTGGGCGCCAGCCGCACCGTGTTGCGCGACGAATTGGAAGCGTTGCGCGTGACCCTCGATCATCTGGTCACCGAACTGAAGAACGGCCTGCTGGCCGGTCGTTTCGCTGCCGAGCCGGTGCCGTTGTTCAAACTGCGCATCGCCCTCGCGGAAACCGCCGCCAGCGCCGTGCAACTGGAGTTGCAGGCCAGTGGCGGCAAGGCTTATCTCACCGCCCACGGCAGCGGGTTTGCGCGGCGCTGGCGGGAGTCGGCGTTTGTGCCGATCGTGACCCCCAGCCTGGTGCAACTGCGCACCGAGTTACAGCGCCAGGCCAACCTATGACTCAGGCCGTATTAAGCGCCCAGGGGATTTGCCTGGGGTATGCGAGTGGCCCGGTGTTACAGGGTTTTGACCTGCAGTTGCAGCCCGGTGAAGTGGTGTCGATCCTCGGCCCCAGTGGCGTCGGCAAGTCCAGCCTGTTGCGTGTGCTCGCCGGGTTGCAGGCACCTCAGGGCGGCAGTGTGCAGGTATTGGGCGAACCGTTGAATGGCCCGCACCCACGGGTGGCCGTGGCGTTTCAAGACCCGAGCCTGTTGCCCTGGCTGAGCCTGGAAAAAAACGTCGCCTTCGGCCTGGATTTCGCCCGTCAGCCGCACTTGAGTGCCGATGAGCGCCGCCAGCGCGTCGACCACGCCATTGCTGCGGTTGGCCTGGAACATGCGCGTGTGCAGTTTCCGGCGCAGTTGTCTGGCGGCATGGCCCAGCGCACCGCGTTGGCCCGCTGCCTGGCGCGCCAGCCTCAGGTGTTGTTGCTGGATGAACCCTTTGGTGCGCTGGACGAAGTGACCCGCGCCGACATGCAGCACCTGTTGCTCAAGGTCAATCGCGAGCAGGGCTCGGCGGCGGTGTTGATTACCCATGACATCGACGAAGCGCTGCTGCTGTCCGATCGCATCCTGCTGTTGGGCAACCGCCCGGCGCGGACCTTGGGCGAATGGCACATCGACCTGCCGCAACCGCGCGAAGAACAGGTGGAAGCCATCGGCGCGCTGCGCATCGAGATTCTTAAAACCTTACGGCAGGCGAGCCGCCCTCAACCCAACCCTTTAGACCTGCCGGAGCCCAGCCATGTGCATGGATGACCTGACCCACTCGCGCCGTGATTTTCTCAAACTGTCCGCCGTACTCAGCGCAGCCGGCGCCTTGCCGCTGCTGAGCAGCTTGCAGGCGCGGGCCGCCAGCGAACCGGACGCGCCGGTACGCATCGGCTACTTGCCGATCACCGACGCCACGCCGTTGCTGGTGGCGCATAACAATGGCCTGTTCGAAGCCGAAGGCATCAAGGCCGAACGCCCGGTGCTGCTGCGCAGCTGGGCCCAGGTAATCGAGGCGTTTATCTCGGGTCAGGTCAACGTGATTCACCTGCTGTCGCCCATGACCGTGTGGGCGCGTTATGGCAGCCAAGTGCCGGCCAAGGTGGTGGCGTGGAACCACGTCGGCGGCTCTGGCCTGACCGTGGCCCCGGGGATTACCGATGTGAAGCAACTGGGCGGCAAGTCGGTGGCGATTCCGTTCTGGTATTCGATCCATAACGTGGTGGTGCAGCAGCTGTTCCGCGACAACGGCCTGACGCCGGTGGCGCGTGCGGCAGGCAGTGCGATTGCGGCCAATGAGGTCAACCTGATCGTGTTGCCGCCCTCGGACATGCCGCCGGCCCTGGCCAGCCAGCGCATCGAAGGCTATATCGTCGCCGAGCCGTTCAATGCCCTGGCGGAGAACCTCAAGGTCGGCCGTGTGCAACGCTTTACCGGCGACGTGTGGCGCAACCACGCGTGCTGCGTGGTGTTCATGCATGAACACGACCTGACCAACCGCCCGGAGTGGTCGCAGAAGGTAGTGAACGCCATCGTCAAGGCCCAGGTCTGGACCCGCGACAACCGCGAAGAGGCGGTGAAGCTGCTGTCCAAGGACGGCCCCAACCGCTACACCCCGCATGCCGAACCGGTGTTGAGCAAAGTCCTCGCGCCAGCCGCGGGCGACCGCGCCGCCTACCTGGCCGATGGCGCGATCCAGCATGCCAATTGGGACGAGCACCGCATCGACTTCCAGCCGTACCCATTCCCCAGCTACACCGAGGAACTGGTGCGCCGCCTCAAAGACACGCTGATCGAGGGCGACAAGAAATTCCTCGCCGACCTCGACCCAGCCTTCGTGGCCAAGGACCTGGTGGACGACCGCTTTGTGCGCAACGCAATCGAGGCCGTGGGCGGGATGAAAACCTTCGGCTTGCCCGACGGCTTTGAGCGGACCGAGGAGATTGGCGTTTGAATAACCGCAGACTCCCGGGCTGGTTGCTTGGGTTGAGTGGCTTGGCCGGCTTGCTGTTGCTCTGGTGGCTGGGGGTGAAAGTGTTTGGCGTGGCGGGCGGTTTGTCGGCGCGGTTTTCGCTTGAGGCTACCTTCGCCAGCCTGTGGGAATTGCTTGGGCGCGGTGAGCTGTATGTGCATATCGCCGTGAGCCTCAAGCGCATCTTCGTCGGGCTGTTCCTGGCGTTGTTGGTGGGTGTGCCGCTGGGGCTGCTGGTGGGCAGTTCGCGCAACCTGGAGGCGGCGACCACGCCGGCGTTCCAGTTTTTGCGGATGATCTCGCCGCTGTCCTGGATGCCCATCGTGGTGATGCTGATGGGGGTAGGGGACCAGCCGATCTACTTCCTGCTGGCGTTTGCGGCGGTGTGGCCGATCATGCTCAACACCGCGGCCGGCGTGCGTCAGCTCGACCCGCGCTGGCTGCAGTTGAGTCAGAGCCTGAGTGCTACGCGCTGGGAGACGTTGCGACGGGTGATCATCCCCGGGGTGGTCGGCCACGTGTTGACCGGCGTGCGCCTGGCCATCGGCATTTTGTGGATCGTGCTGGTGCCGTGCGAGATGCTCGGGGTCAGCGCCGGGCTTGGGTATTACATCCTCGACACCCGTGACCGGCTGGCCTATTCGGAGCTGATGGCGATGGTGGTGCTGATCGGCTTGCTGGGCTTTGCCCTGGATGCGTTTGCGCGCTGGTTGCATCAGCGCTGGGTGCATGCCGGCTGATTGACCTGCCAAAGTGGGCCGGCGCCTGTAATATGTGCGCCTGTCGACCACGCAGTGGCTACATTTTTCAGCTTCAGGAACCCGTCATGACCCAAAAGCAACGTTTGAAATACTCGATTCTGATCGCCCTGGCCGTTCTGGCGACGATGTTTGGCCTGTCCTACCTGCAGAACATCGGGGCTATCAGTGAGAAGACGTTCCAGACCATCGCCATTGCCGTCGCAGTGGTTGTGGTGGTGATCAACGGCATCATGCGTCGCAAGGTCAAGCTCTAAGCTCAGGCCTTGCCTTCGAGTACCTTCGCAGCCTCTTCATGGAGGCTGTAGCTTTTATCCGCGTTGAGGGTGATGACGCCCTCGCTGCACAGGCGCTTGAGCACCTCGCGCACACTCAGGAACGACAGCGGTATGCCCAGCTCGAGCAAATGGCTGTGCACGCCGCGAACCCCGAGGGTGCGCTGGTTGTCGGCGGCCGTGAGCAGGGCGTCGATGACCTTCAGCCGAATCAGGCTGGTGCGCAAGCCAAAACACTTGAGCAAATGCCGAATACGCTGGTTGCCTTGCTGTTCCGGCGCCTTGCCGAACGTTTGTGCGCCGCTGCCGAAACTGGCATCGGCGGCCGGTGAATGTCCATCCGTGGGCACTTGCGGGTTGTACATGCAAAAACTCCTTATCAGAGCCTGATCAGGAAAATGAGCGCTCTTAGTTGATAAGACGAACGAGCGAGCAAAATCATGAAGTTTTCGATGTAGAAATTTCGTCAGTATCGGTTTTGTCACATCTGTGCTGCCCTGAATAAACATTTACCCAGGCTAAATTTTTCCCGGTTTTTTGCGTCTTTACGGTGGGGTAGCTGCCCCAGGTGAGGGTGTTCAATTTGACTGTGGAGTCTGCGTGATTATTTCCAACGGGTTGTCCAGGGTATGCGTGGCGGGATTGTTGCTGGGGTTGAGCCTGGCCGCTTCGGCGCGGGAGCAGGTGACGCAGGCGTCGGCGGATATCCGTCGGACCAGTTTTGGCGTGCCGCATATTCGCGCCAATGATGAGCGCGGCCTGGGCTTCGGCATCGGTTACGCGTACGCCCAAGACAACCTGTGCCTGCTGGCCAATGAAGTGGTGACGGTGAATGGCGAACGCGCCAGATTTTTCGGCCCCGACCAGTCGACGTTGGAAGAACGCAACAACCTGGCCAGTGACATTTTCTTCACCTGGCTGAATACCCCCGACGCCGTGGCCGCGTTCTGGAAAACCCAAAGCCCCGAGATCCAGCAGCGCATCGAAGGCTATGTGGCCGGCTACAACCGCTACCTGAAAGAGCAGGGCGCTCCGGCCCAGTGCCAGGCCACCTGGGTAAGGCCGCTGGTGAAAGAAGACCTGGTCAAACTCACCCGCAGGCTGTTGGTGGAAGGCGGTGTCGGCCAGTTCGCCGAAGCCCTGGTGGGTGCAACGCCGCCACAGGCCACCGCGAGTGTGCAGCCCAACGCCAGGGCCTTTGCCCTGGCCGCCGCCAACCAACAGCGCTTCAGCCTCGATCGTGGCAGCAACGCGGTGGCGGTGGGGCGTGATCGCTCGTTCAACGGGCGTGGCATGCTGTTGGCCAACCCGCATTTCCCGTGGGTGGGCGGCATGCGTTTTTATGAGATGCACCTGACCATCCCCGGCCAGCTGGACGTGATGGGCGCCGCGTTACCGGGCCTGCCGGTGGTCAATATCGGCTTCAACCAGCATGTGGCCTGGACCCATACGGTCGACACGTCCAAGCACTTCACCCTGTACCGCCTGACGCTGGACCCCAAGGATTCCACGCGCTACATGCTCGACGGCAAGTCGATTGCCATGGATAAAACCTCGGTGACCGTGCAGGTCAAGCAAGCTGACGGCAGCACCCAGCCCGTGACCCATCCGGTGTACAGCTCGCAATTCGGCCCCGTGGTGCAATGGCCCGGCAAGCTGGATTGGGACAGTCACTACGCCTTCAGCCTGCGCGACGCCAACCTCGGCAACGACCGCGTGTTGCAACAATGGTATGCAATGAACCGCGCCGGCAGCCTCAAGGAGCTGCAAACCTCGGTGCACACCCTGCAAGGCATCCCGTGGGTCAACACCCTGGCCGCCGACGACCAGGGCCAGAGCCTGTACATGAACCTGTCGGTGGTGCCCAACGTGAGCGCGGCCAAACTGGCGCAATGCAGCGACCCGCGCGCCGGCCTGCAAATGATCATGCTCGACGGCGCCCACAGCGCCTGCGCCTGGGACATCGACCCGCGTGCGGCCCAGCCCGGCATCTTCGCGGCCGACCAGTTGCCGCAACTGCAGCGCAGCGACTACGTGCAGCACTCCAACGACTCGGCCTGGCTGGCCAACCCCAAGGCGCCGCTGGTGGGCTTTTCGCCAGTGATCAGCCAGGACCACATCGGCCTCGGCCCCCGCGCGCGCTTCGCCGTGCAGCGCCTGCAATCCCTGGAAAAACAACCGATCAGCGTCGCCGACCTGCAAAACATGGTGATGGACAACGAGGTGTACCTCGCCGGCCTGGTCATGCCCGACCTGCTGGACTTCTGCGCCAACCACCTCAGCACCGACGCCAGCGCCCTGCAGCCGCTGTGCACCAGCCTGAAAAACTGGGACCGGCACGCCAACCTCAACAGTGGCCTGGGCCTGGTGCACTTCATCAACCTGGTCGAACACCTGCAGCAAATCCCCGACGCCTGGCGCGTCGCCTTCGACCCGACCCAGCCGCTGACCACGCCACGCGGCCTGGCCATCGACCGCGCACCCGTGGCCAAAGCCTTGCGCGAAGCCATGCTGGCCTCCACGGCTGACGTCTCCAAGCTGGGTCTGAACCCGGACAGCCAATGGGGCGCCGTTCAAGTCTCCGGCCAAACCCCGATCCACGGCGGCCCGCAGGCACTGGGGATCTACAACGCCATGCAAACCGTGCCCCGCGCCGACGGCAAGCGCGAAGTGGTCAGCGGCACCAGCTACCTGCAAATCGTCAGCTTCGACGACAAGGGCCCCCAGGCCCTGGGCGTGCTCGCGTTCTCCGAGTCCAGCAACCCCACCTCCCCATACGCCAAGGACCAAACCCAAGCCTTCTCCGAGAAAAAACTGCGCCGACTGCCGTTTACCGAAGCCCAGATCAAGGCTGACCCGCACTACCAGCAACAGCGCATCAAGGAGTAGGGCACGCACGCAACCCCTTGATGCCAATGCGAAATATTTTTGAAATCAAGGGGTTGCAGGTAAAAGCAAATGAGTACATAATGGCGCCCATCGAACGCAACGAAGCATTAAAAACTTCAATGTATTCAATGAGTTAGAGTAGAGGCAGGGTTCTATAGCCCACTCAAGTTTTTATGCGGTGAGTGTCAGCAGTTTAGACATTGATCGTTTGAGGCCGAGTAGCAAAATGGTTATGCAGCGGATTGCAAATCCGCCTACGCCGGTTCGATTCCGACCTCGGCCTCCACTCTTAAAACCCCGTAGATCAACGATCTACGGGGTTTTTTATTGCCCGCGATTTATGATCGTTTCCGCAACTTTGAACATCGTTTCCGCAACTGCTGTCTTTTTGCTGGACGAAACCTCTTCCTTACCGGCACAGACTGCGAAGATTTAAGGTGTTTTCAGGGGCCCCATGACAGCAATCCTGCAGTCGGAGGTGTGCCTAATTAATAATTCCTGTTGCTGTAGTCACATTGCCAGCATAAGCTCGCGGAAAAATCGATGTGAGATTTTTGCGGTGTTGAAAAGTCAGGCCGCGCTACCGAGAGCTAGGCTTGCAGTTAGGCCATATAGATCCTGCCAGAGAGCGGACATAAACAGGGACGTCAGTTATGCACGCAATTGCTCCATACTCCATACGGTTTTTTGACCCGAACAGCGCTGCAAAAAAAATCGAGGATAGATATTCAAAGCTTGATAAAGTTGGCGCTTACGACGCTTTCAAAGTGCTGGTAGATTATTTCAATAGAGTTGATGACAAGTTCGTCATCGCTGAAGATACCAAGCAAGTTTTCAGATTCAAGGGCATGACGATTTATGCAGCACAGCGGCAAGTTGCCGGATGGTTTGAGGTTGGAAGCTATGGTGTAAAAAATGACATCATTGACATCAAAACAGGTAAGGTTGACTATGAGAAGACGCAGGAAAACGCAGAGATAATTAGGCACTATGTAAGGTTTTTTGTGCCGGCTGGTTTTAATGAAGGAATTGCCTTGCTTCACAGTTTTAAAGGAGCAGGAATAAAAACGCTATTGCATGATTTGCTTCGGGCCGAGTTTCAGAAAATAACAAAGCTAAATTTACAGATGAATCCTTTGGCTTACAAAAAAGCATTTGTAAGCTGGGAGAATGCTAAAGCTAAAGAAATAAGGCTGACAAAGTTTGAGGGTATGAACGATCTAACAGATCAAATAAAAAAGTTAGGGCATAAAGAACAGCAGTTGATTATTAAGCCTCCGAGTCGGTCATCCTTAGGTCAGTTTAAAGATTACTTGGATCCTAACAGCGAAAAGTATCAGGTTGTCGAATATCTGTCTCCAATGTGCGCACATGTTAAAATAGTGGTAGAGCTCGGGGATAAGCGCCGAACGTTTACAATTGGTCGACCAGCAGACGAGCAGGTCTGTGAAATTGCTATCGATGAAGAAGATGTAGATTTCGTTGCAGGAAACCCTGTGGCGAAATCATTGCACGAATGGTGTACTATAGTTTTGCAGGACCTAGCGGATGCCCTATATCCTAAGATGGGAGTGAAGGTATGAGTAGCAAAGTAAATGTCACTGATATCTTCTTAGGGCATATTGCTACCCTGTCTGACCCTGAGGGAAAAAGATCTATCGGCGATTACATTACCTTCTTTCTAGTCCCTGGATTGGTTGCGGGGCTAGGTTTGTTAGCGGGCTACAATTTAAATAAAGATGTTGCATCGATGCTTGTCAATTTTGGCGCGATTTTTACTGCGTTATTATTATCGGTTTTGGTGCTTGTTTATGATCAAGAAAGTAAGCTGGAGGCGAATAAAGAGTTAGATACACTATATACGCCAAAAAAAACTCTTCTTGGTCAGTTGTACTATAATATCTGCTTCTCAATCCTGAGCTCTATTGTGCTTGTGGCGTTATGTTTTGTACATTCTGTTGTCTTTAAATTAGTGCAGGATTTTGGGTCTGGAGATGCAATATTTCACTTTAGTTATGCTAGATACTTAGTTACCCCTTTGGTGATTTTTGTGACGGCGAATTTATTGCTCACCATTGTTATGATTGTGAAACGAATGCACGCGATGCTGACGATTTAAATAGCTGGTTTGTGAGTCAGCACAGCGGCGATGTCACTTCGTGGGTTTTACAATTTCACCAACCCTTCGATACACCTTCTTGGTCATTTCTTCGGAGGAGTGGCCGAGCAAGCGACTGGCATGGGTCAATTCAATCTCGCTGGCCGCTTTAGGCCGTATATCCTTGAATTGAAACTGGCGAATCAGTACGGCCAGGGGGGAGTCGCCATCGGCTGCTGCTTTGATGGCGGCTTTCTCGCGGGCTTCGTCCCAGCGATTCCGTAACATCTGCTGGCTCATCCGAAGGCCCGAGGTGTTAGTAATAAGTCTTGAAGTCTTGATGCCGCTCAAGGCTCTGCGCTCCTGCAGGTCATCGATAAAAGCGCTTAGCGCTGATTGCACGCCAGCATCTTCTAGCCGAAGGCGCAGTTTCTTTTCGGTTTTGCCTTGGTTGACCAACAAGAATCCCGCGTTCAAGTCGGTGGTGGCCACCTTGAGCACGTCGGCCGGTCGCTGACCTGTCAGGTAAGCGAGGTCCATGGCGTCCTTGAGTTCCTGAACTGCTTGGCTGTACACGGCGCTCCACACTATATCGCCTGCGTAATAGTCCCGTGGTTTTTCCTTGTTGCGTCGCACACCGAAGCAGGGGTTTGCGTTGCTGGTCAGGCCCCACTCACGCGCGATCGTGAATATATGCGAGAGCAGTGCAATTTCACGATTGGCTCTGACTTTCGCGGTCCGGGCATCCCGGTACTGCGCGACCACCTGAGGTGTTATCGAATCAATGGGGGCCATTTCAAACGCTTTTCTGAGCTGTTTGAGTTCCTTCATGTTGTCCGACTGGGTGCGCAATCCTTTGGTCGGGATTATCTCTTTCACGTACCTGTCGAACAGGGAGCCCAGCAGGTGGGTGGGCTTCGGGGGCGTTCGCTGCTCCAGCCTGGCCCATTCCACTTTAGCCTGGTCGAGATCGCGGCCCAGAGGAATCTCTTTGCGCTTGCCGTTGGCGTCCCTGCCATTGTAGTAATAACCCGTCCAAATCTTTCCGCTCTTGAGCGTGGCGTTGCGGCGGATCATCCGCGGTGGAAGATCCAGGTTGGCTGCATTTTTCCGGCGCATTGATCAGCTCACGTTCGCAAGATCGAGCGACCAGGCTTCAGCCGCCGTATTAACAGCGGAAGGCGTGACCCCTGACAGCTTCATTCGAGCATACACCCGCCCAACGATCGGGCGGCGGGCGCCGGTTAAAACATGCTCCCAGTGGTTGTCGATTAACCATTGAATCTGCTTGGACGGGATCTGGTAGCCGGTGATGGTAGCCAGTTCTTCGTCGGCAAGAGTTTCGCTTTGGAATTCCATCATCATGCCTCCAATCTGGGTGCTGTATCGATCTGTTCAGCCGCGTACTGGTATTCAGGCATCACAGCTTTGAGCGGGCGCGTCATGTCGCCGATGTAGGCTTCGGTCGCGTCGTGCAGAAGGGCCACAAGCTGATGCTCGGTGGGTATCAGGCTAGCAACGATCAGGCTGTGCTGAGCCACGCTGTAGTGAGCGCGGGTGTGGCCGTTGAACCGGCACAGGCGCGACAATTCGTGAGCGATATCCACCGGTTTGATCATGGCTGCGGTCGGGCGTAGCAGGTCGAACTGTTGGCCGCTTTGGGTGAGGATCCAGGTCATGCAGCATCCTCCGTGTTGAGCGGTGCGGGGTAGGCTGCCAGCCACATCTTCGCGGCGAATGCGGTTAACTGGCGCCGCTGTTTGTTCACCTTGGCGACCATGATTTCCGTACCCGGGAAGGCCTGCCAAGTTTCTACGGCAAGCCCCAGTGATGTGGTGATCTTGGTCATCAACTCGTGGTCCGCAATGGAGCAAACCGGCGAGCTTGCATGCTGCTCCCGAGCCAAGTTGACGCCGTGATCAAAGCCTCGGGCGTATGCTTTCTTGCTGGCTTTAATCAGGAAGAAGGCGGTTGCAATCCAGCCGATCAACAGGCCGATTGCGATGATGTAGGTTTCGATTTGCATGTGCTGTATGCCTCGTTAGAGCCCGCCGCCGGACAGTTTGGTGAGAGGACGGTGGCGGGGTGTTGCGATGCCCCTGATCGGCAGGGGCTTCCGTTTGCATCACGCCGCTTGCTTCGTCGCCTGGGCGTCGAGGTAGTCGGCCAGGTCGTGCAGGTAAACGACTGGCTTGGCGCGGGCCGAGCAGTGCAGCCGCTTGACCACCAGCGCGATCCGACCGGCCTTGATTTCGCTCAGCAGGTAGCGGTCGGTGCGTATGTGCGTGAAGTACTGTTCACGCACTGCGGTTAGCGTTGGGCATGGTGTGGCGAACTGGCGCCGGAGTTGTTCCAGGGTGGTGGTCACGCGGATTCCTCCCCATACCCCTCCTTTCGGGGCACCAGCTTGAGGCGAATCAGTTCGGCGAGACCTTCTTTGCTCTTGCCCTTGGCCGCTGCCAGGACGTTGCCCTCGGCGTCTGCGACGACTGCGCCGTATGGGTATTCCGGGCACTTCACCGGCGTCACGTAGGCGATCTGACCTTCTGCGATCACTGCGTCAACGCAGCGGAACACTTCGGCCAACTCGACCGACACGCAAGGCAATGACTCCAACAGCGCGACAGCTTCGGCCGAGGCTCCAATCAGCGTTGCGCGGCTGATCACCGTTGGGTGGTTGAGGTACATCGGCACCAGTTTCAGGGCGCCTAAAGCGGAGTTGATGGCGTTTGGCGTCTTCATGCTGCTGCGTCCTTGTTGGTGATGGTGATGTCCAGCTTCTTGGCGATCCACTCAACACCCGCTTCCTTGACCAGCACCACGGAGTAGTGGGTGTAGTTGCGGAGTGTTGGATTCCAGCGGCTGCGTGGGTCGGAGAACAGGTAGCCGCGCTCGCGGTGTGCGCTGGCTAGATCGCCGGAAGAATTCAGCACGCCGAGTTCCCGCAACCTGGTGCGGAAGGCGCGGGGCTTGAGCCCGAGCAAAGCTGCGGTTTGATCCAGGGTGCGGTTCATGGCTGCGGCCTCAGGCTGAGAGCTGTTCGGCGCGCTGGCGGCGCTCGCGAATCATGAGGAATGCCACGTCCAGCAAGCGCAGAAATTCATCAATTGTGCCGTTGTTACGCACGATCAGATCGTGCTGGTGAACGGCTATACCGGCCTCGCTGATGTGTGGGTTCACGGATTGTGCGTCGGACCGAGATATATGGATGACCGTGCCGCCGCGCCGGCGAATCAGCTCTGCCTCGTTTTCGAAGCGCACGTCGCTGATGACGAATCCCAGCACTGCGCCCAGTGCCTTACTCATGTAGTCGAGGTTTTGTTCGCCGAGCTTCACCCAGACGTCTGGGTGCACGATGTTGCGCGCCCACTCGGTGCCCATCGACTGCATAAGTTGGCGCGGTGAAAGGTCCAGCCATACCAGTGGCTGCTCCTTGCGGTCGCCTTCGAAGTCGGTAGGGTCAAGGTTGAAGATCGCCATCAGGCCATCGCGGAGCGGATCAGCGAATGCGTAGTGCTCCAGCAGGTAAGTGCCGACCAGGTGTTCGGCGGCGGTAGACTTACCGGAGCGGGCACGGCCAGTGAGGCCAATCAGTAGAGGCTTCATGCAGCGTCGTCTCCCCAGGGGCCTTGGTCATCGCTGGTAATAGCTGTGGGAGCGGGGGCTATGGTGGCGCGACCCAGATTGACGATGACCAAAAGGCCGGTGCTGCGCTGAATACGTTCTACGGCGGCGGGGCTGGTTGCCGCCGCCGGGTGAAGGTAGACCGGGCAGCGGGTGTTGCTGTGCTGTGTCGTTTGCATGATTCGTACTCTTTGGTGAGAGATAGATACGAATGCAAAATTAGTATTACTGATTTAATAAGTCAACAGTAACACTTATAAAATTGTGAAAATAAAAAATCGGGTGAAAAAAAAGGCCCGGAAGGGCCTTTTAGATCAAGGGGGGGGTCAGAGCATTACCGAGTACCAGAACACCTTTCCGATCACCCGAATATGCTCCTGCACATAGTCCCCATCGTAGCGCTCGTCGGGATGCTCTTCAGTGTTATAGCTGCGAAGGCGTAGACCAGATCCAGGTAGTCGGTAAAGAAGCTTCACACGCAATTGGCCGTCATGGTCGATGGCGTACATTTTTCCGTCCTGGATGGTTGTATTCGCAGTGTCGACCCCTACGGTGCTGCCATCCGGAAGCACAGGTTCCATGCTGTTCCCGGTTACTGGCACGCATCCGGCTGAGGCTGGATCAATGCTCTTTCGTTTCAGGGTTCGTTTGCCGAAACGCAGCTTGCGCCCGTTAGTTTCAAGCCTCACTTCAGATCCCTTCCCAGCAGACAATTCCACTTCCTTAAAAAATGGCAGCTCGACTTCATCTGGACCGAGTGGAGTTTCGTCGTCCCACACCTCAATTGGATGCATTTCCCAGGCAGTGCTTGACGGCGTTTTTTTGCTTTCTTGCGAACTCCGCAGGCGAGGCATCTCGGCTATCGCAGCTAGGCGTGGGCTCACTTCGTCGAGCGAAAAACCCAACACGTTTGCGAATTTTATAAGCGCGCCGATGTTGAGAGGGATGCGACCATTCAGGTACTGGCTGACGACACTTTGTCCAGACCATTCGCACAGATCGGCGATTCTGTCTTGGGTAAGGGTTGGGTCATTCCGCTTGCGATCCTGAAAAATAGCTTTGAGGCGCATGGCCTCGGCTTTTCGAGTCTCGTCATCGGCGGTTAAGGGTATCGATATAGTCATGTCATCCAATTTATAAGGAAGACTTATATTTTCAAAACAGCATCGCGACTTTTTCTCTTGCTGTTTAAAAGAAGTAACACTAATATCCATGCCTGAACGCCCATTCGAGGAAACGTGGATGGCTAATGAAATAGGTATCCCCTTGGAAGCTTTCGCTGAGGGGAAGACGCAACCAGAGCTGGCTTTACTCATCGGAGTTTCGCAAAGCGCTGTGTCTCAAATGCTGAACTCGGCGCGGGATATTCGAGTGCGAGTTGATGAGAAAGGGGCATGTTCTGCGGTGGAGATTCGACCAATCGGATCGCGCCGCAAGCCCAAAGCTGCTTAAAAGATGCCGGGCTGGGGCCTCTCACCAAAGAATCCCCCAGCCCAGCTACGACGATACACAGCACATGCACATCGGTCGTGGTCGTAGGATAGGGCGTGCCCGTTTCTATGGCTAGACCGTAAAAGGGGTATTTACGGTTATGAGTCGAACAGATCAATCACCGGCCGCTGGGCCGGTTCTTTCACTCCGCAAAGCTATTTACCGTGCGGCCCATGATTACCGGGGCGGCGTGACCGCTTTGGCGCTCGATATGGTGCTCGATTACGACAGCCTGCAGAAGAAGGTTAAGCATGACGAAGAGCGGCGCTGGCTGGATCCTGACGAAATGGAAGAGGTGATCAGGCTGACCGCCGATCCTTGCTTGTTGGATGCCCTGGTCAGGCCGGCGGGTGCCGTTTGGTACAAGCCAATTCCGGTACCTGCAACTGCTGATGCATTGAAGGCCGTCGGCAAGATGCTCGAGGAGTCAGGCCAGTTCGTGGCCTGCATGCACGACGGCGCCGCCGACAACATCTGGGAGCCCCACGAAGTGCTCCTGCTGGAGCAGCGCGGCATGGATGTTATCCGCGAGGTGCTGGGCATCATGGCTGGTGCACGCAAGGCTATGGAGGGCGCTGACAATGTCTGATGATATCGATATCGCCAACGATGCTGCTGAACATTTCCGACAGCTCGCACTTGCAAGCCGTCCGCGCCCAACGTGCTCCGTCAGCGCGCAATTCTGTGAGGATTGCGACGAGCCTATCCCGTTACTTCGTCAGCAGACGATCCAGGGTTGTGCTACCTGCGTCAGTTGCCAAACTCAGAGGGAGCGGTATAAGTGAATAGCGCACCTTTCAACTTAATTTCCGCTTCGGTTCGCTCTGCGGCTGTCGATGAGCGCTGGAAGCGAATAGACATAGGTCAAAAAAGCTTCCGTAAACGTTACGGCGTCTTGAGCATCAGCTTCTGTGAACTGAATATCGTCATGTGCGGCCATATTACGATCGAGGCGAATTTCTTCAGCCCAGTTCGCCATGTCCGTAGTGATTTTTCCGGTCTCAGCCAGGGTTTTCAGGCGCTTTTCCAGCTTCCAGGCTTGGTCCATCGATTTAGTCGAAAGGTCCAGAGTTTTTCCGCACAAAAAAATCGCTGTCTCATATTTTTTTCGGTGAAGACTTTCAACGGCATCGCGAAACGTTGCCGAGATCCTTGGAGGGCAGTGCAAAGGGACGTCAATATCTTGGAGGGCGGGATAATGCCCCTCAATAGATACTTGGCTTTGAATATCCAAATTGATGACTTTGTTAAAAAAAATTGGGTCATCAAGGCTATTGCGGTCGAGACCTTCGATTTTCATAACGGTTATCTCGCCGCAGTAGTTGCACTCTGCAGCAACTCTAACTCCCGCCAAGGTCAGACGTGCATAGCCAGTAAGCATTACGCCCTCAGTCTGGCAATGAGAGCACTTCTGGCGTGTGTGGATGGTAATCATGGTAGCAAATATCCTTATCGACGCTCTGGGGTGGCACATGCTGAATCAGCATAACGCCGCAAATCCTAGTCTATGGGCACGTAGATATATAGATGATTTTGGTCTTGCTCTTGTCCCAATTGAGCCGGGCGAAAAGGCGCCGAAAGGCATGGGCTGGAACAAACCGGGCGGTTACATCACCGACCCTGTTGCTGCCGAAGCATTCTGGCAACGCAATCCAAGTCATAACCTGGGCGTAGTGCTCGGGCCCAGCCGTGTCTGCTCGTTGGACGTGGACGATGTGCAGTGGACGCGGTTTGTATTGTTCGACCAGATGGGCCTCGATCTGGATGCCATGGCGGTGGTCTATCCGACCATCGTGGGTAATCCGGCGCGTTTCCGCGTGCTGTTCAAAATGCCGGATGATATCGAGCTGACGCGCCACTCTCTCTCCTGGCCCAATGAGAAAGACCCTGATGGCTCGATTCACAAGGGGTTGATGGCTCGAGCCAAGGCCGCGAAAGTGCAGGGTGATACTGGCGGTGAGGAGGCAGCCAAAGCCGAGGCTGACGAATACAAGCGCTTCACGGTGTTTGAACTTCGTGCGGGCCTGGTACAGGACGTGTTCCCGCCATCGATTCACCCGGGCACAGGTAAGCCGTACACCTGGCGCACGCCGCCGAATGCTGCTGATGGTCTGCCGGTGCTTACCAACGAGCTGCTGAACATTTGGCAGAATTGGGATGTGTTCAAGCGCAGCGCCGAGGGCGCGTGCCCTTGGGCGCCGAAACCGAAGAAGCTCGCCGCGAAACCCATCAAGCGCGCTCCACCCGCTGACGGAAAACCCTCGGTGATTGATGAGTTTAACCGGTGCCACGATGTGGAAGAGCTGTTGCGTGCCCACGATTACATCAAGCGCGGTAACAAATGGCTGTATCCACACAGCAGCACCGGCTTGCCTGGTGTGACTGTCACCGACCGCAAGGTCTATTCGCACCACGGCGCGGATCCGCTGGCCAACGGTCACCAGAATGACGCGTTTGAGGTGTTTTGCCTGCTGGATCACGATGGCGACCAGTCGAAGGCGGTCAAGGACGCAGCTCGGATGTTGGGTATGCAGCACGTGTCGCGCCCAGCCCCACAAGATCTTCCCCCGGCCCCATCGGCGGATGCCTGCGAGCAGGACTCCAGCGCGGCGCCCGGAGAGGCCGCTCCTGCTGCTGACGGGGGAGCGGGGGAGGTGCTGACCTACGAGCAGGTGCTGCGACGTTACGTGCTGGTCGAGGGAACCACGCAAGTGTGGGATCTCGACAAGGCGCGGGTGATGAAGAAAACTGCGTTTGAGGCTCGCGTCGGCAAGCCATTGGCGAAACAGTGGGTAGATGACACCAGCAAAAAGCTTATCTCGGATGATAAGGTCAAGGAGATCGAGCAAGCGCGCAAGATGGCTGGCAAGAAGGGTGGTGCACTGAACCTGGAGCCGATTGAACGGTACGTGTACATCGACGGTACCAAGGACGTTTGGGACCGGGAAAAGAAGCGGCGGGTTGCCGAAGGCGCGGTCAAGATGGCCCTCGGTGATATGTACGGTATGTGGTTGAACAGCCCGGAGCGGCGCGTGGTCGACGTGGAGAACATCGTGTTCGACCCGACGATGACCAAGGATCCCAACATTTACATCAACACGTTCGACGGGCTGCCCATGGAGCCGGCGCGCGATGATGCCGGGTGCGAGAACCTGCGTTGGTTGATTTCATTCCTGTGCAACCACGACCAGTCTTCACGCGATTGGCTGGTGAAGTGGTTGGCGTACCCGTTGCAGCACCTGGGCGCGAAGATGGATACGGCGGTGCTGGCTCACTCGACCATGGAGGGCTCGGGCAAAAGCCTTTTGTTCGCTGATGCGTTCGGTTTGCTATATGGGCAGTACGCGGCCACGGTCGGGCAGACTCAGCTCGAAAGCAACTTCAACGCCTGGCAAAGCCGCAAGTTGTGGGCGGTGTTTGAAGAGGTCGTGAGCCGTGATCAGCGCTACAACCAGGTGGGCAAGATCAAACACCTGGTGACCGGCAAGACGGTGCGCATGGAATCGAAGTTCATCAACGGTTGGGAGGAAGCCAACCACATGAACGCCGCGTTCCTCAGCAACGAGATTTTGCCCTGGCCGATCGCGCCCAGTGACCGGCGAATGTTGGTGCTTTGGCCGATGGAGACACTTCCGGTCGAGCGCCAGAAGGCAGTGGGGCGAGAGCTGGAGAATGGAGGCGTCGCGGCGTTGTACGCGTGGTTGTTGTCCGTTGACCTGGGCGACTTCGACCAGCGCACCAGGCCGCCCAGCACTGATGCGCGTGAGCGTTTGGTGGCACTGAGTCGGGCCAGCTGGCAGACTTTCCTGTTCCTCTGGCAATACGGCGAGCTTGGGCGTGATATGTGGGGCGCCTGTTTGTCCACCGACCTCTATGCGATGTTCCTGGAGTGGTGCCACCGCAACAAAGAGCACGTGATGAGCCAGACGAAGTTCTCGTTGTTCATCAGCTCGGAGGTGGACAAGACCCGGGCAATTCCCTGGACCGACGGCAGCAACCGCAAGTTTGGGGCGTTCTTCTTTCCACGCGATGAGCAGGCTTCCCAGCCCCCATCACTCAGGTCAGCCGATCTGGGCAAGGCGGTAGTTGCTTGGCGGGCTGCGGCGCGCTTGGCGGGCTGGAACGTCGACAACTGGGACCACATCAAGGCGGCTGCAGCATGAGTCCGACTAAAAGTGTGTTGGGTGTGTCGGGTGTGTGTTGGGTTGGTTTTCGATACCCCACACAATTTCAAGCCTTCTATTTCGCGGCTTTCCGCCTTGTGTGTTGGGTGTGTTGGGTTTGGCGTCGCGCACGCGCATGGGCGACGTTATTTGAATCCATGGCGGCAAGATTTTTTTCTTATGCGAGAACCGTTAAACCCAACACACCCAACACACTCAACACATTTGATTTAAAACTATTGAATTTAAAGGGTTTTAGGTGTGTTGGGTTTGTGTTGGGTATGGCGTTTTTTGTGTCGGGTTGGATTTTGACCGGGGGAGCGGGGCGATGATCGAAGAAATCGAAGAACTGATGCAGCATTGGGGTAACCAGTTCAACCAGGTAGGTGACGGCGGCGGTCTTGGTAGCCCGATGGCGACAATTATGGAATGGGGAGGCTCTGCCCCTCGCGGCACTCCGGGATCTCGCGACTTGATGATGGCAACAGGTGGTGGGATGGATCACGCAGCATCGGAGGTCGCTGCGGCACTCGCGCAACTGGAGCGCCAGTCGGAGAAAGGGGCGGTTCTCGCGAAGTTGGCGCGTAATCGTTATCTGCCTCGCCCTGCGTGGTCGGTACGCTCTCAGTTGCCCTTGCTGGGCCTGGGTGATGACGCAGATCGGACGTATAGAAACTGGGTCCACGCGTTGCACCAGCAGGTGCAGTTGATCTTGACCGTGCGTAGTGCTCCAGGTCGTGTGCGGAATATGCGGGTAAAGTCGCCGGCGACCGATCTGATGCGAGCGTCTACGGTGTCCCGTGTCAGGTTGTGCTGACCGCCGTTCGTCTGGAGGGATTACCTCAAAGTTGCGTCAAGGTGCGTCAAAGGTGCGTCGAGCAGATCAACCGAAAAACACTCCTTTCCGGTTTTTCCGGAGAGGGGTAAAAAGTCCCCACGATATGGAATTTGCGCCTCGGCGCTGACCTCGCACGTGCTGTGCAGCTTTACCCGGTTTCCCTAGACCGATCACTTAACCCCGCTCCGGCGGGGTTTTCTTTTTGTTCTAGGCGCGGTCCTCCACTTGAGGCATAACATGACAAATGAGCAGCAAGCGTTGGCAGAGATGCCGATTTGGTTAGTTATCGTCCTGGCCTTGGTCGGCGGCGTTTCCGGTGAAATGTGGCGAGCAGATAAAGACGGGGTTCATGGTTGGGCATTGTTGAGGCGTCTGGCGCTCCGGTCTGGGGCCTGCATTGTCTGCGGGGTGTCGGCCATGATGATGATGATAGGTGCGGGCATGACGATCTGGACCGCTGGCAGTTTGGGTTGCCTCACAGCAATGGCGGGTGCCGACGTTGCTATTGGGCTGTATGAACGCTGGGCCGCAAAACGGCTAGGCGTCTCGGAGTCGGCCTCGCCCGACAACATGTAGGATGCGCACCGGCGGCGGTGCGCTGACCTTTTAGGCCTTCTTCGAATACCAACTCTCATACGGATAACCGTATGCATAGTTTTTCTCTACCAAGATTCGTACATTGATGTTTTTTTGCTCGCGATAAAGACCATGCTCCACATGGAGGTTTAAAGTGGAAGTAGCGGTCATAATTTGCTCAATCAGTGTAGGGAGAAGAAATATGGCAATGGGCTCGATTGTAGGGTTGCACGAAATCCCTTTTTTTGATTTGTCTGAAGCGACTGGGAGATTTTTCAGCTCCGCTATGTTCTATGATGCAGGCGAATGGCGAATGTGGATGTCGATTGGAGAAGATAAATATATCGAAACAAAGGCTTGGCCTACTGAGGGATTTTACTACGGGCGCAGCGCAGAGCTAAAAACGGACTTGCATCTACACTTTCTGGATTTTATCGCGCAAAGAGCTAGTTTTTTAGAAATTCAAAAGCCTCTGATGGGGCTTCGCGATGATTATTTTAATTTATCGGCAAGTCTTGCAAAGATTACTCACATTCATGAGACCAAAGCGACCTTGAAAACTGGTGACGGTCGAATGGTTATAACTGAGATTGAATACCTGTTTTCAGTATGCCGAAGTATGATGGACTTGCTACAGGAAATTGCTGCAAAACTTTGGGAGAAAATTGAGCTACTAGAACCTTTTGTATCTCCTAAGAAAAAACTTAAATCCTCGTTCAATGAGATGCTTTGGTTTGAAGGACGCCCTACTACACAGCTTGACTTGCAGCGTAGATTTGGATTGCCTCCGTTGTGGGTTGATTTCTATCTGCTTCACATGGACTTTTTTTTATTGGTGAAAAATTTTCGCGACAATATTATTCATAACGGATCTCAAGTGCAGACGATATTTTCATCAGAGGATGGCTATCTGATCAATAGTTCGTTAAGGCCATTTGCGGATATGGATATTTGGACGGAAAGTGAAATAAATAAAAACATATTGGTCCCACTCATGCCCGCTCTAGGTATGGTGGTGTATAGAACGATTTTAACGTGTGAAGAATTTACCGTCATGCTGGAGAAGTGTATCAGCTTCCCAAAGCCGCTAGCTCCCGATATGAAGTTGTATATGAGGGGTTTTTTTGATGAGCATTTTGCCAAAGTGTTGGGAGACGCTGAGGACCGCTTCCGCCAGCAGATGGAAGCAAAGGGTTTCAAATAGTGTTTCTACCTCTTGCGTTCTAAATTCGCCGGGGACCCTGGCGGTATTCCAGGGACACGGGGCATGAAACCCGCGGGAAAGCGTTAGCGGGTGGGCTGCCAGCTTACTGAAATTCAATCCATTGAAATTGAAAGGTTTCCATTGAAAAGCCGTTGAAAAGGAGGGCTTATGACGGATCCACTGTTTCTGTCTAAAAGCGCTTTCGCGGCTCGCATCGGCAGGACGCCGAGTTACATCACCTGGCTCAAAGGCAACAATCGCCTGGTCCTGTCGCCGGACGGCAAGATGGTCGACGTGCTGGCAACTGAAGCGCTGATCGTGGAAACCGCCGACCCCAGCAAGGCCGCCGTCGCTGCTCGACACCAGCAGGACCGGATCCAGCGTGACGTTTACAGCCAACTGTCCCCCCTGGTCGAGCCGACTAACACGGCTGCGCCGCAGCAGCCTATTGCTGTCGGCGCCAAGGGCCACGACTTCCAGAAGGCTCGCGCCATGCGCGAACACAACCTGGCGCAACTGGCCGAGATCGAGCTGCACAAGGCGCAGGGCTCGCTGGTTGCCAGGGATGCGGTGGAGCTGGGGGCATATAACGCGGGACGACATCTGCGGGACCAGTTGTTCGGCCTGCTCCCCCAGCTTTCCCACAAGGTGGCAGCCATGACCGATCCCTGGGACATCGAGAAACACCTGGCGGCGACACTTCGTAAATCACTGGAAGAGGCTGAGCGCATGTCCTCGTCCGACCTTGAACGAGCAATGACAACGAGCTGACCTATGACCACGGAATTTCCTGACGGTGACCGTGCGTACCGTGAGGCGTATTTCCGTGGGCTACGTCCTGACCCAGACCTCTGGATCGACGAGTGGGCCGATGAGTACATGCGCATCCCTCGCGATACCGGCGCGCCTGAGCCCGGCCAGTACCGCACGGATCGGACGCCGTACGCTCGCGAACCCATGCGCTGCCTGTCACCGGCTCACCCGTGCCGGCGAGTGGTCACCATGGTGGCCTCGCAGCTGATGAAGACGCAGATCGCCTTGAACTGGATGGGCGGCCTGATCCACATGGCACCGTCCAACATCCTTGCGCTATTGCCCAGCCTGAGCCTGTCCAAGCGAGTTTCCGGACGGATCAGCAAGACGATCAAGGCGACCCCAGTACTGGCTAAGCGGGTGGCGGCCAGCCGCTCGAGGGATGCCCGCAACACCATGGACACCAAGGAGTTCGAGGGCGGCGCCTTGTACGTCACCACGGCGGGTTCGGCTGCCAACCTGTCCGAATTGTCGGCACGCTACATCTACGGCGATGAGGTCGACCGTTGGGAGAATGACGTCGGCCAGGAGGGTGATCCCATAGTGCTGGCAGAGACACGGGCGACCAACTTCGGGCGCAATGCCAAGATCTACTTTTCCAGCTCGCCGACAATCAAGGGCGCATCGCGGATCGCGGACCTGTTCGAGTCCAGCGACCAGCGTTACTACTACGTGCCGTGCCCTTCATGCGGGCATATGCAGGTGCTGGAGTGGGAGCGGCTGCTCTACAGCAAGGACTACCGCACTGTTCACTACCAGTGCGCCGCGCCTGAATGTGACGTCCTGATCGAGGAGCATCACAAGACCGACATGCTCGCCCGTGGCGAGTGGCGTGCCCATGGTGGTGGTGATGGCAAGACGGTCGGCTTTCACCTCAATGCCCTGTACTCCCCGATTGGCTGGAAGGACTGGGCCTCGCTGGCCGAGGAATTCGAAGACGCCAAGAAGGCCCAAGCTTTAGGCGAGTTGGGCCTGATGCAGGTGTTCTACAACACCCGTCTTGCCAAAGTCTGGGACAGTGCGCAAGAGCAAACCAAGGCCGAAGTGTTGATCGCCCGGGCGCGGCTGGAGACCTACACCCTTGGCAGCATGCCAGAAGGTGTGCTGATGCTAACCAGTGCCGTCGACGTCCAAGCCAACCGCCTGGAGCTGATGGTAATGGGCTTCGGTGTCGGGATGGAACGTTGGGTGGTCGACCACCAGGTGATCTGGGGTAATCCTGCTGATGAGCGCACTTGGGCGGTGTTGGACGAAAAGCTCAAGGTTCGATATCGGCACCCTTGCGGCGTTGGTCTAGCGATTTTGGCTACGGGCGTCGATTCCGGCGGTCATCACACCGACGAGGTTTACCAGTTCTGCCGCGTGCGCCGCTGGCGCAACATCTTTGCTATCAAAGGTGCGAGCAAGCCTGGTAGGAACGTGATCGCTCAGCGCCCATCCATGATGGATGTGACCTGGAAAGGTCAGACGGAGCGCAATGGCGTCGAGCTGTGGTTTGTCGGGACCGATACTGCGAAGGACTGGATCTACAACCGCTACGCCTTCGAGGACGGGCCTGGCTCGCTGCATTTTGCCAACGATCTGCCGGACGAGTTCTTCGCCCAGTGTGTGGCTGAGCGCAAAGTTGCTCGCTATGTCCGGGGCAAATCAGTGCGTATCGAATGGGTCAAGAGTAAAGCTGAGCGCAACGAGGCGCTCGACCTGATGGTGTACTGCCTAGCGATGGCGCATTACCTGGGCATCAACCGCTACCAGGAGCACGATTGGGATCGGGTACGCCAAGCGCTGGCTCAGTCCGGTTTGTTCGACGATGTGTTGGGCGTCAAGCCTGTACAAGGCGAGCGCGTCGATGCTGACGAAACACCAGCACCGGTTGCGGCGCGTCAGTCGCAACCTGCACCGGCACCTGCAGCACCACCTGCAGCACCTGTGGCCCAGCCGCGACCCGCTGCACCCCCACAACGCCGCAGCTCCACCAGCGGTTACCTGAAGAGACGTTGATATGTCGTTTACCCCGAAGCACCTCGAAGTCATCGAGCGCGCCATTGCACGCGGTGAAAAGACCGTGCGCTACAGCGACCGCACGGTGGAGTACCGCTCTATCGACGAACTGCTCAAGGCACGCGACGAGATCCGCACGTCGCTGAGCCAAGCCGCCGGGCCGCGTTCTCGCGTGATCCGGCTTACCCACGGAGGCAAGGGAATCTAATGGCCCGACATTATCCGACGCTGACCCGTAACGGATTCTTGCTGCCGTCGAACATCAAGACCAGTTACGAAGGCGCCGGGGAGGGCCGTCGTTCGGCCAGTTGGGAAGCCACCGACAACGGTATCAACAGCATCAACACCCCGGCACTGCGCAACCTGCGTGCGCGCTCTCGGTCGGCAGTACGCAACGACCCGTATGCGTTCAACGTCATCGACAAGCGCGTCAGCAACCTGATCGGCACCGGCATCACGCCCAGGCCAACCACGGATGACGCGGCACTGCGCAAGTTGAAGCAGCAGCTGTGGGACGACTGGGTGGATGAGGCGGACGCCGATGAGCTGACCGATTTCTACGGCATGCAGGCCCTGGTGGCACGCACCGTTGAAACGGCTGGTGAGTGTTTTGTGCGGTTACGGCCGCGCGGACTAAATGAGGGTTTGGCGGTGCCGCTGCAGCTGCAAGCGCTGGCCCCTGAATTTGTTCCTCACGACAAGTTCGAGACGGCCAAAAACGGCAATGTCATCCGTGCCGGGATCGAGTTCAGCCCTGCCGGCAAGCGAGTGGCATATTGGATGTATCTGGCGCATCCGCGTGACTCGTCGTCTTTGAATGCGGGTTACAACCAACTAGTACGCGTTCCTGCGGCCCAGGTGCTGCATATCTTCGAACCGATGGAGCCCGGGCAGTTGCGCGGCGTCCCACGTTTGGCCCCGGTGCTGAAGCGCCTGCGCAGCCTGGACAATTACGACGACGCGGTGCTGTTTCGGCAGGAAGTAGCGAACCTGTTCGCGGGCTTCATCAAGAGGCCATCACCGGAGATGGGGCAACAACCGCGTGACCCTGTCACGGGGCAGTTGTTGACCACTGACCGCGACGGCTTCACGCCGATGGTTGCCCTGGAGCCCGGCACCATGCAGGAGCTGGGACCAGGTGAAGAGGTGGAGTTCTCCAAGCCACCAGATGCCGGCAACAACTACCCGGATTTTATGCGGCAGCAACTGATGGCTGCGGCGGCGGGTTCGGGCACGCCTTACGAGATCCTCACCGGCGACATGCGCGAGGTCAACGACCGTGCGCTCCGGGTGGTGCTCAACGAGTTCCGGCGGCGCCTGGAGCAACTGCAGTTCGGCGTGTATGTGCACCAGTTATGTCGTCCGGTGCGGGCTGCCTGGATGGACATGGCGGTGCTGTCCGGTGCCCTGGTGCTGGAGGACTACGCGCAACGTCGACGCGAATACCTGCGCACTCGTTGGGTACCGCAAGGGTGGGCCTACATCCAGCCGGTGCAGGACGTACAGGCGCGGAGCATGGAGGTGAAGGCAGGCTTTGCGTCGCGCAGCGAGATGGTACTGCGCACGGGCTACGACGCGGAAACGGTCGACACGGAAAACGCCGCCGATCTCGCCAGGGCGACACACCTCGGACTCAACTACACGACTCTTGAAGCCATCGAGACGATTGATGACAAGGAACAACTATGAGCAAAAAAGCGAAACCTCGCGTTTACGACAAAGCTGGTAAGCAGGTCACCGTCGCGGATAAGAGCTGGTACACGCTCCAGGCCAGTGGCGAAGCCGAGCAGCGCAACATCGAGATCTTCGTCTATGGCGAGATCGGCGCTTGGGGCGTTACGGCCAATCAGTTCGTACAGGATCTGCGCGCCATGGATGACGGCGTGTCGCCGGTGATCGTTGCGTTCAACAGTATCGGCGGTGACCTTTTTGACGGTCTGGCGATCCACAACGCGTTGTCGCGCTTGGGAGAGCGTTGCACCGGTCGTATTGATGCCCTAGCGGCCAGCGCGGCCAGTGTCGCGGTATGTGGCGCTCACCGGGTGGTGATCGCTGCCAATGCGATGTTGATGATCCACAACCCCTACACCTTCACCGGTGGTGATGCGGAGGACTTCCGCCGCGTTGCCGATGTGCTGGACCAGACCCTGGAAGCTATCATCGCCGCCTACAAAGCCAAGGCGCCGGATATCGACGAGGCCGAGCTGCGGCGCATGGTTAACGCTGAAACCTGGCTCACGGCCAACGAAGCGGTGGCACTTGGTCTGGCCGATGAAGTGGGCGACGGCCTCAAGGTTAGTGCCTGTCTCGGCCAGGGAAGTGTATTGCAGCGTTTCCAGCATGCCCCGCCTGAGCTGCTCGCTCAGCTCGATGAAGAGCCAGAGGTGGAACTGCCAGAGCCGAACGATCCACCGGCGCCGGCTCCCGTGGTGGACGCGGCAAAACTGGCGTTGATGGTCACACAAGGTTGCGCAGCAGCAGGCATCAGCAACCTGGTGGAATCACTGTTGGCATCAACCAATCTCGAAAGCGAAGCCGTGATCCAGGCGGCGCTGACCAAGGCCAAAGCACTGCACGGTTTGTGCGTTGCCGCACGACTGCCAGAGCTGACCGGTGAATTCATTGCGGCCGGCCTGGACGAAGCCGCAGTCAGGGCGCGACTGTTCGACAAGCTGGTGGGCAGTGGCGGCGGCTTTGAAATCAACAACAGCCTGCCGCTGGACAATGACCCCGAACCCACGGTCAAGGCCAAGCAGGTCGACACCCACGCAATCTGGAGCTCCCGTCAGGCGGCTCAGAACGGAAACTCGAAAGGAGCAAGAGCATGAAAATTGAATCGATGCACGCGGGCGAATTCCTGCTGTCCGAGGGCGCCGGCAACATTTCCCGCGAAGCGATCAATGTCGCCGCCGGCGGCGCCCTCGAACCGGGCCAGATCCTCGGCCTGATCACTGCCATCAGCGAATTCGCGCCGTATAATCCGACCGCCGAGGATGGCTCCGAGAACGCCATCGCGATCCTCTACGGGCCGTTGGGTGAATCGGATGTAGTAAGGCGCGGTCGTGCCATTGTGCGGCTCGCCGAAGTCAGCGAAGCGCATTTGACCGGCCTCGATCCTGCCGCCGAGAAGGCCCTGGGCGTAAATCACATCATCGTCCGTTAAGACGATCACCTTGTTTATTCATCCCGCCGAGTGCGGGATTTTTCGTTTCTGGAGAGTACCCCATGGCCGATATCGCCATTTTTGAAGACGATGCGTTCACCGTCGCCTCGCTGACCGCCGCAATCAACGAACAGGAATACCTGCCAGGCCGCATCAGTAGCCTCGGGCTGTTCCGCGAAGAAGGCATCACTACCCTGACGGTTCAGATTGAAAAGGACGGCGACACCCTGGCCCTGGTACCTGCAGGTGAGCGCGGCACCTCGGGCTTGGTAGTCGGCGCGACCAAGCGCACCCTGATCCCATTCAACACCGTGCATCTGCCAGAACGCTTCACCATCAAGGCTGATGAGATCCAGGGCATCCGTGCCTTCGGTACGCGCACTGAGTTGCAGTCGGTGCAGGACGTGGTCAACAAGCGCCTGGCGAAGGCCCGCCGCCAGTTGGACGCTACCCATGAATTCCAGCGCATGGGCGCTTTGAACGGCCAGGTGCTGGATGCTGACGGCAAGACTGTTCTGTTGGACATCTACAAGTCCTTCGGTGTTAGCCGCAAGAAACTGCCGATGGAGTTGAGCAATCCCGACACAAAAGTCCGTGTCAAATGTGGCGTGGCTCTGGATATGCAGGAAGAAGCATTGGGCAGCGTCACCAGCTCTGGTTCCCGCGCGTTCTGTGGCAAGAACTTCTGGAACAAGCTGATTGCTCACAAATCGGTAGAGGACACCTATCTCAACACCTTGCAGGCCGCTGCATTGCGCGGTGATGCCCGTGAAAGCTTCGAGTTCGGTGGGATCGTCTGGGAACGCTACCGTGGCAAGGTCGCGGGTATTTCGTTCGTCCACGACGACAAGGCGTTGCTGATTCCCGAGGGCGTGCCGGACTTGTATATCTCTACCTTCGCGCCGGCCGATTATATGGAAACGGTCAACACCGAAGGGATTCCGTATTACAGCAAGATCGAGCCGCTGCCGTTCAACAAAGGTATGGCCGGTGAAGCCCAGTCCAACCCTCTGCACCTGTGCACTCGGCCCCTGGCGCAGATTCTGCTGGAAATGTGACCGTGGCCTTCCGCGATCTGATCGACGACATCGACGACGTGGTGTTCGAAACCCTGGGCGACTCCGCCCAGATCGAAGGCCGCGACGAGCCGGTGCTGGGCATGTTCATGGCGCCATGGAAGGCGCCGCAGTTTGGCAAAACCCAAACCGCCATTCGAGAACCGCGCTTTGAGATCCGCGTGAGTGATTCGGACGGCCTCAGCAAAGGCTTGCGCGTCACCGTCGATCTACCTGTGCTGGACGGCGGCGGGGAATACGACCTGCTACAGCTGGAGCCCGGTGGTGACGGCCTGGTTGCCCTGATCTTGAGGAAGCGTCCATGAGTGTCGGCAGCTACGCACAGCAGAAGCGCGACGGCGGATTGATCAATATTCAGCCTTCGCAGGCAGACCTGAAGCGCTTTCAAGACTTCGGCCGGCTGGTGCCAAAGGCAGCAGCTGCTGCACAGCGGCGAGCGATCAACAAAACCCTTGGGTGGCTGCGTACCCACATCGCCAGGGCAGTGGGTAAGCAAGAGCGCATCGCCATTGGCGCCGTCCGGCAACGTTTGCGTGCTTACCCCACCAGCGGCGGTGCGATGCGCGGAAAGTTGTGGTTCGGCCTCAACGCGATCGAGGCCAGCCGCATCGGTCGGGTGCGTCAAACCGGCCGTGGAGTGTCGGTGGCGGGGCGTCGCTATCAGGGTGCATTTTACAAGCAAGTGTACGGCGGCAGCGCCGATATCTGGATCCGTACTGCGAGCAAGCACTTCAACAGCGATGATTACCCTGAGGCGACTCAGGGCCGTCGGCGCAGTGGTTTCGTTGAGGAAAACGACAACCGCTTTCCTCTGGCGAAAGCCAAGGTATCACTGGAGCAGGCCCGGCCTCACTTTGAGGCGTGGATCAAACGCGCCGATGAACAGCTGCTGGTTGTCCTCGAGCAAGAGCTCAACTACGAACTGCAGAAGTATCTGAAGGGGAGCGCCAATGTCCGATGAGCCGTTCAGCCTGAGTCAGCTGTACCAGGCTATCGAGCAACACCTGACGGAGCATCTGTCGGGCA
>Ga0308159_1001105_pt1 | contig 43979 bp, 39 predicted proteins | sample PhyCR1_FD_201040 | JGI IMG/M metagenome (GOLD analysis project Ga0308159, IMG submission 201040) | Phyllosphere microbial communities from UC Gill Tract Community Farm, Albany, California, United States - DLSLC.R1 | ecosystem: Host-associated > Plants > Phyllosphere > Unclassified | place: USA... | reverse complement strand
GGACTACTGGTACAAGTACGTGGGCCTGAACGGCGCGATTGTGGGCATGACCACCTTCGGCGAGTCGGCGCCGGCGGACCTGCTGTTCAAAGAGTTCGGCTTCACGGTCGACAACGTGGTGGCGAAGGCGCAGTCCCTGCTGAAATAAGCGCGGCGGCCCGCCTGGGCCGCGGTGCAGCGAGGGCAGCCTCCGGTGAAGACCGGGGCTGCCTTTTTTTATGGGTCGAAATCAAGACTGTCGGCGAGGGCTATTTCGTGACCCACAATACCGGCCATTGGCCGCTGCGGCTGTAGCCATCACAACTCGGCTCCGAGGCATAGGCGGCCAGCCTGAAGGCTTTGCCATCGAAGATCCATTTAGACGATACGCCGCAGTCTCCGAGTCCGCGCCCCTTGTCGAAGGTGGAAAGAACCCCGCTTTTCTCGTCGAAATCGGCGTTGATAAGCTCGGGCGGCTGATCGTCCTCACCGGATTTAAACGGCATTTCGAGCACCAAGTTGTCGGCTTTATACGGTGCCTGGCGGGAGACGATGTAGCCCAGCACATAGAGGTTATAGGCCCCCATATCACAGTTGACCGTCATCAGCGCCTTGTCGTTGCTGAGCGGAAAGAGGTGCACTTCGCGCTCTGAAGGGTCAAGGCTGCAATCGTTGTTTTCGATATTGCTGGCGGTATTTTGTGTGATGGCGGAGATTTCGCTTTCAGACAGTGGATGCGGCTCGCTGAAACGCGGTATTTCCGGGACTGGCGGAGCCGCAGGAACCGTATTGGCCGCCTTGCTGCCGTGGCTGCCCCAGGCGGTTTTGGTGCCCACGCGCGACTGCTGTTCATCAATGGCCAGCAGTGCGGCTTTCAGACCATTCAGGGAAATGGCCGGATGCGTGGTCTGCGAAGCCTCAAGCTTGCCGCCAAGCTGAATACTGCTGCCGTCGCGAATGGTACTGACGAACTCGTTGACCACAACCCGATTGATGCTGGCGATATGTTTCTTGCTGACATCCCATTCGCGGCGATTGAAAGTCAGCGCTTTTCCGTTGAGCAGCAGGCGGTTGGCAATAGCCACGTCCGAACTCTGCTCATCGTTGTTGCGCTGGAAATCGATGCTGACGCTGGCTCTGCCTTCCGGCCCCGCCTCGCGGGTCAACTGCAGCACCAACCCCTGACTGTCCTGCGAACTTCTCGCCGAACAGCGGTTTAAATTGTCGCAACTTACCTGCCAGTCATTGTAAATTCTCTGTAGCGGGTCGGCGTGCGCGTAGTGGGTCATCAAGGTGACCAATAACAGCAGCGGTGCGGCTATCCAGTTGGGTATCATCACATTTCAACTCTTTTACGAAGTAAACCTGTAGATATTAACCTAAGCTGTGAAAAGACTCTGCCCGAAAAGCATCATTTTTTTACCAGCAAATAGAAATGGATAGCCTATAAACCTCTCGAGTCCCGGTAAAAGCCGTCTTGGCGTAAACCCGGCGAAAACGTTTCAGGAAGCAGGCAATAAACACGTTTTGTTGCGCTGTAATACGCTTAAGTACACCCTTGGCTGATATTCTATTCGTCAGCAGCGGTCATATTCAAAAGGTACATTAGGGATGGCGAAAGGTAACCACTCGAGATTACTGACGATAACTATAACGATAATCCTGTGCATGTTCACGTTACTGTCCGCCTCGGCGCGGGCCGAAGAACCGCCCGTGGTGCTGACGGGCACTATCGGCAGAACGCCTATCGTCATGGAGCTTGATCTCAACAAACCCGAAGCCATTACCGGGCGCTATTTCTACCAGAAATACCATCTCGACCTGCCGCTTAACGGCAGTGAAGAAGACGGGGAACTCAACTTGCAGGAAGGCATGGACGATTTTAACGACAGTCCGCGTCCGACACTGAGACTGCAATCCGACGGAAAAGCGGGCTGGCAGGGAACCTGGTCAAATCCTCAGGGAAAAATCATGCCGGTAGCGTTGACGCCAGCCGTGTTACCTGAAAGCAATCCCGACGCCTTCCTTGCCCAACTCATACACGATGCGCCCTACGAATATCTGCGGCTAAGCGGTCTGGATCTCAAAAAAGGCAGGCAGCAGACCTTTATGGGCTATCCCTTGCAGTGGTGGCATGAACCGCAGTCCGACATCTCGCTTTTTACCCTCACCTCGGGGTATCCGCAGGCGCAACTGACCCTGATTAACCAGCAATTGATGGCGCGTTTATGGCAGCAGGTAATTGATTATCATAGCTGTATGCTGGGTGCGAGCCAGTTCGGCAAAGGGGATTTTGTGCAGAGCGTTACGCCCGAACTGCTGTCGCCGACGGCGGTAAGTGTGAAAGTTTCGACCAGCTACAGCTGCGGTGGCGCGCATCCCGATTTTGGTGATTCACCGCTTAACCTCAATGCCGAAACGGGGGCTCCGCTCACGCTGGAGGACATTTTATGGGTCGGTAAAGACAAGCCCTTCCACTATATGTATGCCGAGGATACGGGCGACGACAGCGCCAACAACGTAGGTTTCGATGATTACTCGACCTATCGCGAAAAGAACTTTGCGCCGTGGCTTATTACGCAGTTCAAACAACTGTATCCGCACGAGATGCAAAAACCGAAGGGAGATGATGACTGTGATTATGGCGATGCCGAGATCTGGTATTTCCCATCGTGGTATCTCACCCCGAAAGGCATTCACTTTGGCCCCTCTTTTGCCCGCGTGATGCGCGCCTGCGAAGGCACCCGCTGGTCGGTATTACCCTGGTCGGTGCGGGAACAGCATCAGGGCGGCGTTGCGCTCGCCCTGCCGCAGTAAACCTGAGTAAATCAGAGTTTACTCATTAATATCAACTAATCAGAATTTACTCAGGACTTACTCAGAATTTACTCAGACCGATTTACCTTTCGGTCTGCGTGCTTATTCGCGTTTACCCGGCATCTAGCAGGCCGTTAAGCTGTGCATACTGCAAGAGGATCACCGCTTTACCGTCCTTGATTTCACCGCTTTTAATCATTTCGAGGGCTTTATCGAAAGGAACCTCGAGCACATCGATATCTTCGTCTTCCACGCCGCCGCCTTCATTGTTACGCGAGTGGTCGTCATATTCTGCGGCAAAGAAGTGAATAAGCTCGGTTACACCGCCCGGCGACATATAAAGCTCAAACAGCTTCTCGACCTTGCCCACCTGATAACCCGTCTCTTCGATGGCCTCTTTGCGGATACAGTCTTCCGGTGAGTCGTCGTCAAGTAAACCGGCACAGGTTTCAATCAGCATGCCGTCGTTGTCGCCGTTGGCATAAATAGGCATACGAAATTGCCTAACCAGCAAGACACTCTTTTTGCGGCGGCTGAATAACAAGATGGTCGCCCCATGACCGCGGTCGTAAACTTCGCGTTTATGCCGAATTTTACTGCCATCCTGCCTGACTAAATCGTAGGTGTAATTACGCAGCGTGAACCAGTTATCGGACAGCAGTTTATTGCTGATGATTTCAATTTTAGCGGACATAGCGCCTCGGCATAAGTGAAAGGGGGATGTTCAATAGTAGAGCGTTCGCCAAAGAATGCGAATGAATTATTAGCTAGGAATGCGCCTAATATTGATAAAAATCCTATAGCCAGTATGCTCTTAGCTACGGATGAAAGCAGTATGCAAAATGGAGCAGCATAGCTGGTAAATAATATGGCGAGTCATACCCCCTGTAATACCCCTTCTAATGGCGATCACTACAGCGTCATGATTGTCGACGATCATCCCCTGATGATCCGCGCAGTAAAACAGTTACTCAATGTCTCACCCCGTCTGCATGTGGTCGCCGAAGCCAGTAGCGGCGTGGAAGCGCTGGCGGCCGCCAGAATGGCCGATATCGACGTCATTATCCTCGATTTGAATATGCGTGGCATGTCGGGACTGGAGACGCTCGAGGCATTACGCGCGGAAGGCTGTCAGGCGAAAATCATTATTCTCACCGTTTCGGATTCTCCCTGCGATATTGCCAACCTGATCAACGCCGGTGCCGATGCTTATTTGCTAAAAGACAGCGAGCCTGAATATTTGCTGGAGCAAATTCTGCTTACCGCTCAGGGTAAACATTATCTGAATGAAGAAATCAGAAATTCGATTGCGGCAGAAAATAGCCGAATCAATCCGCTGCAAAAATTGACCGAGCGCGAAATCGGCGTTTTGCACGAAGTCGCCAAGGGGCAATCCAACAAGGAAGTCGCACGCGAGCTGACGATTTCCGAAGAAACCGTCAAAGTGCATATTCGCAATGTCCTGCGTAAGCTCGACGTACGTTCACGCGTTGCGGCCACCGTGATGTTTCTCGAAAACAGGGCCTGATTTCTCCCCGCCCTCTCGACTTTATCCGCAATTTATTCCTCTTCCGGCGGCCAATCCCGGCCGCCCACCTGTTTTTACATCATCTCCTTTTTTTCTCCACGTTTTCTGTGAGTATTAAAGGTAAAGTGTTGAAGCGTATGGGTGGCTTTTTAACCTGCCTGATTAGAACAGAATTTTCATTATTTCCTGATGTTACTTGCCCGCAGGGGTGATAACGAGGCTTGACGGATGGCAAACTTTTTCATTGATCGCCCTATTTTTGCCTGGGTACTGGCGATCATCATTTCACTGGCGGGTGCCCTGGCGATTTACGACCTGCCGGTCGAACAATATCCGGCGCTTGCTCCCCCCAACGTCCGTATCACCGCCCAGTATCCGGGGGCGTCGGCAACCATTGTCGAAAACACCGTCACGCAGATTATCGAGCAGAATATGACGGGGCTCGACAACCTGATGTATATGTCCTCCCAGAGCAGCAACGACGGCCGGGCCCAGATAACCTTGAGCTTTGTCGCCGGTACCAACCCGAACGAAGCCTTGCAGCAGGTGCAGAACCAGCTGCAGCAGGCGCTGAAAAGATTGCCGCAAACGGTGCAGAGTCAGGGCGTTACGGTGTCGAAAACCGGTGATACCAACCTGATGATGGTGGCATTTGTCTCCACCGACGGCAGCATGAGCAAACAGGATATCTCCGACTACGTCGCCTCCAACATTCAGGACCCCATCAGCCGCGTGACGGGGGTGGGTACTATCAATGCCTACGGCACACAATATGCCATGCGCATCTGGCTCGACCCCAACAAGCTGAACAACTACAGCCTGACGACCGCCGACATCGTTACCGCCATCGAAAACCAGAACAGCCAGGTCGCTGTCGGACAACTTGGCGGCACACCGGCGGTCGACCAGCAGGCGCTGAATGCCACCGTCAATGCCCAGTCGCAGTTGCAAACGCCGCAGCAGTTTCGCGATATCACCATTCGCGTCAACGCCGACGGCTCCGAAGTGAAACTCGGCCAGGTCGCCACTATCGGCCTCGGCGCGGAAAACTACAATTTCGACAGCCGCTACAACGGTCAACCCGCTTCGGGGATGGGCGTGCAGCTGGCATCCGGCGCGAATGAACTGCAAACCGACACCGCCGTGCGCGCCAAAATTCAGCAGTTGTCGCAATATTTTCCGCACGGGCTGAAAACCGAAATCGCCTATGAAACAACACCTTTCGTCAAAGCCGCGATAACCGACGTGGTCAAAACGTTGTTTGAAGCGATTTTGCTGGTGTTTCTGGTGATGTATCTGTTCCTGCAAAACTTCCGCGCAACGCTGATTCCGACCATTGCCGTGCCCGTTGTTTTACTGGGCACCTTCGTCGTGCTGCACCAGTTTAACTACAGTATCAATACCTTGACGATGTTTGCGATGGTGTTGGCTATCGGGCTACTGGTAGATGACGCCATCGTGGTGGTCGAAAACGTCGAGAGGGTAATGAGTGAAGAGGGGCTGAGTCCCCGCGACGCGACCCGCAAATCGATGGGGCAGATTCAGAGCGCGCTGGTCGGCATTACCATGGTGCTTTCGGCGGTGTTTGTGCCGATGGCCTTCTTCGGCGGCACCACGGGCGCGATTTATCGCCAGTTTTCGGTGACTATCGTCGCTGCAATGGTGCTGTCGGTCTTTGTGGCCCTTACCCTCACCCCTGCCCTGTGTTCGACCATTTTGAAACCCATTGCCGAGGGACATCATCATGGCAAACGCGGATTCTTCGGCTGGTTCAACCGGATGTTCGACAAGAATGCCCGCCGCTACGAGCGCGGCGTCGGGCGTGTGCTACATCATGGTTTCCGCTACATGCTGATATATCTGCTGCTGGTGATCGCGCTGGCGGTGCTGTTTATCAGGCTGCCCACGTCTTTCCTGCCGCAGGAGGATCGCGGCGTGTTTACCGTGCAAATCCAGCTGCCACCGGGGTCGACGATGGCACAAACTACCAAGGTGGTCGCGCGGGTCGAGCAATATTTCCTCACTCACGAGAAAAAAGACGTGCTGTCGGTATTTTCCACCATCGGTTCGGGACCCGGCGGTAACGGACAGAACGTGGCGCGTATGTTTGTGCGGCTGGCCGACTGGGATGACCGCACGTCCGGGCACAACACCTCTTTCGATATTATCGACAGGGCCACCAAAGAGTTCAGCAAAAACGAATATAACGACGCACGTATCATCGCCAGCAGTCCACCGGCGATTAACGGATTGGGTAACTCGTCGGGCTTTGATATGGAGCTGGAAGACCACGCGGGTCTGGGTCATGCGCAGCTGATGGCGGCGCGCGACCAGCTGCTGGATCTGGCCGCAAAAAGTCCGCTGCTCTCCCGCGTGCGCCACAACGGGCTGGATGACAGTCCGCAGTTGCAAATCGATATCGACCAGCACAAGGCGCAGGCATTGGGTCTGTCGATTGCCGATATCAACAGTACGCTCAGCACAGCCTGGGGATCGACCTACGTCAATGACTTCGTCGATCGCGGCCGTGTGAAGAAGGTGTATGTGCAGGCCGATGCGCCTTATCGCATGCTGCCCGACGATGTCGACCGCTGGTTTGTACGCAACGCCAGCGGAACCATGGTGCCGTTCTCGGCCTTTACCACGTCGCATTGGCAAACCGGCTCGCCGCGACTGGAACGTTATAACGGCAGTTCATCACTCGAGATTGTCGGCGAGGCGGCCAATGGCGTCAGCAGCGGTACATCGATGGACGAAATGGAAAAACTGGTGGCCAAGCTGCCTGCCGGTGTCGGGTTGGAGTGGACCGGCATGTCGTATCAGGAACGTCTCTCCGGTTCACAGGCCCCAGCCCTGTATGCGATTTCGCTGCTGGTGGTGTTCCTGTGTCTGGCGGCGCTTTACGAGAGCTGGTCGATTCCGTTCTCGGTGATGCTGGTGGTGCCGCTCGGCGTAATCGGCGCGGTCATTGCGACCTATCTGCGCGGACTGGAAAACGACGTCTATTTCCAGGTGGGGATGTTGACCATTATTGGTCTGTCGGCGAAAAACGCCATTCTGATCGTTGAATTTGCCAACGATCTTAATGCCCGTGGCAAAGACCTGCTTGCGGCGACGCTTGAAGCTTCGCGGCAGCGCCTGCGTCCTATCCTCATGACCTCATTGGCCTTTATCTTCGGCGTTCTGCCGATGGCGACCAGTCAGGGTGCCGGTTCGGGCAGCCAGCATGCGGTCGGAACCGGTGTTATCGGCGGGATGATTACCGCCACCGTGCTGGCTATCTTCTTTGTGCCGTTATTCTTTGTTCTGGTGCGCCGCCGTTTTCCGGGGAAAAAGGAAAAGCCGACGTTGATTAATGAAGTGATTGAAACGGAAACGAAATAATGGCGAAGCGCTAATAATGACCCCGAATATCATCACGGCGGTCATTATTATCCAGCGTAAATCAATAAATAAAAAGGCGCTAATCAAATTAGCGCCTTTTGTTATCGGAAGGTTAAATTTGGCCTGAATATTAATCGCGCCATCCACCTTCTTCATCACTTATCAATAATGACATTAAGCCGAATGGATAAGATGATGCTCTGTATCAGGGTTCCCTTGGGTGAAACCAGTGTAATAACAGACTATTATTATATGTGTATCTCGGCCAGCTGCGAATTATCCGCGCAGCATGGCTTCGATAAAGTCTTTCCAGTTACCTAATTCTTGCTCGACCATACAACACCTCGTAATTTACGAGAAGGATTATACGAGCATTAATTAATCTCACCAATCTATTATTCCGATAGTTAAACCCGGATCACGCTTTAATAAAGGGTAATAAAAGCGCCCCCGGAAATAACTAAACAACCTATCAGTTAAATATTATTCAAAATCAGCATTATTAGTTTCCGGCATACGCATATATACCACCAGCGAAATGAGTGCCGCCAGAGCAACATAGAGCCAGATATAATTAATAAAGCCGTTGAAATGCATCCAGGTTGTCACGTAAGGCGCGGTACCGCCAAAAATGGCGACTGCCAACGCATAGGGCAACGCAATGCCGGTTGCACGCACTTCCGGGGGAAACTGTTCGGCCATGATTGCCGCACAGTTGCAGGAATAGCCGAGCAGGAAAACAATGCCCGCCAATTGCACAAACAGCAGGCTCCAGAAGTTATTGCTCAACATGGCCAGCAGCGGATAAGAGAACAGAATAAAGCAGACGGCAAAGGCGCCGAGCGTTTTCTTGCGCCCAATCCGATCAGACAGCATGCCCGCGAACGGCAACAGCACCATAAACACGGCAATGCTGATCGTTTGTGACAAAAACGCCTCTTTCAGCGGGATCCCGGTGGTAATGTTGGCGTAGGTCGGCAAATAGTTGAGCCAGATATAATAGGTCAGCGTCCCGGCAATCGTAATGCCCGCCACACGCAGCGCCGCTTTCGGATGATGAAAAATCATCGCCTTCAGTGGATGAACTTTCGTGGTGACCGCCGGTTTGTGGCTGACGAACGACTCCGTTTCGTTGACGCTGACGCGCAGCCAGATACCAATCAGCCCCAATGCCGCGCCGACCAGAAACGCGGCGCGCCATCCCCAGCTCAACAAAGCTTCCGGTGACAGGAACCAGGTAAAGACGGTGCCCATAAAGGAGGCGATCAACGTGCCGCCCGCCACCGAAACCTGCTGCCACGAACCGGCAAACGCACGACGCCCCTTGCCCGCCGATTCCACCAGCAGGGCAGAAGAGGCACCAAACTCACCGCCCGCCGAAAAGCCCTGCACCAATCGGCAGACCAGCAGAATCGCCGTTGCCCAGACGCCAATGACCGCGTAGCTCGGCGTCAACGCCATCACCAGCGCCGAACCCGACATCAGCGCAATCGACAGAATCAGCCCTTTCTTGCGCCCAAACTTGTCGGCATAAGAGCCTAGAATGGCCGCGCCAACCGGACGCATGATAAATCCGATGGCGAAGAAGCCCAGCGTGGTCAACAGGCTGGCCACGCTGTCGCCCGCCGGGAAAAACTCCTGCGAAATAATTTTGACGAAAACCGCATAAAGCCCCCAGTCGACCCATTCGACGACGTTGCCAATCGCGGCGGCAAACACGACTTTTCTTTGATGTGCCGTAAACTTGTGCGGCGATGCGACCGTTGTATCGGGTGTGGCTACCATCTAAACCCCCTGAATGCATTGAAATTATCTAAAAATGTGTCCCCGTGTTGACGTCTCAATTTTGCAAAGCGTTTAATTAATTATTATTTTTAAGTTGTTTACCCACGTGCGTTGCCAATCCCGCGTGTGTGGTAAACCAGATGCCGTCGTGTGACGTAATGTGCTGCATCAATTCGTCAAGAATCACCATTCTCGAGCGGTGGCCAATGACGTGCGGGTGCATCGTCAACTGGAACACGCCGCCTTCCTGATAGGCCTGATTGAATTCATCAATCCAGATTTCCAGCACGTCACGCGGTTTGGTATGCGGACGAATGGAGTTGAAGCGGTCCATCGTGAAGTACGGGGCATCGTCGCGGATCCATTCCACCGGGATTTCGACTACACCCGTCGCCACGCCCTCTTCAATCAGTTCATAAGGTTCGTCATCCGCCATCAGCGAGGAGTCATAAATCAGCCCCATTTCGCGGATAATGCGCAGCGTGTGCGGCGAATAGTCCCACGATGGCGTTCGAATCCCGACCGGACGCACGCCGGAGGTCTTTTCGAGCACATCGGCGGCGCGAAGCATCAGGTCGCGCTCGTTCTCGTAATCCAGCAGGGAGTTGCGCTCGTGGATCCAGCCGTGAATCCCGACTTCGTGACCCGCCGCCACATAGGTTTTGCTTTCATCGGGGCGCAGCAACGCGCACACCGCAGGCAGATAAAAAGACGCGGGTGCGCCGTATTTTTCCAGGAGAGTGAGAATGCGGCCAATGCCGAGACGAGCGCCATATTCACCGGCGGCCAGACGCCCCGGCGAGGTTTCGCCGTCGCGCAGGGGAATGGTTTCATGATCGCTGTCGAAAGAGAGCGCCACGGCAATCTTGTTGTTATCGGGCCATGCGGCTTTAAGGGGCTGTCCGGCGCGGACTTTGTCAACATAGCCACGCCATTCGCTTTCCGGCCAAGTCCAGGGTTGTGACATCTTGAAGTTCCTCGGAGATTGAACACAGGTGAAAAATCAATTCGTGCTTTTTTCTGTTGCCGCCGTCTCGAAGCACCACAACGGCTGTTGTATGCTGGCGAGATTGCGGTAAAAATCATCAGACAATTCTGTTTTAAATTGTCTGACGAAAAAACGCAAATTGTATTCTTGTGGAGAATTTCTGAGCATGTCGGAACAAAAATTAAACGTGAGCGCCAGAGAGATGGTGGAGGACCGGATTCGTTCGGGCATCGCCGTCGGCGATTTTTTACCCGGCGAGCCGCTGCGCGAGCGGGAGATCTGCGAGTTGACGGGCGTCAGCCGCAGCGCGGTGAGGGAGGCTTTTCGCAGTCTGGAAGCGGAAGGCCTGATAACGACCGTGCGTTATCGCGGGCCAATGGTGTCGCAGTTGTCGATTGAAGAAGTGCACTCGATTTACGAGCTGCGCGGCATTCTCGAAAGCGCCTGTGCGCAACTGTTCACCCGGCGGGCCACGGCAGAACAACGCGCCAGCCTGCGGGAGTCGGTCGAAGAGATTGGCCGGGGTCACGCCACGCAGAACATGGTGCTGGTTATCAACGCCTCCGAGAAGTTCTATCAGGTGTTGACTGAGGGCACCGGCAATGTCGCCATCGGGCAGACGCTGTTTTCCCTGTTGAACCGGCTGGCGCTGTTCCGCTTTTCTTCCACTCGCTGGCCCGGACGCGCCGAAAAAAGCATGGCCGAACTGCGGGCCATTATCACGGCCATCGAGGCGAATGACGCCGACGCCGCCGCACTGCGCGCCGTCGAGCACACCGTGGCCTCCGGCGAGATTGCGCTTCTGGTCATCGAAGAGCGCCAACGCGGCGCACAGGCCAGCGGACGTGGCCGCGCAAGGAAAACCGCCCGAGCACAAGGGTAGATCCAGCGGACGTTTTACCGCATTATGTAACGCATCATTTTTGCCGGTCGAAAACGCCGCCAACCGCACGTTTCGGCCTGCAACTGGCTATTTTTACGTCTGATTTATCCCTTGATCGGACGCCTTAACATTTAGGGTATGTTTGCACATGGCAGAAACCGCCTCATTTATTATTTACGGCATCAAGAATTGCGATACCGTCAAGAAAGCGCGCCGCTGGCTGGAAGAAAACGGGATCAATGCCCGGTTCCACGATTATCGCGCGGATGGCCTGGATGACGCGCTTATCCAGATGCTTGTCGACAAACAGGGTTGGGAAGCGCTGCTGAATACGCGCGGCACCACCTGGCGCAAGCTGGACGACGCCGAGCGTACTGCCTGTGATAACGCCGATGCGGCCAAGGCGCTGATGCTCGCGTATCCTGCCGTGATCAAACGTCCTTTTCTGCTTGCCGCCAGCGGGGAATCGCTGCTCGGTTTCAAACCTGAAAGCTATGCGCAATTTGTTGCGGAGGTGAAATAAATGATTTGTCCGGTTCTCGATCTTGCGCAGCAGCTGATTCGCCGCCCTTCTCTCAGCCCTGAAGATGCAGGCTGTCAGGAGATGCTGATTGCCCGTTTACAGGCGATTGGCTTTCATATCGAACCCATGAACTTCGGCGATACCCTGAATTTCTGGGCCACGCGCGGCGAAGGCAAGACGCTGGCCTTTGCCGGTCATACCGACGTGGTGCCGACCGGCGATGCCTCGCTTTGGATAACACCGCCGTTCGAACCTGCGCTGCGCGACGGCATGCTGTTTGGTCGCGGTGCGGCCGACATGAAAGGCTCACTCGCCGCGATGGTCGTCGCCGCCGAGCGTTTTGTGGCAGCCAATCCGCATCACAAGGGGCGTCTGGCGTTTCTGATTACCTCCGACGAAGAAGCCAGCGCCGTCAACGGCACGGTGAAAGTCGTGAAGGCGCTGATGGCACGCAACGAGCGCATGGATTACTGTCTGGTCGGCGAACCGTCCAGCACCACCCGCGTTGGCGATATCGTCAAAAACGGGCGTCGGGGCTCCATGACCGCCAACCTGCAGATCCACGGCGTGCAGGGCCACGTGGCCTATCCGCATCTGGCCGATAACCCGGTGCATCGCGCGCTGCCTGCCCTGAATGAACTGGCCGCCACGGTCTGGGATGGCGGCAACGAATTCTTCCCGCCGACCAGCATGCAGATTGCCAACATCAATGCCGGAACCGGCAGCAACAATGTTATCCCGGGTGAGCTCTATGTGCAGTTCAACTTCCGTTTCAGCACCGAATTAACCGATGCCTTGATCAAGGAACGCGTCGCCGCGCTGCTGGATAAACATCAGTTGCATTACACGCTGAACTGGGTCGTTTCCGGTCAGCCGTTCCTGACGCCGCGCGGCGCACTGGTGGATGCCGTGGTCAACGCCGTGCAGCACTACACCGAGCACACGCCCGTGCTTGAAACGACCGGCGGCACCTCCGACGGGCGCTTTATTGCGCAGATGGGCGCGCAGGTGGTGGAACTGGGGCCGGTCAATGCCTCGATTCACAAGATCAATGAATGCGTCAGCGCGGCGGATTTACAACTGCTCAGCCGCATGTATCAGCGCATTATGGATCAACTGGTAGGATGATTGACGTCGCCGCGCTCACCGGACGCTCCGCCGCGCATCTGGTTGAACTGGTCGATGGCCACCGCTTGCAGCCCGAAGCGGTGGCGGCATTTCGTCGACTTCAGACGGCGGCCGCGCAGGCCGGATTCAATCTGCAACCGGCCAGCACATTTCGTGACTTCGATCGGCAACTGGCTATCTGGAATGGAAAATTTCGCGCGCAGCGACCAGTATTAAACAGTGACAGTCAGCCCGTAGACATCTCATCGCTCAATGATGCAGAGCGTGGCGAGCTGATTCTGCGCTGGTCGGCCCTGCCCGGCAGCAGTCGTCACCATTGGGGAAGTGATCTGGATATCTACGATCCCGATTTACTTCCCGAAGGTCAAAAATTGCAGCTCGAGCCGTGGGAGTACGAAGCGGGCGGCTATTTTTATCGGCTCAATCAGTGGCTGACCGAGCATATGGCGACGTTCGGCTTCTATCGCCCGTTTAGTCAGGATACGGGCGGCGTGGCAATCGAGCCCTGGCATTTGAGTTATCGTCCTCTGGCCGAGCAGTGTGAGCGCGTGCTGACACCTGACGTTTTACAGGCCGCGTGGCAAGGGGTCGATCTCGCGGGTCATGACTGGATTGTCAGCCAGCTTGAAAGAATTTTCACGCAGTATGTCGTGAATAACGGGTCGCAAGGCCCACAAGAATAACCAGTAAGGGAGACGTATTATGGAATGGATTAAAGATTACTGGTGGATAGTGCTGATCGTTCTGGCCGGCATTCTCATCAGTGGCATCAAAGAACTCAACCGGGTCGATGTGAAAGCCTATCTCAAGGACAAACCCGAGATCCCGCCACATCGCGACAACAACGCCGAATGGGATGACGACGACGACTGGCCGAAGGACAAGAAAAAGTAAGCGCCCGTCCCGTTCATGGCGAAATCACCACGCCTTGCGAGAACGCATCGCAACCGCCAGACGGCAGGGTCATCCCCTGCCGTTTCTGTCTTTACAAAATGCCTTGTTACTCTGCCTGCAATCTCTCGATGGCGGTTTCAATCATCTGCGGGTTGATGCCGTGCGCCACTTTCTGCGCCAGATCCAGCGTGTTGGCACACCCCAGCGCCGTGAGTCGTTCTGCCGCGATAACCGCATTATTGGCGGCGATGACGGGATCACTGGTGCCGTGGATAAAGTGAATGCGGGTGCCGCTTGCAATAGGGCTTTCCGGCAAACGGGCGAAACGTCCGCTGAACGATACGATGCGCCCTGCCAGATTCTGCTCTACCTTCGTGGATTCCAGCGACATAATCGCGCCCTGTGAAAAGCCGATCAGCACCGTATTCTCGGGCGTGACGGCACATTTCTGCTGCCAGTCGCGCACAGTCTTGATAAACAGCGGCATGGCGTCGGCAATGCGCCGATGACGATTCTCTTCCGTGACACCCTGCACCGAAAACCACTGGCGACCCTGCCCTAAATCACAGGCAAAGGGACTGCCGATGCTGACTATCAGCGCGTTGGGGAAACTCGCGGTAAAATACCGGCCGATTTCCCCCATCGACACCGGATTGTCTCCCACGCCGTGAAACAACAGGATAAGTTTTTCTGCCGCCTGCGGCGGTTGCTGGACGATAACCTGATCCGGACTCATGATGATTCTCTGCTTGATAAATGAGGGAGGCAGCGCGATGACAGGCTGCCGATACAGCGACTATACCCCGTTGAAAATTCAGGAAAATAGGGTTTTATTGAAAGAGTTGTACTGATTTTTTCACGGTGACGCCGCAGGCTGCGCAAAACGCTGCCACGCCGACGTCTGCGAGGCATCGAGGTGTTGCAGCGCCTGCCGCGTTTCATCGCGATACTGTTTCAGCAGGGCTTTTTTACCGCTCAGCTTGCATTGGGCGACGATGGCGGCGCCCTCCAGCCCGAGCTCAAGGCGGGCACGCAGCGCCGGTAGCGGCAATGGCGAAAGACTCAGTAATCGGCACAAGGCGCTTTGGCTGCTGTCGAGTGCGCGGCTTGCGAAGGCGAAACCGGCCAGTTCACGCCAGTCGGCCTCCTCCAGAGAGGGCGCGTTTTCGGCCTCCGGCTGCGAATGTCCGTCAACCAGGCAGCGGGCCACATCGGCCGGGATCTGACGTGCATTGCGCGTGAATTGCCGCACAGCCTCATCGCAAAGGCGAGTACCGGCGTCGCTCAGCGGCAACATTGCCATGGCGGCATAACATCCACTGCTGGCTTCGCGCTGATTGCCCACCCGCACCATGCGAAAGCCGCAATGCTGCCAGAAATGCCACAACGAGGGGGTAAAACCAAAACTCACCGAGAGATAATCTCTTCCTTCACGCGCCGCCTGAAGGCGCTGCGCCGCCACCAGCGCAGAGGCGATGCCCTGCCTGCGGCTTGCGGGCGTAACCGCGATACGGGTGATACGCCGAGAAGACATGACCGCCGCGGACGCAAACCCGCCGTGGGCGGCCAGCGACTGCGCCACCAGATTGCCGCGCGGCCGCCGACGTCCGGCCCACACTTCGTGCGCCAGCGCAGCATCCAATCCGCCTTCATCCACCAGCCACAGCGCAGCCGCGATATCTTCGTCCCTAAGCGCTGCGGAGAAGCTCATGCCCGGCGCATCAAGCAAACGGCGCAGATCCAGCGGCGAGGTGCGGTAATGGGCGCGGGTCAAGAGATGATAAAATGCCTCAAGCCGCGCCGGATACTGCGTCCAGAGATCGGCGGTAAAGTGTTCGATGCGCAGCGGCCGGGGATCGTTAGGCGGCAGCGCCTGAGGATCGGGTTCATTGAACAGTAAAACCTTGTCCAGCAGCGTTTCCAGCGGATCGCCTTCGGCCCAGCGGATAGGCGCGGTAAGCCGCAGATCCTGCCAGTTCGGCAATGAAGCACAGAATTTCAAAACAAAGCCGCGTCCGGTGCCTTCATAGCCCTGAACGGTGGTCGTCAGCAAGACCCGCGGGAAAAAGGCTATCAGGCGCGAGAGCAACGGGGTCGGGATGGCCGCGGCTTCATCAATCAGCAACCAGTCGGCGTCGGCCGCATTGCCCTGTTCGAGATGCGCGAGCAGCGCGTCAGGTGCCCAAAACATCGCGCCCTGCCCGCTCTGCTCCTCGAGCCGACTGCCCGAAGCCCGGCTCGGCGCAGTCAGCCAGCAGCGCCCCGGCCACTGTTGCACCAACATGCCCGAAAGCGTCGACTTGCCGCGCCCGCGTGCGGCGGTCAGCACCCAGACGCCGTCTTCGGCCTGTAACAGCCGGTCCAGAATCGCCTGCTGGTGGCGGGTCGGTTCGCCGTGCGGCGGCTGCCAGTGCGGGGCATCGGTCAGCAAACGGGGAGTAAATGCCTGCTCTTGTCGCCAGACAAGCGCCTGCGGATCGGCGTGTATTTCCCGGCAAAAACGCTGAATAAAGCGGGGAGTGGCGATAGCGTCGGGCTGTTCGCTCCAGCGGCGGCTGTCGAGGTCCAACGTCGTCGGCCAGTTCTGCCAGTCGGGTACCAGTAACAGCAGCCAGCTTCCGGCCTGTAACACGCCACTGAATGCCGCCAGCGCCTCGACGTTCAAACCTTGTCGCGCATCGAACACGCCGTGCAAAAAGGCCTGCCCGAGCAGCTGGTTAGCCGACTCGGGTGACACGGTGCGACGATCGCTTTGCACATCGGGGCTAATCCATAGCCAGTCGCCCGCCGTCGTTGCCGCTATCTGACGCGCCTGCTGCGCGCTCCAGGTCGCGTCACCGCTGATTACCAGCAGTCGCCGCACGCCGTGGCGCTGCATCTGCCGCTGACAGGCAACAAGCTGTGTCATCCCTTCCTTATCGCGCATTTTCTCAGGACTTGCCGACCATGAGCGACAATAACCCGGCGGCAATCAGCGGTCCGACCGGCACGCCCTTGAAGAAGGCGACGCCCAGCACCGTGCCGACCAGAAGACCGGCGACCAGCTGCGGCTGTGATCCCATGAGCGTGACGCCGCGTCCACCCAACCACGACACGCCGACCCCGACCACGATAGCCAATATCGATTTCCAGTGCATGAACGAGTGAACCAGCGCGCTTGGCGTAATTCTGCCGTTGGCAATAGGCACCATCACGCCGATGGTCAGGATGATAATCCCGAGTGTCAGGCCATACTTTTCAATCCACGGGAAGAAGGCGTTAAGCGGCGTAATGCGCACCGTGAGCAGGAAAAACATGGCAATGGTCACGGCGGAGTTGTGGCTGATGATACCTAAACCGGCGAACACCAGCAGAATAAGCAGGGTTGGATCGAGAAAGGCCATAAGATTCCCAAGGTAAAAAACTTTTTCAAGATTGAAGTCGCAGCAAGGCGGCCAGCGTAAGCACCTCGGAAGCTTACACAACTCCGTGACCAAGGTGAATATGCGCAGGCGGGAACACGGCGGCGGGAGAATAAAAAAACGTTATATTCCCGAAAGATTTTCAGTCACCGCGAAGCGGCAGGGTTATCCATCCCCCGGCGCATACACCGGTAAGCAACGGGGATGGATAAACGCTGCCAGCAATGCTGTGACTGAAAAGATAATGGGATACCCATCAGCGGGCAGCGAAGGTATCACACTGCTGCATGTTCCCACTGTCATAGCCGCGCTTGAACCAGTCGTAACGCTGCTGCGAGGTACCGTGGGTGAAGCTGTCGGGCACGACGCGTCCCTGACTCTGCTGTTGCAGGCGGTCATCACCGATGGCGCGCGCCGCGTCCAGCGCCTCTTTCAGGTCGCCGGTTTCCAGCACCTGTTCCTGCTGCATCGCGTGTCCCCAGATACCGGCGAAACAGTCGGCCTGAAGTTCGAGCTTGACCGACAGCCGGTTGGCCTCGGCCTTCGACGCGCCCTGCTGCATTTCGCGCATCTTGCGCTCGATACCGAGGAGATTTTGTACGTGGTGCCCCACCTCATGCGCGACGACATAGCCCTGCGCAAAATCGCCGCCCGCGCCGAGTTTGTCTTTCAGTTCCTGATAGAATGATAAATCGATATAAACCGAGCTGTCGGCCGGACAGTAGAAAGGTCCCATGACGGATTGGCCGGTGCCGCAGCCTGTGCGGGTTGCACCGCGATACATCACCAGTTTGGGTTCACGATAGGTTTGGCCGTTCTGCTGAAAAATCTGCTTCCAGACGTCTTCGGTCGACGCCAGCACCACCGAGGTAAATTTGGCATCACGATCGTCCGTGGGGCTTATCGAGGTAGGCGCTTGCCGTTGTTGATATTGAGAGGGGTTTTGCGATTGTCCGCCATCGATAAGACCCGTCAGGTCGACACCGTAATAACCGGCAATCAAGACGATGATAACGATAACGATACCGCTTTTGCCACGAAGAGGAATACGCATTCCGCCCATGCCGTTGCCGCCCGAACCACTACTCTGGGAACGACGATCCTCTACATTGTCGCTTTCACGACGCCCTTGCCACCGCATATATCACCTCCGCTGTTTTTGTAACTCTAGTTAACAAGACGCAGGAATACCACTGGCAAAGAAGAGATTAGGACGAAAGCCTCCGCGGACGTCAGGTGAGCCGTTGACAATCCGGGAGGCGTAATCGTTTGCGCGTTAAAGCTAAAAAAAGATTAGTCTAATTTAACGCCAATACGCTTCGCGACTTCTTCATAGGCTTCAATCAGGCCGCCGAGGCTTTGACGGAAACGGTCTTTGTCCATCTTCTCGAGAGACTGGGTGTCCCACAGGCGGCTGCCGTCTGGCGAGAACTCGTCGCCCAGCACCACTTCGCCCTTGTACAGACCAAATTCCAGCTTGAAGTCGACCAGAATCAGACCGGCATCGCCGAAGATTTTGCTCAGCACGTCGTTCGCCTTGTAGCTCAGCTCTTTCATACGCGCCAGATTCTCTTCGTTAACCCAGCCGAAGGTCTTGCAGTAGGATTCGTTGACCATCGGGTCATGCTTGGCATCGTCTTTCAGGAACAAGTCAAACAGCGGTGGATTCAGTACCAAACCTTCTTCAACGCCTAAACGCTTAACCAGGGAACCGGCAGCACGGTTGCGGATAACGCACTCAACCGGCACCATTTCAAGGTTTTTCACCAGCACTTCGTTGTCGGACAGCAGACGTTCCATTTGGGTAGGAATGCCGGCTTCTTCCAACTTCTCCATGATGAAGTGGTTGAATTTATTGTTGATCATGCCTTTACGGTCGAACTGCTCAATACGTTCGCCATCCAGTGCTGACGTATCATTACGGAACTCCAAAACCAGCAGGTCTGGGTTTTCGGTGGTATAGACGGTTTTCGCCTTTCCGCGATACAACTCAGCTAACTTTTGCATCTTAACTTACTCCAGTGATATGACGTGTTGGGTAAAACATGGAACTTCTTGCTTGCCGGAAATTCGCGTCCGCCGGAAACGGACGAAAGCAAAAAGGGGCCGAAGCCCCTTCGTGTATTACTCGCTTGCCGCGCTGCTTCTGTTGAAGGCCGCCTGCATCACCGCCACCATCGCGTCGTTCTGCGACTGGGTCAGTGCATGTCCTTTCGGATCAAGGAATTGCAAACTACTGCGGTTGTTCAGGTCGCCGACCTGAATCTTGTAGTTGCCCGACACCAGCTCAGGATCTTTCGCTCCGAGCGTGTCCCAGGCATCGCTGCCGAGTGGAGAGTACTTGGCAGTCAGGTTACCCTGTGGACGGCTGCTGTCGGTGACTTTCATGCCGGCTTTCGCCAGGGCAGCCGGCAGACGCTCCCATACGGAACCGTAAGGCGCACGTACGATAAGCACCGGCAGACCGGTATCGTCGGCGCCGCTCTGCACGTCGATTTCACCCAGCTTGCGGTTGTCGAGACGGTTTTGCTCGTCCTGCTGCAGTTTACCCAGACCGCCGGTGATGGAGTTCATCATCTGGCTGGTGTAACGCTGCTGCTCGGCGGCGGTCGTGACGGTTTTGCCCTGCTGCTTCAGCTCAAGGGTTTTCACCGTCAGCGCAGTCTGATAACCCTGCGATTTCACGCTAATCTGGTAACGGCCTTCGTACTGGAAGTCTTCATCGGCACGGTTCCACTGCACCATGTCGGTGGTCAGCGTCTGGTTTGCGTCATCGCGGCTGGCAATCTTGTAGCCGTTCTGCTGAACGATGGTGACTACGTGCGACCACAGATTGCTGTTCTGCGCGCTGTTTTCAAGCATCACGGTGCCGGTGTCTGCGCTGTACTGTGCACGGGAACCGTTAACCAGCGCCAGAGGCTGCATAGGAGGACGAATATCCAGTGCCTTGCCTACCGCGCCTTTGGCACTGGAAGGAGGAACATCGTAGGTTCCGTTTTGCAGAGGCAGAATCATGCCTTCCGGGGTTTTGAGCTCTTTCAGCGGCGCAGCTTCAAGATAGGCTTCATCGCCGCTGACCTGGCGCTTGTAGCGTGAATCGTTGGAGCAGGCTGCAAGCAGCATAATCAGGGAAAGTCCCACAACTTTTGCTACCGTCGATTTTTGAAAACGTGGTTTTGTTAATGAATAGCTCATCAATTATCCCTAAAAGTAATATCCCCTGCGTTGTAGGCACACACGTGCCGGCAACAGAGGGTTATAGCAAACCGGCCTTGTTTAGTGCATCTTCCACTATCGGACGAGCAGCATCGGTCAGCGGCGTCATTGGCAGACGCACTGTATCGGTTGCTATCAATCCCAGCGCCTTGCAGGCCCATTTCACAGGGATTGGGTTTGCTTCTACAAACAAATGCTGATGCAACGGCATCAAGCGCTGATTTAAACGGCGCGCTTCGGCAAAGTTGCCTTCCGCTGCCAGACGGCAAAGTTCGACCATTTCGGCCGCCGCGATATTGGCGGTCACGGAGATAACCCCCTTGCCGCCCAGTTGCATGAAGTCCAGTCCTGTAAAGTCGTCACCGCTCAACAGAATGAAATCTTCATCTTCAACCAGCACTTGGATCTGGCTAACGCGACTTAAGTTCCCTGTTGCCTCTTTGCAGGCAACAATATTTTTTAATTTTGCCAAACGCGCGATGGTCGCAGGCAGCATATCGCAGCCGGTACGAGACGGTACGTTGTAAAGAATTTGCGGCAGTGCAGTGCTTTCGGCGATGGCTTTGAAGTGCTGGTAAACCCCTTCCTGAGTAGGACGGTTGTAATAAGGCGTGACCGTAAGGCAGCCTACAACACCAGAATTTTCAAAACGTTGCGTCAGCGCTATCGCTTCTGCGGTAGCGTTTGCGCCTGTCCCTGCAATGATAGGGATGCGGCCATCGGCCAGATCAAGGGTCTGCATGACCACGTCAGCGTGCTCGTCATGGCTCAAGGTTGCAGACTCGCCGGTCGTGCCCACGGAAACGATCGCCGCAGTACCACTGGACACATGATAATCAATCAGTTTTTTCAGACTCGCGCGATCGACGGCACCCTTGTCGTCCATCGGCGTAACCAGAGCAACAATACTTCCCGTAAACATTGATCTTCCCCTCCACAAACAGGTGACTCATGGTACTTTTGACACCTGGGCAAAGCAAGCAAACAACGTGACGTAAGCGCCCGCCAACCCGTTTTTTTCTGTATACCGCCAATTTACCGCCCTGCCATTTTCAATTTCATGCGGGTTTTTACCCTGTGCGGGGTTTTTGCAGTTGAAATGGTTTTTCTGTTTGCGATAGTTTTCATGTCTGCGATAGTAAGTCTCACAACAGGGCATGACAGGAAGGGCTATTTTGTCACAACCACAACAACAACATTATCTGGTGATTACCGCGCTGGGTGCCGACAGGCCGGGTATCGTCAATACCATTACCCGTCAGGTGAGCAGCTGCGGTTGTAATATCGAAGACAGCCGTCTTGCCATGCTGGGCGAGGAATTTACCTTTATCATGTTCCTCTCGGGAAGCTGGAATAACATTGCGCTTATCGAGTCTACCCTGCCGCTCAAGGGCGCCGAGCTTGAACTGCTGATCGTGATGAAACGCACGACCGCACACGAACGCCCGGCGATGCCCGCGACCGTGTGGGTCAAGGTCGAGGTGAAAGACTCGCCGCACCTGATTGAACGCTTCACCGATCTGTTCGATAGCCACCAGATGAACATTGCCGAACTGGCCTCGAAAACCACGCCCCGCGACGCGACGCGCGATGCGCAACTTTCCATCCAGATTACCGCGCACAGCCCGGCTAATAATGATGCGGCAATTATCGAGCAAGCGTTTCATAAGCTATGTACAGAATTGAACGCACAGGGCAGTATTAACGTCGTCAGTTCTACTCAGCCTGAAGATAAACCTCAGTAATAAAAATTCTGGAGAATAACAATGAGCCCACTGAAAGCCGGAGATACTGCGCCGCAATTTAGTTTGCCGGATCAAGACGGTGAACAGATTAATCTGGCCGACTTCCAGGGACAGAAAGTCCTGGTCTATTTTTACCCGAAGGCCATGACGCCAGGCTGTACCGTTCAAGCCTGCGGCCTGCGTGACAACATGGATCAGTTGAAGGAAGCCGGGGTTGAAGTGCTGGGAATCAGCACCGATAAACCCGAAAAACTGTCGAAATTTGCCGAGAAAGAGCTGTTGAATTTCACCCTGCTGTCCGATGAGGACCACAAGGTATGTGAAGCCTTCGGCATCTGGGGTGAGAAATCCTTTATGGGGAAAACCTATGACGGCATTCACCGCATCAGCTTCCTGCTCGACGGCGACGGCAAAGTTGAAAAAGTCTTCGATGACTTCAAAACCAGCAACCACCACGACATCGTGCTGGCCTATGTGACCGGACAATAATCCTCCGGCGCATTTCCCCTCGCCCGCCGCGCGCGTGAGCGAGGGGAAAACCTTACTCCTTATTCTCGATATTCACCGTCTCGTTCTGTAGCTCGTCAGGCCAGGCGTGGTACACCGCCTTCACAAGCGTTGCCAGCGGAATGGCAAAAAATACCCCCCAGAATCCCCACAGACCGCCAAAAATCACTACGGCAAGAATGATAACCAGCGGGTGCAGATTGACCGCCTCCGAAAACAGCAGCGGCACCAGCAAATTGCCGTCAAGCCCCTGCACCACCAGATAGGCAATGATAAGCGTCCAGAAATCGGGTCCGACTCCCCACTGGAACAGCGCGACCATCACGACCGGAAGGGTGACCAGCATCGCGCCGATATACGGAATAAGCACGGAAACGCCGACCAGCACGGCCAGCAGCAGCGAATAGCGCATCCCCATAAACAGAAACACCAGATAAGTCGCGATGCCGACAACTATCATCTCCAGTACCTTACCGCGAATATAGTTGGTTATCTGCTGATTCATTTCGGTCCAGACCAGCCCTGCCAGACCGCGATCTCTCGGCAGCACGCGGCGGACGGCGCTCAGCATCTGGTTTTTATCCTTGAGCAGAAAGAACACCATCAGCGGGACGATAATCAGGTAAATCGCCAGCGTTAACAGGCCCACCAGTGACGCGAGGGAGTATTTCACCACCGACTCGCCAACGCCTGAAATCTTGGCGCGCAGGTTGTCGGTCATCATGTCGAGAATGCCCGCATCGACCAGCGCCGGATAGCGTTTCGGCAACGTCGCGGCCAGCGCATAAACCCGGTTGAGCATGCTCGGCAGGTCAGCCAGCAGATTCACGCCCTGCTGCCAGGTTAGCGGGGCAACCACGAACACCAGCAGCATCACGATGCCGGTAAAAATCGTCAGCACAATACACACGGCGAGCGTGCGCGAGCAGCCCAGATTCTGCAACCGCACGGTCGGCCATTCCAGCAGATAAGCCAGCACGATAGCGACCAGCAGCGGGGCCAGTATGCCGTTGAAGAAATAGAGGATACAAAAACCGGCCACCAGAATCGCTAGCAGCGCGATGGCTTCGGGGTCGGTAAATCGGCGACGGTACCATTGCAATAACATGTCGAGCATCAGTATTAACTCCTAAAATCCATTACCCTATCGCTGACGCAGTTGTCGCAGATATATCAGGCTGAGGGGTGCCAGCATTGTCACGCTTGAATAAACTTACGTTCTTCAGTACAAGACGTGATACGGCCTTTTCGAATCTGCCTGTGGTCGAAACCTTATCACGGATGACCGACGACAGGTTTTTTGCCAACACTTTCACCCATGTTTAACAAAGGTATTTATGGCAATGCGCTTAAAACTGAAGTTGAGCAAGATGGCGACGCGCCTGACGGCGTGCGGTTTGCTGGTCTCCACGCTCGCGACCGGTTTTCCGCTCGCGGCCCACGCCGACCCCGCCGATCAGCTTCCCGATATGGGCACCACGGCGGGCGGCACCCTGACTATCGATCAGGAACTGCAAATGGGCGATTTCTATGTGCGTCAGTTGCGCGGCAGCGCCCCGCTTATCAGCGACCCTCTGCTCAACGAGTATATCAACCAGCTCGGCAATCGGCTGGTCGCCCATGCCTACTCCGTGCGTTTCCCGTTCCATTTTTTCATCGTCAACAACGATCAGCTCAACGCGTTTGCCTTCTTTGGTGGCAACGTGGTGCTGCACTCGGCGATATTCCGTTTTGCCGATAACGAAAGCCAGCTGGCCTCCGTGCTGGCGCACGAAATTTCCCACGTAACCCAGCGTCACCTGGCCCGCGCGATGGAAGACCAGAAACGCAATTCTCCTCTGACCTGGGTCGGCGTATTAGGTTCCATTTTGCTGGCGATGGCGAGTCCGGAAGCGGGCATGGCCGGACTCACCGGCACGCTGGCCGGCACCCAGCAGGGCCTCATCAGCTTTAGCCGCGGCAATGAAGAAGAAGCCGACCGCATCGGGCTTCAGGTGCTGCAACGCAGCGGTTTTGACCCCGAATCCATGCCGAACTTCCTGCAAAAGCTGGCCGACCAGTCGCGCTATTCCAGCAAGCCGCCGGAAATGCTGCTGACTCACCCGCTGCCCGATAGCCGACTTTCCGATGCACGAAACCGCGCCAACCAAATGCCGCATATCGTGGTGCAGTCTTCGCAGGATTTCCTGTTTGCCAAGGTGCGCATTCTCGGCATGTACGGCACGGAAGACCATCCCCTGACCGACGATTATCTAAAACAGCTGGGCAACGGCAATATCCGCGAGCAGAATGCCGCCCAGTATGGACGCGCTATCCAGTTTTACCGTGCCAAAAGCTATACCCAGGCGCGAAATATCCTTGAGCCGATGCTGGCCAGGGAGCCGGGCAATGTCTGGTATCTCGACCTGCTCACGGATATCGACATCGATCAGAAACGTGCTCCGCAGGCCATCGCCCGACTGGAAAAAGCCAACGCCGCCACCAGCAAGGACGCGGTGTTGCAGCTCAATATGGCCAACGCCTACATCGAAGGCAACGAGCTGGCAAAAGCCAGTCGGCTGCTTTACCGCTACACTTATGCTCATCCAGACGATCCCAACGGCTGGGATTTGCTGACGCAGTCCGTCGCACAACAGGGACTACGACCGCAGGAGCTGGCCGCCCGCGCCGAGAGCATGGCGCTGGTAGGCCGTCTCGATCAGTCGATCAGCATGTTGAGCAGTGCCAGCGATCAGTCGAAACTGGGCAGTCTGGATCAGGCGCGCTACGACGCACGCATCGATCAGTTGCGTCAGCTGCAAAAACGCTTCCAGCAGTATGTTAAAGGCTGACAACGCTGAAGAGCGATAAAATAAAGAAAGGAGAAGCCAATGGAACACGATGTCGCGATTTACCACAATCCCCGTTGCAGCAAAAGCCGCGAGACGCTGGAACTGCTTGAAGAAAAAGGCATCAAGCCCGATGTGATTTTATACCTCGAGACACCGCCGTCGCTCGACACGCTGAAATCGTTGCAGCAGAAACTGGGGTTTTCTTCGGCGCGTGAAATGATGCGCAGCGGCGAGGAAGTCTATAAAGAGAAAAATCTCGCCGATACCCACCTGAGTGAAGAGCAGCTGTTGCAGGCTATCGCCGACAGTCCGCGTCTGCTCGAACGCCCCATCGTGGTCGCCAACGGCAAGGCGCGGCTCGGCCGTCCGCCGGAACAGGTGCTGGAGATTCTTTAGGCCACACTAGAGATTGAGCGTTTCTTTAACAAAGGGAATGGTCAATTTGCGCTGGGCGGTAATCGACGCGCGATCGAGCTGATCGAGGGTCATGAACAGGGTGCGCATCTCGCGATCCAGACGTTTTAGCAAAAAACGTCCAACGTCCTCGGGCAGCTCGAAGCCGCGCAGTTTGGCGCGCACCTGCAACGCCTGCAATTTTTCATCGTCTGAAAGTGGCTGCAGGCGGTAGATTTGCCCCCAGTCGAGGCGCGAGGCCAAGTCCGGCAGGCCGAGATTCAACTGGCGCGGCGGACGATCGCCGGTAATGAACAGACGCGTGCGGCCGGTTTCGAGGATACGGTTATAGAGGTGGAAGATGGCGGCTTCCCAGGCTTCGTCGCCGGCAATGCCCTGAATATTGTCGATGCAGACCAGCGCCAGTTGCTCCATGCCGTCGAGCACTTCCGGCACAAAATAGGCGCGTTTGTCGAGGGGGACATAGCCTACCGCTTCACCGCGCAGCGAAAGTTCGGCGCAGGCCGCATGCAGCAAATGGCTGCGACCGCCGCCTTCACGCGACCAGAAATAGATGTAGGTGCCATGTTCCTGCTGCAACGCAGTCTGGATAGCGGAGAGCAGCGAGGTGTTTTCTCCCGCATAAAAACTGGCAAAGGTTTCGTCGTCGGGAAGATAAAGTGGCAGGGAAAGCTGTGCCGGCGTATTCAGAAGCACCTCAACCAAAACGGGTCTTCAGGCAGACCTGTTTTAAAAAAACATCAGGACAAATAATCAATCGTGGAATTCTATCATAGGATCCGTGAAGAATTGAACTTTCGACGCGCTAAACGCCTGCAATTCAGCCGACCTACCGGGCAAAGCGCACTCTGCCCGGTATTTTTACAAAACTAAGGGATCATACAGACGGCGGCGTGCGCTCGTCGGGAACATCGATAATCTCTTCTTCACCACGATACACGTCGATAAGCTTGAACAGCAGACTCAGGAACACGCCGACCACGGTCGCCAGCGCCATGCCCTTCAATTCGGCCGCGCCGATGTGCACTTTCGCGCCGCTAACACCGATAATCAGGATTACCGAAGTCAGAATCAGGTTTTTCGGCTTGTTGTAATCGACTTTCGATTCGATCAACACGCGAATACCCGATGCGCCAATCACGCCGTACAGCAGCAGCGACACACCGCCCATGACCGGTACCGGCACCGCCTGAATGGCCGCCGCCAGTTTACCGACGCACGACAGCAGGATCGCCAGAATCGCCGCGCCGCCGATAACCCAGGTGCTGTAGACCTTGGTAATCGCCATGACACCGATGTTTTCGCCGTAGGTGGTATTCGGCGTGGAGCCGAAGAAACCGGACAGCATGGTCGACAGACCGTTCGCCAGCATGGAGCGGTGCAGGCCGGGATCACGCAGCAGGTCTTTCTTGACGATGTTGGCGGTGACCACCAGATGCCCGACGTGCTCGGCAATGACCACCAGCGCAGCAGGCAGAATCGTCAGAATGGCGACCCACTCGAAGCGCGGCGTGTAGAAGGTCGGCAAGGCAAACCAGTGCGCCTTCTCGATGGCCGAGACATCGACCACGCCCATGAAGTAAGACAGCGCATACCCCACCAGCACGCCAATCAGAATGGGGATGATGGCCAGAAAACCGCGAAACAGCACGGAGCCGAGTACGGTGACGGCCAGCGTCACCACGGAAATGGTAACGGCGGTGCTGTCTGCCGCCACGCCTTCCGCCGGCAGCAGACCAGCCATATTGGCCGCCACGCCTGCCAGTTCAAGGCCGATAACCGCGACAATCGCGCCCATCGCCGCCGGAGGGAACATCACGTTTATCCAGCCTATTCCCGCTTTCTTGACGATAAGCGCCACGATACAAAACAGCAAGCCGCAGACGATAAACCCGCCCAGCGCCGCTTCATAACCCATCGGCAACAGCAGTAATACCGGTGAAATAAATGCAAAGCTCGAGCCGAGATACGCCGGAATCTTGCCCTTGCAGACAAACAGATACAGCAAGGTGCCGATACCGTTGAACAGCAGCACCGTCGCCGGATTGATTTTAAACAGGATGGGCACCAGCACCGTCGCGCCGAACATGGCAAACAGATGCTGAAAACTCAGGGGAATAGTTTGCAGGAGCGGTGGGCGCTCGCTCACCCCGATAACACGACGGGTCATGGACTGATCCTCAATAAATAATGAAGCTTATCTTTAATGAACAATTAACGGCTCTTCATCGTTCGAGAGGCCGTGCGAAGATAACCCACGCCACGGCCTCGCGTATGACGAGTAAAAAAAAGCCGACTTTTCAGTCGGCTGCTGCTTACTTGGTACCAAATATCTTGTCGCCTGCATCGCCCAGGCCCGGGATGATGTATCCCTTGTCGTTCAGCCCCTGATCGACAGAGGCGGTGTACAGCTCGATATCCGGATGCGCTTTCTCCAGCGCTTCAAGCCCTTCCGGCGCGGCAACCAGCACCAGCACCTTGATGCTCTGGCAACCCGCTTTCTTGAGCAGATCGATAGTGGCAATCATTGAACCGCCAGTTGCCAGCATCGGGTCGACCACCAGCGCCATGCGCTCTTCTATATTGGATGCGAGTTTCTGGAAGTAAGGCACGGGTTGCAGGGTTTCTTCGTCGCGGTAAACGCCGACCACGCTGATACGCGCGCTCGGGACGTGCTCCAGCACGCCTTCCATCATGCCCAGACCTGCGCGCAGGATAGGCACCACGGTAATTTTCTTGCCTTTGATTTGATCGACTTCAACCGGACCGTTCCAGCCTTCGATGGTCACCTTTTCGGTTTCCAGGTCTGCGGTTGCTTCGTAAGTCAGTAAACTGCCTACCTCGGAAGCCAGTTCGCGAAAGCGTTTCGTGCTGATGTCATTTTCACGCATCAGTCCCAGCTTGTGTTTTACCAGCGGGTGTTTCACTTCAACGATCTTCATTTTTTCTTTCTCCTAAGGCTACTGACCAAAAAAATCGCGTGATTATAACGCCTTTTATTAGCAACGCCAGCGCCAATAGACTGATACGGATCAATGGATTTGCATCTGGCCGCCCTTGCCGCTTTCGTCAGGGTAATTTGAGTATAGATAGAGAAACATAACGAGACCTCTCGCAAACGTTTGCCTGCGCTGTTAGAATTAGCGCGCTTCAAGCTTCCAGTTTTCAACAACAACCACAAAACGCATACGTCGTGGGGATTCCGCAGTGACCGACAAGACCTCTCTCAGCTATAAAGACGCAGGTGTGGACATCGATGCAGGCAACGCATTGGTAGACCGCATTAAAGGTGTAGTAAAACAGACTCGTCGTCCTGAAGTCATGGGCGGACTGGGTGGTTTTGGTGCCCTGTGCGCGCTGCCGCAAAAATATCGTGAACCCGTGCTGGTTTCGGGAACCGACGGCGTTGGCACCAAGCTGCGTCTGGCAATGGATTTAAAACGCCACGATACCATCGGTATCGATTTGGTCGCGATGTGCGTCAATGATCTGGTCGTACAGGGCGCAGAGCCACTGTTCTTCCTGGATTACTACGCGACGGGCAAACTGGATGTGGATACCGCAGCCAGCGTTATCACCGGTATTGCCGAAGGCTGCAAGCAGTCCGGCTGTGCGCTGGTTGGTGGCGAAACCGCAGAAATGCCGGGCATGTACCACGGCGATGACTACGACGTTGCAGGTTTCTGCGTCGGCGTGGTCGAGAAATCCGAAATCATTGATGGCAGCAAAGTGCAGGACGGCGACGTTCTGGTTGCGCTGGCATCGAGTGGCCCGCACTCCAACGGCTACTCTCTGGTTCGCAAAATTCTTGAAGTCAGCAAGGCCGATCCGCTGACCACCGATCTGGCAGGCAAACCGCTGGCCGATCACCTGCTCGAACCTACCAAAATCTACGTTAAATCCATCCTCAAGCTGATTGAAAACGTAGACGTTCACGCGATTTGCCACCTGACCGGCGGCGGCTTCTGGGAAAACATTCCGCGCGTACTGCCGGACAACACTCAGGCCATCATCGACGAATCAAGCTGGACATGGCCTGACGTGTTCGGCTGGTTGCAGGAAAACGGCAACGTGAGCAGCCACGAGATGTACCGCACGTTCAACTGCGGCGTCGGCATGCTGATTGCCCTGCCTGCTTCCCTGGCGGATGAGGCGATTGCCCTGCTCAACGACAACGGCGAGCAGGCCTGGGTTATCGGCAGCATCAAGGCTTCCGACTCCGAAGAACGCGTCATCATCAAGTAATGTTGTTCACTGCGACGCCTCTACGTCATGTAGTGGCGTTGCAGTAAAGCGGCAGGCCTGTTCTCACGAGGCAATTTGATTCGGGTGAGCAGGCGAAGTGAATACTGCTACGGCGTCAATGAGGTAGGGAAATTTTTTACCGAGATATTGGCGTTGTAGCAAGGCGGCAAGCCTGGGAGTCCCGATGAGCTGACACCGGTCAGTGATTCGGGTGAGCGGGCGAAGCCAACGCCGCTACAGCGTCAAGAGCGAAGGTAAAATGAAAAGGATAGTGGTTTTAGTTTCTGGCAACGGAAGCAATCTTCAGGCAATCATTGACGCCTGCCAGCACGGACGTGTCAACGCCACGCTCAGTGCCGTTTTCAGCAATAAAGCCTCGGCTTACGGACTCGAACGCGCCCAGTCGGCAGGGATCCCTGCGCACGCGCTGGATCCGAAATCCTTTGCCGATCGCGAGGCCTTTGATGTCGCCCTCGCCGATGAAATTGATGCCTATCAACCCGATCTGGTGGTTCTCGCCGGTTACATGCGTATTCTTGGCCCTGCCTTTGTCGAGCGCTACGCGGGCCGGATGTTGAATATCCACCCTTCTCTGCTGCCGAAATATCCCGGTTTGCACACGCATCAGAAAGCCCTCGACAACAAAGATGTCGAACACGGGACCTCGGTGCATTTTGTGACCCCGGAACTTGACGGCGGACCGGTGATTCTTCAGGCTAAAGTGCCCGTGTTTGATGAAGACAGCGCAGACGATTTACATGCGCGCGTGCAGCATCAGGAACACGCTATTTATCCGCTGGTGGTTGGCTGGTTCGTTGACGGACGTCTGACGCTCGACAATGGACAGGTGGTTCTCGACGGGCAGGTCGTTCCCGCGCAGGGCCACGCCGCAGAATAAGATTATCGTTCTGCCTCCCCCTCCCTGAAACCGGCCTCGCGCCGGTTTTTTTATAGAACATTAAGGAAGAATCATGTTCAGTTCAAATCGCATCAGGCTACGTCCGCTGGAAAAAGACGATCTGATGTTCGTACACCGCCTCAACAACAACGCCAATGTCATGCGCTACTGGTTCGAAGAACCTTATGAAGCCTATGTCGAGCTTGAAGATCTCTACGCCAAACACATTCATGACCAGAGCGAACGCCGCTTTATTACGGAGTCCGAACAGAATCGGGTCGGGCTGGTCGAGCTTGTCGAGATAAACCACATTCACCGCCGCGCCGAATTTCAGATAATCATCGACCCGAATCATCAGGGACAGGGATTCGCAAGCGAAGCCGCCGCGCTGGCGATGGACTACGCCTTCTCCGTACTCAATCTCTACAAGTTGTATCTGATTGTCGACAAGGAGAATGACAAGGCCATCCACATCTATACCAAACTCGGATTCGAGGTGGAAGCCGAGCTGAAGGACGAGTTTTTCGTCAATGGCGAATACCGCAGCGTCATTCGAATGTGCATCTTCCAGCCGGCCTTTTTGCTGCGCTATAAAAACAAGGACGGCGGCAGCCCGGCCCTCGACGCGCTCGGTGCGGGCGTGCTGTAGCCGTAAAATGCCGGTCTGCGGGCGGCGGTTTGGCAACAAAGTCCATCAATATGGTTTTGTTGGACTTTGTTGTAAGAGTCTCGCAATAATGAAGGGAGATACTAGGCCCTCTCCCTTAAAGCTGCGCAAGCTGAAATGCGCCTTGATGGGCCAGGTTTCAGGCTAAATGAACGGAGCTAAAATGGGTCAGGAAAAACTGTATATAGATAAAGAGTTGAGCTGGTTATCCTTTAATGAACGCGTTTTGCAGGAAGCCGCCGACAAGAGTAATCCGCTGATTGAGCGCATGCGCTTTCTCGGGATTTATTCAAACAATCTTGATGAGTTCTATAAGGTCCGTTTTGCCGACTTGAAACGCCGCATTCTGATCAGCGAAGAACAGGGATTTATCGGCGCATCACGCCATCTGCTTAAAAAAATTCAGGCCAAGGTGATGCGTATCGATCAGGAATTTGACAGCCTGTACAACGATTTGCTGCTGGAAATGGCCCGTAACCAGATTTTCCTGATTAACGAGCGACAGGTTTCCGAAAATCAGCAGGCCTGGTTGCGCCAGTATTTCAAACATCATCTGCGTCAGTTTATTACCCCGATTCTCGTGAATCAGGAAACCAATCTGGTGCAGTTTCTGAAAGATGACTACACCTATCTGGCGGTTGAAATCATTCGCGGCGAAAAGATTGACTATGCGCTGCTCGAGATCCCGTCCGACAAGGTACCGCGTTTTGTCAATCTGCCGCCGGAAGCGCCACGCCGTCGCAAGCCCATGATTCTCCTTGATAACATCCTGCGTTATTGCCTCGATGACATCTTCAAGGGCTTCTTCGATTACGACACGCTCAACGCCTATTCGATGAAAATGACCCGCGACGCCGAGTATGATCTGGTTACCGAAATGGAATCCAGCCTGCTCGAGCTGATGTCATCCAGCCTGAAACAGCGCCTGACTGCCGAACCCGTGCGTTTTGTCTATCAGCGCGACATGCCCGATGAAATGGTCGAACTGCTGCGCGAAAAGCTGGGTATTTCCAACTATGACTCGGTCATTCCGGGCGGTCGTTATCATAACTTCAAGGATTTCATCTCTTTCCCGAACGTTGGCAAGGCCAATATGGTCTATCGTCCGCTGCCGCGCCTGCGCCACCTGTGGTTCGATAATTTCCGCAACGGCTTTGCCGCCATTCGCCAGCAGGATGTGCTGCTCTATTATCCTTATTACACCTTTGAGCATGTGCTCGAGTTGCTGCGTCAGGCGGCATTCGACCCTAACGTGCTGTCTATCAAGATAAATATCTACCGTGTCGCCAAAGACTCGCGGATTATCGAGTCGATGATCCACGCCGCGCACAACGGTAAAAAGGTCACCGTGGTCGTAGAACTCCAGGCGCGTTTCGACGAAGAGGCCAATATCCACTGGGCCAAACGCCTTACCGAAGCGGGCGTGCACGTGATTTTCTCTGCTCCGGGCCTGAAAATTCACGCCAAACTATTTCTTATTTCCCGACGCGAAGAGGACGAAATTGTCCGCTATGCTCATATTGGTACGGGCAACTTCAATGAAAAAACCGCCCGCCTCTATACCGACTATTCCTTGCTGACCGCCGATTCGCGAATTACCAATGAAGTGCGCCGTGTGTTCAACTTCATTGAAAATCCATATCGTCCGGTCACCTTTGAACACCTGATGGTCTCGCCGCAAAACTCGCGCAGCATGCTGTATGCCCTAATCGATCAGGAAATTGCCAATGCGCAGGCCGGTGAAAAGGCCGGGATTTCTCTCAAGATCAATAATCTGGTCGATAAAGGGTTGATTGACCGACTGTATGCCGCCTCGGGATTCGGCGTGAAGATTCGCCTGTTGATCCGCGGCATGTGTTCACTTATTCCTAATTTGCCGGGCATCAGCGAAAACATTCAGGTGACGAGTATTGTCGACCGCTATCTTGAGCACGATCGCGTTTATGTTTTTGAAAATAAAGGCGATACAAAAGTGTTCCTGTCTTCTGCCGACTGGATGACCCGCAATATCGATTACCGCATCGAAGTGGCGGTTGCGCTCCTCGATCCCCGTATCAAGCAGCGTGTGCTGGATCTCCTCGCCATTCAGTTTAGCGACACGGTAAAAGCGAGACATATTGATAAAGATCTCAGTAACCGTTATGTTCCACGCGGAAATCGCCGCAAAGTGCGTGCGCAAATGGCTATATACGAGTATTTGAAGAATTTTGAACTTGAAAAGCCTGATTTTGAAAACCCGGTTGTCAAAACAGAAAACAAACCTGCCGATCCAGCCTGATCTTTGGAGTTAAAAAATGCCGTTAAACAGTTCGATGACCCCAAAGCCTCAGGAAATCGCCGCCATCGATCTCGGATCGAACAGCTTTCATATGGTGATAGCCCGCGTCGTGAACGGCGCGCTACAGGTATTGGGTCGGCTCAAGCAGCGCGTTCACCTGGCCGACGGGCTGGACAGCCAAAGCAGATTAAGCGAAGAAGCCATTCAACGTGGGCTGGACTGCCTTGCGCTTTTTGCCGAGCGTTTGCAGGGCTTTCCGGAAGCCAACGTCACCATTGTGGGCACACACTCCCTACGTCAGGCCGTGAATGCCGAAGAGTTCCTCAAGCGCGCAGCGGAAGTTATCCCCTACCCGATTGAAATTATCTCGGGTCAGGAAGAGGCGCGTCTGATTTTTATGGGCGTTGAGCATACTCAACCCGAAAAAGGCCGCAAGCTGGTCATCGACATCGGCGGAGGCTCCACCGAACTGGTGATTGGCGAAGACTTTGAACCGCTGCTGGCCGAAAGCCGTCGCATGGGTTGCGTCAGCTTCGCGCAGCAATTTTTCCGGGGTGGCGAAATCAGCCGCAGCAATTTCAAACGCGCACGTCTGGCCGCGGCGCAAAAGCTCGAAACGCTGGCCTGGCAATACCGTTTGCAGGGGTGGCAATACGCGCTGGGCGCTTCCGGTACCATCAAGGCGACCCATGAAGTGCTGGTCGAGATGGGTGAAAAAGACGGGTTGATTACCGCCGAAAGACTGGAAAAGCTCACCGATGAAGTCCTGAAATACAAAAACTTCGCGTCCTTGAGCCTGCCGGGATTGTCCGAAGACCGCCAGTCCGTGTTTGTGCCGGGTCTGGCGATTCTTTGCGGCGTTTTCGATGCATTGGCGATACGCGAACTGCGTCTCTCCGACGGCGCACTTCGCGAAGGCGTGCTGTACGAAATGGAAGGCCGTTTCCGTCATCAGGACATTCGCAGCCGCACGGCGAAAAGCCTGGCCGATCACTATAACATCGACCGCGAACAGGCACGCCGCGTGCTTGAAACCACCGAAGCTCTGTATACGCAGTGGCTGGCGCAAAACCCGTCGCAGGCGCAACCGCAGCTCGAGGCGCTGTTGAAATGGGCCTCGATGCTGCACGAAGTGGGGCTTGGCATCAATCACAGCGGCATGCACCGCCATTCGGCCTATATTTTACAGAATTCAAATCTGCCGGGCTTCACGCAGGAACAGCAGACGCTGCTGGCTACGCTCGTGCGTTTTCAGCGCAAGGCGATTCGTCTTGACGATCTGCCGCGCCTGAACCTGTTCAAGAAGAAGCATTATCTGCCGTTGATTCAGCTGTTACGCCTCGGCGCATTGCTCAATAACCAGCGGCAGTCGACCACGCAGCCCGAAACGCTGCGCCTGCATACCGATGACAACCACTGGACGCTGTGCTTCCCCGCCGGATTTATGGCGCAAAACAGTCTGGTGCAGCTGGATTTCGAACGGGAACAGGCTTACTGGGCTGATGTCACCGGCTGGAAATTAATGCTCGAAGAAGAGGAAGACGAACGGAAAGAGGAGTAGTTGCTTTCTTGTCGTCAGGCAATGACCGGAAAAAAAGCAGGGATGCTATATACTTAAGATGCCATTATGCGTAATAAAAATAACATGAAGATGACAAAAATCGTTCTGGCGATAAGTTTTATAATCTTGATTGGCCGACTTATTTACGCCGGGATAGGGTCGTATTCTCATCATCAAAACCAGAAACAGGTGCAGACCGAACAGCGCATTGCGCCCGTTTCTCATAAAAATCAGCCGGATAAGACGCCCTGATTGTCATCCTCCTGTTGTTTTGTTACGCACTATTCTAGTTTCCAGATAGCAGAAGGACTCTGAATGTTTGCAGCAAAACAGCAATCCCACTCCCAGAAACTGGCGGAAGTTCGTCACCATATTCTCGATTTACTGCTCAATAACAACGATGATTTAGCCGACAGCATTCTCGGCGAAAAACCGGCGGACATCAGCGAATCAACGCTCATGGACCAAACCGCCGATCTTCGGGCCTGTGTCGCCACGCTTCACGCCGCCGACCTTGCCGACATTCTCGAAGCCCTGCCCGAACGTCAGCGACTGGCGTTATGGAGTCTGGTTGAAACCTCGAAGCGCGGCAAGGCGCTGGTCGAAGTCTCGGAAACGGTATGGGACAGTCTGATTGAAGAGATGAGCGACAAGGATTTGCTGCGCGCCATTTCGCTGCTTGACCTCGACGATCAGGTGTATCTTGCCGAATATCTGCCGCGTGACCTGACGGGCCGTGTATTGACCTCGCTGGAGCCGCGTCAGCGCGACAAAGTCCGCGAAGTCATGAAGTTCGCCAAAGAGTCCGTGGGCCGTATTATGGATTTCGAACTGCTGACCATCCGCCCCGACGTCACGCTGGCGACGGTTCAACGCTATCTGCGCTTTCGCAAAATCATTCCCAAAGGCAGCGACAAGCTGTTTGTGACCGATCGCCACAACCTGCTGCTGGGCGAACTGCCGTTGACTACCGTGCTGCTCAATCCGCCGCAGCAGCGCGTGGCCGACGTCATGAACGACGATCCCACCTGTTTCAGCCCCTACGACAAGGCCGATGACGCCGCCGGTGCCTTCGAGCGGTATGACCTGATAACCGCGCCGGTGGTCGACCTGAAACACAAACTGATGGGCCGCCTGACGGTGGAGTCTATCGTTGACTTCGTCAATGAGGATTCCGACAACAATCTTCGCCGCATGGGCGGCTTGAGCCCGGAAGAGGACGTATTCTCTCCTGTCGGCAAGGCAGTGAAAAACCGTTGGGCGTGGCTGGCCATCAACCTCTGTACCGCCTTCGTGGCTTCGCGCGTGATTGGCCTGTTCGAGAATACCATTTCCCAGCTGGTGGCGTTGGCAGCGCTCATGCCCATCGTCGCCGGTATCGGCGGCAATACCGGCAACCAGACGATCACCATGATCGTGCGCGGTCTGGCGCTGCATCAGGTTCAGGTCGGCAACATGCCTTTTCTGCTGCTGCGCGAGTTGGGCGTGGCGCTGATTAACGGATTGATCTGGGGCGGACTGATGGGCGTTGTGACCTGGTTGTTGTACGGCAATCTGGCGATGGGCGCGGTCATGACACTCGCGATGGTGCTGAATTTACTGGTTGCTGCGCTGATGGGGGTATTGATTCCGCTCACGATGGTGCGGCTCGGCCGCGACCCTGCGTTGGGGTCAAGCGTCATGATTACGGCGCTGACGGATACGGGCGGGTTCTTTATCTTCCTCGGACTGGCAACAATCTTCCTGCTCTAAACTTTCTATTCTGCAAGCCGCTCCCTGAGCTCAGGGAGCGATGTCGGTTACGCCAACATACTCGCAGCCAACGCGTGATTTAGTGCGAACGCATGCCCGCCGCAAACATCAGGACGTGGAACGCCGTGGCCACCACAAACAGTGCCAGCACGCTGCCGCCGTAAATCAGGACCAGCCAGGAGACTTTTTTCCAGAAAGGCACGTTGGCCGCCGGAACGGTGTTGTCGTCCATTTTTTGAATCATCGGTTTCATGATATTTACCTCGATTACCTGAAAAAAAGGGGCAAGGCCAGGCCCGCCCCTTTTGATTTTCTGTCTAACGCTTATTGTGATAAACGCTGTTCACTGTCGAACAATCAGTGATAACCCTGATCCGGCGTTACCTTTCCACGGAACACGTAGTAGCTCCAGAAAGTATAAACCAGAATGATTGGGATGATGAACAGTGCGCCAACCAGAATAAAGCCCTGGCTTTGCGGAGGCGAAGCCGCCTGCCAGTAAGCGATGGACGGTGGAATGATGTTTGGCCAGACGCTGATGCCAAGACCGCTGTAACCCAGGAACACCAGGGCCAGCGTCAGCAGGAACGGCGTGTAGTGGGCATTGCGGTTTACCGCTTTCACCAGCCAGAAGGAAACCAGCAGCACCAGGACCGGCACAGGCAGGAACCAGAACAGGTTAGGACGGCTGAACCAGCGGTGTGCGATGTCGGCGTGAGACAGCGGCGTCCAGATGCTGACCACAGCCAGTACCGCCAGCAGGGTGTACAGCAGCGGATTGGTCAGGTCATGCATACGCTTTTGCAGGCTGCCCTGCGTCTTCATGATGAGCCAGGTGCTGCCCAGCAGCGCGTACGCCACGATAAGACCCAGACCACAGAACACGGTGAACGGCGTCAGCCAGTCCATCGGGCCACCGGCGTAAACGCGGTTGACAACCGGCATACCGTCGATGAAAGCACCCAGTACCACACCCTGACAGAAAGTCGCAACGATGGAACCGCCAATGAAGGATTTGTCCCAGATGTGACGCTTCTCTTCACTCGCCTTGAAACGGAATTCAAAGGCAACACCGCGGAAAATCAGGCCGAACAGCATGATAGTCAGTGGCATGGCCAGCGCGTCAAGGATAACCGAGTAGGCCAGCGGGAACGCGCCATACATCCCTGCGCCGCCCAGAACCAGCCAGGTTTCGTTGCCGTCCCAGACAGGCGCAACGGTGTTCATCATTACGTCGCGGTCTTCGCTCTTTTTAGCGAACGGAAACAGCAGACCAATACCAAGGTCGAAACCATCCATCACGACATACATCATGATGCTGAAAATGATGATGACGAACCAAATCAACGGTAAATCGATACCCATTATTTGCTCCCGGAATCTAGTTTAACATCGACTGCAGACAGAGGACGCGCCGGAGTACGTTGCTGACCCGGACCGCCGTGCTCGTGAACTTCGCCTTCGTGAGTCTGCACGCCTTTCTTGATAAGACGCATCATGTAGGCATAACCCACACCGAACACGGAGCAGTAGATAACCACGAACGCCACAAGCGTGATGCTCATGTGCACGACACCGTGCGCAGACACCGCGTCTTTGGTGCGTTGCAGGCCATAAACAACCCACGGCTGACGACCGACTTCAGTCGTGAACCAACCCGCCAGCAGCGCCAGCAGACCCGAAGGACCCATCAGCAGCATGAAGCGCAGGAACGTTTTGTTGCTGTACATTGTACCGCGACGACGCAGCCACAGACCGACGAAACCGGACAGAATCATCAGCATGCCCAGACCGGCCATGATACGGAAGGACCAGAATACAATGGTCGAGTCAGGACGGTCTTCTTTCGGGAAGGACTTCAGCGCAGGGATCTGATGCGTCAGGCTGTGCGTCAGGATCAAACTTCCGAGAGCAGGAATTTCAATCTTGTATTTCGTCTCTTCGGCGGTCATGTCCGGCCAACCTACCAGCACCAGCGGCGTAGGTTTGTCGTCGTTGTTTTCCCAGTGACCTTCGATAGCCGCGATTTTCGCCGGCTCGTATTTCAGGGTGTTCAGGCCGTGGGCATCGCCCAGGAATGCCTGAATAGGAGAGACGATAAGCGCCATCCACAGTGCCATCGAGAACATCTTGCGGGTTGCCGCGTTATCGTGGCCGCGCAGCAGGTGGTACGCCGCTGCAGAAGCAACGAAGAACGCAGAAGCCAGGAAGGCGGCAACGCTCATGTGCATCAGACGGAACGGGAACGACGGGTTGAAGATGACTTTCAGCCAGTCAACCGGAACAATCAGGCCGTTTACAATGCTGTAGCCCTGCGGCGTATGCATGAAGCTGTTTGAAGCCAGGATCCAGAAGGTGGAGAAAATGGTCCCCAACGCCACCATGCAGGTGGAGAAGAAGTGCAGACCCGGTCCAACGCGGTTCCAGCCGAACAGCATCACGCCCAGGAAGCCCGCTTCCAGGAAGAATGCCGTCAGCACTTCATAAGTCAGCAGAGGACCCGTGATGTTACCGGCGAAGTCGGAGAATCCGCTCCAGTTGGTGCCGAACTGGTAAGCCATAACCAGACCGGACACCACACCCATACCGAAGTTGACGGCAAAGACTTTGGACCAGAAGTGATAAAGGTCACGATACGCGTCCTGTTTTGTTTTAAGCCATAGCCCTTCGAGCACAGCCAGAAAACTTGCCAGACCGATGGTAATCGCTGGGAAAATAATGTGAAACGACACTGTAAAGGCGAACTGGGTCCTTGCAAGATCCAGTGCAGTTAAGCCAAACATGGCATTACCTCAGATTGCATAGAAAGTTTCATATGACAGACAGTCAGTTTGTTCGAAAAAAAGTCGCAACAGTCTCGGCACTAATAGCGCCTCTACTCTTTGACTAAAATTAAAAATAAAGTTACTGCTTTGTAAAATCCTGGTGTGGAAATCCACGATATAGCACGATGTCTGTATGTATAAACGTAGGTTATCAATTAATAAGGTGGTGCGCGGGGTTGAAACTCCGACTGCTCAATAAAGCCAAGCAACGGAAAATCGAAATATTCTCTGGATATAAAAGCGCTGAAGATACCCGGCCATTTAAGCTGTGAATCATCCAGGTTGATTGCTACCAACTGGTCGATGATTCCGCAATAAGAGCAGGACAGTTCCTCATGCACCGAGACATCATTCGCCGACGCGTTCAGCTGCATTTGCATGTGGCCAAGTTGGTCTGAGATTGATGACTGATGGTCTTTCATGCCCGTTGCAGCCACGCGGCTTGCACCCGAGACAAAACTCGCTGGAGAGCCCGTCATGACTGACGATTCCTCAACGCCCACAGTGGTGCGTTCCAGCGATCGCGAGATGGCCGGAGCAAACAACACTATAAGGATCGCGAAGATACCCCACCAGGCAGGTGAGAAACTTCGAGAAGAATTGATCTGGATTAAAGACACGTTCAACCTAATGCTGTAGAGACAATTTCGATTCGCATGAATTGTACGTGTATTTCTTTAGAAAGTTAAAAAACTTTCGGCCACTTTGTGCGGTTTTTTGATTTCAAATCCAATCGATGTAAATAGGATTTCATTTATTTAATAACTGTATCCTTATGGATACTGTGGGATAACATTTATTATCATTAAATTTAACAAATGATTATTTTGGTTTCCAATTCGCATTATTCCAAATAAGTAACGTTGCGTAACTTCTCCACGGTTTCCATATTTGCGCATAACGATTAATTGTTGCTGGCGTCATATTTGGAAATCTTTGCTTAATGAGATAGTCGCTATGTAAAAAGATGTCACGTTCACCCCAGGCGCGCATCGCAATGTAATTGGCGGTCCAGGCGCCAATCCCCGGCATCGCGACCAGTTGTTTAATCCCCTCCCCCGTATCCTGAATACAATATAAAGGCAGCTCACCGTCCCGCACCGCGCGTGCAACGTTGATAAGACAGGCGGCACGTTTGGCCTGCACACCGAGGGCACGCAACTCGTCAACCTGCAAGGCCGCGATACGCGCAGGCGTCGGAAATAGACGGGTCAGTTCGGCAAACGGCGTGTCGATAGGCTCGCCCCATTTTGCGGCCAGCCGTGCACAAAAGGTGGCCGCCATCTTGACGCTGACCAACTGCCCCAATATTGCTCTTACCGTCAACTCGAAGCTGTCGACCGCGCCGGGCAGACGCAACCCGCAAGATTCCGCCGCCAGCGGACCCAGGGTCCGGGCAATCTCCTGCGGATCCGCATTTAAATCCAGCAGATTTCTGACCCGCGTGATTACCGCTTCGCTATGCGTTTCCAGAGAAGGCGAGAGTGTCAGTTCGACTGCCTGCTGCTGCGGCAGCGGACGCCAGCCCAGCCAGCCGCTGATTGTCTCTCCCTCTACCGTGAGGGACAGCGTGCGGCGATAACGCGTTTCTCCGTTTTCGTCCTGCTCGAAATGTTCGATGCCCGTAAGCGCCCTTGCCGCCAGAAATGCCGTCATCCACGACCAGTCGTAAGGAGCAGTATAAGGAAGAAGGTGTCGAGGATTGTGCACTGTGGGATCCTGTTCGGTAAAAGCAGCAAGAATATCAATGTAGCACAGCGGCGATAATCGCGAGGAGAGAGGAAGATTATAGGGGCGTTTAACGCCAATGGCGTGAATCTCCCCCGAACAGGCAGAGCGTTGTGCTAATTTCCGGCGCTCGTGAGCTGAGTTCTTGCCTGCCGGCAGCGACTCCGGTAAAGTCGCCCCCCTTCTTTGGCATGGGGAACCGTGATGTTTATTGGATTTGACTACGGAACGGCAAATTGCTCCGTTGCCGTGATGCGTGACAACAACGCAGAGCTGCTGGCGCTGGAAAATGGCCAGGCCTACCTTCCTTCGATGCTGTGCGCACCGACCCGCGAAGCAGTAAGTGAATGCCTGCACCGTTTCTGGCAAGTGCCGACGGGCAGCGACGACAATCAGCAGTTGCTGCGCCGCAGCATTAACTTCAATCGCGAAGAAGACATTCAGGTTAACACGCACAGCGTCAACTTCGGGTTGTCGGCGCTGGCGACCTATATGGAAGATCCGGAAGACGTGTACTTCGTGCGTTCACCGAAGTCGTTTCTGGGTGCCAACGGCCTGAAACCACAGCAGATTGCGCTCTTCGAAGATCTGGTGTGCGCCATGATGTTCCACATCAAGCGTCAGGCAGAATCGGTATTGCAGCAGACCATCGAACAAACGGTCATTGGTCGTCCGATCAACTTCCAGGGTATCGGCGGTGAAGAGGCCAACCGTCAGGCGCAGGGCATTCTTGAACGTGCCGCCGCGCGTGCCGGTTTCCGCGATATCGCGTTCCAGTTCGAGCCGGTTGCCGCCGGTCTGGACTTTGAAGCGACGCTGACCGAAGACAAAACCGTGCTGGTTGTGGATATCGGCGGCGGAACCACCGACTGTTCTGTGCTGCTGATGGGTCCAAGCTGGCGCGACAAGGCGGAACGTCAAAACAGTCTGCTGGGTCACAGCGGCTGCCGCGTAGGCGGTAACGATCTCGACATCATGACCGCTTTCAAGCAGCTTACCCCGCAGTTCGGTATGGGCAGCGAATCGCAAAAGGGCATCGCGATGCCTTCCCTGCCCTACTGGAATGCCGTTGCCACCAACGATGTGCCGGCGCAGCAGGACTTTTACAGCGTCGCCAACGGGCGTTTGTTGCGTGACATGATCCGCGACGCCGCGAATCCCGATCAGGTGAAACGCCTGCTGAAAGTGCATCAGCAACGGTTGAGCTATCGTCTGGTGCGCGCTGCGGAAGAGAGCAAGATTGCGCTGTCCGACCGTCAGAGCGTGTCTGCCGCGCTGGACTTTATCGAAGCCGGTTTGGCCGAAGAGATAAGCCAGCAGCAGTTGAGCGACGCTATCGCGCAGCCGCTCGAACGTATTCAGGAGCAGGTCAGCATGGCGCTTGCCAGCAGCGACATCAAGCCGGACGTGATTTATCTCACCGGCGGCAGTGCGCGTTCGCCGCTGCTTCGTCACGCCTTGCAGGCGCAGTTACCGGGCATTCCGCTGGTCGGGGGCAATGATTTCGGCTCCGTGACCGCCGGTCTGGCACGCTGGGCGCAAACGCTGTACCGCTAGTTGCCGCGAAGTCACCGCCCCTTGAGGTGGACAGAGGCTTGATTGATCAGGCCCATAAAAAAGCGCCGGACGATTGTCGGCGCTTTTTTTATTACAACAGGCTTTTCGTGGACGAAAGCCTACTTCCAGGCGCTGGCCTGATTGAGGGCTTCAATGTCTTGCGAATCAAGCTTGAGCTTGGTGGCGAGGGCCAGTTCATCAATCTGCTTCAACGAGGTGGCGCTGACGATAGGCGCGGTGATGCCCGGACGGGCAATCAGCCATGCCAGCGAAACCTGCGTCGGCGATGCGCGATGCTTCTCGGCTATCTCGTCCAGCGCCTGCAAAATCTTGTGCCCGCGATCGTTGAGATACTGCTTCACAACACCTTCGCCACGCTTACTTTTTCCGGCATCTTCCTTGCTGCGGTATTTACCCGACAGGAAACCGCTCGCCAGCGAATAGT
>Ga0308159_1001104_pt1 | contig 44076 bp, 41 predicted proteins | sample PhyCR1_FD_201040 | JGI IMG/M metagenome (GOLD analysis project Ga0308159, IMG submission 201040) | Phyllosphere microbial communities from UC Gill Tract Community Farm, Albany, California, United States - DLSLC.R1 | ecosystem: Host-associated > Plants > Phyllosphere > Unclassified | place: USA... | reverse complement strand
GGCTGGGGCCTTCGTGGAAGCTCGGCTGGATCAGCAGCACGCGCAGGCCGTTGTAGGGATAGACCTTGACGTTGGGCGACTGCTTCAGCTTGGCCAGGTCGGACACCGAGACCTTGTCGATCACGTCCACGTCACCGGACAGCAGCGCCGCGGTGCGGGCCGCGCCGTTGTTGATGTAGCGGTAGTTGACCTTTTCCCACAGGGCCTTGCCGTTCCAGTAATCGTCATTGCGCTGCATGACCACGCGGTCGCCCGGCGTGTAGGAGACGAACTTGTAGGGACCGGTCCCCACCACGGCCGCGCCGCTGTTGTAGTTCTCGGTGGTGGACTTCTCGCCCACGTGCTTGCTGACGATGTGTACCGAGGCCAGGTTCAGCGGCAGGTCCGGGTTGGGGATGTTGGTCTTGATGACCAGGGTCAGCGGGTCCTTGGCGGTGACCGATTCCACCGTGCGCAGGTAGCCGGCGAAGGTCGCCACGCTGCCCGGTACAGCGCGGGCGCGCTGGTAGGAGAAGATCACGTCGTCAGCGGTGAAGGGCTTGCCGTCCTGCCACTTGACGTTGGGGCGCAACTTGAATTCCCAGGTCTTGGGGTCGATGTTCTTCCAGCTCACGGCCAGGCCGGGAACCAACTTGTTGTAGTCGTTCTGGACCAGCAGGTCCCAGAAATGCAGGTCCACCGAGCGGTCGCCGGCGTGGTTGTTCAACTGCGGGTCCAGCGAGGACAGCGGGTCGGCAAAGGCGATGTTGAGGTTCTGCGCACGCGCGGCATCGGCAGCGGTGGCCAGGGCCACGCCGGTCAGGGCAACGGCCAGCAGGCGGGTCAGGAGGGTCTTCTTCATGGTCGGGTTCCTCTGTGTGGTCATGGTGGAGGCACTACGGGATTTCCAAGTTCTTGACTGCTCGGTACTAGATTTTTTGTATCTCTTTCAGCGGCCATCGTTGAGATGGCAGGCACTCATATGCCCCGGTGCGATCTCGCGCAGGAGCGGTTGTTCTTCACGGCAGCGCGCCATCGCATGCGGGCAGCGCGGATTGAAATGGCAGCCCGTGGGTGGATTGAGCGGACTGGGAATCTCGCCCTTGATGGCGGTGAACTCCTTCTTGCGTGCTGCCATGCGCGGCACCTCGGCCAGCAGGGCCTGCGTGTAGGGATGGTTGGGCTGGCCGAACAGCTCGCCCACCGGCGCACTCTCCACCACGCGGCCCAGGTACATGATGACCACGCGGTCGGAGACATGCTCCACCACGCCCAGGTCATGGCTGATGAAGAGATAGGTCAGGCCCAGTTCTTCGCGCAGGTCCATGAACAGGTTCAGGATCTGTGCCTGGATCGACACGTCCAGCGCCGCCACGGCCTCGTCACAGACCAGCATCTGCGGCTGCACTGCCAGGGCGCGGGCGATGCCGATGCGCTGGCGCTGGCCGCCGGAGAACTGGTGCGGGTAGCGGTCGCGCAGGGCCGGATCGAGGCCGGCACGCAGCAGCTGGCGGCAGACGTACTCATCCAGGTCACCCTCGACCTTGCCGTTGACTTGCGCGGCCTCGCCCACGATCTGGTCGATGCGCAGGCGCGGGTTCAGGCTGGCGTAGGGGTTCTGGAAGATCATCTGCACCTGCAGGCGGGCTTCGGCTTCTTCCTTGCTGGTGAGCGTGAAACGCTCGCGGCCGTTGATCAGCACCTGTCCGTCCGAAGGATCGAGCAGGCCACAGGCCACGCGGCCCAGCGTGGACTTGCCGCAACCGGATTCGCCGACCAGCCCGACCACTTCGCCGGGCAAGACTTGCAGATCGACCTGATCGAGGGCGTGCGTGACGGCCGGTGGACGGCTCCAGCCGCGTGCCTGCAACTGGCGCTCCAGCCAGCCCTGGCGGCGCTCGCCAAAGCGACGGCTGACGGCGCGGGTTTCGATCAGGGGGATGACGGCCTTATCCATGTTGCGCATTGCCCTGTGGGCTGGTAGTGGGGTGATAGCAACGTACGCGGTGGCCCGGCAGCGGTTCGCTGATCCCGGGGGCTTCCAGGCAGTGCTGGCTGACGCGCTCGCAGCGCGCCGCGAAGGCACAGGTGGGGGGCAGGTGCAGCAGATTGGGCGTCATACCGGGAATCTGGCGCAAGCGCGCACCGCGCCGGTTGTTGCTGGGCAGGCTGCCGATCAGGCCCTGGGTATAGGGGTGCAGCGGCGCATCGAGCACCGCATCCACACTGCCCTGCTCGACAATACGTCCGGCATACATCACCGCCACTTCATTGGCCAGGCCCGCCACCACCGACAGGTCGTGGGTGATCCAGATCAGCGCCGTGCCATGCTGGCGCGCCAGTTTCTGCACCTCCGACAGGATCTGCGCCTGGATGGTCACATCCAGCGCGGTGGTCGGCTCGTCGGCAATGATCAGGTCGGGCTTGTGCAGCATGGCGATGGCAATGGCCACGCGCTGGCGCATGCCGCCCGAGAGCTGATGCGGATAGGCCTGCAGACGCTCCTCGGGACTGGCGATACCCATCATGCCCAGAGTGTCGCGAGCCAGTTCGCGGGCCTGCTGGCGGCTCACCTTGCTGTGCGCGAGCACGGCATCGACCATCTGCGCCTCGACCTTGAGCACCGGGTTCAGGGTCATCATCGGATCCTGGAAGATCATGGCGATGCGGTTGCCCTGCAGCTCGCGCAGGGAGGTCTTGTCCATGCGCACCAGGTCGCGTCCCTGGAACAGGATCTCGCCGCCGACAATGCGGCCCGGGGCATCGACCATGCCGAGGATGGAAAAACCGGTCACGCTCTTGCCCGAGCCCGATTCACCCACCAGCCCGAGGATGCGGCCACGACCGACCGACAGCGAGACATCATCGACCGCCGGCAGCACACCATCGGGCGTGAAGAAATGGGTGCGCAGATTGCGCACTTCCAGCGTGAGGGCGCTCATTTCTGCCACCTTGGATTGAGGATGTCGCGCAGGCGGTCGCCCACCAGATTGATGGCGACGATCACGACCAACAGCGTGATGCCGGGATAGAAGCTGATCCAGTATTCGCCCGAGAGCATGTATTGGTAACCGTTGGAGATGAGCAGGCCCAGCGAAGGCTCGGTAATGGGAACACCCAGGCCGAGGAAGGACAGCGTGGCTTCCAGCGTGATGGCACGGGCCACCTGCAGGGTGCCGATGACGATCAGCGGCGGCAGGCAGTTGGGCAGGATGTGACGCACCATGATGCGCCAGGACGACAGGTTCAGTCCGCGTGCCGCCTCCACGTATTCCTTGCGCCGTTCCACCAGCGCCTGGCCCCGGGCGGTGCGGGCATAGTAGGCCCACTCCAGCACCACCAGCGTGGCCATGACGTTGAAGATGCCCTTGCCGACATAGGCCAGGATCAGCATGGCCACCAGAATCGACGGGAACGACAGCACCAGATCGGCAAAACGCATCAGCACCGTGTCCACCTTGCCCCCGGCGTAGGCGGCCAGCAGGCCGACGAGCGTGCCGATCACGCCGGCGATCAGCGCCGAGCCCACACCGATGCCCACGCTGATGCGCAGGCCGTAGAGGATGGCCGAGACCAGGTCACGGCCCTGGCCATCGGTTCCCAGCCAGTAGGTATAGGTCCCCAGGCCGTTGATGGTGCCGGGATGCAGGCGCGCATCGAGCACGTCCAGCTGCATCAGGTCATAGGGGTTCTGCGGCGTGATCCAGGGCGCGGCGATGGCACCCACGATCAAGAGCAGCACGATCACCAGGCCCAGCACGGCCGAGCGCGAGGCCACGAAGTGGCGCAGCACGCGGCGCCAGGGCGACTCGCGGCGCGGGGCCTGGAAGGCCGACAGCTCGGCCACGCGGGCGCGCACCTGCTCCTGGGTCATCGGGGTCATTTCGGTTGGCGGCACGCTCATGCCTTGGCCTCCACCCGCACGCGCGGGTCCAGTATCTTGTAGAGCACGTCGACCACCAGGTTGATGGTGACGAACATGCAGACGATCACCATCAGGTAGGCCACGATCACGGGCCGGTCCAGGGCATTGATGCTGTCGAGGATGAGCTTGCCCGCACCGGGCCAGGCGAAGATGCTCTCGGTCACCACTGCGAAGGCGATGGTGGAGCCAAATTCCAGGCCGACCACGGTCACCAGCGGGATCAGGGTATTACGCAGCACATACATCAGCACCACCCGCGCCGGGGACAGCCCCTTGGCACGGGCGAACTTGACGAAGTCCATCGGCAGCACCTCGCGCACGTTGGCGCGGGTCAGGCGGATCACCAGCGAAATCTTGAACAGCGACAGGTTGATGGCCGGCAGGATCATGTGGCGCCAGCCGTCCGCCGTCAGCCACGACCATTGCACCCCGAAGAGTTCGGCGGTCTGGCCGCGCCCGCCCGAAGGCAGCCAGCCCAGCGTGACCGAAAAGGCCATGATGAGCATCAGGCCAATCCAGAAGGTGGGCAGCGAAAAACCGAGAATACTGGTGGTCATCACCAGGCGCGAGAGTGGATGGTCGGGCTTCATGCCTGCGAACAGACCCAGCGGCACCCCCACCAGCAGCGCCAGGAACAGCGCCGCGAAAGCCAGTTCCAGCGTGGCCGGCAAGCGCTGGAAGATCAGCAGGATGGCCGGGGTGTTGTAGACGAAACTGTTGCCCAGGTTGCCGTGCAGGGCGCCATTGAGGAAGGCCAGGTACTGGCGCCAGACCGGCTGGTCCAGCCCCAGCTCCTGGATGATGCGCAGGCGGTCCACCTGGTCGACGTCCTGGCCGATCAGGATATCGACCGGATTGCCGATCATGTGCAGGCCGAAGAAGACGATCACCGTCATCAACAGCACCACCATCAGCGCCTGCAGCACGCTCTTTGCAATGGCGACCGTCATGCGGGCAGCTCCCAGGGGGATTCGGTCCACTCGTCGCCTTCCAGTTCCGGCTCTTCATAGGACTGGATATTGCGGTAGTGGTACTCGACATCTTCGCTGTACATCAGCGCGGCGATGCCTTGTGCCAGGCGATAGGCACCGTCGCTGATGGCCGGGATGTCGCCGGACACGGTGCCATGGCTGGCGGCGGCCGGGTAGCAGAAGCAGTGGATGCGCTCCAGCCCCGGCAGGCTGCCCGGGGTCTTTTGCTGGAACTCGAAGACCGGACCCAGGTAGGGTGAATCGGCCAGTTCCTGGTCTTCCTCGCCGGCGGGCGGAGTGTAACGATCACTCCAGTTGAGGATATGCGGCGCGATGTCCTTGAATTCGGGTCGGATGCTCCAGTCGATCTTGAAGCCGGTCGAAAAGAACAGGAAATCCAGTTCCAGCGGACCACGGTTGGTCTGCAGCAGCAGCGAACCGTCGTTGTTGACGTCCACCTTCTCGATGGCAGTGCCCAGCAGGAAGCGCGCATTGGCAAAGCGCGAGACGCGGCGCGTGCTGCCCGAAGGCGGCGGCACCTGCTGCACGTTGACGTAATGGCGGATGCGCCACTTCCAGGCATCCGGCAGGTGCAGGTGGCCGTTGACCAGGCCGGGACTGCCCGACCCCTTGCCCTTGTTGATGCGCGGCAGGTCCTTGCGGCGGATCAGCAGATCGACTCGCGCCGCACCCTCTTCCAGGGCGGTGGCCGCGCTGTCCATGGCCGAGGCACCGCCACCGATGACACCCACGCGCTTGCCCTTCAGGCTGGCGTAGTCCAACAGGTCGGACGAATGCGCCCAGCGGTCGCGCGGCAATTGCTGCACCAGCGGCGGCAGGTAGGCGCCGCCCAGACCATCGCGGCCGGTGGCCATCACCACGCGGCGGGCCAGCACGGTGGACTCGCCCGCAGGCGACTGCAGCTTCAATGCGACGATGCCATCGGCACGCGGCTGCACGGCCAGCACGCGGTGCTCGTTGCGGATATCCAGTTGCATCACGCGGCGGAACCAGCGCAGGTAATCCATCCACTGCAGGCGCGGAATCTTGTCCAGTGCGTCCCACGCTGCCAGGCCGAACTGGGCCTCGAACCAGGCGCGGAAGGTCAGCGCCGGAAAGCCCAGCGCTGGACCGGTCAGGGTCTTGGGCGAGCGCAGGGTTTCCATGCGCGCCGTGGTGGCCCAGGGGCCTTCGAAGTCCTTGGGGGACTGATCGTAGATGACATTGGCGATACCCAGGTGCGACAACGCCACCGAGGCGGCCATGCCGGCCTGGCCACCGCCGATGATGGCCACGTCGATCACGGGCTGACCATCGCGTTCCAGGGTCGGAGTCCACGACTTGCCGGGCAGCGCCAGCCATTCCAGGTCCTGGCGCAGACGCGCCTCCAGGGCGGCCAGTCCGGCCGGGCTGGGGGCGCTCGATGTTGTCGCTTGGGTGTTGTCCATATCGCCTCGTCAAAAGCATGAAAAGACGTCGCCGGCACGGTAGTTTGCCGTCGATCGTCTCATTTCGGGTTCTTGTGATGCGGCACCCTTCCCGGTTGACGCCGCTGTTGGGAGGCTGTGCCGACTTCAGCCACCTACCGTTCGACCTGAGTAGGCCCTTTCAGGGCCATGCCGCTACTCAGGTCGAACGGTGAGTGGCGGCACACAATATCTGCCCCAGCCTCTTTGTTACTTGTTACTTACTTCGCTGCTACACACTACAAAATCATTTACAGCAATTCATCGTGCAGGCTGGCGTCACGCTTGACGAAGCCCTGCAGGGTGTGGCGTGCGGCCTGCTCCACCGCATCGATCAGGCTCTGGGTCATGCCCTCGACCGGCTTGCCATAGGGCGTGACCACACCAAAGTAAAAAGGGATGTCCACCGCCAGCCGCTTGACCACCATCCCCTCGATGGGCATGCCATAGGCCGTGGCCGGCTCCACCAGCGCCACCCCCAGCCCGGCGCGGGCGGCCATGATGGCGTTGAAGGAGGTATTGGTATCGATGGCCACGTCCAGCTGGCTGTCTTCGCCCAGGGCGCTCTCCACGCGTTGGCGCAGGCGGTAGCGATTGGACATGGTGATGACGCGCTGCCCGCGCAGGGCGGCGCGGGTCAGCTTGTCGCGCCCGGCCAGGGGATGGTCGGCGCGCACCACCGCCACGCAGGGCGCCTCGCCGATCCAGTGCAGGTCCAGCCCGCGATGCGCCACCGGCAAGGACGTCAGCCCCAGGCTCACGGTACGGTGCAGGACGGCATGCACCACCTGCTCGGCCGACGCGCTGCGCAGATGGACGTGTTCGGGAAAGGCACGCCCCTTGTCGCTGGCCAGCAACTGCAGGGCGGCCGGCGCAATGGTCGAGGCCAGCGCGGGAGTCGCTACCAGGTGCAGGGGATGGACTTCTTCCCGGGCGATTTCCTGGGCACGTTCGCGGATGCTGCGCAGGCCCACCAGCGAGCGCTCCACTTCTTCATAGAGCAGGAAGGCCTTGGCGGTGGGGGTGACCCGCGGGCCGTTGCGGTCGAACAGGGCATAGCCCAGCTCGGCCTCCAGATCACCGACGGCCTTGCTGACGGCCGGCTGCGAACGCCCCAGGCTGCGACCGGCGCCGGTCACACTACCCAGGGTCATTACCGCCGCAAATGCCTCCAGCTGGTTCAGGTCCATCGAAATCGCTTTCCTTGATCAAAGTGCTTGCATATGATTTTCGAATTATAGGTTTGTCTGTATTCTATTTCAGTATAATAATTTTGTATAAGCAAATGCATGCCGGCGTTGCTTGACCTGGAATTCGAGGGAATCAGGGCCGCCGCTGGCGCCATTGCGCTTGCTGCGACGGCATTGCCGCCAGGAAAAACCGTAAAGCGTATATACAAATACCTTCAAAGTCCTTTTCCCGGCGTGGCCAGGCGCGCTAACGTATGACCCATGACGTATGGATACGATGTGCCGGCCGCACGGCTGGATCAACCCCGAGCTTCCGATTATTCCGATTAGTCCGACCACGCCCACATGAACGCCCCTGCCCCCTGTCGCCCGCCGGCCGATCTGCAATTCCCCATCTACCTTGACTATGGCGCGACCACGCCGGTCGATCCGCAGGTGGCGCGGGTGATGTGCGATTTCCTCACCGACAAGTTCGGCAATGCCGCCAGCAGCTCCCATCCCTTCGGCTGGGAGGCGCGACGCGCCGTGGATCATGCACGGGCGCAAGTGGCTGCCCTGGTGGGTGCGCAGGCCAATGAAATCATCTGGACCTCCGGTGCCACCGAATCCAACAATCTGGCCCTGAAGGGCTGCGCCCATGCCCTGCGCGCACGTGGACGCGGCAAGCACCTGATCACGGTGGCGACCGAGCACAAGGCCGTACTCGATACCATGCACACCCTGGAGAAGGCCGGCTTCGAGGTCAGCTATCTGCAGCCCGGCGCCGATGGCCTGATCACCCCGGAGCAGTTCCGCGCCGCCCTGCGCGACGACACGCTGCTGGCCTCGGTCATGTACGTCAACAACGAGATCGGCGTGATCCAGCCCATCGCCGAACTGGGTCGCCTCTGCGCCGAACGCGGCGTGGTATTCCACGTCGATGCGGTGCAGGCCGCCGGCAAGATCGCCATCGACCTGGCGCAGCTGCCGGTGGACCTGATGTCCTTCTCCGCGCACAAGGTGTATGGCCCCAAGGGCATAGGCGCGCTCTACGTGCGCACCAATCCGGACCTGAAGCTGGAAGCCCAGATCGATGGCGGTGGTCATGAAAACGGCATGCGTTCCGGCACCCTGGCCACGCACCAGATCGTCGGCATGGGCGAAGCCTTCGCCCTGGCCGGCCAGTTGCTGCAGGAAGAAGGCCGTCGCATTCGCGCCCTGCGCAATCGGCTGTGGGCCGGGCTGGCGGATCTGCCCGGCGTGCAGCTCAATGGCAGCGCCGAGCAGCGCGTACCCCACAACCTGAACGTGAGCTTCCCGCCCACCCGCTATGGCACGCTGGCCAGCCAGTTGCTGGGCATCGCGGTATCGGCCGGTTCGGCCTGCAACTCGGCTGCCTCCGCACCTTCTTTCGTGTTGCTGGCCATCGGCCGTTCGCCGGAAGTGGCACGCAATGCGGTGCGCTTCTCACTGGGACGCGGCACCACCGAAGCGGAGATCGATTACGTGGTCGCCGCCGTGCGGCAGGTGCTGGCCTGCGAGCTTGCCGCGGCGCTGCCGGCCTGACGCGGCCCGGCCTGACGTGGCACTGGCGCGCTTGCCTCCCTCTTCCCCGACCTGCCTCTCGAGTATCGCTCCAGGCCTGAGATCGCTCCCGGCCTGAGCTTTCGCGCTCCATACGGATCACTCACGATCAACGCCATCGCGCCCAGACGGCCAACGACGGGGGCGTTTCCATTTTCACAAGCACGCACACGGATTCGATTTTTAGGACTTTTCTCATTGACCGGGGAGGTGAGCACTTTTACCTTGCATCCGGCATTCCGATGACATGTCCAAGAAACAGAATCCATGCCCACCCAGCCCCCTCCTCGTCTCCACCAGATCATCACCACGCACCTGCCGGCCCTGCCGGGCGAGTGCGTGGACGGCGGCGGTGCGCGGGTGGGCCAGACCATCTATGCCGGCCTGGGCAGCGCGGGTCATCGCTGGTATTGCCTGGACCTGTCCCTTCCCGGCCATCACTGGGAACGCTGCGCCGATTTCCCCGGGCCGCCACCGCGCTGCGCAGTCGTCATTGCCGCTGGCGATGCAGTCTACGTGTTCGGCGGCTTCGGCAAGGCATCACCGGCTGCCGTCACTACGCAATTCGACACGGCCTACCGCTACCTGCACGCCAGCGACCGCTGGGAGCAATTGAACACGGTCTTGCCGGTGGGCTTGAGTGGCGCCGCTGCTATCGCAGTCAATGCAAGCACCCTGCTGTTCTTCGGTGGCTACCATCGGGAGCAGTTCGATGCTTTCCACCGCGACCTGGAAACGGCCGAAGAAAGGGACCGCGAGGGCATCACCGTGCGCTATATGAGCCGGCCCATCGCCAGATTCAACTGGAACGCCGAGACCTGGGCCCTGAACCTGCTGACCATGACCTGGCACAGCATGGGAACCCAGCCCCACCACGGTCACTGCAAGGCAGCTGTGGTCCGCGATGGCGCCAATTTCTATCTGCTGGGCGGTGAAGTCAAACCCGGCCTGAATGCCAGCACGATCAAGCATGGCCGGCTGGGCCCTGCCGGCGTGCAGTGGCAAGCGTCGCACGCGGTGCCGGTCAACGACGGCTTCGGTGGCTGCTTCGGCGGTCGCATCGGGAACATGACCGTGGTCGCCGGCGGAACGCACTTTGCCGGCGCCTGGGAACGCTACGCCCGCGGTGACTATTTCGCCCATGAAGGACTGCGCAGGAAATGGCTGGGCAACATCTTCGTCCTCCAGGACCGGCAGTGGAATTATCTGGACAGCCTGCCCTGCCCCCGTGCCAACGGCATCAGCATCGAAGTCGGCGACGGCCTGGTCCTCATCGGCGGCGATGGTGATGAAGGGCGACCCTGCCTGGATACGCTGTGGCTGCGGGATCGACTCATCATGCGTTGATCGTCCGGTCGATCTGCCACCACTGACACTACTGTGCGCTTAGCTTCACCTTCCTCAAGAATTCCGGGTCGATGCCGCTGAGCTGTTTGGTGCGGGCCGCCACACGACCCTCTGCATCCAGCAGGATGAGGTCAGTGCTGTGATTGAAATCCCCATTGGGCAGGGCCCGGTACTGCAATCCCAATATCGCCGCCAGTTTGCGCGTGGTGGCGACGTCGCTGCGGGCCAGGGTCCAGCGGGGCGAATCAATCTCGCGCTGGCCGGCGGTACGCTTGAGGACAGCCACCGTGTCGCGCACGGGATCGATGGTGATCAGCAGCACGCTGAGCCTGGCACGCTCCGGCGCCGTGAGTCCTGCCTCCGTATTACGCAGCGCCTCCACCAGCAATGGGCAAACGAATTCACACGAGGTGTAGAACATGCCGACCAGCATCGGCTGGCCGCGCCTTTGCGCCAGGCTGAACGGTCTGCCATCCTGATCGGTAAAGCGGGCATCGAGCTGGTACACCGAATCACCGGGCAAGGCCGCTGCGACTGTCCCCGGCGGACGTGAAGAGGCTGGCGCGGAATGATCCTCCGGGGCTGCGGCCATCACTGTGCCGCCGGTGAGCGCGCCAACAATGAATGCCATGGTCGCCAGTAGTGCTGGCAATGCTGGGATTTTCATGACTTCTCCTTGGATGCAATCGGGCGTACACAGCGAAAGCCCAGGCTACTGGTGCTGTCGGCGGCGCCCCGGGGACGACAGCAGTGCGATACGCATCAGCACGGCATAGTTGTCGCGTTGCTGCAGGTTGATGGCGCCGGCGCCGCAAAACTGGAGCTTGTCGGGGTCATCAGCCGAGCGGCTATCAGGGCTGACCAGCAAGGCGTTGAAGTCGTCCACCCATTCCCAGATCAGACCATGCATGTCGCGTACACCATAGAAATTGGCCTCGCCTCCCACGTCGCCAGGCCCGCCGCCGACCGGGCGGGCATACCAGTTGAGGATGCGGGCGCGCCACGCCGGATCGGCGCGGGCATCGTGGCGACTGGCATCGGCGGCGGCCACGTATTCCCATTCCTGCCAGGTCGGCAGGCGCGCGCCCTCGGCTTCGCAATAGGCCTGCGCCGCGAACCAGCTGACGTTGACGACCGGCCGCGCGCTGGCAGCGCCCTCCATCGGGTGCTCCGGCGTGGCCCAGTCCTTCAGGTAGCCACCGTCGACAAACGCTCGGACCGCCTGTCCACGCTGCCACTGCGGGTGCGCGATCACGAAGGCGCGAAACGCGTCTTGGCTTACCGGCAGGATGCGCATGTCGAAGGCGGTCACCGGGACCGGCCCGCGGTCGGCGTCACCGGCCAGTACGCTGACCAGCGTGCCGGCCGACACCCGCACATAATCGTCCCCCTGAGCATGGGCCTGCCCCGGCATGCCGAACTGAGCCAGCAGGGCGGCCGCTACGATGACGCGGATCATCTCGCGCCCCCTCGCACTGATCACGGAATGGCTCAATGGTCGGCCTTGGCAGCCTCGGCGGGCTTGCTGGCACGCAGCTTCCTGACCTCCTCGGTGGAAACGCGCCCACCGGGATTACCCCATTCATTGGCCACGTAGGTCAGGATGTTGGCAATCTCGTCGTCATTGAGCTGGTTCATCGGCGGCATGACCGAATCGTACGCAGTGCCATTGACCACCACCTTGCCGCTGAGCCCGTGCAGCACGGCCTTGATGGCTCGATCATAGCCGCCGGTGAGATAGTCGGACTTGGCCAGCGGTGGGAACACGCCCGGCAAGCCTGCACCATTGCTCTGGTGGCACACCGAGCAGGTACCTGCGAACAGGGCTTTGCCGGCCTGCACCTGATCCTGCAGCGTCAGCTTGCCGCTTGCGGCGTTGGCGGTGGCCGTGGTCACGGCGGCCAGATTGGGCTGGGCACGGTCGCCCAGGTAGACCGAGTCCAGTTCCTTGCCGGAATAGATGGCCTTGTTCTCCGCGCCATTGACCTTGAGGATGGCCAAGGCGCCCTTGTTGAAGGCCCGGAAGATGGAGTGATCGACCAGCACGTAGCTGCCCGGCACCTTGGTACGGAACTCGACGATGGCGGCGCCGCCGGCCGGAATCAGCGTGGTCTGCACATTCTTCTGCGCCAGCGAGCCGCCTTCGAACTGCACCTTGTCGAAGATGGCACCGATCACATGGAAACTGGATACCAGGTTGGGACCACCGTTGCCGACGAACAGACGCACGGTTTCATTGACCTTGGCGGTGATGGCCTTGTCGCCGGTGAGCGCACCTTCGGCACCGTTGAAGAGCACGTAGGTCGGACGTTCGTCGATCGCCTTTTCCATGTCGAACGGCTGCACGCCCTTCTCGCGATACTTGCCGGTAGTGTAAAAGTCGCCCTGCATGACGTAATACTCGCGGTCGACCTTGCTCAAGCCCTGCGGAGGCTCGACCAGGATCAGACCGTACATGCCATTGGCTACGTGCATGCCCACCGGCGCGGTGGCGCAGTGATAGACATAGAGGCCTTCGTTGAGGGCCTTGAAACTGAACTGCGACGCGTGACCCGGCGCGGTGAAGCTGGAGGCGGCACCCCCACCGGGTCCGGTCACGCCGTGCAGGTCGATGTTGTGCGGCATCTTGCTGTCGGGATGGTTCTTGAGATGGAACTCCACCGTATCGCCCTGGCGCACGCGGATGAAGCTGCCGGGCACGGTGCCGCCGAAGGTCCAGAAGGTATAGGAGACGCCTTCGGAAATCTGCATTTCCTTCTCCACCACTTCCAGATCGACGATCACCTTGGCGGGGTAATTGCGGTTGGTGGGTGGCGGCACTTCCGGTGGGCTGGTGAGCACAGCCCGGATGGGTGCACCCTGCGGCGGCCCGAAGTCGCCGGTCTTGCCAGACTTGCCGATCTGGACCGGCTTGGCCGCAACCGGAGTCGCTGGGGTCGCCGGGGTAGCGGTCGTAGCCGGCAGCGTGACGGCGAGGCCCAGTACCAATAATGCGGGGATGAGCGCTTTCCTGATATTCAATCTCACGACGTTCTCCTTGGTGAGGCGTCGAGGATCGGCGCCTATAAACATTCATTTGTAATGAATCTTTATGTTAAGAACGCGCAACCGAGATTGAATTGAGGCAGGTCAAACGGTATCAGCAGCGACCCCATGGTGCCGGTAGCGCCAAGCCCATGCCGAGGCCAGCATCGTCAGTGCAAACGAGGCGATGGCAATTGCGTTGAGCGAAGCGCCCGAGGCAAGCAGATCGGCGTGCCACCATCCGCCGCCACAACGCAACAGCAAGGAGGCATGCATGACCATCAGCGGCCCATAGAACCACGGGCCATACAACACCTTCACGCGGGCAACCGCCGGCAGGATGACCGGTGCATGCGCCATCACCATGCTCCAGATGAAACCCAGCCCGAGTACATGCAACGCGACATCGCGTAGCGGCAGGCCCGCGTCGGGATGCACACCCCACTCCAGCCCGAGGCCGATCCACCCAAGACCCGACACCGTCAGCCAGCCATAGCCGCTCAACAGACACACGGCCATGTAACGACTCAGGCCCCGCGACCGCACAGTCCGTCGGGCGACATCGAAGCAGCAGAGCCACCCTGCCAACGTCAGCAGCGCGATGCCGAAAAGCAGCAGTCCGATACGCAGATCGACCAGTGCCGTGACCAGCGCCGCCAGCAGGCACAGCAGGGCCGACAGCAAGAACGGGCGCGATACCGGGTGCCTGGGCAAAAGGCGCGACATCTCCAGACGTTCCGCCGTGATGGTCAGCACCACGAAGGCGAACCACCAAAGCAACGCGACGTTGACGTCGCGTTGCGATGCCTGCACCACGTTCCCGCCAAGCCATGCCAGGGCAGCCAGCAACATCAGCATCGCATGCGTGGCCGGCTGACGTGCCAGCAACAGCGCGCTGACCGCCACGAAGCACAGCGACGCCGCGCCGCCCAGAGCAGTTATCCAGGGGAAGGCCTGCTGGCCATCGGTCGCCAGGAGCAGCAGGCCCTGCGCCACGCAACACACCGGAGCGAGATATGCCCACCGAAGACGTACCGCCACCGCACGCTCGATGGCGATGACGCTCCCCAGAAAGACCGGCAGCATCAGTACGGCATGCAAGCCGGCGCTTTGCCCGATCAGCTGACTGCCGTAAGGCAAAGGGGGCAGCGAACCGGCCCGCAGCAGCCCGCCCAGTACCGCGCACACCAGCATGCCGACCAGGGCGATGGCAACGCTGAAGCGCGCAATCACGACCGCGGAGGGCATCTCACCACCCCATGAGATGACGTGCCTTGGCGCTCATCCGGGCCGGCTCCCAGGGCGGCTCCCAGACCAGCTGGATATCCAGCCCATGGCCGGCGGGGAGTACCTTGCGCATCTCTGTGCGGACATCATCGAGCACGACCTCCGACAAGGGACAGGCCGGGCTGGTCATCGTCAACTCGACATGCGCCACACCATCGGCCACGCGCACACTGTAGATCAGCCCGACATCGACGACGGACAGCGACAGCTCGGGGTCCACCACGCGTGTCAGGGCCTGCTGTATCGGGCCTTGCAGTGCGTGCGGACCGTCGTACGGGTATGGAGCAGAATCATCGGTGATGGCAGCCATGGCAAGCGAAAAAGGTGACGCCGGACAGCGACCCTCAGGCCGCACGCACCGGCGGGAGTTGAAGTAGTTGGGCCAACACGTTGCGGTTGCGTGTGATGTCGGCCAGGGTGTATTCATCCAGCACGGCATAGAAGGCCTGGGCCGCCTTCTGCAGCGCCGCCTTGAGCCGGCAGGCATCGACGATCACGCAATGATCCGGATGCGGACCGAAGCACTCTGCCGGAACGGCCGGCCCTTCGGTGGCACGTACGACCTGGCCGATCACGATCCCGGCCGGCGGCACCGCCAGGCTCATTCCACCGCCCTTGCCCCTGATGGTGGCCAGCCAGCCCTGCTGCGCGAGGAAATGCACGACCTTGGTCAAATGGCTTTCGGAAATGGCGAAGGTGGTGGCAATCTCGGCGATGGTGGCGCGCCGCTCCGGTTGCGCGGCCAGGTACATCAGCACGCGCAGGCTGTAGTCGGTGAACTGGGTCAGTTTCATGGGCAATGCTCCTGATGATGTCTCAAGCTTTTTTCACGGGGACCGCCACGGCGCTCCTGGCAGCATGACGGCCGGGCCGACGCAGCAGGCCGATGGCATAGCATGCCAGCATCAGCCCGCCCGCGGCAAAGACGATGTCACCTGGTACACGCAACCAGACCAGCGTTTCCATGACCCTGGAATGCAGCACCTCGGGGGAGCGCGCAAACCACATGCCGCGGTCGATGCTGGCCCAGGCCTGGTAGATGCCGGCCGGCAGCAAGGACATGAAGACCATCATCGCCAGGCCGAGGTTCAGGCACAGGTACGCTGGCCTGAGCCAGCCATCGGCGTGCCGCTCCCGTGCATACAGGCCGCGCAGGCAGAACAGCATGAGCCCGATGCCCAGCATGCCATAGACACCGAACAGGGCCGCGTGGCCGTGTGCCGGGGTCATGTTCAGGCCTTGCACGTAGTACAGCGAGGCTGGCGGATTGATGGCGAAACCGAGCACGCCGGCGCCTACGGTATTCCAGAAACCGACCGCCACGAAACACAGGATGGGCCACTTGTAGGCGCGCATCCAGGCGGCCCCCTGGGCGCGCCGATAGGTCTGTACCGCCTCCAGGCCAATCATGGCCAGCGGCACGACCTCAAGTGCGGAAAACACCGCGCCCACGGCGATCACCGAGGTCGGCGTACCGGTGAAGTACAGGTGATGCAGGGTCCCCAGGATGCCGCCGAACAGGAAGACAATGGTCTCGGCAACGATGGCGCGGTTGGCGCTGGCGGTCTGCACCAGGCCCAGACGGGTGAAGATCAGGGCGACCACGGCGGTAGCGAATACCTCGAAGAAACCTTCCACCCAGAGGTGGACCAGCCACCAGCGCCAGTATTCGATCATCGAGTAGTGCGTATGCTGGCCCCACATCAGGGAACTGGCGTAGAAACCGCCGATGCAGGTAGCCGACAGGAACACCATGGCAATCAGGCCGCGGCTCTCGGAGGGCGTCTTCAAGGCCGGCCACAGCGCGCGTCCCAGCAGCAGGAGCCAGAACAGCAGACCGACGAACAACAGGATCTGCCAGACCCGGCCCATGCTGGTGTACTCCAGGCCCTGGTTGCCGATCCAGAAGCTGAAGTCGACCCCGGCGCGCTGCAGGCTGCCGATCCAGCCGGTAGCGGTCGAGCCGACCACGATGGCGATCAGCGCCCAGAACAGCACATCGACACCAAGTTTCTGGAATCGCGGCTCCCGCCCCGACAGCAAGGGCGCGATATACAGGCCCGTGGCCAGCCAGGCCGTGGCGATCCAGAAGATGCCGACCTGTGTGTGGACCGTGCGACTGACAACATAAGGCAGCAGTTGCGCCAGCGGGATGCCGAAGAAGGCTTCGCCTTCCACCGCATAGTGGGCCGTGATGGCGCCCATGCCGATCTGCAGCAGGAGCAGGCCGATGACGGCAAAGAAATATTTGCGCGTGGCCTTCATGGATGGCGTGGCCACCACATCGAGGAAGGGATCGACCTTGGGCAATACGCTCTGCTCTGCGTGCTTCTGGCCACCATGGAACCACACCATGGCAGCAATCCCGGCAATGAGCAGTACGATGCTGGCCATGGACCACATGGCGGCGGACACACTCATCTTGTTGCCCACCAGCGGTTCATGCGGCCAGTTGCTGGTATAGGAAAGACCGGTTTGACCAGGCCGGTCGGTCGCAGCAGCCCAGGAAGACCAGAAAAAGAACGCGCCCAGCGCCCGGCGATCGTTGGCCTCGGGCAGACTGCCGGCCACCATGGCGTATTGTTCGCGCAGCGGCTGCAGCGCCGGGTCGCTGCCGAACAGGCCCTCGTAATGCGCCGCCGTGGCCTGGATGGCCCGTGCCCGCTGGCGGGAGACGGTCAGTACCTGAGTGGCCGCATCGTAGCCGTTATGGCGCATTTCATCGCGCACTGCTGCATCAAGGGCAGCTGTGGATGAAGACGTCGGAGATGATGTAGAAGCTGCCTGCGTGCCGACAAGCCCTGCGCCGCGCTGCTCAAGCAATATTTCCCGCAGCGCCAGCGCTTCACGATGCAGCCAGTCAGCCGACCAGTCCGGCGCGACGTAGGCACCATGGCCCCAGACGGTACCGATCTGCTGGCCACCGGCCGACAGCCAGGCCTGTTGCCCGGCCTGGATTTGCTCGCCCGTGTAGAGCAGCTCGCCCTCGGACGACATCACGGTCTTGGGAATGGGCGGCGCCTGCAGATGGATCTGGTAGCCGAGAAAACCCAGTATCCCGAACGACAGGACAAAGATAAGCCCCAGCCAACGCCAGAGCCTGTGGACTGATTTCATGCGCCTCCATAAGGTTCATTTCAAATGAATCTATGGTAGGAGCCGCCCCGCCCGTCAACCTTGCGGCATATCAAACAAATCCGCTCGCAGCGGGCAGCGAGGTGTTCGGCTCACGCACCGGACACCATCATGGGACGGATACGAGTCTTGATGATCGGCAGCAGTTCACGTTGAGCGATCCGCAAATCGTATTCGGCCTGCAGGTTGAGCCAGAATTTGGGATCCATCCTGAAGTAGACGCCCAGGCGTACCGCCGTATCAACAGTGACAGGCCGCTTGCCACGTACGATTTCACTGATACGCGACACCGGCACGTCGATATCGGCCGCCACGCGCGCCGCCGTCATCCCCATGGGCTTGATGAATTCTTCCAGCAGGATTTCACCTGGATGAATTTCGTCCAGTTTCTTCGTCATCGTGCACTCCTAGTGGTAATCGACGATTTCAACGTCGTGTACGCCTTCAGCGGTCCAACGAAAACAAATTCGCCACTGGCCGCTGATGCGAATGCTGTATTGCCCCTTCCGGTTTCCGCGCAATGATTCAAGATGATTACCTGGAGGCACCTGTAGCACCGACAATGCAGAAGCAGCGTGAATCATCAGAAGTTTGCGGCGCGCCACGCGTTCGATATTCCTGAATCGCTTGACCGGCAAGCTATGGAACAGAGATTCAGTATCTGCGCAAGAAAATGAAAGGATCATTTTTGGGATGATTTTATACCGCCAAACAGTTTCCGTTAAACAGAAACTTCGCGAAAGAACAGGCGCCATCCTAGTCGAACAGGCAAGGCAGCTGGCAAAAGCGGGGCATTTTCATCCGGCATTCGGAATTTTTTGGATTTCCGCCCCTGGGCGGTCGCTTATCTGTCGATTATCAATCAATGAGACAAGCCCGAACTTGGTGAACCCCCGCCCCAAGTTCGTCCCTTCCATGCCCCATGAACACCCGCCCAGGAAGGGCATCCTGGCGTATCATCCCCGATCAGCCGCTTCCGGGTCGATTACCGATTCAATTCCGGCCGATTACCTGTCCATAGCGTCTGGCACGCTCATTGCAATTGGGAAAGCTCCAGACGCATCTATTTTTCAAGGGGTTTCCATGAAGTTTGCAAAACCGGCCCTGGCCGTTTCCCTGGCCCTGCTGTCACTGGCCGTCAATACCGCCCACGCCGACGCACTGGCCGATATCCAGAAGTCGGGCACCGTGCGCATCGCCGTGCCGCAGGATTTCGCTCCCTTCGGCTCGGTCAACGCCGACCTGCAATTGCAAGGGCTGGACATCGACGTGGCCAAACTGATCGCGCAGAAAATGGGCGTGAAGGTGCAGCTGGTTCCGGTGGCCAGCGCCAATCGCATCGCCTACCTGCAGACGCACAAGGCCGATCTGGTCATCTCGACGCTGGGCAAGAATGCCGAGCGTGAAAAGGTCATCGATTTCTCGCAAGCCTATGCGCCGTACAACAACAGCGTCTTCGGCGTGGCCGCAGTGAAGGTCAGCGGCCCGGCCGACCTGGCCGGCAAGACCGTGGGCGTGGCCCGTGGCACCTTCCAGGATCTGCAGCTGACCGACACCGCCCCCAAGAGCGCCACCATCAAGCGCTACGAAGACAACAACGCCATGATCTCGGCCTATGTCTCGGGCCAGGTGCAACTGGTGGGAACCGGTGACTTCGTGGCCTACGCACTGGCCGAGAAAGCGCCGGACAACAAGCCCGTGCTCAAGTACATCATCAATGAGTCCAGCTGCAGCGTGGGCCTCAACAAGGGCGAAGCCGCCCTGCTGGCCAAGGTCAATGACGTGCTGACCGCCGCCAAGAAGAGCGGCGAACTCAATGGCATCGTGCAGAAGTGGCTCAATGTGCCGCTGCCGACCAAGATGGCAACGACCTTCCAGTAAGAGCAAGCCGCCACGGCAGGCGACGGGACGACCATGAGGGCGTCCCGTCAGGCCCTGCGATGTTCTACCTCCCTTGCATCATCGACATTACCCTCGCTAGCATCTCTCACGCCGTCAGCAGCGGCCGACGACGGGAGAACAAGGCAAGCCGGCGACCTCCGGCAGAAGCGCCAGGCTCGTCGGACTCATCAGCCCCACCCGCTGGCGTGATCACCGCCTGCCCCTCTACCCGGAACACGCTGACCAGTTCCGTCAATTCCCCTGCCTGACCCCGCATGGAAGCCGCGGCAGCTGCTGCCTGTTCCACCAGTGCGGCGTTCTGCTGGGTCATGTCGTCCAGTTGCGCGACGGCGTCATTGACCAGCTGGATACCTTCGCTCTGCTCGGTACTGGCCACGCTGATCTCGTTGACGATGGCATTGACCTGCTCCACGCTCTGGACCACGCGCGACATGGTGGCACCGGCCTGTTCCACCAGCGTGCTGCCGGCACTGACCTTGTCCACCGAATCGTCGATGAGTGACTTGATCTCCTTGGCCGCTGCCGCCGAACGTTGCGCCAGGCTGCGCACTTCTGAGGCGACCACCGCAAAGCCACGCCCCTGCTCGCCGGCGCGCGCCGCTTCCACGGCAGCATTCAAGGCCAGGATATTGGTCTGGAAGGCAATGCTGTCGATCACGCTGATGATGTCCACGATCTTGCGCGACGCGCCGTTGATCGCGTCCATCGTATCGACCACACGCCCCACCACCACCCCGCCCTCGCCGGCAATGCCGGCAGCCGAGGCCGCCAGGCGGCTGGCCTGCTGGGCATTGTCGGCATTGGTGCGGACGGTGGAAATCAGTTCTTCCATGGCCGAGGCGGTCTGCTCCAGCGCGCCGGCCTGCTGCTCGGTGCGGGCCGACAGGTCCTGGTTGCCCTCGGCGATTTCACCTGATGCCGTGGCAATGGCGTCGGTGCCATGCCGCACCCGCGCGACCAGGTCGCGCAGGCGCGTGTTCATGTCCTGCAGCGAGGCCAGCAACTGGCCGACCTCATCGCGTGAGGTGACGCTGATCTGTGCCGTCAGGTCACCTGCGGCCACCCGCTGCGAGAGGCCCACGGCCTGCTTGAGCGGGCGCACGATGCTGCGCGTGAGCAGCCAGGCGCACAGCACGCCAAAGACCAGCGCGGCCGCCTCCAGCACCATCAACAGGATGCGACTGCGCGCGGCCAGCGCGACGATGTTGGCGGCCGCGTCATCGATCTCGGCCTGCTCGGCCTGCTGCAGCTTGCGCATGGCGGCCTGGTATTTCTTGGACAGCGGCATGAACTCCTGGATCAGCACGCTGTTGGCGGCGTCCTGTTCGCCGGTGGACTTGAGGTCCATCATCTTCAGGGTGATCGCCTTGTAGTCTTTCTGCATGCCCTCGATCTCGGCGTAGAGTGCCTTTTCATTGGCGGTGTCGAACATCGGCACCAGTTCCTTCTGCAAATCGGCACTCTCCTTGACCGAAGCCAGTTCCTCGTTGAGGAAATAATTGTTGAGCGTGAGGTCGGTGCTGCGCGACATGGCGATGGTGCGCAGGATGGCTGCGCGCAGGTTGCCATACCAGCCCGAGATCAGGCGCTCCTTGCGCACCGACTGGCTGACCATGTCCTGCGTGACATTGCTGACCACCTGCAGGCGCCAGACGCCAATGCCCATGATCAGGATGGACAACGCCAATACCAGCGCGAAACCGCCAGCCAGACGGCTGCCGATACGCAGGTTCCCAAAGACCTTCATGATGATTCCCCAGTAATGGTGCATGCGGCCGCCCCCGAGGTTGCCGCTTGTCATTTTTCCAGCAAGAAACGTACCTGCCTGCGACAGCAGTGGCCGGGAACGCAGCCTGGGCGGGGCGGAAGGCAGGAACGTGGAGAGCGGGGAGTGGGGAGTGGGGAGCGCAGCGCCGCAGGACGCGGCGCGCAGTGCAGAGGACCAGTACCGGCCCGCGATGCGGACCGGATCATGCTTCTTACTGGTAGGTGGTGGCGATCTTTTCCGGCAGCGGCACGTTGAGCCACTTCTTGACGATGCCATTGAGCTCGCCACTCTTCTTGGAGGCGGTCAGGGCCTCGTTGACCTTGGCCATGAGTGCGGGCTCGCCCTTGTTCATGCCGACATAACAGGTCGAGACATTGATGATGTACTTGAGCAGCGGCTTGTTGTTGGGTGTCTTCTCGGCCAGCGCATAGGCCACGAAGTCGCCGGTGCCGACGATCTGGACCTGGCCCGAGACGTAGGCCGAGATCAGGCCGTTGTTGTCTTCATAGCGCTTGATGACGGTGCTCTTGGGGACGCTGTCGGTGAGCATCAGGTCTTCGAAGGTGGAGCGCGCCACGCCCACGGTCTGGTTGGCCAGGTCAGCCGGACCGGCCACCTTGATGGCGGCCACGCCAAAGACGCTGTTGTTGTAGGGCGCATAGCCCTGCGAGAAATCGATCACCTTTTCGCGCTCGGCATTCTTGCCCAGGGTCGAGATGATCAGGTCGATCTTGTGGGTCTGCAGGAAGGCCATGCGGCTGGAGATGGGGACCGGCACCAGCTCGGCCTTGACACCCATGCCCTTGGCCACCAGCTTGGCCACTTCAATGTCCAGCCCCTGCAGCTGCAAGTCGGAATTGACCGAGCCATAGGGCGCGAAGTCCTGTGGCACGCCGATCTTCACCACCCCGGCCTTCTGGATGTCGGCCAGGTTGTCGGCATGGGCCGATCCGGCCAAACCGGCCATCAGGCCCAGGGATGCAGCGATTGCGGTCTTGACGAACTTCATGGTGGTTCCCTTGTTGTCGTTGAATTGATGATCCATGCTGACGGGCAAACAGGGGGCGCCTGTTTTGGTATCACTCGTGGCGATGCAGGCGATGTCTAACTTAGAAAATACCCCGATGTCCCGTCCCCTGCGATGCGCATCCACCCCTATCGGGCAGCGCACAGGACGCCTCCGTACTGATGCAATTACCATGCCCGCTCTTGCCTGCGATCCGGATTCGCCCCACCCTTCTCGTGAAGTCCGGGCCAGGCAAAAAACAGCTGCAGGTCAGGAAAAAATATTAGGTTTCCGCAATTTCAGCAAGCGCCCATCCTTTCCTGACAAAAGCTGCCCGGTACAGCCGATTCCAACTAAGAATAGTCCAACACGGGCGGGCAGCTGATCATACGAAAACTAAAGTTTCAAACTGGCCGGACCGCTGCCACGGTAATGAAAATCATCTTCATGACGCAGTTGCAGCAAGCCTGGTCTTTTCTGTTTCCTACGATGTTGCGGTGGCGCTATAGATCAGCTTCGCATTCTCGCCAATTAGGAGAAGACGAGGAAAAAACGTAAAATCGAAAAAATAAGTTCTAATATTTTTCAGTTCGCAGTTATATTGCCGCAGGCACTCCGCTGCCGTCATCCAGACCAATCAAAAGGGAGAGATCCATGCCCAGACGTTCCAAGACACCTGAAACCGTTACCGCGACGCCGCCTCGCTTTCTGGTCGAGCCCGACGGCTTCCTCAACGTTCCGGTGAGCCGCAAGACCCGGGATGACATCCACCATCTCAAGAAAAGCATGCGCGTGAGCAGCCAGGCAGAAGTGATCGAAAAAGCCGTGGCCATCGTGCGCGCCATCGATCTGGCCGCACGCGGCGAAGAGTAAGGCCGGGCGGAGACGCCCCGACCTGGTCGCGACCGGTTCCGGTCGCGCCAGTCTTCACATCCCTCTGCGCCCCTCCAAGCGCCCCACCCCGGGTGCATGGCGACATTCTCGTCATTCCTCACGAGCGCGCAAAAAAAACGGCTGCCCGTCTTCATTCAGGCAGCCGTTTTTTATTGGTCCAGATCCCTCCCGCGATCAACACGGGAGACATCGACCAAGACCAATCAACGCATCAACGCATCGGCGCAGCGCCCTGTACCGGCAGTCGGAAGATGCTGACCTGCTCGGCCAGCTCACCGGCCTGCCCCTGCATGGCGCGCGAAGCAGCGGCGGCCTGTTCGACCAGCGCCGCATTCTGTTGCGTGACTTCGTCCATGGCCGTCACCGCTTGATGGACCTGCTCGATACCGGCGCGCTGTTCTTCTCCCGCGGCGCTGATCTGTCCGATGATGGTATTGACCTGGGCCACGCTCTGCACGATTTCCTGCATGGTCTGTCCAGCCTGCTTGACCAGCTGCGCGCCAGAATCGACCTTCTCCACCGAATTGCCGATGAGTACCTTGATCTCCTTGGCAGCCGCAGCCGATCGCTGTGCCAGGCTGCGCACCTCGGTAGCCACCACGGCAAAGCCGCGCCCCTGCTCGCCAGCGCGAGCAGCTTCTACTGCCGCATTCAAGGCCAGGATATTGGTCTGGAAAGCGATGCCATCGATCACGCCGATGATGTCGACGATCTTGCGCGCGGAGGCGTCGATGTCGTCCATCGTCGCCACCACTTGCCCGACGATCTCGCCGCCCTGGCCGGCGATGTTTGACGCGGCCTGCGCCATCTCGGCGGCCTGGCGGGCATTGGCGCTGTTCTGCTGCACGGTGGAGGTCAGTTCCTCCATGGACGAGGCGGTCTCTTCCAACGAACTGGCCTGGTGTTCGGTACGCGAGGAAAGATCCTGGTTGCCCGCCGCGATCTCCTGTGAAGCGGTGGCGATGGTGTCGGCACCGGTGCGCACGCTGGCGACGATATCGACCAATGAATGATTCATCTCGCGCAAGGCGCCGAGCAGTTCACCGGTTTCATCGGGAGCACGATCATCGATGTGCTTGGTCAGGTCGCCGTTGGCCACCTTGCGCGCAGCGTCCAGGGCATCGGCCATCGGCACGGTGATGGAACGACTGATCATGAAGGCGGCGATCAGGCCGATCAGGATCGCAATGACCGCCGAGATGATCAGGATGGCCGCCGAATTCACATAGGTGGCGTGCGCGGCGGTGGTCGCCTCGCGCATCTGATCTTCGTACCGCGTCACCAGCTGGCGCAAGGCTTCCAGCAACTCACCCTGGGTCTTGTAGCGCGGACCGAACAGCAGACGTTGCCCTTCTTCTCCCTGGTTCTTCAGGCCCAGCGCCACGACATCACTGGTGAAGGCAAAGTAGTTCTTGCTGGCTTCGTCGACCGCGTTGATCAGACGCTTGCCTTCTTCGGTGGCCACATTGCTGCGCAGATAGTCCAGCGCCTTCTGGAATTCCACCAGATCCTTGTCGATGGATTGCTTGTTGCTCGCCATCTGGGCCTGGTCGTTCAGGATGATGATGTTGCGCGCCGAACGGGCGATGTTCATCATCAGGTACTGCATCTTCTGGGCAGCATTGACCTTTGGATAGATGCGACTGCTCAATTCGCTGGCGGTGTTGTCCAGCGATGACATGCGGACGACACCGACCAGGGTGATGATGACGAGCAACGCGAGAAGAACGGCAAAGCCGGCACCCAGGCGCGTACCCAGGCGGAGACGACGGAGAGGATTCATGTGAGTCTTGGTGTGGATTGGAATGGGGCCAGTGGGGTCACGTCGGCGCGCAGGCGATGATACGTCGGACGCCGACCGCCCCCTATCCCGAACAGAGGGGTAGAGTCCGGCCTTATCGGCTCATGGGCCTGGCGCTCGGTCGACCCCATCGATGCAGGGCAAGCACTGAGCCGGAGGGATTCACGTTTGCACAACTGCCGGATTCGACTGCCGGCTTGCATTACACACCGTCTTTCATGATAGACACCTCCCAGTGCATGGAGCGACGGTTTGCATTGCACGCCGATGCGAGCGGATTGGTAAAGGGGAAAAAGCGGGCACTTTCCCGCTTACGCACAGGTTTGGTGGCCAATTGACTTCTGATATAACAAAGGCTTCGTCGTCCCTCCCCCCTCTGGCCCACCGGCCATGGCGACGGCTGCACTTGCTGGCACGACCGTGACCGCCCATCCGAATCGTCGAGATGACGCGGGTGTCTGGCAGGCTGCACCTGCCGGCATGCATCTTGCTGACCTGAGGGGAGATACCTCACCGCTCAAGGCACAAGTCACATGGCAGATACAGACCAGCATTTTCTCGTCGTCGACGATTTTTCGACCATGCGCCGCATTGTCAGCGGTCTGCTCAAGGAACTGGAATACACCAAGATCGTGGAAGCCGACGATGGCTCCACGGCGCTGAAGATCCTGGAGTCTGGCGCCTCCAATATCACCTTCGTGCTCACCGACTGGAACATGCCTGTCATGGACGGTCTGACGCTACTCAAGAAGATTCGCTCCTCACCCGCGCTGGCTCACCTGCCGGTGCTGATGATCACCGCCGAGGCCAAGAAGGAGAACATCGTCATGGCTGCCCAGGAAGGGGCCGACGGCTACATCGTCAAACCATTCAACGCCGCCACGCTGAAGGAGAAGATCGAGAAGATCCTGTCCCGGCGCGCGCAGATGAAATAGGACGCGCCATGGACATTCCCGCCAACGACGACCGGCAGGAGCCGGAAATCGGCGCCGTCATCCGGCATGTCTCGATGACCACCCGCATCCACCAGACCGTCTACACGCTGGAAAATCGCACGATCCAGCTGGGAGCCGGCGAGGTCCGTTCCGAGTATCGCGTGCTGCTGGAGCGCGACGTCATCAAGGATTGGACCGAGGGCGACGTGGCCCAGTATTTCGGTCGGGACATCGAATGAATGCATGACCGCAGCCGGTGCTCCGCAAGGCCACCGCGCTGCACCAGCCGCACCCGCTCTCCCCTCTTCCCTGCGCGCATGTCCGCTCTCCTGCGGGCATGACGTCATGCCCCGGGCGTCCGGCTCACCGGCGCATCCCCATCCCCCTCCCACCCACCCGCCGTCTTGAGCTTCGTCAGGCCTGCAAGCCATTGCATCGGGCATGATCATGAGAAGGCAATTTATTGCAAAATAGCAATTTTCAAGAGATTTTCTGTGAATCTCCCCGCTTACAAAAGCGGGTATAACGTAACCAATAATCAGACTCATCCGTTGAGAGCGCTATAACAGATCAGGGCTGTTTCATTTTGGGGATGTGAGTCGACGTGGCAGTGTTAATCGTAGAGCATCCAGACACGGGACCGGGGAGCGTGCTGAAGGTCCTTGAAGCGAGTGGACTTCCGGTCAGGGCGGTAGCGGCACTGTCGCAGCTGGAGGGCGAGGTTCAAAAAAAAAACCGGCCATCCTCATTCTCGAGACGCACCGGATCACCAGCGGCTTGCGTCCACTGGTGGCGGACCTGCGCCAGAAATTCCCGCTGCTGGGCATCGTCGTCATTGCCGACAACGGCAGTGAAGCGGCGCATGAAAACGCATTGCATGACGGCGCCGACTACTTCCTGCACAAGCCGGTCAGGGATTCCGTATTGCTGGCGACGATACGTTCTTTCATGCGACGCCTGCATATCCGGCATGCGCCCACCAGTGGCCCTCCCGAAGCCTGGAGCCTGTACCGCCGCCAGGGGACCCTGGTCAGCCCGCATAACGAACGGCTGGCGCTGAGCGACAAGGAATGCGCGATCCTGACCACACTGTTTCTCAGTCCGCACTTTCCGGTCAGTTCGGAACAGTTGCTGCATGCGCTCAACATCACGGCGGAGATTTTCGATCCTCATCGCATCGATACCATCATCTATCGCATCCGGAAGAAGCTGGCGCAACTCGTCCACACCCGGTTCGAGATCAGGAACATCTATGGCCGGGGATTCATGTGCGTCGCAATGAAGGAAGGTGCGGTCTTCTATGTTTGGGATGGATAACAGCGAACTGGCCCTGATCGGGCAACTGGCCGTCAGCGGCGCCTGCCTGGGTGCCATGGGCATCTTCGGTGGCCTGCTGCGGCATGCGCGTCGTCGCTGCCGGCATCTCAGCGAACAGTTGGGACAGGCCTGCGCGCTCAATGAAAGCCTGCGCCGGCAAGCGCTCTACGATGGCCTCACCGGCCTGCCCAACCGTCTGCTGCTGGAAGAGCGGATCAGCTCCGCCCTCACCCGCGCCGAGCGCGAACAGGGTGCGTTCGCCCTGCTGTTCCTGGACCTGGACGGGTTCAAGACGGTCAATGACCGCTACGGTCATGCGGCGGGCGACCTGCTGTTGATGCAGATCGCCAGCCGCCTGTCAGGCAGTCTGCGCCACGCCGATACCATTGCGCGTATCGGCGGCGATGAATTCGTGGTGCTCACCGAGATCGTGTCCGCCGGCGACATCGGCATCATCCGCGACAAGCTGCATCAGGCCCTGTCGCAGCCCTTCCAGATTGGCGCCGATGCGCTGTGCATCAGCGCCAGCCTGGGCCACGCCCGCTACCCGGATGATGGCAGCAGCATCGACGCACTGCTGGCGCGCGCCGACCAGGGCATGTACCACCTCAAGCGCCAGCGCCAGAGCGCCGCCATCTACGCCACACAATGACAGACGCAGCGCGCCACGGCCGCCGTGATCGCGGCAGCATCGGCCTGGTGCCAGCGGGCCGCCACGTGCTGGTCCGGACGGATCAGGTAGGTGCTGCCGGCACGGGCTGCATACCGACGGGCGGCCAGGCCTTCGAGGTCGATCAGGTCGGCGCCTGAGCCGGATGCGGCAATGGTCTTGATCCTGACCTCGACACCGGGAACGTCAATGACCAGATCCGGCGCCTCGGCCGCGAACACCAGGATGGTAAAGCCCTCTCCCAGTTCTTCCAGCAGCCACCCGGGGCGACCATCGCGCAGGATGGGGGCGTCGGCGCAGGGAGTGCCGGGGGCCATGTGTGCGCTGAAGAACGCGCTGTCAGGGGTGTTGAGGGACGAGTCACGGTAGGGGGTGGGCGTGGACAGACGGCCGCTGTTGACCAGGGTGCGCGCAAACGCCTCGGTCTCGGCCAGACTCAGGACGGCGTCACGCAGAAGCTTGCTCACCGGGCTCTTGGGGGTGATGAAGTCAGTCGAGCGGGTCGATTGCCGCAGGTTGTCATCGGCCGCCCAGGCGCGCTCCTCGTGGTAGCTGTCGATGAAGCTGACCGGGGCATGGCCATCGATGACCAGCTTGAGTTTCCAGACCAGGTTGTCGATATCCTGTACTCCGGTATTGGCGCCACGGGCGCCGAAGGGCGAGACCTGATGCGCGGCGTCACCGGCAAAGAGCACGCGCTGGTAGCGCATGTTGTCGATGCGACGGCAGGCGAACTGGTACACGGAGACCCATTCCAGTTCAAACTCCGCGTCCTTGCCCAGCATGGCCTGGATGCGAGGAATCACCTTTTCGGGCTTCTTCTCTTCTTCCGGATCGGCATCCCAGCCCAACTGGAAATCGATGCGCCAGACGTTGTCACACTGCTTGTGCAGGAGCACGCTCTGGCCGCGATGGAAAGGCGGGTCGAACCAGAACCAGCGCTCGGCGGGGAAGCCGGCCTTCATGACGACGTCGGCAATCAGGAAGCGGTCCTGGAAGAATTGCCCGCTGAACGCTGCGCCGACCATCCTGCGGGTATCGCTATTGGCACCGTCGCAGGCGATGATCCATTCCGCCTGGGTGTGGTAGAAGCCGTCCGGTGTCTCCAGCGACAGCGTGGCGCAGTGATCGTCCTGCTTCAGGTTGAGTACCTTGTGCTTCCAGCGCAGCTCGATCAGGGGATGGGCCTGGCAGGCTTCGACCATGTATTGCTCCAGATAGTATTGCTGGAGATTGATCATGGCGGGCATCTTGTGCCCCGCCTCGGGCTGCAGGTCGAAGCGATAGACCTGGCGGTCCTCGAAGAACACCTTGCCCACCTGCCAGCTCACGCCCTTGTCCACCATGCGCCTGGCCACGCCCAGCCGGTCCCATATCTCCAGCGGGCGCTGCGCATAGCAGACCGCGCGTGAGCCGATGCTGACGGTGTCATTGTCATCCAGCACCACCACCGGCAGGCCGCGCGCGGCGCATTCCAGAGCTGCGGTCAGGCCGATCGGCCCGGCGCCGATGATGACCACGGGATGAAGCTGCGACTTGCCGTCGCGCTGCTCGTCTGACTGCCGATAGGTAAAGCGTGGGTAGGTATAGGTGCTCTGCACAGAAGTCTCCTTGGATTATTGTTGTCACGACGGCTTGCTTCAGTGGGCCTGCTCACTGAATTCATCCGCATGCATCCATGCGGCATGGCGGGGCGCGCGACGGGTGCGCGACCACTCTTCCAGCATGTCCCACTTCACCGCGTCCAGCCGCCGCAACTGTTCCGGCGTCGCGCAGTCGGCGGCCAGTTCGACCCGATGACCATTGGGATCGAAGAAATAGATGGACTTGAAGATGGTGTGATCGGTGATACCGACCACCTCGATGCCATCGGCCTGCAGCCGCTGCATGACCTCACGCAGCGTGACTTCGCTGTCGACCTTGAAGGCGATGTGCTGGACCCAGGCGGGTGTATTGACATCGCGCCCCATGGGCGGCGAGGCGGGAATCTCGAAGAAGGCCAGCACATTGCCCTGACCGGCATCCAGGAACACATGCATGTAGGGATCGGGCGCCTTGGTCGAGGGCACCTGGTCTTCGGCAATGGCCAGGATGAAATTCATGTTCAGGTATTTTCCATACCACTCCACGGTCTGCCTGGCGTCCTTGCAGCGGTAGGCGACGTGGTGGATACGATCGATATGCATGGTGGATCTCCTCGGACGGGCACAGTCCTTATTAGTAACGATTGTTACTATATGGATGCATGAGGAGTGCGGTCAACGCGCAGGCGCTACCGATGGACAAGCTTCGCAGCGGGAATTGATCTGCATCAAGCTCTGCCCGGCTTTGGTGGTTTGGTAACGTCTGTTACCATGCCGGAATGAAACTGCAAGCATTCTTTCCCTACCAGCTGGCGCAACTGGCCGAGGCCGTCAGTCGCTCGGTCGCCTCGGTCTACGCCGACCGCTTCGGCCTGAGCCGCGACGAGTGGCGCATCCTGGCCGCATTGGCCGAACAGGGCCAGATGCAGGCCAGTGATCTGGTACCCCATACCTCACTGGACAAGATGCAGGTCAGCCGTGCCTTGGGCCGGATGGAAACGGCAGGCCTGATCCTGCGCGAACCCAGCCCGGAGGATGCGCGTGCACGCATCGTCAAGCCGACCGCGCAGGCGCGCAGGCTCTACCGCAAGATCGTGCCGATGGTCGAAGAACGCGAGGCCTATCTGCTGCAGGCGCTGAGCGCCAGTGAGCGCGAGCTCCTCCTGCGTGCCATGCAAACGATACGCACAAGGGCCATGGAACAGGACGCTGCCCAATGATGAGCCTTGTCAGGCCTTGGCTGACGCGGGATTGCGAGCCTGCCTGATGCACGCGGTGGGTCGCTGGCGCTATCGTGAACGCTCTGGACTATCTTGAGGAGAGCAGCGATGAATCAGCTTGAAAATCGGCCAGAAAATCAACGTGATCCCGCCAACGCGGGCACAGACCAACCAGTGCGCCCCGGTGAGGCGCCGACGGTAACGCAGTTCGAGAAGGAAGAGAAAGGCCATGAAGGCACGCTGGGCGGACAACCGCCCCTGCACGCCCCGGCCGGAATCCAGCGTAGCGGTCGGGGTGGCGTTCTGGTCGAGGAAGGCGCCCTGACAGGCAAGCCTGAAACGCCCAAGCCCTGACGCCAGGTGGGGCTGGCATTCGGAGTCGAGGGCGCTCGCCCTCTCCTGCCGTCGGATCAGCCCGCGACCCGGCTCCTTCAAGTATTCCCCCGCGATATCACCATCAAGCCCGGCGCGATCAAACCCGCCGCGGTCCGGTTACGATCAACCGGACCAGCAGAATGGGATCCGCCTGCTTTCGCAGGAAATAGCGGATTCTGGATACAATCTCCCCTTTTCCGGCTTTCCCCACCCCGAACCCTGGCAGTTCGGTCCCTGAAGAACATGTCCCCTGCGCGGCGCATAGCTCATATCGACATGGATGCATTCTTTGCGTCTTGCGAACTTTCGCGTTATCCACAACTGCGCGGCCTGCCCATGGTCGTCGGCGGGCGACAGACGCACGCGCCCAAGGCGCTGGAAGATGGCACGCTGGAATTCGCCAGGCTCAAGGATTACGTCGGCCGGGGGGTGCTGACCACGGCGACCTACGAGGCCCGTGCGCTGGGCGTACATTCCGGCATGCCCACCATGCGCGCGGCGCGCCTGGTGCCGGAGGCCATCCTGTTGCCGGTCAATTTCGAGCTGTATCGCCAGTATTCCCGCCGTTTCAAGGACGCCATCAGGGCCATCAGCCCCATCATCCAGGATGTCGGCATCGATGAGATCTATACCGACATTTCCTTGCTGGAGGCCACATCGGAAGACATCGTCGCGATGTTCAAGCGCTCGGTCTTCGAGGCCACCCAACTGACCTGTTCGGTCGGCATTGCCCCCAACAAGCTGCTGGCCAAACTGTGCTCCGATATCCAGAAGCCGGACGGCTTCACCATCGTGACGATGGAGGACATCCCGGATCGCATCTGGCCCATGCCGGTGAGCAAGATCAACGGCATCGGTCCCAAATCGGCCAGGAAGCTCGATGCGCTGGCTATCCGGACCATCGGCGAACTGGCCGCCTGCCGGGAAGACTGGCTGGTGGAGAATTTCGGCCGCAGCTATGGCGCCTGGCTGTATCGCGTCTCCCATGGCATCGATGATCGACCGGTGGTCACCGAGTCCGAACCGGTGTCCATGAGCCGCGAGACCACCTTCGAACGTGATCTCGATGCCGTCCGCGACCGCAATGAACTGGGGGCGATCTTCACGCGACTGTGCGAACAGGTGGCGGCCGATCTGGACCGCAAAGGCTACCTCTGCCGCAAGGTCGGGATCAAGCTGCGCTTCAAGGATTTCTCGACCGTGACCCGCGATGCCACGCTGGCGGCGGCGACGGCCGATGCACGGGAGATCAGGAAGGCCGCCGGCAATTGCCTCAAGCGCATCGTTTTCGACCAATCTATCCGCCTACTGGGAGTCAAGGCAAGCGGCCTGCTCAAGCCGGGTGCGGCCGAACAGGCGCAACCGGTGCAGTTCCAGCTGGACATCTGATACGGGTGTCTGGTCGCCCCGGAGGCAGGCTGCCCAACTTGCATCGAATCGCGTTCAAAACGTATGCGCGACCATCTCCTGGAGGGCGGGTGCGAACCGGGTGTAGATCTCGCTGGCGATGTGGAGCAGTGCTGCGGCCATGATGTTCTCCTTGTCTGATCAGTTAGAACGAGAAACCGCCGAGGGCGCCCATGACCTGGAAGAACCACCATTCATCCGGGCTGTGATATTGGCCGGCAGTCGCCGCTTCGGCCACGGTGCTGGCCATCAGGCTGACGACGGCGACGAAGTAGAAGAGGTAGAAGCGCATGGTGTTCTCCGATGACTGGGGTTTCGATAGGTAGAACTCATTTCATAAATAGTCGTGAGATGCGTTCTGCCCAGAAAGGGCGCTGGCAAGGCGCGCGACGCGTCGTGTGGCGGTGCCACACGCAAGGAGCGCAACGCGGCCAGCGCCCTTTCTGGACAGAACCCGGAGGGAGCGGCCCCGTTTGGGCGAATTGCTGCGTTACGAATTTGGGTCAAGACGCCCAGTCTTGACCCAAATTCGCGCCTTGCACTTCATCCCAAACGGGACTCGCTCGCACTCGCGCCTATTTATGAAATGAGTTCTAGTCATCTTGGCCTGCGCTGGTTACGGCACGGTTGCATCGGGCCGCAGAAAAGTTACAGCTGAAACATGCGGGATCGCGCCCTCTCTACGCCGACCAGACCAGCACTGGCGGGCGGTAGGTGAATTCCCGGTAGACCGCCCTTCCACGCCCGTTTTCCTTGGCGACATAGAGCGCCTTGTCTGCGACCTCCACGATTTCCCGGGGCTGGAATGTGAAGCCCTTGTCCGACTCGATCGAGCTGATGCCGACGCTGACGCCAACCACGCCGTCTTCACTGGAGGGGTGGGTAATGGCCAGTGCCCTGACGGCGGCGCAAATTCTTTCGGCGACAACGGTTGCGCCCGCCCGGCCGCATGCCGGCAGCAGGACGGCGAATTCTTCACCACCGTAGCGGGCCACCACATCGACTTCGCGCCTGGCCGCCTCGGCGATGGCAGCGGCCACTTTCTGCAGACACTGGTCCCCCGCGACATGTCCGTAGCTGTCGTTGTATTTCTTGAAGTGATCGACATCGATCATGAGCAACGAGAGCGCTCCACCTGAACGGCCGAAGCGCGCCACTTCCAGCTCCAGCAACTCGTCGAAATAGCGCCGGTTGATGGCGCCGGTCAGCCCATCCCGGCGCGACTGCACCTGCAGCAGCTGGAACATCTTTTCCAGATTCTCCTGGGCTGTGACGGCCTCGGCCTGTGCGCGCTCACGCAGGGCAACCTGGGTCACCATCTTGCTGCCGCCATAGCAGACGGCCAGGAGCAGGAAGCTGATACCGACGGCCTTTTCGATGGCGTGACGCGTCCAGTTATGGAGCACTTCGTCCTTCGACACCGCCACGATCATGAAAAGCGGGTAATTGGTCAGGTGCTTGAAACTGTTGATCCGCACCACGCCATCCTGGGTCGAGCGAATCTCGACCGCACCGGAATCGGCCAGCTTGACGTGCTGCTGGAACAAGGGCGAGTTGGTCAATACCTTGCCCATCGAATCGGCCAGCAGCGGACGCCGATAGAGGACGGTGGCCGCATTGGTGCCGAACAGGATGGCCCCCTTCTTCCCGATATCGAACTGGTGATAAAAACGCTCGAAGAAGTTGATGTCCAGCGTCGCCAGTACGACACCCCCAAAGCTTCCATCGGGCTTGTCGATGCGCCTGCTCATCGTCAGCACCCAATGGCCGGTCGACTTGCTGCGCACGGGCTTGCCGATGAAGGCGGTATTCAAGCGCTGCTCCTTGTGGTGGATGAAATAGTCGCGGTCGCTGTTATTGAACCGGGTTTCAAGGATCGGTTGCGACGTTGCGACCCAGGCGCCCTTCTCGTCATAGATGAACAGCCCCGCCAGTTGCGGGACATCACTGACGTTCTGGACCAGGAAGTTGTGCAGCCGGGTCCTGTCGGCAGCTGATTTGCCGGTACTGATCGACTGCTCCAGCGCGGCCTTGAGCACGATATCGACTTCGTCCAGCGCCTGGTCCGCATGCTGCGAAAGCGCCACGGCCATGTTGGCCGTCGACCGGAACGAGTCCTCGATCACCGTTCGGCGCTCGTGCCAGCTGGACCAGCCTTCCAGACCGACGATGATGAGACACACGACAATGACGAACCGCTTGGCCGATCTCGACGCCACCTTGATAGCACAAACGTCCATAACTACCCCCCTTCCACGGTGACGTCCAATGGGAACATTATTTACTGTCCGTTAAGGATCACGTATCAGAAATTACCTGAGCTGCAACACCCAGAGGGGGCGAAGGGGCAGGATCGATGTTGTGCAGGCGCTAAGGATTATCCTGATGGCATGAATTCTCCAGGGGCGTATAACGACGCCCATGGAAGAAAAAATGCTAAATAGTCATGCGCAAGACATCGCCAGCCGGTACATGTTGATCGTGACCAGACTGGCGGAGATGGCTGGCGCCAACCTGATCGTAGGAGATCTGGTCCGGGCGGCTACCAGGAATTGCCTCATCGCGATGCATGCTGCGGGAGCGGAGTGCGCCGAAATCCGGCGCTGGGTCGGCGGCCTGATCGGCGAACACATCAGCTCATCGGCAATTCCGAATGCGCGGGCAATGGATACCTGGGTCAATGCCAGAAATCACATGGAATTCCTGCTCTTCATCGAGGAGCATGATGAGCTGGCGGGAAGAGCCGGCTTCAATGCGCAGAGAGCGACGACTTTCCATTGAATCGCGCCATCGTGCAGGAAGGGGATGGGAAAGCCATCCCTCACGTCACACAGATATGTTTTATTCATTTTCGCTCGTAGGCTTGTCATGAACCCGAAGTCGGCTGCCGCCACCATCCTGGTGATCGAAGACAATGTGTATGTCAGGTCCCTGCTCGCCGATGTGTTCGAGATGGAAGGCTATGGCGTGCTCCAGGCCGGACAAGGCGCTGAAGCATTGGCAATCATGGAGGACAGGCAGGTCGACGTCATCCTGACGGACCTGCGCATGCCGGTCATGGATGGGCTGACGTTCGCCACGGCGCTCAGGGCGGATACCCGCTATCGGCACATTCCCATCGTCTTGCTGAGCGCCACGCCGCTGACCGACTCCCGGGCTACGCTGAAGTTGTTCTCCGCGTTCCTGTGGAAGCCCAGCCCGCTGGAGGAAATCATTCACACGGTGCGCCAGGTGCAGCTTGATGCGAGCGGAAATCTGGATATCGGCAAGCCGGCAGCCTAGACCGGCGGGGTCTGTCAAAAAAAAACTGCTGCTGCCAGGGGCAAGCAGCCCACACCGCCGAAGCGGCCTACGCTGCTTGCCACCTTGTTCAGTCCAGTGCCTGCCATGCCGAATACAGCGTGCTCTGGAGCACTTCTCCAGCCCTGAAGGCGCGTTGCGCCTGGGCCGCCACGTACATCGCACCTGGGAACAGCTGGTGGTCGCACTCTGAGGAGGGCGACATCCATCACCCTGCCCGCCGGGCATCATCAATCAGCCTCTGAATCAGCGCTGTTTCCGCGTCAAGCTCCAGCCGAATACAGGCGCTGCGCCGAGCGCCCCCAAATTCAGAATTCCAATTTAGTGACCAAATTACGTTAATTGAGATATTTATCTCGAAATGGCCAAGAAATATTTATTAAAACAACAATATAACTAGCACCCGTTGAAGTTTTTGCATCAGAGCCGTGCAATAAAATTCAAGACCAATCCGCCATTTACCCCGTAATTACGGCGTTTTTCGCGCCAACAATCGTTGACAGTCCAAAAACCGCTGCCTATTATTCGAGTTCGGAATACGGAATTCAATAATCATGACTATCGAAGACACCTCCCCGTTCATTGATCAGGTATTCGAGCAGTTGCTGACCTCGATCGCCCTTGGAACGCTGAAGCCCGGGCAACGAATTCGGCAAGCCGAGTTGGCGGCGGAACTGAGCGTGTCCCGGCAACCGATAAGTCACGCACTACAGCTCCTTAAACACGAAGGCCTGGTGCAGGATTCGGGACGGCAAGGACTGGTCGTGTCCCCTATCGATCCGGATTACATGAAACAGATGTATCAGGCCAGGAAGGCGCTGGAAGTCACTGTTGCCGGGCTTGCCGCACAACGCGTGGCCGACAGGATCGCCACGCCCGAACAGGTCATGGCGCTCAAGGCTGCGCTCATGGAAGGGAAAAGAGCTTATGCAAGCGGCGAGCCACTGGCGAACCTGGTGAGAGCAGATCTGGAATTCCATCGCGCCATCTATCGACTCTCCGGAAATCACGTCATCGAGCAAATGATGAATACGCGCTGGGCGCACCTGATGCGATCCATGCTCATCGTATTGGATGAGCCGGAAACCCCGGGCAGAGCGTGGGAAGAGCATGAGGAACTGACCGAATACCTCCTGTCGGGAAACGTCCTCGAAGGAAGCGATTTGGCCGCGCGTCACATGCAGAGGGCGAGTAACGACATGTACCGACGACTTACGAAGTTTACGGAATCCGCCGATTAGTTTCGGTATTCGCAGTGACGACTGACTGGCTCGATTGCACCGGGTCACGGGGTCGCTTTTTCTTAAAAAAAATGGAGACGCACATGCAACTGACCAAACAACAACTCGCCGAGTTTGACGAACTGGGCTACATCTTTTTACCGGAGTGCTTCCCCGTGGAGCAAGTGGAAGCGCTTCGCGCGGCGGCCAGCGATGTCTTTGCTCAACATCGCGCCGAAGTCTGGCGCGAAAAGGACGGCACACCCCGGATGGCCTTCGCCTGCCAGCAATACAGCGAAGCGTGCAAGCTGCTTGCATCAGACGAGCGCCTGGTCACCCCCGTCGAGCAATTGTTTGGCGAGCGCTGCTATCTCCATCAATTCAAGATCAATGCGAAAGCCGCGTTCACGGGCGACGTATGGCAATGGCACCAGGATTTCCCCACATGGCATAAGGACGATGGAATGCCGGAACCTCGCGCGATGAACATCGCCGTGTTTCTGGATGATGTCATGCCGATCAATGGTCCCCTGATGGTCGTTCCACGAAGCCACAAGGCGGGAGCACTGGAGTCGTCTCACGACGTCAAGACCACGTCCTATCCGCTCTGGACCCTGGACAACAAGACGGTTACCGATCTGGTTGAACGAAACGGCATCGTGACCCCGACCGGCAAGAAGGGCGGAGTGCTGATGTTCCACGCCAACATCGTGCATGGCTCCGCCGGAAATATCACGCCCTACCCTCGCCGCATCGCCTATCTGACCCTGTCTGCACTCTCCAACGCGATCGTCAAGCCGACTCGCCCGGACTTCATTGCTCACCGCGATTTCACGCCTGTCCAAAAAACATCTCCCAAGGACTTCGAGGAGTTTCTCGCCAGGGAAGTGACGGCCTGAGGCCGGAAGACCCGATTGGGCTGGCAGAGAGAGCCCGAGATATCGGCGAAGCGGCATGCAGGGGTCGCCTCGCCGTCTTACGAAACCGCAAGAGCCAAAGGATTTGTATGTCGTCAAGAATGAAGGGCAAGGTGGTCATTGTCACTGGAGCCGGCTCGTCCGGGCCAGGCTGGGGAAATGGAAAAGCCGCTGCTGTGCTGTACGCCCGGCGCGGGGCGTCGGTGCTCGCCGTAGACAATCGAATGGAAGCCGCACAGGAGACGGCCGAGCTGATTTCTGCCGAAGGGGGGAAGTGCGTCGCCGCCCGGGCTAACGTCGCCAGTTCCGAAGACGTCAAGGAAATGGCAGAGCGATGCGTCAGGCAATTCGGCCGCGTCGATGTCTTGCATAACAACGTGGGCATCGTCGAAGTCGGTGGTCCGATCGAGACTGAAGAGGAGTCCTGGAATCGGGTGATCGCAATCAACCAGTCGAGTGTCTTTCTAACCTGCAAGCACGTCATCCCGCACTTGCTTGAGGCAGGCGGCGGTTCGATTGTGAACATTGCCTCAATTGCTGCAATTCGCTGGATCGGCTTTCCCTACCTGGCATACAGCGCCGCCAAGGCAGCAATGATTGCGATGACCCAGAACATGGCCGTGCAGTACGCCCCACAAGGGATACGGGCAAATTGCATCCTGCCGGGACTCATGAATACGCCACTGATCCAGGAACCGCTTAAAGAAACCTACGGCGGCAATGTCGACGAGATGATCGACAAAAGAGATAAGCAAGTCCCAATGGGAAAGATGGGCGATGGATGGGATACGGCTTATGCAGCACTATTCCTCGCCTCTGATGAATCCAAATACATCACGGGAACGAGTCTCGTGGTCGACGGCGGACTGACAGCACGCTGCGCTTAAAAAAATGGCAACCAGCTAAAATAATACGGAGACAATCATGGATCAAAAACGTCGCACCATCATCGCCGCGGGCGCCGCGCTCGGGCTTTCCGGCATCGCCGCAGCACCTGTATATGCCGCCGGCCCCACCTACTCTTTCAAGGTCGGGACAAACGTACCGGTCAGCCATCCAATCTACCTACGCCTGATGGAGGCGGCCGAGCGGGTGAAATCGGACACCGGCGGGAAGGTGGAAATGCGCATTTTCCCCAATGGCCAGCTCGGCGGTGATACCGAAATGCTCAGCCAGGTGCGCAGTGGCGGAATGGATTTCCTTACGTTGCCCGGCGTGATTCTGGCGACGATGGTTCCGATGGCATCGCTGAACAGCGTAGGCTTCGCGTTCTCCGATTATCCCTCTGTCTGGAAGGCCATGGATGGCGGTGTCGGCGATCTGATCCGGGACAAAATCAAGGCGACCGGACTGGTGGTCATGGACAAGGTCTGGGACAACGGTTTCCGCGAGATCACCTCTCAATTCCCGATCAGCAGCCCCACCGATCTGCAGAAAGCACGCATTCGCGTGCCGGTCAGCCCGCTGCTGGTATCACTCTTCAAGTCGCTGGGAGCCGCGCCTACGCCGATCAACTTCAGCGAGTTGTATTCCGCACTTCAAACCAGAATCGTGGAAGCCCAGGAGAACCCCCTCCCTATCGTCGCGACAGCCAAGCTATATGAGGTGCAAAAATTCTGCTCGCAGACTTCCCATGTCTGGGATGGCTATTGGTTACTGGCAAACGGTCGCGCCTGGCAGGGGCTTCCGCAAGATCTCCGCGAAGTCGTCGCGAAGAACATGAATGCTGCTGCAATCGCACAGCGTGCCGACAGCGAGAAGCTGGCCATCACGCTCATGAAAGAGCTCGAACAAAAGGGACTCAAATTCAATAAACCCGATCCAGCACCTTTCAGGAAAAAACTCGCGGAGGCTGGCTTTTACACCGAGTGGAAGAAGAAGTTCGGCGCGGAAGCATGGGCGGTCCTGGAGACCTATTCCGGCAAGCTCGGCTAACTCGACCAGGCGCGGATGAAGATCGCGGATCCAGAGGACAGCCAATAGCGTCCCAATCCATCAGGAAGCGGCGAGATTTGTGTTCGTGGTTCCGCGATCTTCAGGGATCAGGACAATCATCCTGAGGCGACCAATACCAAGACTTTCAGAGATGAGAGGGCTGTGCAAGAACCTCTTCAAGGTGCTTGCACAGCGCAATGCCACCCCGCTGCACGTGCCTCGATACCAGTTCCGAAGCCTCCAGAACGGAACCACGCAAAACACAATCTGCGATGGCAGCATGCTCTTCCCACGCAACCAGGATATCCGCCCTGGCATGGATGGTGATCAAGGCCCGCATGATGTGAGCCCAACGACCATTCATCATCTGCTCGATCACCGTATTTCCGGACAGCCTGTAAAGCGCGACATGAAACTGGAACTCCGCCATGGCAATCTCCGGCGCCGGCGCATGTGCGCTCACCTTATCCTGGCCGGTGACAAGCATCCGCCGCAGGAATTCGCACTCCTCGTCACTCGCACGATGATCTGCAACACGTTGGGCCGCCAGCGCCGCGGCGCTTGCCTCCAGCGGTCTGCGCGCCTGAAATAGCAAGCGCATGTACTCCGGTTCAATCGGTGTGACCTGAAGCCCTTGACGACCAGAGTCCTGCAGCAAGCCTTCATGTTTGAGTAGCTGCAAGGCATGACTGATGGGTTGGCGAGAAACCTTGAGCTGGCTTGCCAATACCGACTGACGAATTCTCTCGCCCGGCTCAAGCTTGCAGAAAGCAATGTCGAAGAGAAGCACATCGAAGACTTGCTCGATAAACGGCGGGCTATCCTCCACTGCTTCGAGGCTTGTATTTGATTCCATGCTTGTTGATTATCGGTGCTGAGTGAGCTATCCCGCGGAAGATCCCCGAGGATGCACGGTTACCACTGGTTGGATCAAATCCTGATTTGCAAACCGATTTTGATGAGTCTCAGGATTGCAGCGGTATTGTAACAAGCGATCTCGCGTCGATGACCAAGCTTACAGGCATCACGCAAAGCCATCCGAGGCGATCCTCTCAAAAGGACTACACGCAACGAAGGGACATGGGACGTGGGAATGCGAGGCCCAATGAGGCGAAAACCCACCCAAAAATTCTCAATTTGCGAGAATTTACCGAATTGCGAGTGAAATGCGTTTTTATTTACAAGTTCAAGCACACGATTTCTTTTCATACTGCCGGTGGTACATGTAACGCACTGCACCGCGAACTGACCCAACCTATCAAGGAGTCACTGCAATGATGATTACGGCTGCCCAGGCCTCGGCACTTGTAGCATCCAAACCAAATTCCTTTGCGCCTCAAACCCCATCAAAGCCGGACAACAACCCAGTAGAAGAGTCAGCCAAGGTTGCCATTTCTTCCGAGGCTGTGCAGAAAGCCGCCGAGAGTGAAGCCCAGAGTAATGAAGTTGAAAGTGCATATCGGCTGACTGGCCCTGCTACCCTATTAAGCTCCATAGCCCCTGTCGCTTACCAGATGCCGGAAGCCCTGATAAACGAAATGAAGGTCCGGGCTAGCGAGGAGGCTACCCGCAACGCGATTAACTCGCAGTATGCCAACGCACATCAATACCAGACCGTGGGACAGGTCCTGGTGAATGGCAAATTATTTGCAGAAGTGAATGATGCGGGCGGTTATGGGTCGATACAGAACTCTATTCCTGGGCTGAGTGACGCGCCGCTTAATCCGCAGGACCGACTCAAGGAGATAGCTCAAGCCGTGAAGGAAAAGGGAAATGTTGAAATCAGATATTCCGATTTTGTCCCGGGTCTAGGGGGCCAGGGAGGTTTTGCAGCGCCGGAATCCATGCTCCCGGCGTTCACGGCGCGAAACATTCATGAGATCTTCGCAGAGGCTATTGGAGAGGCCAAGCGACTGCGTTCCGCGTCGCTGCCGCAGTCAGAGTAAGGCCACTGCCCTCTGCATAATGGCCAGACCCGACCTCGGATCGCTTTCGGTACACGCAGCTTTAGCCTGATGGGATAAGCTTTAGAGGACCCCGACGCTGCGTCCGAAATATTCGAGCATACCGTGTGCACTACCGGCGAGATGGATGAAAGGATGAGCCATATCGCTGAGCATATTGTTAATCACCTGGTTCATCATGGTGTTCTTCTGTTGGGTGCCACCGCGGTATTGCGGCTGGGCATGTAGACATCATGCCGAGAGAAGCCTTCCAACTCGTTTCAAATCCCGCTGCCTGTATTTCATTTGAAATGCTGGGAATCAAAACGCTAGAGCGTAGCCGCGAAAAAAGCCCCCAGCCTCCATTCGAAGCTCGGGGTTCAATGTTTGCGCCGTCCGGGAGCAGCCAAATGCAATTAAGCGCTCTGGATTGGGGGAGGTATACCTGCAGCAGGTTTTCGGCAACTGAGCCAAGCTGTTGAAACGGACGATATGAGCAGCAGAGCGAGGGGAAATAAAATTTGCGAGCAAAAAATGTCGCAGAGGAACCGCGCAGCCCGTTCAACGAAGGAACGTCCAATTCGTATGTGAGCGTTTGTATGTGGGATCAAAAGCAAAAACGGGCCGCGAAGGCCCGTTTTGCTTGATTCCTGGCGGAGAGGGGGGGATTCGAACCCCCGATAGGCTATGAACCTATACACGCTTTCCAGGCGTGCGACTTAAACCACTCATCCACCTCTCCTGGATTTGTGTTCGCGTTCAGCGAAGCCATGCATTATAGCAAGCTTCCGAAAGAAGCCAAGTCTTTTCTAAACATTTTTCCAAAAAGACCATAAAAAAGCCGGCAGGCATGGGCCCGAATCCATCTCGCCCTGCCCTGCCGGCTTGCAGGCGGCCGTTTGCGACCGCCCTTCCGTGCCGTTGTCGCTTACTGCGCTTCCTTCAACTGATCCAGGATGGCCGGGTTTTCCAGCGTGGAGACGTCCTGCGTGATCGCTTCGCCCTTGGCCAGCACGCGCAGCAGACGGCGCATGATCTTGCCGGAGCGGGTCTTGGGGAGGTTGTCGCCGAAACGGATTTCCTTGGGCTTGGCGATCGGACCGATTTCCTTGGCGACCCAGTCACGCAGCTCCTTGGCGATCTGCTTGGCTTCCTCACCGGTGGGACGCGGACGTTTCAGGACCACGAAGGCGCAGATCGATTCGCCGGTGGTTTCGTCCGGCTTGCCCACCACGGCGGCCTCGGCCACGATGCTGTTGGCCACCAGCGCCGATTCGATTTCCATGGTGCCCATGCGGTGACCGGAGACGTTCAGCACGTCGTCGATGCGGCCGGTGATGGTGAAGTAGCCGGTCTCCTTGTTGCGCACCGCGCCGTCGCCGGCGAGGTAGATGTTGCCACCCAGCTCCTCGGGGAAATAGCTCTTCTTGAAGCGCTCGGGGTCGTTCCAGATGGTGCGGATCATCGAGGGCCATGGGCGCTTGACGACCAGGATGCCGCCATTGCCATTGGGGATGTCATTGCCGGTCTCGTCGACGATGGCTGCCGTGATACCCGGCAGCGGCAGTGTGCACGAACCCGGTACCTGCGGCGTGGCGCCCGGCAGGGGCGAGATCATGTGACCACCGGTCTCGGTCTGCCAGAAGGTATCGACGATGGGGCATTTCTCCTGGCCGACGTTCTTGTAGTACCACATCCAGGCTTCGGGGTTGATGGGCTCGCCCACCGAGCCCAGGATGCGCAGGGACGACAGGTCATACTGCCTGGGATGGACCTTCTCGTCGGCATCGGCGGCCTTGATCAGCGAGCGGATGGCGGTGGGTGCGGTGTAGAAGATGGTGGCCTTGTGGCGCGCCACCATGTCCCAGAAGCGTCCGGCGTTGGGATAGGTCGGCACACCCTCGAAGACGATCTGGGTCGCGCCCACGGCCAGCGGGCCATAGGCGATATAGGTGTGGCCGGTGATCCAGCCGATGTCGGCGGTACACCAGTAGAC
>Ga0308159_1001103_pt1 | contig 44090 bp, 46 predicted proteins | sample PhyCR1_FD_201040 | JGI IMG/M metagenome (GOLD analysis project Ga0308159, IMG submission 201040) | Phyllosphere microbial communities from UC Gill Tract Community Farm, Albany, California, United States - DLSLC.R1 | ecosystem: Host-associated > Plants > Phyllosphere > Unclassified | place: USA... | reverse complement strand
GATATACAGTAGTTGATGGATACTTTGTTTTGAGAAACAATTTTCTTCTTTGCCGTAATTGGTACAATTATACATACAGCTGAAAGAAAGATATCCAGTAGGGGATGAATACTTTCGTTTTTTGAGACAAAAATTTTTATTTCTCGTTATATAAAGGTCAACCCTATACGCTTATTTAGTCCCATTTCAAAAATCCGAATCAAGGTAGAAAGCTGAATGTTCCCTTTGGCATTCTCTAATTTGGATATATAGCTTTTTTTTGTGCCGGTTCTTTCTGCAAGTTCTTGTTGCGTGATTTTAGCCTCTTTTCTAGCATCTTTAAGCATCTCACTAATGATGAACATTTGAGAACTTTCTTCATACTTATTTCGTGAATCAGATCCAATTTCTCCATGTTCAACTTCAATCAATTGATCAAAGGTTTGTATGTTGTTGTATTTCTTCATTTTTATTGTTTTTGATTTTCAAAGTATTCCTTCATTAAGGCTACAGCTTTATCCAGTTCATTGCTTGGCGTCTTTTGCGTCTTCTTTTGAAAAGCGTTAAAGAGAACAATTAATTTTCCCTTATCGAAGCAGCAAAATATCCGATAAATATTGGATTTGTATTCAATTCTAATTTCGTAAAGCCTAGATGTTCCTGTTAGATGTTTTAAAAATTTTTCAGGTACTTTTTCAACTTGTTTAATGAGCTCAAGAACATATTGAATTTTATGTTTTACCTTTTCATCCTGATCTTGATAAAATTCGATAAAGTGTTTTCCATGAAAAATGATTTGCCTTCCCATTACTACAAAGTTATCTTAAAAGATAACATAATGCAAAATTATTCTGATTTTTTTTGTCATTGACTAAGTCGGTAAATGAAGATAAGATTACTTTCCTTTTTTGAGACTCACTGATAAAAGCAGAAAATTTTATATAGTTGAATGCCTGCTGACATTGAAATAATTATCTGTTAGCATTCTCATTGAGAATTTTTAAGATACCTTCATTCGAAATGATCCAATGCCCCATTCTATCCGTACTAATTCCTGGTAATAATTGACGAGAAAAAACTGGCGAGCCATTGATCATTTGTGTTTCTAAATATCTAAAATCGATATGTAAATTGCTTTCAAGCTCCTGAGCTACCTCAATGATATGAGTAGAGACTAAAAACAGACATGTGCTAATCTTCGAAAATGCTTTGATAATTGATATCGAAGCGTCATGAGCATCTATTACGTTTGTTCCTCGAAATAATTCATCAAAAATAACAACTGTTCTTGAATTAGTCGTAAGATGCGCTACATCCTTGACACGTTTAACTTCATTATAAAAATGGCTATATCCAGCAGCTAGATTATCAGATAGGTTTATTGTTGTAACTAGACCATCGAAAATAGTTGAAGTCATGTGCTGAGCAGGAACAGGAAATCCTAAATGACTTAGATAAACTGCAATTCCTACCGATTTAAGAAATGTCGACTTCCCAGCCATATTGACACCTGTAATAAATGAAACATTTTTTTCAAAAGAAAGACTGAAATCATTTACAATTGGATTTTCAATAAATAGATGTCGCAAACCTTCAATTTGAATAAAATTCTCCTTACTATCACTGATCACGGGATAGGTTAGTTGGTAACATTGCGCTGTTTTTGCAACAGCAAAATAAGCATCCAATTCATAGACGAGTGACAATAACTGATTAATTTTACTCTTCTCACATCTTCTTATTTCATGGTCAAGAATAAGGGATGCAGAAAATTTTATTTCCTTATTGGAAGAGATATTATCGGAAATTGCTTTATTTGATTTTATTGAAGCAAGTATTTCGTATAATCTGTTTAGAAAAGGATATTCGGTAATGTCTTTAAGATCAGTCCGTAAATTATCAAGATAGCGAATAAGCTGTATTACTTCATTTGTTCCTCTATTTCTTAGATATAATTCTCTACTAGGATTGAGCTTATCGTAAACGACTTGAATTATTCTAAAGCCTAACGAAGTTTTTTTCGGCAAAGAATTTTGACGAAGATAAAACTCAATAAAATCAATTGATTCTTTATCCAAATCAAATTTGATATTACACATTTGTAGCTGTTCAATTAAGGCTATCCTCTGGGAAATTAATGACGAACTTGTTAGTGGATTCGTAAATATGGATTTTAAAGTGGCAGAACCTTCTATGGTTTTTGTCTTGTCAAATATTTGAAATAAAGATTTAGCTCCATAACCTTTAAAAATTTCCAGGTCGTCTATAGTTTGCTGATCTATACTGAATTGACTCATTACTAAGATTAAACACCTAATATACACATTTGAATTTCAGGAAAAAGTAATCTGCAAGTTCAAATCAAATTATATAATAGTTAAAACTTATACTATGGATTAATATGTTTTCTAATAAAATTTTCGTTTTTTGAGACTCCTTGATAAAAATAAAATTACCAGAAATGATTTCAAAACCTTTTTCATCCTGAAAACACTCTACTAGCTGGGTTGTCTTTAAGTTGCGAACGGGTGGATACCTAGCTTTAGACTTATAAATATGAAGAACTTATTTCTGAACTAGATTTGCGAAAAGGATAAAGGGGTTTCGATTTAATGCTAACCGTTAATACACACACTAAAAAGCTAATAAAGTTGTTTAATCTCAACTTTATTTCCAATTTCCGAGTTTAATGTTGGAAAAAGACGCCTTATTAACTTATTTATTTAATAGTTGTATTTAAGTTGAAAAATGACGACATTAGTCAAGAATTTTATATTTAAAGATGGATATATCCGATATTGAAGTAAATGCAAAGAGCGACTTGGAGTACTTAAGCCAAATTGGGGAATTTTTAAAAGGGTCAAGGCTTGAACTTGATCTCACGCAAAATATTGTCGCCCAAAGGGCCGGTGTAGATAGGACAACACTAATAAAAGCGGAAAGAGGGGACTCTATTAATCTCCTCTCGCTTATTCAGATTCTGCGTGCTTTGGGTAAGCTAGGTTTTTTGGAAAATATGAAATTTATAAGGCAGGTTAGCCCAATAAAAATGGCAGAATTATCTATGAAAAAGAAAATGAGGGCAAGCGGTAACAAGTCTTATGATGATAAATTACAATCCGACTGGTAATGACTACAGCAATAATAAATCTCTGGAATAAGCGCGTAGGTGCTGTACTTTGGGATGAAAATAGTCAGTTGGCAAGCTTTGAGTATGATCCTGATTTCATAAGTGAGGATCTGGATATTGCCCCAATCAAAATGCCTCTGGGGACGCGGGGACGAATTTATTCCTTTCCAGAGCTCGCACGGAATAATACATTTAAAGGCCTGCCTGGATTGTTGGCAGATATTCTTCCGGATAAATATGGTAATGCATTGATTAATGCGTGGCTTGTGGCCAATGGCCGTCGTACAGATAGTATGAATCCAGTAGAAATGCTCTGTTTTGTTGGTAAGAGAGGGATGGGGGCCTTGGAGTTTGAACCAGCAACAGCAGGGACTCTAGATCGGGCTACAAAGATCGAAATTGAAGGACTAATACATATTGCAGGAAAAGTTTTGCAGGGCCGTCAGGACGTTTTGGTTGATATGAATGCTGATGAGCAAAAGGCGCTAATGGATATTCTCCGTATAGGAACCTCTGCGGGTGGTGCAAGGGCAAAAGCCCTCATTGCCTATAATGAACAGACTAAAGAGGTTCGTTCAGGTCAGGCAAACGCACCAGAAGGATTCGCTCATTGGCTAATTAAGTTTGATGGTGTTCACGACAGTCAGTTTGGTGCTACTTATGGTTTTGGCAGGGTTGAGTATGCCTATCACCTCATGGCAGTTGCGAGTGGAATTGAAATGACTGAATGTAGACTCTTGGAGGAAAATGACAGGGCGCATTTTATGACAAAAAGATTTGATCGTACACCAGACAAGCTACATGTTCAGACATGGTGCGCAATGGAGCACTTAGACTTTAATAACGTAGGGTTATACAGTTACGAACAGTTGTTTCAGACCATGAGAGCATTACGTTTACCTTATCCAGAAGCAGAACAGCTTTTTAGAAGGATGGTATTCAATGTGATGGCCAGGAACTGTGATGATCATACTAAGAATTTTGCCTTTATAATGGATAAAAATGGTGAATGGGCACTGACACCAGCCTATGATGTGTGTCACGCTTACAGGCCGGGAAGTGCATGGGTAAGCACGCAATCTCTAATGGTCAACGGAAAGAGGGACGGGATTATACGTGCCGATTTATTGGAAGTGGCACGGAGAATGAATATCAAGTCAGCCGACTCAATAATAAATGGGATTCAGGAAAAGATTGATAATTGGGAGGCTTATGCAGATAGAGCAAAGGTTAGCGGAAAGTTAAAAGAAGGCATAAAATCAACACTTTTAAAACTTTAGATTTATATTGAAATCTTTGCTGTTTGTAGTAAAGGTACGTTTAAATGTAAACAAGGCCAGCCGAAAAAATTCGGGTTTTTTTATGCTTTAAACATTACACAAAACTATTACACAAAACACATTCCGCCAAATTAACAGATAGTAACCTTTTAATGTAATACTACAATGGCTAAAATCAATTATGCACAACTAACAGAACAAGCCTCTAAGATCAAGGCCGAAGTATCCTTACTGGATTACTTTTTCAAACTTGAAGAACTAGGAGAATTGCGTTTTGATGGGAAAAAAGGTAAAGAGTATTTCTTCGGCTTCCATCATCAAAAAACGGGTTCAATATCTGTTAAGGAAAAAGATAATCTTTGGTATGACCATGCTAAAGGAGAGGGGGGCGATATCATCAAAGCTGTTCAACTTTTTGAAAATAAAACATTCGTTGAGGCTATAAATCGACTTGATAAAAATATCGATATCGTCGCCGATGCATACCACGCGTTTTATAAGAAGAATGGTGAAACCGAATACAATGTTTCAATAACTAAGGTATTGGATAAGGTACAGCACCCAGCATTATTAAATTATTTGGAAAGTCGAGGTTTGGAGTTAAAAGACATTGCAAACGCTGGTAAAGAAGTTCATTGGACAAATGGTAAGGATAACTTTTTTGCCATTGGTTTTGAAAACAAAAACGGCGGTTATGCCGTAAGGTCTAAGCTGTATAAGGGGAACTTAAACGGTGGTGGTATTTCATCCTTTACCATTGGCGCAAACCCACAAAGTATAAAGATGTTTGAGGGAAGCATGGATTTCAGTAGTTATAGAAACTTGAATCCGAAAGAAAGCTTTTACGCAATTATATTGAATTCTACAGGTAATCTCACCAAAAAGCTAAGTATCAATGTAAATGAAAAATCCATCGAAAAAGATGTCTCGGTGCATTTGTATTTTGATAGTGGAGTAGGAGGTAGGAAGGCAACTGAAAAGGCCTTGGAGCTTATCAAGCTGGCTGAGGATAAAAGCTTCTTTTACACTGAAAAAGGGTTAAGTGATATTAATGACTTTCTGGTACAGGAAAAACAAAGTAGTATAAGCCTGATCAAAAGATAAATCTTCAGTTAAAAATACCACTGTACTATAGTTCTTCTAAAGGATTCCAAAAAACATTTGAGAAGTTTTGCACCTGGTCATTAATAATTACAATCCCCTCAAATTCCAAAAGCTTTTGCATGGAGGCGTTAGTAAAATGATGCTTACCCGTTAACAGTCCTGATCTATTGACTACACGATGAGCCGGTAGAAGCGGATGAGTAAGGTGTGAATTGTTCATTGCAATGCCAACCAGCCGCGAAGAGCGAGCGGCTCCCAAGGCTTTGGCAATTGCTCCGTACGACGTCACCCTGCCTTCCGGAATTTGCTCAACAATTTCATAAACCTTTAAATAAAAATCTGACATGTTGATAAAAACGCAATGCGTGGCAATTGGTTTGCTTTAACTTTGCATCCAAATTCCATACTGATGCCAGAACTTCCCGATTTAGCCGTAATGGCAAAAAACCTTGAAAAGAGATTAATTAATCATACTATTAAAGGATTGACACTACATGTTGATAGGAAAAACAATGTTCCGGAAAGCGAGATGCAAGCTACTTTGGTAGGCCACAAAGTCAAGTCTATTAAGAGAGTGGGCAAGGAGCTGCATTTGAATATTGGTGATAACGTACTTGGGCTGCATTTGATGCTTCATGGTGAATTGAAATTAGTTGATGCAGGAGAGGAAGTTAAGTTTCCAATTTTAACGCTAGACTTCCCAAATGAAACACTATATCTTACCGACTGGCAAAAGTCAGCAACACCGACTCTTAATCCAGAGCCATCAACTGTTACCGACGCTTTGGATGTTGAAGCAGGTTGGTTTGAATCAATATTAGCCAAAAAGAAAACTGATATCAAAAGCGTTTTATTGGATCAGAAAGTTATAAGGGGAATTGGTAATACCTACGCAGATGAAATACTTTACGAAGCCGGAATATCTCCACTTTCAATAGCTAATTCAATCCCCGCAAAAGAAGTTAAGGTGCTTGTTAAATCGATTCATTCTGTATTACTGGACGAAATTGAGAATATCAGTAAAGAAGATCCTGACCGGATTACCGGCGAGAATAAAGACTTTTTAAAAATCCATCTCCCAAAAACAAAAGAAACCATCAAGGGAGAAGAAATTATCGTTGACAAGAAAGGTTCAAGAAAGACATACTACGTAGCATCCCAAACACTCTACAAATAATGACAACAACTGAGGTTCAGCAACTAGAAGAGTGGTTTAAAAATGCGCCTAAGCCAGATATGCCTGTATTCTTAAATGCAGCCGTTGAAGTAACGGATTATGATGTATTTCTGGAATCCCACTTTATCCCTCTACGCACCAAACCGGAGGCAAAAATAAATGCTCCTATACTTTTGCGATTACAGCAAATGAAGTTGATTATTGAAAGCAATATTTAGCCTGCCACATCAATAATCTTATCTGCCGGACCTGCGCTATTCTTGTTGACTTCCTGGATGGCGTAAGAAAAACATGCATCAATATCCTCAGGTTCCAATACCGGATGTTCTTCAAGTATTTCTTCACGGTTCATCCCAGACTGAAGCATTTCCAGAACATCACTAACCGGAAACCGCTGCCCTCTGATTGTTGGTTTTCCACCCATTAAGCCTTTTATCACCGTAATTCTCTCCAGATTATTTTCCATAGATTGAAGATAACTATATTTCAGTATATTTTTATCAGGTCACTAATCCGGGTAGTATAGCAACGTGTGAGCAGATTTTGTTTCATCTTCCATTTTTCTGAATTATAGCCCATGGTACCATACCTGATCGAGTTAGTGCCATTCATCTTATTTATCCGGTCAATCACATTCATTATTTTATCATTCTTAAACCTATGCTCCTGTACAAATAAATTCTGTGTGCCATCAGATTTATCCCGAAGATCCATCAGCATGATACCAACACGTTTGTAGGTAAAGCCCGTTTTGAATATTGATTCCAGACCTTTTATCGCGAACTTGATAATAGTAGGCGTGTGCGAAGTAGGTATGTCAAGCTTACAGCAGATGGAGTTGAAATATTGCTTTTCTTTTGTGTTCCATGAGTTTGTTTGGACTATAACCTGGATTTGCCCGCATACGCTATTTTGCTTTCGCAATTTTTCAGCGCAGCGACTGGTATAGGTGGCCAGGGCCTGCTGCATAAACTCGTAGTTATCTGTGTATTTACCAAATGATTTTTGGGAAGCAATAATATCCTTTCGCTTAGGTATGTATTCAAGCTCAATACAACGTTGGCCGTTAAGTTCGCGTATCATGCGTTCACCGACAATAGTAAGGTTTCGCCTTGCCCAGTCTGGTTTAACCAGGCTCAAGTCATAGGCAGTTTTAATTCCCAGTTTATTCAGGCGAACCGTTAATTGACCACCAACACCCCAGATATCATTGATTGGCGTTAGTTTAAGTAATTCCAACCGTTTTTCTTCGCTATCGATTGCGAATACTCCAACCTCCCTGTTGTGTTTTTTAACATAGCGGTTTGCAATTTTGCACAGTGTCTTCGTTTGGGCCAAACCGATAGATACAGGCATGCCAATTCCATTTAAAATGCTTGCCCTGATTTCCTTTGCATAATTTACCAGGTTAGCATGGTGGAAACTATCAAAATTTAAAAAAGCTTCATCAATTGAATAAACTTCCATATCGGGACAAAAATGGTGCAGCATTCGCATAATCCTGGCGCTGATATCTCCATATAAAGTATAATTGGATGATAATGCAACCACTCCAAATTTATCAAGTGTTGGTTTCAGCTGATGATAAGGAATTGAATAATCGATTTCCAGCGATTTGGCCAGTTGATTTTTGGCAATGGCCTGACCATCATTATTGGTTAGAATAATAATTGGTTTGCCTGCAAGTTTTGGCTCGAAGATTTCTTCGCAGCTGGCATAACAGTTATTGCAATCAACAATGGCCAACATTCCACCTCCCTTTGACATCCTGGATTATTCTTGTAACCACTCCCCAGATTTTAAAATCATCAAACTCTGCTATCCGGATAGGTTTGAAATTCTTGTTTGCAGGGTAAAGAAACACTTCTTTGCCATTTATTGAGATGAATTTAGCCGTAAATTCAGAATTGATTACAGCCACAACCAGATCGCCATTCTGTGGCATGAGTGATTTATCGATAACCATGATATCACCCTCATAAACATGGATATCCTGTAGCGATTTTCCAGCTACTCTTCCTAGAAAAGTCGTTTCCCGATTGGTCAGGCATATATCATCAAGACTTAGGAGCGACTCTAGATAATCATCTGCAGGTGATGGGAACCCTGCCTGGATACAGGCACTGAAGAATGGCAATTTAGCCGTCGATAAGTCCGTTTTGAATATTTCCATCTCCATCATGGCACAAAGCTTACTAAAAATATTAGTAATTGCAATAAAAGTTTATCACAGGTTGCAGGCATCCTACAGAAACAACAAACACTTTTGCCTCTAAGCTGAACGAAAACGAGATACTTTTAAACCCTAAATTAAATCACTTTTTCTTGTAATAGGGATGGTCTAATGGCATAGGTTTAAACCAGGAACTGTCAGCTTCTCCAGAAAACTGTAGGCCGCGCTTAATTGCATTATCCAACGCATTTACATCATTTTCACTGGGATTGATTAATACGACATCTTCGATGGAATCATTCCAGTACAACACAAATGATACTCTTTCTAATGGGTGATCTATCTCTGGAAGAGTGTGAAGCAGGGCGTACAAGGATTGCTTTAAATTAGGCTTTTCATCACCATACAGGTAAAGGTATATATTTTGCCTGTCTATTTTAACCTTTGCGTCTGGCAACGCCTGATGGATGTTATAAGCCAATTCGTTGCTATATGGCCTAACGTTAATTCTAGTTACATCGTCTGGTTTATTGATTATGTCCATTGCTCAAAGTTATTCGTCGTCATCTTCGATTGCTGCGCCAATTTTTTGAACCAAATCTTCCTGGATCAAGTCTCTTGTTTTCCAAACCATGAATGGCGGCTCATCTATAAATTCAGGAAATATAATGCCTGCATATACGCCGTCAAGACTTATGTGGTATTCATTTTCAACCTCAGCTGTTACATCAACTTTGTATGTGTTGATAGTGAAATTATAGATTTGTTGCATAGCTTATATTAAATCGATTGTTCCCTGCTCTCCGAAAAGATCAGGATTTTTTTTTACCTCTTCGATTGCCGCTGGAACGTTGCCGAGCTTTGCCAGATCTTTGCTTACCTCGTGTGCTCTCATCAACTCAGATGGATATGGCACCATCAATTTTTGCAGATCTTCTTTCGTTGCTTGTTTATTTAGCCAGGCATCAATATTGTCATCGGAGATGATCAATGGCATTCTCATTCTTGTGTTGTGGATTTTCGCCATCATCTCATTTGCCTCGGTAGTAACAATTGCGAATGACTTGATGATTTCATTTGTCTCCTGCGATCTGCGAACCGAATATATCCCGCCAAAATTAAATCCGTCCAATTCTTTTGGATAAATAAAGAATGGCTGTTTGCCTGCTTTACCATGATCGCGATATTCAAAAAATCCTTCAACCGGTATGATGCACCTGTATCTTAAAATAGCATCCTTAAAAGAAGCTTTTTCAAAGATGGTTTCAGCTCTGGCATTCAGATTCGAATTTGCTAGATCCTCCAGTTCAGCTTCGCTTCGATTCCAGTCGGGCATCAGGCCCCATCGCATCCTTTCAACTGATTTGCCTGATTCATTCTGCAGAACCACCAATTGCGGATGATCATAGCCATCGGCATTATATGTAGGCGCATCAAATTTGGCAGCTTCCGCTGGTGGCAATGTAGCTTTATACTTTGCCTGTATCTCTTTTGCAGATGCTCGTTGCTTGACCTTAGTGCACATCGGTTACAATTCTAAAGTTAAAATTAATCATTTTATGGTTTAAATTGAATAGTTACGCCTGATACACATAATCTTTTGGAAAATGCAACTTTAAATGGTATTAGATGCGTTTATATAAGTCCCATATTTGGAAGACATTTTTTCTCTTTGCCGTAACTGGTGCATATAAATTTACAGCTGAAATAAAAATATAAAATAGGAGATGGTTCCTCTGTTCAATAAGAATTTCATTCCTATTCGTCAGCAACCTTTTAGCTTTATTAATAATTGCTACAATATTTTTTAGAATGAACAATAAATCACGATTTTGAACGCTTAATCTATGAGAGCGTTAATTTAGATAAGAGGGACTATGATCACAGATCACGGTCCCTTTTTCTTTACATCATAATTGTATAATAAGGCTGATCACTAACCACTGGGAATCTTCGTTTTCTGATACGGAATCTTAATAACTATATATTCTTGTATATTGAAAATCTGTGTATTGCTGAACGTGGTCTGCTCAACAATCATACTATTAGAATTCATAAATAATCCGTATTGTGCAAATTATTTTGATTTGAGGCAGGAATGCATGAACATCTATGGATGCGCACCTAGCGTTCACTAACAATCTCCCTTTTCAATATCAAGAATACATTCTGAAAGTAATCTTCTGACCTTTTTTAACTGATCAATTTTGCTATCGATCTCATTTATTTTATCAGTTACAATTTCAACTTTCGTATTCCGAGAAAGATGTTTATTATACCAACTATCAATCAGCTTTTTAATCTCTGACAGTGAAAAGCCCGCTTCTTTTGCACCTTTTATCATCTCAACTTTTTCTATGATACTTTCATCGTAGTTTTTATAGTTGTTTGTCGTGACTTTTTCATTAGACGCACCTTTAAACAATCCATAATTTTCATAGTATCTCAATGTTGGGATTGGGACACCTGTTTGTTTTGATAATTCATTTATTAACATATTTCCTTGCTTTTGTTGATAACTATATATTAAGTATAAACCATACTTTATACTTGTTGCTTTCAAAGTTACGCCATATTTTTGTCTTCTAACTAAAAAATAAAAAATCATGGACACAAAAAATGTAGTTGAAAATTATTTTAATGCGATGAAAGAAGGCAGATTCGCAGATTTGCAAAAGTATATATCACCCATACAAAAATACTGGATTAGCGGTGATGGCTCCTGGCCTTTTGGCGGATATAATTCCCTTGAATCAATAAGTGAATTGTGGACGATTGTCGCAGAACGCTTTCCCAAAGGGTTGAACCTCAGCATCAATTCTATTATTACGGACGGGGAATATGCCGCCGTACAACTTCACAACAATGCAACCCGGGTAGATGGTAAGGTATATGATAATGATGTTCTTGTACATTTAAGAGTGCAGGATGGTCTGATTACGGAACAACGGGAATATCTGGACACAATCATGATCAACGAGCTGTTTTGTGGCCAACTTGAGATTCAGTAATAAACCCAGAATATAAAGTAGTTACGGATGAACGTGGGTTGCTTAAATTATCCGAATGGTCTGAAATGAAAATGAAACTTTTAAAAATACTCAAGAAAGTAATGATAACAATATGCATCATCATTGGAGTTTTGCTTACGGCAACAATGCTGTACATGCAACAAGATAAATTTGGAAAGAGTCCAAGCGGGAGAAGGTTTGAACAAATTAAGCAGTCACAGAACTTTAAAAATGGAGAATTCAAAAACTTAAGCAGCACGCCCACTCTTGCAGAGGGACACAATTGGTTCAGAGTGCTTTACGAATCTTATATTAAACACAAGCCAAGACATTACCCGAAAGAAATTATTCCCTCCGTGAAAACAGATCTAATAAATCTTTCCCTTGATACAGATGTGTTGGTATGGTTTGGGCATTCTTCTTATTTCATGCAAATAGACGGTAAACGCATTTTGGTTGATCCGGTTTTTAGCGGAAACGCATCACCAATACCCCGAACGGTAAAATCATTTAAGGGAACGGACATTTATACTGTTGCCGACTTGCCCTGCATTGATTATCTGTTTATTTCTCACGACCACTACGACCATGTCGATTATAAAACATTGATTGCCTTAAAGAACAAAACCAAAAACGTGATTTGTGGTTTGGGAGTAGGTTCTCATTTTCAACATTGGGGATATGATAGCAGTAAAATCATTGAAAGAGACTGGAATGAAAACGTGGAACTGGATAGTGGTTTCACAGCTTTTGTTGAACCGGCCCGGCACTTTTCGGGTAGGGGGTTTTCTGCAAACAATACTTTGTGGGCTTCTTATGTATTACAAACCCCGACTATGAAAGTTTACATTGGTGGCGACAGCGGGTACGACACACATTATGCAGAAATCGGAAATAAGCATGGCGCTATTGATCTGGCCATATTGGACAATGGGCAATATAACGAGGCCTGGAAGTATATTCACAATCTGCCCGAAGATGTATTGAAAGCAGCACAGGATTTAAAAGCCAAACGGATTTTCCCTGTCCATTCTTCCAAATTTGCATTAGGAAGTCATGATTGGGACGAACCTTTGGTAAAATTAACTGAACTTAATAAATCATATAACATTCCGCTAGTGACACCGATGATCGGGGAAGCTGTATATTTAAAAAAAGCTAACCAACAGTTTAAACAGTGGTGGAGAGGAATTAATTAAAAAACCTTAAGATAAGTCACCAGGGCCAAATCGCTAACAAGATGTTTACTCAAGTGAGTATTCAGTATTTCGTTATAAGTTTCATAAAACAAAAAGGCTCACGAAAGCACGAAGAAAGACTTGTAGGAAATGAATATTGATATATCGTTACTTTTTATTTAAATCTGATTCTGCCATTATCACTTTTGCCCGTTGGTAAAAGCTTTGTATTTCCATTTGCTGCTCAACCTCCTCGATCGCTTTCATCAGGTTGTTCCGAGTATTGATTAGTTGTGCTGTAGCCAGTGTCATTACCTCCCAAACCGGCTTCATTTGTATTATTATTGACTTCCCTCTTGCAGTAAGTTGCACCAGGCGCTTGCGCTCATCTGTCTTATCTTTGGATGATATGATAATCTTTAGTCTCTCAAGTTCTTTGAGTAAACTTATGGTCGAAGGATGGCTATAGCCAATTTCACTTGCAAGTTCTACAACGCTCATTGGCGTTTTGTAGTTCAATGTGTAAATCACCGGGAACCACTTGGGTTCAAAATCAATACCGTATGCCTGGTAGATATGTGCGCCATCTTTTCTCATGCGTTCCGCAAGCCGTTGCAATCGGGTGGCGATAGCTAAAATTCCTGATTCATCAATTATGCCCATTGTTTTCTGTTTTTTGTAAATTCAGTTTAAAGAACATTGTGTCCGTTAACATTAGCGGAAAATAAGTTGGAAGGTCTTCTTTTTTGATCTGTTTAAAACCGTTACGCTCATAAAAGCGATGTGCAGCTTTTAATTGCTCAACGGTACCCAATAGCAGATCAACAATACCGTTATCCTTGCAGAAATGTAGCAAAACGTCTAAAAGTTTTTGGGCAGTGCCCCATTCTTTACCTCGAAAACCCTTCTTTACAAACATCTTACGAATACATCCAGTTTGGTGCCCCATGTTGAGTAAAGCTATGGTGCCAACTAACTCTTCATTTATAAAGGCGCCCCAGAAACAGCCTCCGTTCGCATAATAATTAGCTTCTATATCTAACAGGTCTGTCTGCTGGTTGATCGTGATACTTAAGTTGAATTCCTTCTGTTGTATTGACAAGATGAGATCAACTACCTCAGCGCACAATTCATTATCAATCGGTTTAATAATTAGTATATCATTCATGGCGCTAATATACGTAATAATATATGTAGTTACCTACATAAAATTCTAATGTTCATATTATAGTTGCCAAACCATATCTGAATCTTCACTCACTAATGATTCTTCCACATAGATGTTTCCCTTTACCGTAATTGTTCAATAAAAGTTATAGCTGAAAGAAAGATATACAGTAGTTGATGGATACTTTGTTTTGAGAAACAATTTTCTTCTTTGCCGTAATTGGTACAATTATACATACAGCTGAAAGAAAGATATCCAGTAGGGGATGAATACTTTCGTTTTTTGAGAAAGGCGGCTGGATGTTTTTGGCAGTTGATCATGCTTGATCAGTAAAAAGAAATCTGATTGGGTCGAAATACTATTAAGCTTACCAATAGAAGTAATGAACATGTTAAAATTAAAACATTAATGTAAAATTGGATTGATTTTCGGATGATGAGCCATAGGTGGTGTCTAAGGCTGTGTAAATTTCAATGATCCTTAAATTGGATCCTCCATCTACTGCTGTGAAACCGCATAAACATATCTGCAAGTCATATTGGCTATTGCTGGTAAGTATGTTTCCGCAATTATTGCACAACGCTTGGTTTGCCTTTAGATTTGCGATTCCTATCTTGATATTCATTGCTTCAAATATAAGGCACATATGCATTTTCTGCAATTTTTAAAAGTCCTTGGTTGAATTACTACCTTAAGGATAGTCATTGCTAAACTAAAAGAAGTTAGCGGTCCGAATATTATAATAAGATTGGCTAAAGTCTATATAAATTTCAAATGTTCGTTTTATGAGGCATCATCTTATCATAAATTGGTGCAAATACTAGCTGCTGATAGGAGGGAATACTGTAAGGCATACTTACTTTAATTTTTTAAAAAGAAAAAAGTTAAAGTATTTGTACTGGTCAGGAAAATATGAGTTTATTTTACTTAAACAATTTAAGTAAATAGTTTAATTACATGGAATAGAAAAACTAAAATTGCTTCCAGTTTCACCTTCGACGCTTTCGGCCCATATTAATCCATCGTGCAGTTTTATGATTTGTGCGCAAATAAACAGACCGATGCCAAAGCCTGCTACTGTATAAATGCGTTGATTTTTGCTTCGGAAGTAACGCTTGAAGATCCTTTCCTCTTCACCTGGAATAATTCCGATGCCCTGATCTTTTACACTAAAGATCAGATTATTATTTTCGACCTTGCATTCTAGTCGTATTTTTGAACCAATGGGTGAGTACTTTATAGCATTACTAATCAGATTATGGACAACCATTCCAATTCGATCTCTGTCAGCATTGATCAATATGCTTTCAGATTGGGTAACGACAAAATTATGCGTCGAAATTTCATTAATAAATTCCTCTTTTAATTCACCGATAAGCTGAGTGAAATCAAATTCACTTTTTTCAATCTTCATCTCATTAGATTCCAGCCTGGCAATGTTCAAGAATCCTTCTACCATTCTTCCCATCTTTGAGAGCTGATGCTGAGTTTTTTTTGAAATGTTGGCCATATCAATTGGCTTGCCATGGTCATGCTTGTATTTTAAAAGCTGAATAAATCCGCTTATTGAAGTCAGGGGTGTCTTTAGTTCATGGCTTACCATTTCTATAAATTTGTTTTTCCTGGCTTCTTCTTCCATCCCGCTGGTAACATCCATTACAACTGCATAGACCGATTGAGGTTTTCCATTTATGTCCTTTTTAACTTTTCCAACTACACGCATCCATTTCCGCTCGCCCGATATTAAATGGCGAATTGGATAAGTGCTATCAACCGGGGTTCCATATTCCGATGCCTCATAAAGTGCCCGGTTGACCTGATCCCGGTACTCAGGCTCCACGGCCTGCGTTACCATTTCCCAATCAATGTCCCCTTGCAAAGGCAGTCCATAATGGTAACGGTATTGTTCAGACATTTCTGCCTTTAAAGAGGCGATATCCAGACTGCAGCTGCCCATTTCAGCAGCATCAAATGCAGATTGCAATTCCTCTTTTGCTTCAAGTATTTCTGCATGAGAAACCATTAGCGCCTCATTAAGCCGGGTAAGTTCTATCAACTGGTTTTTTGTCTCGCTTATTTCTATTCCGGTACAGATATATCCCAAAAAACGTTGATGGCTATTGAGCCTCGGCGATCCCTTAATCTTTAGCCATCGATACGAATCATCGCGGTCTTTCATTCTCAGTTCAGCAGAAAATTCAGCCCTTTGTGAGATCGCTTCATAAAGCCTTCGATGGAAAGGCTCCAAGTCTTCAGCATGTACCAGTTCTTCCCATTTAAATCTTCCCTCAGATGGCATTTTTTCACCCATGAACTGTTCCCAGGCCCGGTTTCGAAATTCAACATTTCCATATTCATCCACAATACTGATTAAGACCTCAGAATCGTCTGTCATATTCTGAAGGGTCATCTCACGCTCGGACACCATAACCCTTTTGCTTTGAGTGGTGCAAATGCCAAAGTTTAAAACGATCGCCTCTACAACTTTTTCATTGGTGATTGTATTATATGATATCCCTTCAAACTGATCTATAAATGCATTCCTTGTATTGAGTTCTGATAATGTCGAGAAATTTGATCTGAACCAAGTTTCTAGATTGGAAGTATTTTCGCGGGTGAGATCAGGCGAACCATTTAGGATTATTTCAAGACCAGATGCCATATCCATGCCAATCATGACATTTTTATCGACCTGCAAGCAATCCGCAAAATAATCATTAAACACTAGGATTGTGAGGCTTGGGGAGATAACCATTAAACAACTTGGTACCAGATGAAGTGAATATTTAAGCTCAGCTGATATATTGTATTCCATTATTGCCGAATGTTGATCTTGAACAAGTAAAATTTTATGCTATTGAGAGAAATAAGTGTTATTAGTATTTAACCACACATCAGTACAAATGTTTCAGCAATTTGGATTTTCCTAAATTGCATAATTTGCAGATTAGCTATCAATGTTTAACTTTGCTAAAATCAATAGCTAAAACAATTGCCAAAAAACTTTTTTAATTCTGCCAGGATTTCTGAGGAACACCTGGCCATAGCACTAACTCAGGTAAAACTCGGCTTTTGGGAGCTTGATCTTAAGACCAAATTTATTGAATGTACCACGCAGAACAGGATAAACTTAGGTCTCTCCGCTGATGAGCCCATTACGGAGGAGACCATTAATAACGCCATACTTCCTGAAGATCGTTGGCGTAGGGTAGAAGCTTTAGTTAAGGCTATGCATCCTGAAACACCAACTTATGATTTTGAGATGCGTGTGCGGCACTCTGATGCTAAGATCCACTGGTTACAGGTCAGGGGAACGGTTATTTTTCAGCATTCAGAACCGGTCCGAATAATTGGAACCACTATCGATATATCCGAGAAAAAGGGGGTAGAGATTCTTCGGGATGAGCTTTTAAATATTACCACACATGAGTTGAAGTCGCCTTTATCCGTTGTGAAAGGGTATCTACAGTTATTGCAAAAATTCATTGCCAAAACAGGTGATTCCAAGCACCAGGTCATTGCTGAACGGGCAATCAGTGCAAGTGGAAAGGTGGAAAGACTGATGGATGAGATGACAAACGACCGGTTACATCAACAGTCAGAAATGATTCTCAATCGGGATTCTTTGGACCTGAAGGAACTGGCACTCGAGGTCATTTCCAATAGCAGTCTCACCAATGACGGTTTTGACATCACACTGCACACTGATTCCAATGATCTCATCATTAATGCTGACAGATATCGAATCGCACAGGTGCTGACAAATCTGGTCAACAATGCTATTAAATATTCCCCTGGTGAATCGAAAGTTGAAATTAAAATTACCGGTGACCAGGCTGGCATTAAAGTTTTTGTAATCGATAATGGCATTGGTATCTCAGAAAAAGAACATACAAAGGTTTTTGAGAAATTCTACAGGGTGGAAAATACAAGTAAAATTGTGCAGGGGAGCGGGATAGGTCTATTTCTGTGTTCTGAAATTATTGCACACCATGGCGGTGAAATCCGGATAGAAGCTAATCCAAAAGGCAAAGGTACGGTGGCTCACTTCAGCTTGCCACGATAAATGTTAATGAAATATTGTAGTGAATAGATTTCAGCAGCTATTTTTTCTCATAATTATTCTCCGCTCAACATAAGTTAATATCCATAATGTGAAAATCCTCACTTGCGTCCTGACAGATATTGATAACCACCATTACACCCTAGCTTATAAATTCATTGACCCTTTGTACTAATTCATCAACATCAAAGGGTTTTGGGATGTAACCATTTGCTCCAGCTTTTAAGGCAATTTCCTTTCCATCCGGAGCCGCTGACATTATAACCACTGGGATTGAAGCAAGAGATTTATCTTCCCGCATGTGCTTCAATATCTGATCACCTGATATGACCGGCATCCATAGATCCATTAGAACCAGGTGTGGGTGGGTATTGGAAATCAATTCCAATACTTTTTTACTGTTTGTTTCTGTTATTATTTCATAGCTTATATCATCCAGCACTATTTCGAGCATTTCGACAATATCGACATCATCGTCGCAAATGAGTAGTTTTTTAGTCATGCTGAGTCTCCTTTTTTTCGATTGGCAGGGTAAAGCTGAATGTTGCACCTTTTCCCGGCTCGCTGTCCACCCACAGCTTTCCGCCGTGTTGCTTTATAATCTGAGCACAGATATATAATCCTATACCCATACCAGGGAAGTGCTTCTGGACATTTGAAACCCTGAAGAAACGGTCAAAGATCATCTTCTGATCTTCCTGACTAATGCCAAAGCCGAAATCCATTATGGAAATTTTAACGAAATCGCTGACTTCGGACAGCAATACTTTTATTTCTTTGGCATCAGGCGAATATTTTATTGCGTTGGTTATGAGATTCTGTAACACCTGAGCGATCTGGGATTCATCTCCGATCACCTTTTTATTAATTTGACCTTCAAAAGTTATCGTATGTCCTGGATGCCCCTGCTGCATTTCTTCCAACATTTCCTTGACCAATATATTCAAATCAATTGAATCCGCATCCAATACCAAATTCCCGGATTGTATTCTTGACATTTCTAGTAAGCTTGTGATGATATTTTGCAGCCGGTCAATTTGTTTACCCGACTTATTGACCATCATGGGTATTTTGGGATTGATATCGGCAGGCAGCAAGCGTAAAACGGTCTGGTTATAGCCTTTTATGGTCGTTAATGGGGTTTTAAGTTCATGACTCGATACGGACAGAAAATCATCTTTCCTGTTTTCTGATGCCCGTATCTCGGTAATATCCTCTATTGCAATTAAAATTCTATCCTTGAACTTTCCTTCCAACTCTATTCGATGCGCATTTAGCAACATCAATTTTCTTCCGATATGCGGAAACTCATGATCCACTTCGAAATCAAGGACCGGATTACTACTGGGAAGTATTTGCTCCAGGAGTACCCTAAGTTGCTTTATATCCCATTGGCCATTTCCCAGTTCATATAATGAACGTCCAATGGTATCGCGCTTTTCTACCTTGAACGTTTTAAGGAAAAAATCATTCGCTGATATAACATTGTATTGGGGATCCAGGACTAAAAGTCCCTGACGAATAGTCTGGATGATACTATCCAGGTAATCCTTATTCTCATTTAACTCCCTGGTTCTTTTTTCTATTTTGGCCTCTACCTGCTCACGCTCATGCCGCAAATTCTCCTCCGCATTTTTTCTTCTGGTGATATCATTCTGTACACCGATAAAATGCGTCACTTGACCACCATCAACTGTGATTGGTGAGATATAGAGTTCGTTCCAAAAAAGTTCGCCACCCTTCCGGTAATTTCGGAGTTCAACAGTAATCGACTCACCTTTTGCCACCGCTTTTCGAATGTCATCTCTTGCCTGCTGGCTTCGTTCATTACCCTGAAGGAAACGACAGTTTCGACCAATAACTTCATCTCTTGAATAACCGGAAAGCGCCTCAAAAGCCTTGTTGCAATAAATTATTGGGTTATCATTTTGAGTATTAGCAGTAATGATTATTCCGGAGATTGATGAATCAAGTGCGGACTTCAAAAGTTTAATATTAGCGGGATCGTTTCCAGACAGGGGTAGATCAGATGCATGGTCTATACTCAAAACTAGCGATTACTATAAATTGGTTCAAGCGATAAACAGTTTTTTTAAAGAATTGTTTTGCCTAGCAGCCTTATAACCAAGATTTCATAAGTTAAGTACCAACATATATTTTGATAGCACATTTAGGATAGGTCAAATTACTCAAGCAGGATATTAGTTGATTTATTGCTAATTGGCAACCTACCTATATCCAAATATTTAAGGCTGCAACTGGTCGTTGTTCAGTTAACCACTTATTGGTGCCAGGTTTCAATGATGTGACATATTATTGTAATCAGGTTCGTAAATAATTCGGTTGAATTATTATTGATTATACATTTTATCAGTAATTCATCTATATAGCTTATTAATTATCAAGCTAATTTTAAGATTTTGACAACGAGTAAAAATGATAAATATATAAGCAGCTCAAGTCATCTATATGTGCGGACTTTTTCTCTTTGCCGTATTTGGCGCGTATAACTTACAGCTAAAAGAAAATCTTTGTTAAGCGACGGTACCTTCCTTTTTTGAGACAAAATTCTATTCTTCGATAAATCTCTCCTGACTTCCAAGAAGGCGCGCGCATACATCAATTTATACTTTTAAACTCCTTAAACAATTGAAGGACAAATTTTTAATTTTATATAAATGCTCAATCGAAGAACTGCCATCGAATTTTGTAGTTAGCCCCACTATCGCGAAACCCTTATTAACCGTTCCATTTTTCTTAATCTATTAGGCTTAAAATTTTTTCAGCAATTTTTTCGCAATGAATTTTATTTCCATCTATTCCCATATTTACAGTTTCAATTTTAAAAAGATGTTCAGCAGTTTTAACTTTGTTTGCACCATCAGTTGTTAGACTAAATATATAAGGTGTATAGTGTTGATATTCATCTCTAATATCTTCAATGTTATTTACACCAATTGGGTCCCAGTCTTTCCAAAGTATTTCGTCAATTGCTTTATAGAGTTTTTTTTGTTTTTCTGTCATTTCTACTGCTCTTATTCCAACATTTAAAGTTTTTTAAACCTTGTTTTGGTTTTCGCATGGGTGGTTTTCCTGGTTTTGTGTTTTCACTTGTTCTGAATATGTCAGTCCCAACTTTTTTCAATCTTTTGAATAAAGCTTCTTAAAATACTATTAATGTCTGAACCAGCAAAATAATCGCTTTTTGAGATATTTTTTTTCTTAGACGTAATTGGCGGATATAAACCTACAACTGAAAGAAAAACATCTATTAGTGCATGGATACTCTCAGTAAATTGGTGATTTTTTTAGCTTAAGATGTTGTTTTAATTCATATAATTTCTCTTTGAACAAGCTGATTTAACTGTCGCTGTTTTACCAAATCATCACAAACACATTTCACTAATCAAAGAAGTTTTTTATCTTTTTGATAATATCCATCGAATAAAATTATTCGTTTTGTGAGACTATATACTTATGCCACGGTTCAATTCCCTCTAGGGATTTTGTTCTTATAGAAACATTAAAAAAATCGAGAAGATTTTTAACCATGATCAATCTTTCTGAGCTTTTACACAATCGCCTAAATTTATTTGAAACATCGTCTAATTTGCTTTTGACTTCCATTCTTTTTCAGCCGTAATGTAAGCTTTATCTAAATTACTGAATGTTTTTCTCATTGAAATATTCCGACCTGTATATTTACCTGTTTGAACATAAAAATTAAAATATTTCAGATGGGAAATGCCTTCTACAGTTTGAAGTGCTATATCTGTCCATTCTGCTGCTGATAAAGCATTAAGGCGATCTTTATTATACCTTATTAGCCAGGCCAGCGGTTTTCTCAGGATGACGTATTCCATGTCTCGATTATCTGAATATTCACAGTCGGCCTGGATTCTTTTGATGTGCAGGGCATTCCAGTATAAATTTTCCTTTTGCAAATCGTTCAGATTTGTTTTTGTTTCTGCATAGAGCGTAAATGGATTGAGGTGAGGACGACAAAACCCTGCCGTAACCAATCCTTCATTAGGGTATTTTGTCGCCAAAGTGATAAAACGCTCTAAAACTTCTGAACGTAACGCAGGTGCTGCATTCATGTTTTCATAAAAGCTTCCAGGGTAAGGGTTATTTGTATATTCATATAATCGACGCCAGACAGGAAACAAATAGGAGCGGTTAGCTCCAAAAAAATAAGGCAGCTGCTGCAGCTCCATAAGTTCAGTTTGTTCTTTTCTTTCCGGAAATTTTTCGTAGAGATACAAAATCATATTTCTCGTTGCCATGGGCAAAATACTCGCTTTTTTGATTAATTCAATTAATTGTTCATATGTCTTGCCGGATGACTCCTCTGAAAATTTTAATACAGCATCTGAGGCAGAATCATAATCTAATGTCTTTATATTTTTAAGCTGTAACACCATATCTGAATTCATTGCTGTAGCGAAGTAAATATCTTTATACCAGTCTATTTTATCAGGAAGATAAAGATAATTCTTGGATGCAATTTTATGCATCGTTTGGTCGAGCATCTTGTTATTGCCTTCGCTAATTCCAATGGTAGACATCTCACTTGGCATATCATAATGCTCTGTGTATTCATTATAGATCATTATCCTATTGCTCGAGTTTTCAGCAGTTGATTGCGGTTTTTCATTCAAGGTTTTGCCTCCTTTCCAACTTGCCGCTATTTCTGCAGGCGTTAGTGCGGTATAGGTCGCACCTTTTTTGTTTGGGAGGTTATTTTCATAAACCTTATTAAGGTGTTCATCGAATGTTTTATTAGACTGCTGCCTTTTCTCCAAATCAGTTTGGGCCTTTACCTGCTGAATGCAAGCAAAAATTGTCGCAAGGAAGATTGTGGAGCAAAGCCAATGTCGTTTAGAAAACTGAGTTATCATGTTACCTGGTTTAGTTTTAGTAAAGCCTTTCATTTTTTTTGGGTTTATTTCTGTAGAGAACAAACGAATTAATTTAGTTGACAAAAAATTGCCCTTAGAACTTTGCATTTTTAACCGTTTCAATCATTTTTAGATTGATATCATAAGTTTTCTGGTAGTTCTCCTGGCTTTGCATATAACGCTGAGGCGAAAGTTTGCTGAGCGTATCGATTGCTTCTTTTATGAGCTCAAGGTTTTGAGTAAGCTGCATGAGGTCTTGCTTTTGGTATGCTTCAAACGCTGATTTGTTGTTTTTCGTTCTGGCAGCTATGTAACCTGACGGTGGCGGATAAGCTTTGATGTTTTGGTAAATCTGTCCGGAATACCTGTAATTGGCAATGTCATAAGGTGTAAGATTTTCTTTGTAATAGCTCCAGCGTTGGTTTGCAATGTTCCACCTCGCTTTGGCTTTTTTCCCCTCCTCGGTATTAAAGTTAGCGACTTCGCTATGATGACTTTCCATGTACTTTACGATTTTTTGAACATAGGGTACAGCTTTTTCTATGGCGTTCGCTTTTACCAGATACTGATCCGCTTTTGCCAAGGGATCAATTGCCTGTATGTAGCGTTCAGCTTCTTTTTCGAGTTGTTCAAGATCTTTATATATAGTGTAAAAAGTACCAACTTCCTTTAATGCAAGCTTATCTTTTTGGTTTTGAACCTGCAGTGCCGTAACTTTTTCGGTAGCTGTTGCCGCTGATTTCAAAAGTTGGGCATTCGCAGAAGCACTCGCTGTAATTTGTTTTAAATCGACAAGGGCCAGATCGTATCTTTTGAATATCGTAAGCAGGATCGATCGGAGATAATGCGCTTCTAGATGACCGGGTTGAGCCTGAATAAAATAATCAAGATCCTTTAGCGCTAGTTCGTTGTTTCCCGCATTCAGGTGGGTTCGTCCGCGAAAAAAGAATATCTGCGTCTGCATCGGATCCAGTGTAAGGGCTGTATTTAAATATGCTATCGCTTCGGGGTAAGCCTTGAGCGCTGTTAGGGCAAGGCCGCCGATCACTAGCGCTTCTTTGTTTTTTGGGTTGATGGCCAGGATGGCTTTCACATCGCACACCGCCAATTGAAAATTACCCATGCGGTTGTGGATATTTGCCCGGTGGCTTAGCGCCAGTTCGTTATCTGGTGATTGCGCCAATATTTTGTCGAGGTCGAGCAGAGCCGGAGTGAAGTTATGTTGAACCGCTGCCTGTTGCGTTAACAGTTGCTGGGCGGATGATCTCGATAAACAGGCAAAGGTGGAAACAATTATTAAAGTAGTGATCAAATTTTTCATATACTGGAATTTGATCAAATTTATTGAGTTGAACTTTTTCGCCCAATACCCTTTGTAGGGTATATTTGAGATACTTACGCTTTAAACTTTGTTCATTATATAATTTTATGAGCAGTTGCCCATTTCAGAAGGCCGACAACAGACTGTGTATTGGTTTTTCTGAAAATATTTTTACGATGGGTTTCTACAGTACGTTCACTGATGAAGAGTTTGCTGGATATTTGCTTATTTCCATGTTCCTCGTTGATCAGCTTGATGATTTCTATTTCCCTGTTGGTGAGCCTTTGTTCGTCTTCTTTCGAACCAAAGCGCTGCATGATTTCTCTGGTGATTTCCTCGCCAAAGTAGGTGCCGCCTAAACTTACGCGATCCAGGGCTTCGATCAGTTCGGCACGGCCGGTATTTTTAAGGATGTAGCCTGAAACGCCAGCATTCACCATTTCCTTTACCACTTCACCTTCGCCGTGCATAGAAATGGCAATCACCTTCATTCCCGGAAATTTCTTTTTAATTGCTCTTGTTAATTCGATACCACTCATCAAAGGCATACTAATATCGGTAAGCAGGATATCTGCAGGGCTCTGCTCCAGCATTTCGAGTACTTCAACCGGCCTGTTTGAAAAGCCGGAAAGCTGATAGTTGGGCGATTCTGCGAGCAGGGAGCGAATGCCATCGATTACGAGTTGATGATCATCCACAATAAAAATCCGGTGTGTGTTTTGGTTTTGCATATTTTCAGATAGGGATGTGGATAGCAATCAATGTGCCTTGACCAGGCTTGGACGAGAAGTCGACATTTCCTTGAAGAAAATCTACACGACTTTTAATATTTTTAAGGCCGATACCAGATTTTAACTCCATTTGCGCAACATCAAAGCCCTTACCATTGTCTTCAATCATTGCAGTAATACCCTCTTCGTCTTTGCTCAGCTGAATATCCAGACTTGTGGCGCCCGCGTGTTTAATGACGTTATTTACTGATTCCTGAATAACGCGGTACAATACCGCTTCTACATTTTGGCTAAGCCGGTCATGGAGGCCAAAGGTTTCGAGATTGATTTTGAGTTTTCGGACGTCGATTTTGCTAATAAAATCGCGCACCGCGGCACTTAGGCCTGATTTAAGCAATACATTAGGAGCCATTTGGTGTGAGATAACCCGCACTTCCTTGCAGCTTTCGTCTACCATATCCATCGTTTTATAAAAAACCTCTCTGCTTTGATCGTCCTTGAAACCAAGCTGGTCGCTAATGCCGGAAAGGTTTAGTTTTACCGCAGAAAAAAGTTGACCAAGTCCATCGTGAAGTTCCGCGGCTATTCGGTTCCTTTCATTAGTTTCAGCGTCAAGAACGGCATTGGCTGCATCCTGCTGTGCGATAAGCTGTTGCCGCTGCAGTTTTTGTTGCTGCCTTAATTTATAGCGGTTATAGAGTAGTAAAGCAAATAAGATTGCGAGTATAAAAATTGCGATGACTATTACAATGATGATGTTTCTTTCGGTTAACTGCAGCTTTTGCAGTTGGTTTTCGGTGTGGAGCAATTGTAGTTCCTGGGTTTTTGACCTGGCCTCAAGTTTGTTTTGTGCCAACTGCCGATCACGCTGTCTAATGTTCAGATTTTGGTTGCGCAGTTGAAGTTCGTTTTTGGCTAAATTGAGCTGGTTGTTGCCTAAAAGTAGGTTTTTTTTGGAGATTTCCAGTTCCTGTATCTCATTCTGCCGGTCGAGGAGATCTATCTGATGTTGTTTTTTTTCTGTCTGATACCGCGTTTGAAGCTCGTTCATGTTTTCTGTGGCCCGTTTATCGAAAAGGATGCGATAAAGGCTATCCCTTATCTGTCCGGCATGATAGGCCTGCTTGTAATCTCCAGCTTTGCTGCTGTAGTTGGCCAGAGAATTAAATACCCGTTCCTGAGTTTCAAGATCCCGGCTTTTTAGTGAAAGGTCTTTTGCCTTGATTGCATAGTCCATCGCTTGGCGATTATCCCCCTCTACACTGTAGATGTTTCCCATATTTTGGTAGATGCCGCTAAGTTTACCCTCATCCCCGTAGGTCTGCGCCAGCTTTTCTGCTTTCAAAAAATAGCTTTTGGCCATTGCTCCATTTCTGTCCTTTTGCCAGGCCAGATCTCCCAGGTTCATCAGTATGGAGATTTGGTTATTGGTTCGGTTAAACTTTTCTGCAAGTGGTAAAGCTTTTTGATAGGTTTGCTTAGCTAGGTCATATTGACTAGTCTCCAAGTAGGCAACCGCCAATGAATTATAAAAATTGGGCTTTAAAGTTTCGTCCTTTATACCTTCAGCTATCTGTAGCGCTTCCTTTAGGTAATTAATAGCTTCTTTTGATTTGTTGGAGCGGATGAGGATGTTACCGATGTCGCCCAGACAACTCGCCTGACTTGCTTTGTTATCAAGTTCCCGATAGAGTTTGAGCGCCTCCAAACAGGTTTGCATAGCCTGGTCGTATTTACCAAGTTTTGATAACGGTAGGTTTTTGTTCTGCCTTGCTTTTGCAACTGTCGCTTTATCGCCTATGCTCAAACCAATCTGTTCTGTTTTAATGAAATAAAAAAGTGCGCTATCCGGGTTTCCAATAAAGGACATAATGATTCCTTTGACGTTCCAACCGGTGGCTTCATTTACGGGTTTATTGTATTTCCGGCTAAGCAAGATGACCGTATCGGTAACTTTTGCACTTTCCTTGGCATTGGAGTAGACGAGGGATTTTGCCCGGTTGGTTTTTGCCTCAATCAGCTGGTCAATTGATGTAGCGTGCTGCGCAAAACTCTTGCCGACGGCTAGACTAGCAGTCAGCAAGAGTGTGAATGTTAATGTTTTAAGGGATAACATGCTTAAAAATACATTTTCTTTTACAGCTTGTAGCCAATCAGTTCTTTTTTTCCATTTTTATAGAAAATCAGGTTGGCGGTATCGTCGGCAAGGTAATCTGGCTTTTTGTCGTCGAGTACAACTTTCCCTTCAATTATACCACTGTCTTTGTTTATCCTAAGTAATCCGTAACCATCCTGGGGGCCTTTAATGTCGGTTAGCATGACCATGTAGTTTTTGGCATCCTGCGAAGCAGTAAATCGTCTCTTCATGTCCGAAAGTGCGGCAGTTCCAAGATTCGCCCATCTATCTGAACTTTGCATGTGACTATTGTAGGCACTTGTATTTGGCCCGGAAAGTCCGGCTTGGAAACCATGCGATGCAGACTGGCTGGTAGATACTGCCAGCGCAGTAATATTAAGTATTTTATTGGCTAAACTGGTTCCTGGAGCTTGTTGGTAAACGTGGTAGATGACCTTTCCGTCGAAATCAAACAATGCCATGTTTTGCGCTGAGCTGATCAAGATTCCTTTGTCTCGTAGTTCGATGGCATTGGGTATTTCGTCGCCACCAAACTTAAGCGATTTTCCCAAGGGCTGAACTTCACCACTGGCATTGTCCATCACATGCATTTGTGCATTTGCCCAGAAATAGGTTTTATCACCCTTGTCAACTCCCAGACCGCCACCTTGTTTGTAGCTTAACGACTTTGGCCAGAGGTCTTTGCCAGATGCAATATCCTGGATGTTTAATTCTCTGTCGGTACGGTAAATTAGGCCTTTGCTGTTTTGTTTAATGTCTCTAATGTTTCCACTCACCTTCATATCGGATTTCGAGGCGGAGCTGCCATTGTTAAGATCGATGATGTTGACATAATTATTCCCTGATTCTTTTGCGGAGGCAACGGCAAGTTTGCTACCTTGTAATTTTAGAGCTGTTATACGGCCTTTCAATGTTATGGGTTGCCATTTTTGCTGACCACTTTTATAGTCCAAGAGCATTAATTCTGCACGTTTGTCGTCAGTCGCAATTAAGAACCCACGTTCTTCGAAAAGGAGTTGTGCTATTGGATCGGAGAACTTTACAGGTTTCCAGACTTCCTGCCCGGTTTTGGCGTTCAAGGCTACCATAGCGTTGTTACAATAGTAAAATACGATACCGGGCTGTTGATCTAGAATGATGAATTTACCATATGCGGCATCGGCGCTAGCTGCCATAGCATCACGCATGCTACCGCCCATCGCACCAATTTTATTTGCTGCACCGGCAGTGCTGGCCGCCTTGCCAATCCCGCCGAGCCCAGGTACACCGCCAAGCCCACCTAATGTGCCCATTAATCCTCCTTTCTTCTCACCCGCTTTTGTACTTTCCTTATCCTGTGCCTCTTCCTGTATCTCGGTAGCAAGTAAACCATCAGTGATGCTGGTTTTAAAATCGGTTTTCCAGGAAACGCTGCCCGATTTGACATCGATGCAATAAATTCTTTTTGTAGTGGCGAGCAGTAGCGATTGCTGATCAATAGGCAATGGTTTCGCAACCAGCGTTTCACTGGTGCTTTCAAAGATATTGCTTAACGTCCATTTTTTTTCGCCGGTAGCGGCATCTACAAATACAATGGAGGGGGCATTGTTGAGGTAGCCGGTAAAAATTATGCCTCCCATCGCTGGGACATTGTAACGCTTGTTTACCATTTTCATCCCCATTTGTTTGGTATCTGCAATAATTTTTCCTGTAGAAACATCTAGTATCAGTTGCTGCATGTTCATCATTCCGCCACTTACAATGGCAATAAAGGGAGAGTTTTCTATTGGGTTATAGTTTTCCCGCGTAAGATTTTTTAGATTGTCGTGTTTCCAGGCAACTTTTCCGGTTATTGGGTCTAAGCCGTAGAGCGCATCGTTTGTAGAAGCGATCAGTTTACCGGTTGGACTGAGCCGAAACCAGTCCATGTTTCGGTCAAATTCAAAACTCCATGCTTTGGCGCTTGCTGGTAAGTTATCGGTAGGGGTGGCCTGCAAGTCGTTTTTCTCCGCTCCGGAGGTTTTCGTTTCTCCATCGTCTACTTTGGTTTCTGTTTTGTCCTTTTTGCCCATAAGCCCTTTAAGTTTCCCGAACTGGGCAGATGCAGGGCTGTAGATTGCCACCGAGCAGCAGGCTAGTAACCATAAATGTTTTTTTGTCATGATTTAAAGTTTGATGCTGGTAAAAGTACCTCGTCGACAGGCCGCAGAAAATCCCCACCTTTTGGTATTTTGTAGTACCCAGTAGCACGGATATACACCTAACTCTCGCTAATGCATTTAAGAAGATGTTGATATCGAATCATTACTTCATTAAGGAAGAAGGTTTGCTATTGTTTAAATATTTGTTCTTCAAATGCTTAGTCAACCAATTTTAAATATACCCGCTGGTGGGTATTTTTCGGCAATCCGTATTGTTGCAGTTTTGAAAGAAAAAAACATGAAAAATAAATACTTACATCTTGCGCTTATTGGGCTCTTTTTCATAGCCTGCAAAAAGCAGGGAACGCTTTCATCAGCTCAAAAGAAGTTGGAGGAAGTAGGCCACTTTATACCAGGAAAGGGTTTTGACTATTTAGCAAGTTACAGCGAGAACAATGGTAATGTGATTTCCTTAATGAATAGCATCGATATCTCGATAACAGGGGATAACCGCTTGAATTGGCTTTTTTCGAGAAGTAACCCGTTTTCTACCGGCGAATTTCTTTACCGTAAAGTTTTGGATGCAACCAGTGGAACTCATATTGCCGATGGAGATCTTCGATCTGTAGGGAATGGAATAGTTTATAATGCATACGACAGGGGACTGACCGACAAGTTCGGATTTGTACCTTATAGCGATAAAATCTATCGGGCTTATCGTTCAGGGGATGCCAGGTTTAAGGTGGAAGGCGAAATTAGTCCAGCGGAATATGGCGGATATGACGGTACCGGAATCAAGGCCGTAGTTTATGCCAACGGTATCCCGACCCTACATTTTGCGTGGAACATTAAAGCTAATCTGCAGGATATCAATACGAGAATAGGAGGATATCAATTTACAAATGGCCGTCTTGAAGCTCTGGCTGATGTGAATAAAACATTTTGGAGCTATGGCAAAGCGCATAATTTCGACAAACTCTATCATGGTGGAGTAAGCTTTCCTACCATGGCCGGGGGTAGCAGTGCTTTTGGTTTTACGGATAGCAAGGCCTACCTTTTTAAAAAAATTGGAAAGGAAACCGTCGCAGTTGATTCGATTGATTACAAAGGTGTGCCGTTTTTTACCGGAAGTGTTGTGCCAAGTGTGCCTTTTGCTGCCAAAATTTCCAAAGATATGAGAACCACTGTTCTGGTATGCTATGAGCCAGACAGCTATACTGCCTTTAGTGGAAAATACAAATATTCGGTTTTTGTAATTGACAGCGAGGCAGGCAAGGTCAGGGTTTCTGTCAATCAATTTCAGATGACAAACAGCCAGGTAGATGTAGATCTAAAAGGAAATCTTTATTACCCTGTACAGCCTTCAGGTAAGTCGGCAGCAAAAGTAATGAAGGTAAGCGGAGAGCGTGAGTCGGTATATGCGGAAGGTTTTTTCGATACACAGTTGCAGATACGCAATCTACAAGTGGTCAATGATCTGGTTTATATCACATCGCTAACTTCAGAAGATAGGGCAGTTTCCAAGATTTCCTTATTTGTTGCAAGATAGGTCATCGCAAAGCGGAGTGCGATGGCCACCCCAAAGTAAGGATTTATTTTAACCTATGGAGATTTAATTTTAAATGTCGAATCAACCTTTATATAATTAAATTCAGTATTAGTTCTACTTTATTCGGTTGAGTAATGAAAAATTTTCCAATTGGGATAATCATACTTCGTTCGTTGATATTTTTTCTCTTTGTCGTAAGTGGTGCTAATAAAGGTACAGCTAAAAGAAAAATATAGTAAGGGAGGAATACTTTCGTTTTTTGAGACGAAATTTCAAAAATTTATTTTGCACTATCATAAATCTACAGATAGTTAATCGTTCAATCGGTTATTCCTCATTCCTTTCAGATTTTTTGCGGTTCTCTATCATTGAATTAAAATGCATGAGTGTATTTAGAATTATAAATTTTTTATTGTTGTTATATATACTATATTTGCGACAACAATAATTAATAATTAATTCATGAGACAATTAACATTTGCATCACTACAGGTGAAAAATTTAGAGGCATCAAAAGACTTTTATGAAAAAAAATTAGGATTCGAAGTTGACAATACTAACCCACAGGCCTGTGTTTTTAAGTACAATCAAGGAGAGGCGAGTTTTGCTATTCGCGCACCCCTTGAGCCTCTTGATGGCAAGGAACTGGGAATTGGCGTAGCGCTTTGGTTTGCTATTGATAGAAATGTAGAGGAGTTAAAAGAGGAGTTTATTGAAAATGGAATTACCACCGCCGGTCCGATCATTGAGACGTCTTTTGGCAGGGCATTCCATGTGAAAGATCTTGACGGCTATAAATTAACGTTTTTAGAGTCACAATAATAGGAAATAACTCTTTATCGAGCACTCAATAGCGATGAAGAGTAAGATATTAATTCCGGGAGCAGTTATGAGTTATGACTGAGGAACGATGGTTATTGGTCTTTTAAAGGAGCGTACAGAAGTCGAAGACTTAGCTATTCTTATAAGAGATGAAAAAATATTGTTGTCAACCAATATCTCAATGACGGCATTGAGGGCAAATTGGCGATTTTGCCATCTTAGAAAGTTATAAAAGAAGCGTTTAAGACCTTCATTTATTATATTTTGTTTCAGCAGGTTATGTTGATCAACATAACCTGCTTCAAAGGAACGTTATTAATGCTTGAAAATCATCAGGATTTGGTTTCTTTGGAATTATAAATAAGATTTAAACTTAATATCTACTCAAATACTTTATCTCAATCATGCCTAAAGAAATCAATTTTCATTTTAAAAGTCCAGGTGACAGCCCTGGATATCTGCTCGGACAATTAACCATGCTTTGGCAGCGGAAGCAAAAGAAAGTGCTGGACCCTTTGGACTTGACGCAGACCCAATTTGCTTTGTTGGCAGCTTTGGGCTGGCTTTCAAAAACCAGAGATAACATTACTCAAATTGAGATAGCAAACCAAACTAACGCTGACAGAATGATGGTGTCAAAAGTTTTACGAACTCTAGAAGATAAAGGGTTTTTGACTAGAAAAGACCATGAAATGGACACAAGGGCCAAAACCATCAGACTGACCAGGGACGGAGAGAAAGTTTTGCAGAAAGCGCTTATCGAAATAGAAAATGCTGACTTGGAATTTTTTACAGCGCATGATATAAACCTTTCTGAATTCAATTTGGTTTTGTCCAGATTGGTTGCAAAGAACAAGATGGTTAACTTATAATATGGCTCCATTTGTTGACTCACGGTTTGTGTATCAATAGCGTTTCTACTCTGCACTGTCGATAGGCAAATTTTATTTTAGCCAATCTTACCTTAGTATATCATATATAGTGACAGTTATGCGCCATGCCATTAATGTTTCCTTTGGACTCCAATTATACTAATTGTGTAAATAGGTAATCCATTAAGAATATTTTCGTTTTTCGAGATATAAAATTCGTTATTAGTGACTTAATGGTAAAACACGAAATGTTGATATACAGATGGAATGTTCATAGCTTATCCAAATATTTAAAATTTATTTGCTTGGTTTTTCTCAGTCTATTACTTTCCTGTCAACAAACAGTAGTAAAAACATATAAAGATAATAATTGTGAAATTTTTGTCGCAGCCAAAAATGGCTTTTGGATTGATGTTTTTTCTAAAGATTTGCACGAGAATAGGGTTGTGTTCAGACGTGGACTTAAGGATATTACAATTGAAAAACAAGAATTTGAGATCGGCAATATCAGATATTTTATTAATGAAGATATAAAACTTACGGATACTTTAACTATTACCTATAAGGAACAAATTTATAAAATTTATGATTTTAAAAACCTCAAAGAGACATCAATTGACGGCAAGGATCATACCAATATCGGAATTTGCCGTATCTGTACTGCCCTTATTAATGGTGAATTGATTCAAGATACCCAGAACAATGTTTTAAGAGTGGTACTCGAATAAATTATTACCTGGTAAATAACATTGAAAAGTTGTAATACTTAGATATGTCAATAAAAAAAAGGAAAAAAAACCTGTTTTACAACTAATGCATGCCTTAAATACGAATCTATTGCATTTTATTTTATGATTGATTAGGTAGTTTCCTTTGAATTAGATAGGGTGTGAAAATAAAGCATAGTAATTGAAGTATATATTGATAAAACAAGAAATTCAGCACTCCTAAAAAGTCTAATGATGGTGTAGAGCAGCATTAATGGGAAGACTTGTATCGTAGAATGGTGCCGAAGCGACCTTTTTCCCTGCCAAAAAGTTCTGAAATCATCTTTGTATATTTTTTAAGAATAGCTGTTCTTTGTAAAAGATCATAACCGTTAGTAAAAAAACATATGAATTCCGTAAAGCCCTTGGTTCCAAGTGTTACATTTTTTGCGCTTGTATTTATAACAATATATTTTTCGGCACAATCATCGTCATTGCAGCCATCTTCATCTTGTCTGGATTGCTCCTATATAGAGGACATTTTATTCTTTTCAATCATCACTACATTGGTGATTCCTCTGATAATATTGATCCAAAAAAGAGCTAAACTGAAACAAGTCTTATTGTCAATAATTATTGCAGCAATTTTCTTCATTATTGTGTTTTTAGGCACTCTTAATGTATTTCAGGACAGAGTGTCATCATGGAGTTCATTTAGCACAAGCGAGGAGTTATTATCCGTTTTATTTGAATCTTACCCATATCTATTTCTAGGAACAGTTATAATTTTTTTACTTTCCAGAAAGGCTTTAAATTTAGGTAAAAAATGAAAGTAATTCTTTACCCGAGATTTTGTAGCGCCTCGGCTCACACTGATTATCATCGGGACAGGCAATGCTTAGGATGTTGATGCTAAATCTATCATAGTTGGTGAGCCAAAGTAAAAAGAAGATGTGTGCCTCAATTATGATTTTATAGGCTTTACCAATAATGAAAATGTACAGCTTAATTTTAACAAGCAAATTACAGGACCCAATGAAAGGTTAGAGGCACTCTTAAAAATTTGGATAAAGATCTGATATTAAAATTATGAAGAAGATATGACTGGTAAAAAAAGCTCATCAAAAAAAACTGATTAAGTTTTCATTCACAGATAGCCACGAAAATTTATAATAGAAGCTCTTGACAAGAAAGGGCAGCAAAGTTCTGAAGATATTAAATGTATTAAGGAAAGAATAGGATGATTTTCATTTTCTATTACAAATTATCGAGGCTAATCGCATCAAATTCATACCTGATTTTTCTGGTTTTTTATAAAAACTAAAGCGGAATCACGGCATTTTCTTGATGCTATTAGTTTGAGAAAAAGCATAGCTACAAGATTGCTATCAAGCAATCAAATAATTGTTAAATTTCATTCTTTTTGACGGTTATCCGTCCATGCTTGCAGTGTCTATTACATCTTCAGTTTCATCATCTTCTCCTTGCGCGTTTTTGATATCTTCATTAGTATATTGATAATACTCGTCGAAGGTTTTTGTTTTTGTGTTATAAATGATTACATATTTGGAGCTTTTTGTTTGTTTGATGATCCCATCATTGGGCGCTGGAATTAATTCCATTTTATCCATATAAATTAAAGCGCCTTTTTTAAAGCTATTAATGGTTGGAAGTTCGTTTTCCAGCTTTTTCCAATAAAGAACATTTCCTCTTTGTGGAATTATAAAGATAGCACTGCTTTGGTAGTCAAAATTTTCTAATATGAATGCCATTTCGCGTTCAGCTTGACCAGTAAAGTTTCCGTAAGCGATGACCTTAGGGGCACGGTCTTTAATTTTGGTGAAGAAGTAGATATCGTCACTATTTTTCGAAAGATACCCACCGTCCATAAATATTTTTACTATGCCTCTTTTAAACGGTGTTGGGATATCATCATATTGGGGTAAGGTGAATGTCGCATCCTTCCAATAGGCATAATCTTTGGGACTTGCCCACCCATCGACAGACACAGTGTCTGTACCTGTCTCGTCATACAATAGAACTCGCCCGCGATACATGCCATAGTAATAAGTAAAAAATAAAGCTATTGCCAATACAATCATTCCAAAAATTACCCTAAGAACTCTTTTTGTACGACTGCGTTGTACTGACTTAGTTTCAAATTCTGACTGATTCAACGGAGAAATATTTTCTGATGGGGCCATATTTTAATTACAGTATCTTTAATAGTTTTTAAGCTAAAATATAAAAAATAGTTTTAAAACGACCAAGGAAAGATTTTTAGATTCGCGATAGACTATAAATTTAGCATGAATTGTTCGTTTTTTGAGACAAACTATTCATATTGAAGATCTATTGGCCTATCAAAAATCCACCATTTTCTGAGAATTATGGTATTAATTTACCCTTTTATAAATAGAAGTGATATTTATCTTGACAAACCCACTTTTAGTGTAGAACTCCTTATCTCTTTAAAATTTGATAATGCAAAGGACGTAAGCTTTTTTGGGTTGATTTTTTAGATATCTAAAAAAATGAAGAAGAGAAGATATTTTTTTGAACAATTAAGGGAGGATTTTGCTGAGTTTTTGCAAAATCCTCCCTTAAATATAATGGTATTATCTTAGGCTATTTGGCAGCTAAAATGTCCAATTTTTCTATAGACGGAGGTGTTGCCAATAGGTCTGGTGCATTTTCCATTAATGCTTTTGCGATCTTACCGCCAAGGTGTGCCTCTCTGCCTTCTTCGTTTGAAAAAGTATCGTAAATACCGAAGGTAGAAGCATCAATACGGAATGCATACCACGTAACGGTACCGGCTTCTTCAAGAGCAAGCGGTAATGCTCCTGTAATAAAATCTTCAACGTTTTTTTCTTGGCCGGCCTTTGCTTCCAACCGAACTAACAATCCTAATTTTTTCATTGTTTTTATTTTTTAGTTAAACAATTCTTCAATCAGACAAAATTAGAAAAACCAGCGCTGCTTCGTTTATTAGTTTGGTTCGATAAGTTATGAAAAGAGGTCAATTTGAGTGGATGTGGTTGGGGCTATACCCAAATTCATTTTTAAAGGCTGCACTAAAATTTGACAAGCTGCCATAGCCAAAGTCCATAAAAATTTCGGAAGGTGTGACTTGGTTATTATGTAACAATTCTTTGGCCTTGTTAAGCCGTTTTTGCTGAAACCATTTCCCTGGAGATTCCTGGTATATACTTATAAATTTTCTCTTAAAAGTAGAGGCACTCATATTGCACAGAAAGGCTATTTCGTCAATATTCAAGTTCGTATAAAGGTTCTTTTCGATTACCATTTTAAATGATAATTCTCTTTCATTGATTAGTAAATAATGTAAGTAATCTAAAAATACCGTCCCATATTTATCCGCCAGATAAAGCATTATTTCTTCAAATTTCAGTTCCAAAATCTTTTGAGAGATAGATTGTTGCAAACCAAAAATCTGTTGGAGCGAATGAATATAATGGATGATAAAATTGTCTTTCTCTAAAAGGAAATAAGGTATATCCGTTATCTTTTTATCTGAGGCATTCTGACTGAAAGAATGGGAATGTTTCAATAAAAAATCGGTGATGTTTTTGTGAGAAAAGAAGAAGAGTAAACAACGGTATGAACTTACACCTACCAGTTCGGTAACCAAAACATTATTAGATGTGATAAGTAGCGATTGTGTTTCATTGATTGAAATGATATCATTAGAAAAGTGAATGTTTTTTTGACCATTCAATAAGAAACTGAATACATTTTTATTCAGGCCAATCTTGTTTCTAGAACCGTCCTTATACACTTCGTAATTGAAAATTTGCAAATCCGAAGTATGAGTTTCGTTATGTTCCCATAGATCTTCGGGAAGGTTTGTAATGTCCATCGTCAAAATTAAATTGATTTTTTACGGAGTGTTCTTTGGTTGTGTCATTAAGAAATTCGTTCCAAAAGCGATTTGCCGAACAGGCAAAATAAAATGAATGAATTGGCAAAAGCTAAAGATGTAACTGTTGCCCAACTCAACATAGCATGGCTGCTTCATCAGTCTGCATGGATATTACCCATTCCCGGAACTACATCAATTCAGCATTTAGAGGAGAATATTAATGGAGCCGGAATCTCGCTTTCAAAAGAGGAACTCGAATTTTTAGGATAGCATTGGAATAACAGGAGGATATAATTTAGGTTTGAATAGCCATAATCGACTGTTCGTTTTTTGAGACGATCTTATGAACATCTTGTCTTTCCTATACAAATTACTCATTGTCGAAGGTTTAAGCAAATTATTGCGAATTCAATGTGTTATAGAGGTAATTAATTAACAACTAACTCCTTATATCTATTTTATATACTTCTTTCTAAGAAATTCAATATTATGGATCGATGCTTTTGAAAAGCGAAATGGTTTTGATTTATCCTTCTTTGATGCTCTATCATAGATCAGAAAAAATGAAAAGGGGTCGTCTAATGATTTAATGAATTCGTTCTTTAAACCATTTTTTTCAATATAATGAGCCATATATGTTCCAGGTACGTGTCCGCTGGTATATGGTGTTCCTTTAAAATAGTCTCTGACTTTCAGACTTTTCCTGTTTTTAACATCTTGAGAAAATAAACTATCCATCAAGGGGAGTATTTTTTTCCCTTCATCAAAAAACTCCTGAAAATATTTTTGGGAGGGCATTAACCGGCTGGCTGTATCAGTCATATATTTCTTGTCTACCATGTCTGCTGAACCTTCATTCAATACCCGGTACATTGCCATTATAATGCTATTATCATCTGGTTCAATGTCAAATGACGGCTGTGGTCTGAGCATGTGATGAAGTTCGTGACCACCTAGCGCTCCCAATCTATTTTGATCGTTTTTATAAGCGCATAATAATGTATAGATGATCAAGCCATCTTGTGCATGCGCATCATTATGAATTGGAATAATAGCAACCTTAAGATTAGGTAATTTTTTATGAGCGGTTTTGGGTAAAGCGGAGTAGGCATATTGGTAAGACTTATCAAAGTATGATTTAGGATCAGAATCTATGCGTTTAAGATATTCTTTCATATCATCTTCATCAACTTTATATTGATTAATCATATAAGTGAGCCAATAAGAATTTGGATCCGCTAATCTTTTTTGCAGTATGGAATTGTTTTTTGGCATATAAACGATCTGCATATTTTTCCTGTATGATTCAAAGTACTGTTCATTTACGCCTTGATCGGCCATATAGTCTTTAATCGCCTCATTTGACAGAAACGATTTCCAATCCGATCGGCTTAGTGAATCACCTTGCTTAAGTTTTGCAGTGATTTCAAAATATTGGTAGCACGTAGAGTCAACAAACGACTGAGCAATGCAAGATTGCGAAATGGATATTATAATTGTAAATACGATAAAAAAGAAATTAATTCTAGTTGCTTTAAATATTGCTGACATATTGTTTGGTTGTATTCGACGAATATAGCTAACAGGCATTAAACATTTTAACGAAATTTATTCTTTGAGAGAATAACTTTAAGAATGATTTAGAGGCTGATTTATCTCAGAGTTTAGAGATAATTAAGCGAATCAAAGGAGATGTTTTACTTGCAGCAATTATTTTTTTACGTATTAAGGTTGCTTTTATGCAGTAATTGGCGCATATAAAGCTACAGATGAATGAAAAGCATACAGTGGCGAGTGGATACCTTCGTTTTTTGAGATTAGTTATTCATAACTGTAAATTATGAGCCTATCACACATATTAGCCAAGAATAAGATAAGCATATCTCTTATGTCTGTGCAATATCGAACATCTGATGTTCAATAATGGACAATAAACTCTTTTTAAATAACAATTGTGGGGTTATTGCAGATTTTGAGAACAGTCAAAACATTGGCATACTAAATGACCATTTTTCATAAATTTACATTTATGAAAAATTATATGCTTGTCTTGTTTGTTGGATTTACGTTCTTATTTTCGTGTTCATCACAAAGAAGGTCGGTCCAGTCCAAACCAATGTCCTTAAAGGATAGCCTCAATATGGTCTCGGATAGTATTACAGTGGAGGGGATAACAATACACAACTTGTTTAAAAGCCAAATTCTGGCCGATCGTGAAGTTGGCAAATTTGATAGCACAATGATTTTACAAAATGTTTATCTGCCACACAAGCAGTTGTGGGATAGCTGTTATGGGATTATTTTTGGTTCAGATAATGCGTCCAAGTTTAATAATTCCACTGGAATGATAAAATGGAATAAAACGCTGTATCCAGAAAATAAATCTCTTTTTGACGCTAAGGCTAAAGCGCTATTGGCAATGAATTTAGACTCCATTCTAAAGGTAAATTTAACAAAGTTCAACAAGATGGCTGGCTATAAACCCACAGCAATCATTAGTATATTGTTTACACCAGTTCAAGGCATCGGTTTTGGTGGGTGTAATGCAGAGCAGTTTGCACTTGAGTTGAATTATGAAAATAATGATCTCGATTACACAATCAATAAAGGCATACCACATGAACTCAATCACCTGGCTTATGAACCAAATAGAATGAAAGACCCCAAACACGAAACTGCATTAGCACAAACAATTGACGAGGGGTTTGCATGTTATTTTACATGGGCGTTTTTTGATGGCACTATTTCAAAGTATGAAGCGGTTGAGAACATGTCTGAAGCCGAATGGCAATGGTACATTTCACATGAAGAAGAGATATTCCAAAAGGTTAAGGTATATTTTGATGAAACAGCAGATAATCCTTTATTAAATAATAATAAATTCAAATTATTCCCGGATGCCCCTAAAACTCTTTTTTACTGGATCGGATTTAGAATAATTGAAGCTTATGTGAAAAATCATGGCAAAGATTCATGGATAGAGATATATAAATTAACAAGTGATGAGATTTATAGAGGTAGCGGATATGCAGACCAACTTAGTCAATAATAAGTTAACAAGGATTTTTTAACTTAACCCTGTTGATTCGGAAACCATAATCACCAATTAAATTACTCTTTTCGGACTGAGAGCTATTTATATGTGGAAACATAAGAACTTTTAGTTTAGTTGAAATCCAAATAGAATCGAAAAATTTTTGATCTATGGAGCCGCTAATATATTCGTTTTTTGAGATTTTAATTTTATTTGCACATTACTTTTTTGGTAGTGATTACTATTGACCTCAACAAGTCCAGAGAATTCGTTAATACTTTCCTTATTGTAGTTAAAATTTATCCCAATACCTTATAAATTTCGCCATCATCCGTATTTTTTTAGTGACAAGGCATTAAAGTTAGACACATTATAATTTTACAAGCAATATCAGAAAATACTTCAACACGGTGTTAAGCTATATATTTATCACAGAAACAAATAACCAACAATAGTCGAGAGATAAGGTAACATTATAGTAGTATAGATATAGTTTTACAGTATTTAAAATTACATTTATGAAAATTAAACTACAATCTAAATGATTAAAAAATTAAGCTCTCAATTAAACTCCCTTACATGGGGAGTTGGAATCTTATGCCTCCTCATTGCCCTTGGGACAGGGTGCAAAAAAATGACGCCGACAAAACCACAGAATTAGAGGGGTTGCAACAGTGGTATGAATTGAACAAACCTAACACACATCTTTCAAGTTTTGACGATATGAAGCCATTGTGGGGAGCAGTTTATATGACTGAACCCTCAAGCGAATTAGCGATATATGAGGTTAGTTTGTCAAACCCAAACAAGGTATATCAAAAAGTAAGTGACGCCAATCAACCTAACAATGGGATACTGAGAAATAACATTCGTCTTTTACTATTTAAAGACAAAGCTACTGGACAGATCATAGCAGGTTGCTACATGTCTATTTTAAACGAAGGGAAAATTTCGCTAGATTTAAATGGTCTTCATTACAAACAAGCACAACACCTTAATGGAAAAATTATGTTTTTTAATTTGTCTGGTAAGCTTGAAAATGGCTGGGAATATCAAGATGGTCGGATTACGAAAAGAATTAACGGTAGTCTTGAGGGCTATTATCATGGAACTAAAAGTGAGTTGAGGGATTTAAAAAATCCAGCTATTGGGGTTACTGGTTCGAGGTTTGATAAACTAATGACATATATGCCACCGCCTTGTGTGTTGGATCAACCAGATTGGAGAACGACTTGTGTTGGAGTTGATGGTTATATGGAATGTACGACTTATCTTGCTGGATATACTTGTGTTGATCAGACCCCAGGCGGGGGCGGTGAAGGCGGGTATAACCCTTATCCATCAAATCCTGGCCATGGCGGAGGTGGAGGCAACGGTGGGTCTAATTCACCGCCGAACACGGCAAATCTGGCAATAATTGATAGTTTAGTTGGATATCCTTGTGCGCAAGATATATTAAGGCAGTTACCCAATTTAAAAAATGATATCGCAACACTGATTAAAAATACATTTGGTCCAAATTCAAATATTGATCTACAATTTAAAGTTGATAGCACTCTAAAAAATACAACCGTTGATGGTAAATTTTTAAGCTATGCTGGCAATTCACCGAACAATGGAGCGACATATAAGATTGGAATAAACCCTGATGTACTAAAAAATGCTAGCAGAGAATATATCCTTGTAACACTTTACCACGAGGCGCTGCACGCTTATATTGGTTATGCTAAGGCTACCATGTCAGCTGACTTATTTACAGCGACTTTTGGCTCATTGGAATTCAACGGTGGTAGAACCCTATTAAAACCTGTTGACGGACATTTTGAGTTGGCGGCAAATAATTACATACTGGGTTTAAGAAATTCAATCATTAGCTTAAACGCAAGTTACAACCTGGACAGAGCATACGCTTTAGCACTCGGAGGCATTGTAAACTTATCCACAAGTGATTTTCAGATAAATTCGCAAGAGAGAGATACTTCTAAGATAGGGTATACGGGCACGAAATGTCCTTAAAAGTGAAGATTATTGACTTAAAGAACTATAACTATGAATTTAAAAACATTTAAACCAATACTTTTAACCTGCATTAGCATTGTACTTATTCAATTATTTTTTATTACTGATGCTTTTTCACAATCAAAAACTGAAACTGATACGGAACTTGTCAAAAAAGTTTCTAAATTTCTAAGCATTGATGGAAGTATAACCTCTCTAACGCCAAAGGATCAATATTACGCATTTAATCTAAAAATTGAGTTATTCAAAAATAATGGAGCAGATATTTTAGCCGAAGTTAATTTTAGTGATGCTATTGGAAACCAAATTTTTCCAAACTACAAAAGGCTGAACAAATTCGATTACAAAAGCATAATAGGTAAGAATAATCATGCAGTGATAATTGTGCCTATATTGATCTTAAATAATCCAACTGATGAAAAAAATCCCAGTGATTTAATAACAGGAATTAATAAGCAATCTTTGAGAAATCTTATTTCTTCAATAATTCATCCGGATATTCTTCAGAAGGATATAACTTTATTTCCTTTATTTTCTATTAGTAGGGCTGATGTTCAATAACATCGATTTAGGTATAATAGCTATTTTTTAATCTGACGATTGGTGAGGTTTTTGCTAGTTGTCAGATTGAACTCTTATGTTTTCGCTTCTTTGAGATCGTTCGTTTTGTGAGACAGTTCAGAGGTTGTTTGTGAAATTTAGAAGTGTTTTATTAGTAGAATAATATCCACCAGGTTCGAAATAATATTAAGGTCAGGAACTAACAAAATTTTCTTTCTTTTTGACACTATTCTATTTAAAATTACGATATAATCCGAAATTTGTGGCAATTCGCTTTTGTATCTTTTAGAGTTTTTTTTAACACGTTTAACTTCTAGCGGAAAGAAGGAAAATGGTAAAATCAAAACATTAACGCAAAATTGGATTTATCGGCGGATGATAAACCATCGGCTATAATTAGGGGTGCTAGAATTCGATACTTCTTAAATTAAATTTCCCATCAACGGCTATTGAACAGATGAACACTCGTGCAGTTCATATGGGCTATGGCTAGTTAATATACTTCCGCTACTATTACACAGCGCCTTGTTGGCCTTGAGATTTACTACTCCTATCTCGATATATATTGTTTCCAAATATATGGTATATATGCATTTCCTGCAATCCAATATAATATAAGTATATTTTTATTTACGCAGCAAGCATCCATATTAAAATGAATAAATATGTAAAGTAGAACTTTTTGAACAAACTGAATGATTGTGTAATGAACTATTCGCAATAATTTAGCTGCCTAACCAATGATAAGGCACGTTATGAGAAAGCTGTTTTTTATTTTAATGTTTTTCTTATCTTCTTTTTTTGTTAAAAAAAGTTATACCCAGACGCTTGGTTGTTTCCAACAATCGACTTCTACAGTATTTAGAGACGAAGGTCTGCTAGGAATTTGGGGAGGGAGGACATTATCAACTTTGTGTGCACCGGGGGCTGGACCGAGCACAAAGTATGCTAGTATAGTGGTAAATAGTACTACCTGGATAAACCGCTTTAAATTGACCCCTCTTCGCCGCTTTAAAAAGCCCCCCTTTGCCGAGTTAATTTGATAAGGTTCGCCAAAGCAAAAAGACCCCTTTGCGCCGATCCAAATTGACCCCCTTGAAATCGCAGATTCGTTTGTGCTGAATGGTTTGTAGGAATATGTTTTTGTTTAGCTTTTAGCCGAACAAA
>Ga0308159_1001102_pt1 | contig 44135 bp, 34 predicted proteins | sample PhyCR1_FD_201040 | JGI IMG/M metagenome (GOLD analysis project Ga0308159, IMG submission 201040) | Phyllosphere microbial communities from UC Gill Tract Community Farm, Albany, California, United States - DLSLC.R1 | ecosystem: Host-associated > Plants > Phyllosphere > Unclassified | place: USA... | reverse complement strand
GCGGCATCATGTGCACCGGGTTGAAGAAGTGCATGCCGACGAAGTTTTCCGGACGCTTGAGGGCCTTGGCCAGCAGGCTGATGGAAATGGTCGAGGTGTTGGACGCCAGGATGGTGTCCTCCTTGACCTGGCCTTCCACTTCAGCCAGCACGATCTGCTTGACCTTGGGGTTCTCGACCACGGCTTCAACCACCAGGTCGACGTTGCCGAAGTCACCGTAGGACAGGGTCGGACGAATGCCGTTGAGCACTTCAGCCATCTTCGCGGCGGTCATGCGGCCTTTGTCAACGCGGCCCACCAGCAGTTTCGCGGCTTCCGCCAGACCCTGCTCGATGCCGTGTTCGTTGATGTCCTTCATCAGGATCGGCGTGCCTTTGGAGGCCGACTGGTAGGCGATGCCGCCACCCATGATACCGGCGCCGAGTACGGCGGCCTGCTTCACGTCCTTGGCGATTTCGTCGTAGGCCTTGGCCTTTTTCTTCAGTTCCTGATCGTTCAGGAACAGGCCGATCAGGCTTTGCGCAGCAGAGGTCTTGGCCAGTTTGACGAAGCCGGCGGCCTCTACTTCCAAGGCTTTGTCGCGGCCAAAGTTGGCGGCTTTCTGAATGGTCTTGATCGCTTCGACCGGTGCCGGGTAGTTCGGGCCAGCCTGGCCGGCCACGAAACCTTTGGCGGTTTCGAAAGCCATCATCTGCTCAATGGCGTTGAGCTTGAGCTTTTCCAGCTTAGGCTGGCGCTTGGCCTTGTAGTCGAACTCGCCGGAAATGGCGCGCTTGACCAGGGCCAGAGCGGCGTCCTTGAGTTTGTCGGGAGCAACCACGGCGTCGACGGCACCGACTTTCAGCGCGTCTTCAGCACGGTTTTCCTTGCCGGCGGCAATCCACTCGATGGCGTTGTCGGCACCGATCAGACGCGGCAGGCGCACGGTACCGCCGAAGCCCGGGTAGATGCCCAGCTTGACTTCCGGCAGGCCGATCTTGGCACTGGCAGCCATGACGCGGTAGTCCGCCGCCAGGCACATTTCCAGGCCGCCGCCCAGGGCGATGCCGTTGATCGCGGCAACGGTTGGCACGTTGAGGTCTTCGAAATCGCTGAAGATCTTGTTGGCTTCGAGGTTGCCTGCCACCAGCTCGGCATCCGGCAGCTTGAAGTTGTCGACAAACTCGGTGATGTCGGCGCCGACGATGAACACGTCCTTGCCGCTGCTGACGATCACGCCCTTGATCGAAGCATCTGCCTTGATGGTGTCAACAGCCTGACGCAATTCGTTCAGGGTTAGACGGTTGAACTTGTTGACGGACTCACCCTTGAGGTCGAAATTCAATTCGACGATGCCACTTTCAAGAGCCTTAACCGTGATGGCTTTACCTTCGTAAATCATCAACTGATCTCCACGATATGGAAGCTGAACAGTACACGTCGGACGCTGACTTCTGGCATGGCACTAACGTCACCGTCGATGCTAACGCCAATCCGCCAGGCACACCCGCCAACGCGATAGTCGGGATTCTGTATAGAGCCGCCTGCGATGCAAACGCTCATTTCATACGCCCGTTTGATTTGGGTACGCCACATTCAGGGAAAATCCAGCAATTGTCAATCGTCCAAAATGCTGTTTGAAACGCGACTTTGCGGTCACTCCATTGCTCCCTGAACGATCAACACGCCCCTGCATTCATAACCATTCATAGGATCTATATTTAGAAAATGCGCCCTAAATCTCCCACTGAATGGGAGAAAGAGCGACTACGCTGGGAAAATATCTGAAGAAGCCGCACAGTTTGTGCGACAGGGGCACCGCCCCATTCTGCAAGAGGCCACCCCGGGTGGCAGCCACGAGATTACCGGCCTGCCTGGCCATCCCCGCCCGATGCTGATATCGGGCTTTTTATTGCCGGCTGCCCGCGATTGCCGCGCGCACCCTCCCCTGGATGACTCAGGCCAACGCCTTGAGCACCGAGGCAATATCCTGCAAAACACTGACCTCGCCACGCTCGTTCCAGTACAGGGCAATCATCTGCTTGTCCGCCTCGACCTTGAACACCCCTGCCGGCAAGGCCTGGAAGTGCTTGAGCAGTGGCTCATCGACACAGGGCTCGCGCCACTGGTTGACCCAGTTGCCCGGCGCGATCTGCCAATAACTCCAACACACAGGCTGCCCGCTGCGCCGTGGCCGGTGATACTGCGGGCAAGGGTTGGGCGGCTCCTGGCCCAGCCAGTGCGGCCACTCCTGAGGGGCCAGTTGCATGGCCAGGCCCATGCGTCGCGCCTCCATGCGCAAGGCGATCAACCCGCTCTGGCGACGAGAAGGTCGCAACCACGCCAGCGGACTGAGAACTACCGCAAGGATTGACACCACTATCCAGACCGTCATATCTGTACTCTCGATTTTTGATGAGCGGGACCTGGGTCAAACCAACCCGCTTGAAACCAGCCATACTTGAAGCTATTGCAACCCTCAGGAGGAGCACCTCATGCCCTACCACCATATTCTGGTCGCCGTAGATCTAACCGAAGAGTGCGATCCTGTTATCCACCGTGCTCGCGAACTGTCGGTGAGCAATGGAGCCAAGCTGTCCCTGGTGCACATTGTCGAACCCATGGCCATGGCCTTCGGGGGCGACGTCCCCATGGATCTTTCGCAATTGCAGCAGCAACAGTTCGACCAGGCCCGGGAGCGTCTTGATCGGCTGATCAACAAGTACCCGGAGCTGACCAAGGAATACAGCCACCTGACCTACGGCCAGCCGCGCCAGGAAATCCATCACCTGGCCAAGGAACAGGAATGCGACCTGATCGTGGTCGGCAGCCACGGCCGACATGGCCTGGCCCTGCTACTGGGCTCCACCGCCAATGACGTCCTGCACGGCGCGCCTTGCGACGTGCTGGCCGTGCACCTGGTCAAACGCTGAACCCGCCCCGAGGGTTGCCGGCTCCCAAAAGCTGGCAAGCGCACTGAAAAAAAGCCCGACTCTGCAGTCGGGCTTTTTTATCAGCAACCGGTCACTCAGGCATCCAGTTCGGCCCAGCGCTCGACCATCTGCTCCAGTTCGGCATTCAACTGCTCAAGGCGGGCAATTACCGCTGCAGTTTCCGCCGCCGGGCGCTGATAGAAACCAGCGTCAGCCATTTCCGCCTCGACCCCGGCGATCTGCTGCTCCATGGCGTCGATCTGCCCCGGCAAAGCCTCAAGCTCGCGCTGCAATTTGTAGCTGAGCTTCTTTTTCGCCGCCGGCGCTTCCTGGACAGGAGCCGGAGCCGCCTGTACCGGTGCCACCACTGCAGAATTCAGCTCGGCCTTGCCGGACTTGTTCTCGGTCACCCCCAGCAACCGCGGCGAACCGCCCTGGCGCAACCAGTCCTGGTAGCCGCCGACGTACTCGCGCACCTTGCCTTCGCCTTCGAAGACCAGGGTGCTGGTCACCACGTTGTCGAGGAATGCCCGGTCGTGGCTGACCATCAGCACAGTGCCCTGGAAGGTCAGCAGCACCTCTTCCAGCAGTTCGAGGGTTTCTACATCCAGGTCGTTGGTCGGTTCATCGAGCACCAGCAGGTTGGCCGGTTTACTGAACAGCTTGGCCAGCAGCAACCGCGCACGTTCGCCGCCAGACAACGCCTTGACCGGCGTGCGAGCACGCTGCGGGCTGAACAGGAAGTCGCCGAGGTAGCTCAGCACGTGGCGGCTCTGGCCATCGATCTCGATGAAGTCGCGACCTTCGGCGACGTTGTCGATCACGGTCTTTTCCAGATCCAGCTGATGGCGCAACTGGTCGAAGTAGGCCACGTCGATACGCGTACCCTCTTCCACCTTACCGCTGCTGGGCACCAGGCCACCGAGCATCAGCTTGAGCAGCGTGGTCTTGCCGGTACCGTTGGCGCCCAAGAGGCCGATGCGATCGCCGCGCTGCAGGACCATGGAGAAGTCCTTGACCAGGAACGGACCGTCCGGGTGAGCGAAGCTGACGTTCTCCAGCACCATCACCTGCTTGCCGGACTTGTCTGCGGTTTCCAGCTGGATATTGGCCTTGCCGGTACGCTCGCGACGTTCGCTGCGCTCGACACGCAGCGCCTTGAGGGCGCGCACGCGGCCTTCGTTGCGGGTGCGCCGGGCCTTGATGCCCTGGCGAATCCAGACTTCCTCCTGGGCCAGGCGCTTGTCGAACAGCGCGTTGGCGGTTTCTTCCGCCGCCAGCATGGCTTCCTTGTGCACCAGGAAGCTGGCGTAGTCGCCGTTCCAGTCGATCAGGCCGCCGCGGTCCAGTTCGAGGATGCGGGTGGCCAGGTTCTGCAGGAAGGAACGGTCGTGGGTAATAAAGAGGACCGCCCCCTGGAAATCCTTCAGCGCCTCTTCCAGCCAGGCGATGGCACCGATGTCCAGGTGGTTGGTGGGCTCGTCGAGCAGCAGCAGGTCCGGCTCGGACACCAGGGCCTGGGCCAGCAGCACGCGACGACGCCAGCCGCCGGACAACTCGGCGAGGGTCTTGTCGGCCGGCAGCTGCAGGCGGCTCAGGGTGCTGTCCACCAATTGTTGCAGGCGCCAGCCGTCACGGGCTTCGAGGTCGTGCTGGACGTGCATCAGTTTTTCCAGATCGGCGTCGGTGACGATGTTCTGGCTCAGGTGGTGGTACTGGGCCAGCAACTCGCCGACACCGTCCAGGCCCTGGGCGACCACGTCGAACACGGTCCGCTCGTCGGCCACCGGCAATTCCTGGGGCAATTCGCCGATCTTCAGACCGGGTGCGCGCCATACGGAGCCGTCGTCGGGCTTCTGATCGCCCTTGACCAGCTTCATCATGCTGGATTTGCCAGTACCGTTACGGCCGATGATGCACACCCGCTCACCACGGGCGATCTGCCAGGACACCTTGTCCAACAACGGCATGGCGCCGAAAGCAAGGGACACATCGCTGAATTTGAGCAGGGTCATGTTCTTCTCCAAAAACCGGGCGCGCATTCTACCTGAGTTGAGCCCGCAGAAGGCCGGGTATTTCGCCCACGAGGGCGCTCGCGGCACATTTGTTGCCAACTGATGCCAGCAGGCCGGCAAAGCTTTCACCGGTTGCTGGCAAAAGGCTAAGCTAGTGAGCAATCAGTGTTGGCCCTGTCGGCACTTGTCATGATTTCTCTGCCCGGATGTCTCATGCGCAGTCGCCTTTTCAGTGTTTTATCTTGCCTGCTTCTTTCCACCACAGCCGTCCACTGCGCCCAGGCGGCAGACCTGACTCTACAGCGCCAGTATTACGATGAAGCCAAGCGCGCCCTGGCCAAAGGCGATTCCGGCCCCTATTTCCGTTATGCCGATGCGCTGCGCGACTATCCGCTGGAGCCCTACCTGGCCTACGACGAGCTCACCGCCCGGCTGAAATCCGCCAGCAATCCCGAGATCGAGAAGTTCCTCGCCGAACATGGCGACCTGCCCCAGGCCAACTGGATGAAACTGCGCTGGTTGCGCTGGCTGGCCGAACGCGGCGACTGGGCGACCTTCACCAAGTACTACGATCCGAAACTCAACTTCACCGAACTGGACTGCCTCAATGGCCAGTACCAGCTGGGGCACAACCTCAAGGCCGAAGGCTACGCCGCCACCGAGAAGCTCTGGCTGACCGGCAAATCCCAACCTGCTGCCTGCGACGCGTTGTTCGCCCAATGGGCCGCCGAAGGCCAGTTGACCGAACAGAAGCGCTGGCAGCGAGCCAAACTGGCCGCCGAGGCCCGCAACTACCCCCTGGCCAACAGCCTGGTAAAGAGCATGACCACCCTGGCGCCCCAGGGCCGCCTGCTGGTGGACGTGGCGCAAAAACCCGAACTGCTGAGCCAGCCCTCGCGCTTCCAGCCTGCCGATGAAGCCATGTCCGACGTGGTTGGCCTCGGCCTGCGCCGCCTGGCGCGCCAGGATCCGGACAAGGCCATGGCCCTGCTGGATGGCTATGCCAGCAGCATGCACTTTTCCCGTGACGAAAAAGTGGCCATCGCCCGCGAGATCGGCCTGACCCTGGCACGGCGCTTCGACAGCCGCGCCCTGGACGTGATGACCAAGTACGATCCCGAGCTGCGGGACAACACCGTCTCCGAATGGCGCCTGCGCCTGCTGCTGCGCCTGGCGCGCTGGGAAGACGCCTACCAACTGACCCGCAAGCTGCCCCAGGACCTGGCCACCACCAACCGCTGGCGCTACTGGCAGGCCCGTAGCCTGGAACTGGCCGAACCGAAGAACCCTCAGGCCCAGGTATTGTTCAAGGGCCTGGCCCGGGAGCGGGATTTCTACGGTTTCCTTGCCGCCGATCACGCCAAGGCGCCCTACCAGCTCAACAACCAGCCGCTGATGCTCAGCCAGGCCGTGATCAACAAGGTACGCAACACCCCGGGTGTACGCCGTGCCCTGGAGCTGCATGCCCGCGGGCAGATCGTCGACGGCCGCCGCGAGTGGTACCACGTCAGCCGGCATTTCAACCGCGACGAAATGGTTGCCCAGGCCAAGTTGGCCTACGACCTGAAATGGTACTTCCCGGCCATTCGCACCATCAGCCAGGCCCAGTACTGGGATGACCTGGACATCCGCTTCCCCATGGCCCACCGCGACACCCTGGTGCGCGAAGCCAAGGTTCGCGGCCTGCATTCCAGCTGGGTGTTCGCCATTACCCGCCAGGAAAGCGCCTTCATGGACGACGCCCGTTCCGGCGTCGGCGCCAGCGGCCTGATGCAACTGATGCCCGGCACCGCCAAGGAAACCGCGCGCAAGTTCAGCATTCCCCTGGCCTCGCCCCAGCAAGTGCTGGACCCGGACAAGAACATCCAGTTGGGTGCCGCCTACCTGAGCCAGGTCCACAGCCAGTTCAACGGCAACCGGGTACTGGCTTCCGCCGCCTACAACGCCGGCCCCGGGCGTGTGCGCCAGTGGCTCAAGGGGGCCGACCACCTGAGTTTCGATGTCTGGGTGGAAAGCATTCCTTTCGACGAAACCCGCCAGTACGTGCAGAACGTACTGTCCTACTCGGTGATCTACGGCCAGAAGCTCAATTCGCCGCAGCCCCTGGTGGACTGGCACGAACGCTATTTCGACGATCAGTAAGCACCGCCCCACAACAAAAAATGCCCGCAGCAATGCGGGCATTTTTGTATCTCCCCCAACACCCCCCAATACCTGTAGCCGCTGCCGAGCCTGCGACCGGGCGCGAAGTGGCCGTAAAGCGCTCGCTACGTTGGCGAGGACTACGTGCTCGTGCGCAGCCTCGCAGGCGCGGCAACGACTACAGGGCTCAGGGGTGCGTGGGCTCAGCCATCGCTGAATTGCAGGGCCGCCAGGCGCGCATACAAGGGGTTGCTGGCAATCAGTTGCTGGTGGGTACCCACCGCGACCAGCCTGCCCTGGTCCATGACCGCGATCCGGTCGGCATTCTTCACCGTGGCCAGGCGATGGGCGATCACCAGGGTGGTGCGGTTTTTCATCAGGCTGGGCAAGGCCTGCTGGATCAGGTGCTCGCTTTGCGCGTCCAGGGCGCTGGTGGCTTCGTCCAGTAGCAGGATCGGCGCATCCACCAGCAAGGCCCTAGCTATCGCCAAGCGCTGGCGCTGGCCGCCCGAAAGGCCAAGCCCGGCATCCCCCAGGTGGGTCTGGTAACCCTCGGGCATCTGTTCGATGAACTCATGGGCATAGGCGATCTTCGCCGCTTCCTGGACCTGGGCCAGGGTCGCCTCGGGATTGCCGTAGCGAATGTTCTCCTCGATGCTGCCGTAGAACAGCGCCGGGCTTTGCGAAACCAGGGCGAAGCAGCGACGCAGGTCCAGCGGGTCGAGCTGGGTCAGGGCCACGCCATCCAGCAGGATCCTTCCCTGCTGCGGGTCGTAGAAGCGCAGCAACAGATCATAAAGGGTGGATTTACCGGCCCCGGAAGGCCCCACCAACGCCAGAGTCTCTCCGGCCCGGATGCTCAGGCTCAAACCATCGATCGCGAAGCGGTCGGGCCGCGACGGATAGGAAAACCGCAGCCCGTCCAGCTCCAGATCACCCCGCACCCGCGCCGGCAGGCTTACCAGCCCGTCGGCGGGCGGCTGGATGATATTGTCCGCCCGCAACAATTCGGCAATCCGCTCCGCCGCACCGGCCGCGCGCTGCAACTCGCCGATCACTTCGCTCAGGGTGCCGAAGGCACTACCGACAATCAGGCTGTAGAAGACGAATGCCGCCAGCTCGCCGCCGGAGATGCGCCCGGCAATCACGTCCATGCCACCGACCCAGAGCATCACCCCCACCGCCCCCAGCACCAGGACGATCACCAGGGTGATCAGCCAGGCACGCTGGACAATCCGCTTGCGCGCCGTGTCGAACGCCTGCTCCACGGTCACGGCAAACCGCCGTTCATCCTGGGGTTGGTGGTTGTAGGCCTGGACCGTCTTGATCTGGCCGAGGGTTTCCGAGACATAGCTGCCGACATCGGCAATCCGGTCCTGGCTCAGGCGCGACAGGCTGCGCACCCGCCGACCGAAGATCAGGATTGGCGCCAGCACCAGCGGCAAGGCGATGACCACAATGCTGGTGAGCTTCGGGTTGGTGACAAACAGCAGCACGATCCCCCCCAGCACCATCAGCGCATTGCGCAAAAACAGCGACAGCGAAGACCCGATCACCGATTGCAGCAAGGTGGTGTCCGCGGTCAAGCGCGACTGGATTTCCGAGCTGCGGTTGTTTTCGTAGAACCCGGGATGCAGGTAGATCAGGTGATTGAACACCTGGCGCCGGATATCCGCCACGCAACGCTCGCCAATCCACGACACCAGGTAAAAGCGCACGAAGGTGCCCACCGCCAGCGCCAGCACCAGCAGCAGGAACAGGCCGATGGACTGGTTCAACAGATGGGGCGATTGAGTCATGAAGCCCTGGTCCACCAACAGGCGAATGCCCTGCCCCATGGACAGGGTAATGCCGGCGGTAACTATCAGTGCCAGCAAGGCGCCCAGCGCCTGCCAACGGTAGGGAGCGACAAAGCGGCTGGCCAGATGCAGCGCCCGGCGGTGACGAGAAGAAAGCATGCTGTTCATCCATTGACGCACCGGCGAGCCGTTCGTTGCAGCAACGGCAACGAGATGAATTCGCAGGAACTTTGGTAAATCACAATGAGTCAGGTTGATTATGACCGCTGACACTAGAGGCTAGAGATTATCGATCTAATCCGTGGCTGGCACTCCCCGGGCATTTCTGTTGGAGTGAAGTCGCCGGGCCAGCCCTCGCGGCGGTCTGTAACAGCTTGGTCACCCGGCCATTCTAGAGTAAGCACACAACCTGATGAGGAGACAGGCCATGTCCTTGCAACACAGCAGCAATGACAAGATTCAAGTGATCCGTACCCAGCCGAACCAGTCTCTGGGGTGTGCCATCATCGACGCCCAGGGTCGCGAAGTACCTATTACTGAAGACATGATCCAGAACGCCTGCCGCGAACTGGAAAAGCGACTGGTCAAGCCTGCTCGGCAAGATTGACACACAGCCTCACGTCCTCTTGACCCGGCCTTGCGGCCGGGTTTTTTATGCGCGGTTTCAGGCTTCCCGGGCACCCAAGGCACGGACGATCCGGCTCAAGGCCGCGGACTCGCCCTGGATGCGCACTTCCAGGCCGTCGATCTCGCGGCGCTCCGGATAATGCTTGCGCAGACCATCGAAGGCGCTGCGCTGCTGAGCTACATCATCCGACAGGCTACGGCGAAAATCCGCATCGTCGCGACGCGGGTCATACACGGCACGGCAGATCATCGCCAGGGCCCAGGCCGGGTCCGCATTGGCATTCAGGCTGACCTGAGGCACCCAGGGCGCCGGCAGCAAGGCCGACAGGCTGACCTGCTCGGCCTGCCCGAGGAAACGGCAGTAGGCCTGGTAGATCTGCGCCGTGCCCCGTTGCTTGCCGTCCAGGCTGTAACCGGCGATATGCGGCGTCGCCAGCACGCAGAGGTCCGCCAGGGAAGCATCCACCGTCGGCTCCTCCTCCCAGACATCCAGCACCGCCTGCAAGTCCTCGCGCTGGCGCAGCACCTCAGCCAGGGCCCGGTTATCCACCACCGGGCCACGGGCCGCGTTGATCAGCCAGGTGCCGTGCCTGAGCCGGTTCAGCCGCTGGCGATCCAGCAGGTGCCAGGTGGAGTCTTGCCCGCTCTTGGTCAGGGGCGTGTGCAGGCTGATGACATCGCAACGCTCGAGCAACTGCTCCAGGCTGACATAGTCGCCGCCTTCCGCCGCCTGCCGCTGCGGATCGCAGACCAGCACATTCCAGCCCAGGCCACGCAGCACCTCGATCAGGCGCCCGCCCACTTCACCGGCACCGACCACGCCATAGCAACGCTGCGCCAGGTCCACGCCTTCGATCTCGGCCAGGGTCAGCAGGCTGCCCAGCACATAGTCCACCACGCCCCGGGCGTTGCAGCCCGGGGCGCTGGACCAGGTGATCCCGGCCTGCTGGAAATACTCCAGGTCCAGGTGATCGGTGCCGATGGTGCAGGTGCCGACAAACCGCACCGGGCTGCCTTCCAGCAACTGGCGGTCGACCTGAGTCACCGAGCGCACCAGCAACACATCTGCCTGCTCCACGGTCGCCCGGTCGATGGCGCGCCCGGGGAAACGCCGGATCTCGCCGAAACCGGCAAAGAACTCTTCGATCAGGGGGATATTTTCGTCGGCAACAATCAACATGGCAGGCTCCTCTGGCGGAGCCGCAGTGTAGGCGCAGATGCCAGGCCGGGCTAGCGCGGCATGCGCGCCAACCGGCATTTTCACCACCTCCGGCGCTTACAAATCCACAACACGGGATGTTTTCCTGACTGAGATGTCAACGCGTAGACTGTCGCGTCCTGCGCAACACCACCTATGGACGCTACGCCCCGTGAATTCCGTGACTGACTCCCCTGCCGCCACCGCCACCAGCCGCCCTGCCCGGGTCGGCCGTGAACTGCATGACCTGCTGGTACTGGCCCTGCCCATCATGATTGCCCAGGTGGCCACCACCGCCATGGGCTTTGTCGATGCCGTGATGGCCGGCCGGGTCGGCCCGCGGGATCTGGCAGCCGTCGCCCTGGGCAACTCGATCTGGATTCCGGTGTTCCTGCTGATGACCGGCACCCTGCTGGCCACCACGCCCAAGGTGGCGCAGCGCTTCGGCGCCGGCAACCTGCACGAGATCGGCCCGCTGGTGCGCCAAGCACTGTGGCTCGCCGTGGTGGCCGGGATCTCGGCCCTGCTGATACTGATCAGTGCCGAGCCGGTGCTGCACCTGATGAATGTCGATCCGGAACTGATCAAACCCTGCATGGGCTACCTGCACGGCATCGCCAGTGGCTTGCCGGCGGTAGCGCTGTACTACGTGCTGCGCTGCCTCAGCGATGGCCTGGGCCGCACGGTGCCGAGCATGGTCATCGGCCTGGGAGGCCTAGCCCTGAACATCCCCATCAACTACATCTTCATCTATGGCCATTTCGGTGTACCGGCCATGGGCGGCGTCGGTTGCGGCTGGGCCACGGCCATCGTGATGTGGGCCATGATGCTGGGCATGGCCGGCTGGATTTTCTGGGCACCGGCCTACCGCAAGATCCAGTTGTTCAGCCGCTTCGACTGGCCGCAAGGGGCGATGATCGGGCGCTTGCTGAGCATCGGCCTGCCCATCGGCATTGCAGTGTTCGCCGAATCGAGCATTTTCGCGGTGATCGCCCTGCTGATCGGCAGCCTGGGGGCCACGGTGGTGGCCGGGCATCAGATCGCCCTCAACGTCAGCGCCCTGATGTTCATGATTCCCTACTCCCTGGCCATGGCGGTGACAGTGCGGGTCGGCCAGGCCCTGGGCCGCCAGCAACCCCGCAATGCACGCTTCAGCGCCGGCGTCGGCATGGCCACGTCACTGGCCTACGCCTGCCTTTCGGCGAGCCTGATGTTCTTCCTGCGCGAACCCATCGCCACCATCTACACCACCGATCCGATGGTGATTCAGGTCGCTTCGATGCTGATTGTGTATGCGGCGCTGTTCCAGTTTTCCGATGGCATCCAGGTCACGGCGGCCGGCGCATTGCGCGGCTACCAGGACACTCGGGTGACCATGATCCTGACCCTGTTCGCCTACTGGGGGATTGGCTTGCCGGTGGGCTACGCCCTGGGCCTGACCGACTGGTTCGGCCCGGCGCGGGGCCCGAGTGGCCTGTGGGAAGGCCTGATCGTGGGCTTGAGCTGCGCGGCGCTGATGCTGTCGATCCGCCTGACCCGCAGCGCGCGCAAGCAGATCCGCATCAGCCGCTCGGCGGGTTAATCGAGCTTCTTGCGGATCCAGTAGAGGTAGGTACCTGCCTCTTCCTGCTGCGCTACCAGTTCATGGTCGAGAAACACGCAGAACTTGGGAATGTCGCGGCGGGTGGAGGGATCAGTGGCAATCACCTTCAACAGCCCGCCCGGCGGCAGGTCGCGGATGTGCTGGTGCAGCATCATCACCGGCTCCGGGCAGTTGAGGCCGGTGGCGTCGAGGGTGCCGTCAACCGGCGTATCGATAATCTGACTCATGAATCACTCCTGAAACTGGCCGGCATTGTCGTGCAATACCGCCATCGGTTCATCTGTTGCTGTCGTTCCACGGCCCCGATCCTGCCGTAGGAGCTGGCTGCCAGCGAAGGCATCCTCACGCCTTGCACCAGTGCGGGGCCTTTTTCGCCGGCAAGCCGGCTCCGACCAGGAAGCGGGCGGTGTTGCGGGTACTACGCCGATTTGGGCTTTTTCAGATCCAGGCGCCGCAGGTGGCAGGTGACTTCCTCGCGGTCGTGGTACAGCTGCTTACAACCAATGGCCACGCGAATGCCCCGGGCCTTGAAGCCTTCTTCGATGCGCTCCAGCAAGCGCTTCACTTCGGCATAGCGCTGCTTCATCGGCAGCTTGAGGTTGACCACCGCCTCGCGGCAGTGCCCCTCGCCGATCCAGGTCTCCAGCAGCGCGGCGTTGCGCGCCGGTTTCTCGACGATGTCGCAGACCATCCAGTCCACCGGCTGCCTGGGCTTGTAGGTAAAGCCGTCCGCCATCAGGTGCTGCACCAGGCCGGTGTCCATCAGGCTTTCAGCCATGGGGCCGTTGTCCACGGCGGTCACCAGCATGCCGCGGTTGACCAGTTGCCAGGTCCAGCCGCCCGGGGCAGCCCCCAGGTCGACGCCGGTCATGTCGCCATGCAGGCGCTCGTCCCACTGGTCCCGAGGAATGAAATGGTGCCAGGCCTCTTCCAGCTTCAGGGTCGAGCGGCTCGGCGCTTCCCGGGGGAATTTCAGCCGTGGAATGCCCATGGGCCACATGGCCGAGTTGCCGGCATCAGCCAGGCCGACAAAGACTTCCCGACCGCTCTTGAAGGTCAGCAACAAGCGCGGCTTGGTCGCGTCGTCCACCAGCTTGCCGGCAGCGGTCAGGGCCTTGCGCAGGGGGGCTTCGAACTTCTTGCAGAAGTTGGACAGCTCCTTGCCATCGTTGGTGTCCACCACTTCCAGCCACAGACTGCCGCACTGCGGGAAGTTGGCCAGGTAGGCAAGGATCACGCTGATGCGGTCGGTTTCCGGCAGGTCGATGAAGCCGCCCCGGGCCCACTGCCGGGGAAAGATCAGCTCCGGGAAGCGCAGGCCCTGCATCAGACGCTGGGCCCCGTCGTCCTCGGTGCAGATGAACTCGGCGCAGGCGGTGCTGGGCTTGGCCTTGGCATAACCGGCGACATTCAGCCGGGCCGCGTGGTCGGCGATCTCGGAGCAGACTTCGCCCTCGAAGCCGGGCCGGCAATGGATAAACAGGGTGTTCATTGAATCTCCTGGGCAAATGGCGATGAATCGATGCGCAAACCTGCCCTGTAGCAAAGCCTGTCACGAAAACCGGCGCATGATAACCGAGTTCGGAACCTTGGACTGAGCCCAGCAGTCCAGTGATTAGCTATAAGCCCCAAACAGAGCTAGGTTAACTCTCTGTCCGTATCACAGGCCCGTAGCCGTGCGGGCCACAAGGAGTCATTCAATGCCATCCCTCGATAGCCTGAAAACCCTTAAGACCCTAAAAGTCGACGACAAGACTTATCACTATTTCAGCCTGCCGGACGCCGCCAGGAGCCTGGGTGATATCGACACCCTGCCCATGTCGCTGAAAGTCCTGCTGGAAAACCTGTTGCGCTGGGAGGACGACAAGACCGTCACCGGCGCCGACCTCAAGGCCATCGCGGCCTGGCTCAAGGAGCGCCGCTCCGACCGCGAGATCCAGTACCGCCCCGCACGGGTGCTGATGCAGGACTTCACCGGGGTGCCGGCGGTGGTCGACCTGGCCGCGATGCGCGCCGCCATGGCCAAGGCCGGTGGCGATCCGCAGCGGATCAACCCGCTGTCACCGGTGGACCTGGTGATCGACCACTCGGTGATGGTGGACAAGTTCGCCAGCAGCAGCGCCTTCGAGCAGAACGTCGATATCGAGATGCAACGCAACGGCGAGCGCTACGCCTTCCTGCGCTGGGGCCAGAGCGCCTTCGACAACTTCAGCGTGGTACCGCCGGGCACCGGCATCTGCCACCAGGTCAACCTGGAATACCTGGGGCGCACGGTCTGGACCAAGGACGAGGACGGCCGCACCTACGCCTTCCCCGATACCCTGGTGGGCACCGACTCCCACACCACCATGATCAATGGCCTTGGCGTACTGGGCTGGGGCGTGGGCGGGATCGAAGCCGAGGCGGCGATGCTCGGCCAGCCGGTGTCGATGCTGATTCCCGAAGTCATCGGCTTCAAGCTCACCGGCAAGCTCAAGGAAGGCATCACCGCCACCGACCTGGTGCTGACGGTGACCCAGATGCTGCGCAAGAAAGGCGTGGTCGGCAAATTCGTCGAGTTCTACGGTGACGGCCTGGCCGACCTGCCCCTGGCGGACCGTGCCACCATCGCCAACATGGCACCGGAATACGGCGCCACCTGCGGCTTCTTCCCGGTGGATGACATCACCCTGGACTACCTGCGACTGTCCGGGCGCCCCGACGAACTGGTGAAACTGGTGGAGGCCTACAGCAAGGCCCAGGGCCTGTGGCGCCTGGCGGGCAAGGAGCCGGTATTCACCGACAGCCTGGCGCTGGACATGGGCACCGTGGAGGCCAGCCTCGCCGGCCCCAAACGGCCGCAGGACCGGGTTGCACTGCCCAACGTTGCCCAGGCTTTCACTGACTTCCTCGACCTGCAGTTCAAACCCACCAGCAAGGAAGAAGGCCGCCTGGAAAGCGAAGGTGGCGGTGGTGTGGCGGTGGGCAACGCGGACCTGGTGGGCGAAGCCGACTACCAGTACGACGGCCAGACCTATCGCTTGAAAAACGGTGCCGTGGTGATCGCGGCCATCACCTCCTGCACCAACACCTCCAACCCCAGCGTCATGATGGCCGCCGGCCTGGTGGCGAAGAAGGCCGTGGAAAAAGGCCTGCAACGCAAACCCTGGGTCAAGAGCTCGTTGGCTCCAGGTTCCAAGGTGGTGACCGACTACTACAAGGCTGCCGGCCTGACGCCCTACCTGGACCAACTGGGCTTCGATCTGGTGGGCTACGGCTGCACCACCTGCATCGGCAACTCCGGCCCGCTGCAGGAGCCGATCGAGAAAGCCATCCAGCAGGCCGACCTCAGCGTGGCCTCGGTGCTGTCGGGCAACCGCAACTTCGAGGGCCGGGTGCATCCACTGGTGAAAACCAACTGGCTGGCCTCGCCCCCCCTGGTCGTGGCCTATGCCCTGGCGGGCACGGTGCGCATCGACATTAGCAGCGAGCCTCTGGGCCAGGGCAAGAACGGCCAGCCGGTGTACCTGCGGGATATCTGGCCCAGCAGCAAGGAGATCGCCGACGCCGTGGCCCAGGTCAACACTCGGATGTTCCACAAGGAGTACGCCGAAGTGTTCGCCGGGGATGCACAGTGGCAAGCCATCGAAGTGCCGCAGGCCGCCACCTATGTGTGGCAGGACGACTCCACCTATATCCAGCACCCGCCGTTCTTCGATGACATCGCCGGCCCGCTGCCGCAGATCACCGATGTCAGCGGCGCCCGGGTACTGGCCCTGCTGGGGGACTCGGTGACCACCGACCACATCTCCCCGGCCGGCAACATCAAGGCCGACAGCCCGGCTGGCCGCTACCTGCGGGACAAGGGCGTGGAACCGCGGGACTTCAACTCCTACGGCTCACGGCGCGGCAACCACGAAGTGATGATGCGCGGTACCTTCGCCAACATCCGCATTCGCAACGAAATGCTCGGCGGCGAGGAAGGTGGCAACACCTTGTACATTCCCACCGGCGAGAAGTTGGCGATCTATGACGCAGCCATGCGCTATCAGGCCGACGGCACGCCGCTGGTGGTGATCGCCGGCCAGGAATACGGCACCGGTTCGAGCCGCGACTGGGCGGCCAAAGGCACCAACCTGCTGGGAGTCAAGGCAGTGATCGCCGAAAGCTTCGAACGTATCCACCGCTCCAACCTGGTGGGCATGGGCGTCCTGCCCTTGCAGTTCAAGCTGGACCAGAACCGCAAGAGCCTGAAGCTGACCGGCAAGGAAACCCTGGACATTCTCGGCCTCAGCGGTACGGAACTGACGCCGCGGATGAACCTGACCCTGGTGATCACCCGTGAGGATGGCAGCCAGGAGAAGATCGAGGTGCTGTGCCGCATCGACACCTTGAATGAAGTGGAATACTTCAAGTCCGGCGGGATCCTGCACTACGTTCTGCGGCAACTGATTGCCTCCTGACGCTGCCTGAAAAAAACACCGCCTTCGGGCGGTGTTTTGCATTGGGCTGCCGTGCCAGGACGAGGCGGTTATACTGCGCCCCCGCCAAATCTGACTCACCGGTCGCAATGGCGACTACAGATCCGGCGCAGTACTACGTCTCTGCAATACCCATTCTTACGCAACAAGGATTCCCCATGACTGCTCTGCCATGGATGTACCTGGCACTTCTTTCCATTGGCTACGCACTGGCCCTGAGCTACGGGCAACTGGGCCTGCTGGCCGCCCTGTCGATCTTGCTGCTGTTGGCTGCCGGCTTTGCCGTGCGCCAGCAACGCAGCCGCGTCGGCCAGTACCTGGGCCACGGCCTGTTCGTGGTGCTCGCCCTGGCCCTGGCCATGCACTGGCTGCCTGGGTTCTACAATGGCCGGGCCATCGACCCGCAACGCTTCACCGACGATGCCGTGCCCTTCTCCCTGTACCTGAACCAGGACAAGCCGCTGATCGGCTTCTGGCTGCTGCTGGTATGCCCGTGGATTGTTGCACGCCGCCCCCTGCGCCTGTCGATCTGTGCCATGGCGCTGGCGTTGACCCTGACGGCAATTGCCGCATTGGGCGGCGCTGCGTTGTTGGGCGTCATCAGTTGGGCGCCGAAGTGGCCGGAACAGGCTTGGCTATGGGTTTTGAATAACCTGCTTCTGGTGACGCTGGTGGAGGAAGCGCTATTTCGCGGGTACATCCAGGGCGGGTTAAGCCGTCGGTTCAAGCAGTTGCCGTATGGGGAGAATCTGGCGCTGTTTTTGGCGGCGTTGCTGTTCGGGTTGGTGCACTTAGGTGCGGGATGGCAATGGACGTTGCTGGCGACTATTGCTGGCGTCGGGTATGGACTAGCGTATCGGTTCGGGGGGTTGGGGGCCGCGGTTGTTACGCATTTCGGGCTGAATTTGCTGCATTTTGGGTTGTTTACTTATCCGATGTTGGCTTGAACCTGCAGCGTCAAAAAACGTTCAAAGCGCATGCTGCAAGGCCCAGGCACGCACCAAGATTGATATAGTGTCAGAAGGATTAACAAGCGCCATTTTATTGAATGTGCAAAACGGACTCTAAGCCATCGAAGGAGAGGCGGTGTGACGGCGAAAAACGTACTGGTTATTGGGGGCGCCGGTTATATAGGTTCTCACATGGTGAGAATGCTGACTGAAGAGGGCTTGGGAGCCGTCGTGCTCGACGACCTGAGTTCCGGGTTTGCCGACACCGTGCCTCAGAGCGTGCCTCTTATTGTCGGGGACGCTGGTAATCCCGAACTCCTCGAGCAAATTTTTCAGGAACATGAGATCGACGCAGTAATGCATTTTGCTTCCTACATTCAAGTGGGGGAATCGGTCCTGCAGCCTGCGAAGTATTACGAGAACAATCTGAGCAAGACCCTCGCCTTGCTGGCGAGCATGGCGCACCATCAGATCAAGAACTTCATATTTTCATCTACTGCGGCCATTTTTGGGAGCCCTACCAACGGCGCTATTTGCGAGGCTCACCAAACCGTTCCGATAAATCCTTATGGCCGATCCAAGCTCGCAGTCGAGCAGGTTCTACCTGATTACGAACAGGCCTACGGTATACGTCACGTGTGCCTGCGGTACTTTAACGCTGCAGGCGCTCAACCAGACGGTTCGCTAGGCGAGCGCCATGAGCCGGAAACGCACTTGATACCTTTGGCAATCAATGCCGCCCTGGGCAACGGCCCTTCGCTGAAAATTTTTGGCGATGACTATTCAACTGCCGATGGCACATGCGTGCGCGACTACATTCACGTCTGCGACATAGCCGCCGCCCACCTGTCGGCATTGAATCATTTGCGAAATCAGGGCGACTCCCTGAAGCTGAACCTGGGGAACGGCGCCGGCTATAGCGTTAAAGATGTTCTGAATAGCGTGCAACGAATCACTCGCCAGGCAGTTCCTCATGAGTTTGTAGCCAGGCGCATGGGCGACCCATCAGTGCTCGTCGCGGACTCCACACAGGCAAGGAAGGCTTTGAACTGGACCCCACGTTACCCTGCTCTAGACGATATCATTGCCCATGCCTATGCATGGCATTCGTCCATGTAACGCAAATGACGCAATCTTTTCAGAATTAAGGATGAATCAATGGCAGGGCCAACATTATCTGTAGTCATTCCTTGTTATAACGAGGAAGACGGGATTCTCGAGTTGCACCGACGAGTTACCGCCGTCTGTACAGAGCAACTTAACGATGACTACGAACTCGTCCTGATCAATGATGGATCCAGGGATTCAACGTGGAAAATCATGCAGGATCTGTCGCAAATTGATCGCCGCGTGGTTGCCATCAATCTCTCACGCAACCATGGTCATCAACTTGCATTGTCAGCCGGCTTGCAACTCTGTCGGGGCAATCGGGTTTTCATCCTCGACGCCGACCTTCAGGATCCTCCAGAACTGCTATCAAAAATGATGGAACGAATGGACCACGGATGCGACGTTGTCTACGGCCAGCGGATTAAACGCGACGGCGAGACGATGTTCAAAAAGGCTTCGGCTCACTTCTTCTATCGCATGCTTAACCGGATGGTAGACATCGACATCCCTGCAGATACCGGGGACTTCCGCCTGATGAGTCGTCGAGCCGTCGACTTGCTGAACGGAATGCCTGAGCATCATCGCTTTATTCGCGGAATGGTCAGTTGGATCGGTCTTAAGCAAGAAGCCCTTCCCTATGAGCGCGCAGCACGATTCGCCGGGGAAACAAAGTACCCGTTGTCGAAGATGATTAAGTTTGCAATAGATGCAATCACCGGATTCTCTGTACGCCCTTTGCGCATGGCATCGTATTTAGGCATTGGCTTCGGGGCGGCCACAGTACTGCTATTGGGTTATGTGTTGCTTCACTACTTCACAGGCAACAGTGTAGAAGGATGGACATCCCTGGCAGTGATCATGCTGGCGCTGGGCAGCATGCAGTTATTTGTTGCTGGTGTCATGGGAGAGTATTTGGGAAGACTCTATATAGAAACCAAAGGCCGACCTTTGTTTATTATTCAAGAGATAGTCTCATCTCTGGACAAGGAGATCAAAACGGAGCCCAACAAGGAGACATCGAATTGAGCGATAATATCAACCCGGATAAAGATCAACGCGTACGTGCCGAATTCGATCTACTTGCTGACGAGTACCATGATCAGCATAAAGAGAACGTCGCAATTACCGGCGAAAACCCGGAGTTTTTTTCTGAATACAAAATTGCAGACTTGGCAGCGCTAGTAGCAGATCAAAAACTGCCCTCGGCCTCTGTTTTTGACTTCGGCAGCGGTATCGGAAACTCATTACCCTTCTTCAGAAAATATTTCCCTGGCAGTGCGATTACTTGCGGGGATGTCTCATCTCGCAGTATTGAAATCGCAAAAATCAGATTCCCCGGTGACGAAAGATACGTACAGATTGAAAACACTATCCCTTTGCCTACACACAGCCAGGATATCGTATTCACAGCTTGCGTCTTTCACCATATACCGCACGAAGACCATGATCACTGGTTAAAGGAGTTGCTACGCATCACCAAACCAGGAGGAATTCTAACGATATATGAGCATAACCCGCTGAATCCACTGACCGTAAAAGCGGTGAACACCTGCCCCCTTGATGTAAACGCAAAACTGATTCTGGGGCGGACTATGGCGAAACGCGCAACTGCCGGTGGCTGGGCAAAACCCAGCGTTGACTACAAACTTTTCTTTCCGGCCTTCTTGAGCTATCTGCGCCCGCTGGAGCGGAAGTTGAATTGGCTCGCACTAGGTGCTCAGTACCGTATGTCTGCGCGAGCGCCAGAATGATTGCACTGGCCATTCAGACGATGAAATTCTTACTTGTCGGCGTGTTAAACACGCTGACAGGTTTGGCCGCTATCTATGCAATCATGTACTTTACATCCCTCGGCCCGCTGACGGCTAATGCTGTGGGTTATGCCGTAGGCTTGGCCATTAGCTTTATCCTGAATAGCATCTGGACATTTAAAAGCACGAACCCTGCGAGGCACTCGTTCCCTAAATATATACTGTGCGCCATTATCGCCTATTTATTGAACGCAGCTGCAGTGTTACTCGCGTTAAACGCCCTGAAAATCAATCCTTACATTGCGCAACTCTGTGGAATAGTAATTTACAGCACCGTGATGTTCATCGCCTGCAAATTATTCATCTTCAAAAATAACGCAAGTTAAAAAAACACAAGGTACATTCCAGGATGCAAGAAGCATTGCGCCAAAACAAAAAGCCATTACTAAAAAAACTGGGAATTTACATTGGCCTTCTGATAATTCTACCGATGGTGCTAGGCTACTATGTTCTAGGGCTTAACCATTGGGACATGTCGATCCCTATGATATATGGAAATGGGGATGACATATGGCAATTGACCCTGACGAAAGTATTAACCGATACGGGATGGGTGCTTAGCAATCCATTCCTAGGAGCACCAGAAGTTGCAAGCTGGCATCACAATGCCGCCGCACAAACCAGCGCACTGCACTCAGTCATCATGCTGGGTCTAAACTTTTTTATCAAAGACCCAATTTACCTTCAGCAATTCTACTACCTGCTAAACTTTTCATTGATCGCACTCACATCTTTCACTGCTTGCAGACTGCTTAATATCTCTAGGCTCTGCGGGGTTTGTGTCGCCTTCCTATTTGCCTTTACTACCTTCAGAATAAATTTTCTCATTTACTCTTTTATACCCAATTATTTCATAGTTCCTCTTGCCCTCGTTTCTGTAATATGGACTCTACAGGGAAAATTTGATCACATACTTTTGGCAGCCCCCAAAAAACTTATAACTGATCGTTTTTTTCTGCTCGGCGCACTTTTCATTTTACTCATAGCGATATCCGATGGGTACTACGCGTTTTTCATACTACTCACACTCGGATTTTCAGCTGGTGCCCGAGCTGTATTGGTGGGCTGGAAAAAACCTATCCTGCTTACCCCCTCTACCATCTATATTTTGCTGCTTGTCGCAGCGTCATTACTGATACAGCTACCACTCTACACTTACAAAAAAAATCATCACAGTGAGTTTTACCCCACGGGAAATACAGCGGATCCCGTGTTGATAAAGCACCCTTTTGAGGCTGAAGTTTATAGCACAAGCCTGAAGCAACTTATCGCTCCCGCCACCAATCATAGAATACCGTCAATCGCAAAAGCAGGAGAGAAAATCCTAAGCTCTAATACCGCCGCAAGAAAATACTCATCCGTTGCCGCAGTCTCTCTCGGCCTTTTGGGATCACTATTACTTGCGGCAGCACTCACCGCTCTAGCACTTCCCATACTCAGAAAAGCTGACACCTCCGCCACAACCAATAATCAATTGAGCTTGATCGACACCCTACTCCCCTTAATCCTATTTTCATTGCTGTGCTGCATATTTGGAGGCATTGGCACTCTGATAGCTTTGATATTCCCTACCATCCGTGCCTATGATCGTTTCGCCGTACTCCTTATTTTCTTCCTACTATTATTCGGCGCCCGAATAGCTGATGGATGGCGAGATCGCAAAGAACAAAAAGGACGAATGATCGCTTCAGTACTGATTCTAACTATTACTATCGTAGGACTGTTCGATCAGATCCCTGCGACTTCGAACCGCAGAAATCAACCCTTTGCAGATCAGTATAAAGCAGAGCGCAATTTCGTTAGCCAGTTAGAACAGACCATTCCAAAAAACTCAATGGTCTATCAATACCCTTACGCTCAATATTTACGCGAAAGCCCTTACTACGGGTGGGGCGCTTTTTCCCAAGTCCGCCTTTACCTAAACTCACACACAATTCACTGGAGCAATGGTGGCGCGAAAAATAGCCCAGCAGATGACTGGAATTACAGGATATCTAAACTCACTTTCACGCAACAACTGACCGAAATCGAAGCATTGGGTTTCAAATCTATTGTAATCGACCGAACTGTCGTCAAAGGCGAGGAGTATTCGGCAATTCACCAAACCTTACAGGCGCGTAACTACAAGGTAGTCGAGGACGACGCGAGCAATCTTGCCTACGCACTCCTGGATGATCCTGGATACCGTATACACTACGAACCTGACTACAAAAATATCAGCACTATTGAAATCAATTCAAAAGAAGCGGCAAACAAAAATCTTTACCCTATATTGTTAAACCGGGACATGCTTGTCGCCTTTATCCATAGTTACCCTGGAAACATCCCAGTTACTGTCGACAACAAGACGCACCCAGAATTATTTCTGGACGGATCAGTATTAACAAAGGGCACGGGTGATTCTGCGATTACTCCACTTGAAGCCATGAAAGGCAGTCTCTCCTGCACCCGAGAAGAAGGTACATCTTCATATAAAAACCTGACATTGACTTTAACCAATGAAAGTAACTTCAACTGGAGCATAGGGGCAGGACAATTCCCGATAAAAATCGGATATCACATTGAAAGAACAGATGGAGCAGTCACTCAATGGGACAATGGATATCGTGCATCGAGTAATCGCGTTCTACCGCCGGGCGAAAGCGAGACGCTAACAGTCCCTCTCAGTGCCCTCCAGTTACCGAGCGCTAGCAAGACCGAATCATCACAGTTACGATTCGCTCTGGTACAGGATGGCAATGCCTGGTTCTCTAACATCAGTTGCACTATTCCGCTTTGATGGCGAGCGTTGCCCCCTAACGGCCAGAGATCCAGCTGAAGGCAGTGCTCGTCCCCCACAGATCTTTAGATCCGATTAAAGCCCGGCCCTGCCCCCCCACGGGATCAGAGCCGGGTAGAGTAAGCAGCAGTGCTCACGATTACTCATGTGATAAAGTTTCGCACTCTGGGGAGAACCACCTCCTAACGGTTGCTCCTATTGCTCACGGCCTCCCGAGAATAAAATTAAATCGCCCCGGACTCTCTAGACACCTTGCAAACTCATTGCGTAACGCTTTTCAAACTCTACCGGCGACAGTTGTTTGTTGAAGCCATGCCGACGTTTAACGTTGTAGAACATCTCGATGTAATCGAACACATCACTACGAGCATCTTCCCGCGTGGTGTAGGTTTTCCGCCTGATCCGTTCCCGTTTCAGAAGCTGGAAATAGCTCCCGGCCACAGCATTGTCATGACAGTTGCCTCGGCGACTCATGCTGGCAATCAAATTAAAGCTGCGCCAATCGGAGCTGCTGTACTGGCTACCTGGCCGAAATGAACCATCACCTCTTGCTTCGGTTTACGCCTCCAAACCGCCATCAACAACGCATCAATAGCTAGATCACTGGTCATCTGCGACTTCATTGACCAGCCAACGACCTGACGAGAAAACAGATCCAGCACCACCACCAAATACAACCAGCCTTCATACGTGCGAATGTAGGTGATGTCGATGCCCCAAACTTTGTTGGGTTCTACGGCATCGAACTGGCGCTTCAGCAAATTGGGCGAGGCGACCGCTGGCTTACCGCCGTACTTTACCGGGCGACGTCGATAACCTGTCTGAGAGCGCAGTCCCGCAAGACGCATTAGCCTCGCCACACGGTGCCGACCACAGTCTTCACCGACCTCGCGCAGATCGTCATGGATTTTGCGACAGCCATAAACGCCGCCGCTCTCCAGCCAGAAATGCTTGATCAAACCCACCAGTCGCTGGTCGTCTTTGGCACGTACAGATTGCGGCTCAGCCAGCCAGGCGTAATAACCGCTGGGATGGACTTTCAGCGCCAGGCAAAGCCGTCGAATCGAATAGTCGCCCGCGCGCAGCTTGATAAAGGCGTACTTCAGCCGCACTCCTTGGCAAAGTATGCGGCGGACTTTTTTAATATGCCTGCTCTTCAGTGACGCGCTTGAATTCCGCTCGCAGGCGACGCAATTCAGCGTGCTGATCATCATCCTGCTGCCGTTCTACTTGAGGTTTGCTGTAGCGCTTTATTCAGGCATAGAGGCTATGCGTCGACACGCCGAGACGGGCAGCTACCTCAGCAACGGGTAGCTTGTTTTCGGTCACTTGATTGACTGCTTGGATTTTGGATTCTTCGGGATAACGTGGGTTGCTCATGGCACCTCCTGATTGGCCTCATTCTAAGGCAAAGAGGTGCCTACGAAACCCGGAGCGATTCACATCATTTTTTGTGGCGAAAACTACTCCGTGCAGAATTTGGTTAATCCATCCTAATTCCGAATCCGGAACGAAAAACAGATCAAAAAAGTCATTTTCACGGTTAGAATCCCCCCCATAAACTGAGTAACCACAAGGATTTTTCCAAGACATGAAGTACCGTTCAGATATTGATGGACTCCGGGCGATAGCCGTCCTGAGTGTGGTGATTTTCCATTTGAATGTCGGATTACTTCCTGGCGGATTTGTCGGGGTCGACATATTTTTCGTGATTTCTGGCTACCTTATTTCGAAGATCATCTACGCAGAGACTAGCAACGACTCATTCTCCATCGCGAATTTCTACGTAAGACGAGCACGCCGGATCCTGCCTGCCTTTCTGTCGGTGATAGTCACAACATCGATTGCCGCCTATTGCCTACAGTATCCAAGTGAACTTGCAAACTACGCAAAATCCGCTATCGCCTCAGCGCTTTTCTCCGCAAACATCTACTTCTATGCCACCCTCAATTATTTTTCGCCCTCCGCGGATGAGATTCCGCTTCTGCACCTTTGGTCACTTGGTATCGAGGAGCAATTCTATATCTTCTTCCCGTTAATCATCCTGGGACTTTCGAAAGTTTCAAAACGGTTGATACCCGCAACCATCGTTATCATGCTGGCTGTATCGTTGTTTTTCTCGCAGCAATTACTCTCTACAAACCCAACCGCGTCGTTTTATCTTCTGCCGTTTCGTGCATTCGAGCTTCTTATCGGGAGTTTGATTGCACTTCCCGCGCTACACCTAAAAAAACCTCCGATAATCTCGCTATGCCTGTTTGCGCTGGGCATGGCCGGATTGGCTTACCCAATATTCTTCTACAATAGTCAAACCCCGTTCCCTGGAATCGCCGCAGCCCTACCGTGCTTAGGCGCAGCGCTCATTATCATGGCTGGCGAGCAAGGCGACAGGATGTCGATGCTCTTGGGCTCCCGACCGATGGTATTCGTGGGAAAAATATCGTACTCCCTGTATCTCGTTCACTGGCCTTTGATTGTATTCGCCAAACGCGCATTCCCTAATGCAGACAAAGAGATCGCCGCACTGGTGATTTTTGCAATGGCCATTCTTTTAGCTTGGTTAAATTACAAACTGATTGAGCAAACTTTCCGTTACGCAAAAAAGCAATGGACGCCTGCACACATCTTGTCAGTCGCATCTATGTCTCTTTGCCTAGTGGTAGCCATAGGATGGTTCGTCTCACACAAACACGGCTTCCCCTCATCTTCCCAAAGTCGAATCGATCAAGTGCTTACGACGATGTCCTACAATCCAACCAAGGATTATCAAGCAGGGGAATGTTTTCTAGACCCGGATCAAGATCCCGCTAAAACGGACCTCCTACGTTGTGTGCCCTCTGGAAAAAATAAAACGGCGCTTCTTTGGGGAGACAGTCATGCCGCACACCTCTATATGGGGCTACGTAAAACACTTGGCGAACATAACATCTCACTTGGGCAGTTAACGGCCTCAGCATGTGCTCCGATTCTAGGCATGGATATGCCGGCACGCCCTTACTGCAAGAATGCAAACGAAATATTCTTAAAAAAAATCGAGGCCGCTCGACCCGATATTCTAATCATTACTGCCGGCTGGCCGATATCGCCCGAATACATGGCGTCCTTAGATCGAACGCTGGATAAAGTAGACACCTTGAACTTGACTAAAGTGGTTGTAATAGGTGAAGCGCCACTTTTCAAACGCAGCGTTCCCTTGATCATGATTGAAAGGATAAAAGGCAAGATGTTCAACTTCAACTCGTCAAATGATGTTGATTGGGAGGTCATGCAACGGTCCGAGGCTGCCGTCAGTGAGGTGGTCTCTCATCACAACCGTATTGCTTATGTATCACTGACAAAAGCGGTATGCCCTAACGGGTCCTGCCCAATGGCATCTCCCGATGAAAAACCCCTGATCTATGACATCGTGCACCTGACACCAGAAGGATCAGGTCTATACGCCAAGGAAATAACACCGTTGATCGTAAATTAACGCCTCAATACGTTATCAATACGACTTTAGTCATCGCAAAAGTATCCAGTGGCGAACAGGATGTTCGTGTGAGATATCTGACCACGTTACCGCAGGCCCAGCCCGGACTATCGAGAGCCTCATCAGTTTCGGGCAGACCTGTGGGGGTACCTCCCAACGAACACCTGGCGCGCCCATGATCAAAGAAAATCCATCGCGCGACTACGACCTGATATTTGACGCTGACAATCTGAACTTGTCTGGCTCAGGCTGTGTCTTTACCTGAACAAACATGGCCTTTAGCAGAGCAATGTCAGAAGGTTAACGTTTACGATGCAGCGTCCACTGGACTCACCCCAACCCGATCAGCGGCCAGTGCCGCGTCAGTGGGCAAAATGTGCCAATGCCCTTGTCGGGGAGGAAAAAAAAATACGACGTGGTAACATCGCCGATGTAACGCAGCACCTCTGCAGAAGGGCTACAGGAAGAGGCGGTTGCCACAACCGACCTCACTGTTACCCTTCCCCCATACAGACCCTCTAGGCAGCGCGAGATGAGCTAATGTCTTGGTTTTGATTAAAGTAGGTCGCTGGTGAACGATACAAAGTGGGCAAATAGCCATCAACCCAAGTTTACCGAATGGCACTTTGACAGGATACAAACCCACAGTCCTCCGACCAGAGTGGACAACAGAAAACGGAGCGCGCAATTACCGTGCCGGGATTAATAAAGGCGACTTTCGACCTGAGCTCCCCTTCTGAGATGAGTGTGTTGTACGTGGGGCAAAAAGGCTTGCTTGACCGCACGCTGCGCAGGGTACCGATAACTTACCTTGATGGCGGCGCAGGACGAACGGATGCAGGGTGAAGGTGAATTTGCGAAGCTTTCCAAATAATTAGGATGATCAAATGTCTGCAACAAGCGTCAAGGCATCAGTACAGGGTTCCGTACCACACTTCGCCGGAAAAAAAGTTTGGATTACAGGGCACAAAGGAATGCTTGGCTCTGCTGTAGTCCGGAATTTTAAAGACGAGGATGCCCAACTACTGCTGACGTCTAGGGCCGATTTGGATCTTACCAACCAGGCTGCTGTATACGATTGGATGGCAGAGCACCGCCCGGACTATATCTTTCATGTCGGCGCCAAGGTCGGCGGCATTCATGCCAACGCAACGCTGCCTGCATCGTTCATTTACGACAACTTGATGATTCAAACGAACGTCATCTCTGGCGCTCACAAGTTCGGGACCAAAAAATTACTCTTTGTCGCCACCAACTGCACCTATCCCAAAAATGCAGCACAACCTATTACCGAAGAGACGCTACTCACGGGCCCTTTGGAAGATAGTATCCGCGCGTACGCTGTCAGCAAAATTGCTGGCATTGAAATGTGCCGGGCCTACCGCAAACAATATGGCTGTGACTTCGTCTCCGTTATCCCGCCAAATCTTTATGGCCCCGGCGACAACTACCACTCTCAACACAGCCATGTCGTTGCGGGAATTCTCCGTCGTACGCATGCGGCCAAAGTCCTGCAGCAGAAAGAGTTCGTCGTTTGGGGCGATGGCACTCCACGACGCGAGCTCCTGCATGTTGACGACCTTGCCGACGCAATGAAGTGCGTAATGCTCGCGCCAACCACTGACGACCTCTACAACATCGGCTGTAATCACGATATCGCCATCGCCGACCTTGCTGCGATGATTGCGGAGGTCGTCGGCTATGAGGGAAAAATCGTTTACGACACGAACAAACCAAATGGCACTATCCGCAAGCTACTGGATAGCAGCAAGATTAGAGCGCTTGGATGGAAACCTAAAATTGATGAAAAAACAGGGCTCAAAAGCGCCTACGAGGACTTCTTGAACTTGCTTGAGTCGCCGACCCCGGACGCACGTATCGACATCTGATGCAAGCACCGCAGGCGAACCGTCATCTTTTAATTTCCTACATTTGGATCCAATGTAATGAACAATGATTTCCCTCTGCCCGAGGGTTTATTTGGTCGCTTCGGAGTTGTAAAACTTTGGCCAGGTATTAAAACCGCAGAAGATGAGTGCATCGCACGTCTGAAGCTGGCAGCCAAAGCCATTGGGGTTGAATGCGTTGAAATCCTCGCCGATGGCGGCTTCGTCTCCGCTCCGGACATAAAAGCGTCCAAGGCGAATGTCGATTTTGTGATTCACCTCCACTACGACACCCCAAAGCGCTACGACGCATTTTCCTTTGTCGCACTCTGGAACCCGCTGAAGTTCTACCATGAGTGGGGCTATCAACGTTGCTCGCGCAACCTGACCACGCACGATGACTTCCTCAGTTGCAGCTCCATTGCCGCCGATGACCATGTGGCCCGAATGGTACGTGGCGCTACGACGCACTTACCCGCACACTTCAAGCTGTACCACTCCACCCCCCAGATCGTACATGAACCTTCGTTGGGTGACGGCAAACTGTTCTACGCCGGTATTAACTGGGAAGCGATCGTCAGCAGTCGTCAATCGCGCCAGCAGGAAGTGCTCAAGCGACTCGACCCTACCGGTCTGCTGAAAATCTACGGCCCAACTATTTTTCAGGGCGTACGTGTCTGGGAAGGTTATCAGAGCTACGTTCGAGAGATTCCGTTCGACGGAAACTCCATGATCAACGAGATCGCCAAAGCGGGGGCGGCACTGGTACTGTCCTCCCAGGCCCACCGCGACTCGGAAATGATGTCGAACCGTCTGTTCGAAACCATTGCTGCTGGCACCCTTGTCATCTGCGACGAGAATCCTTTCGCGCAAAAATTCTTTGGCGATTCACTTCTTTATATCGACAGCCGGTCTCCGATGGAGCAGATCTACGGCGATATCACAGCCCACCTCAGCTGGATAAAAAGCAATCCCGAAGAGGCCATGGCCAAGATCAAAAAGGCACAGGCTATCTTCAACGGCCATTACTCGCTGATCGGCAGCTTGAAGGAACTGTACAGTGGCTTGAAGGAGCGCAAGCAACAATTAGTCACACGACATCTTGGGACCGAAGGCGAAAAAACACATATCAGCCTAAACCTCTTGATGCCCGAGTACTCTACTGCGGCTCTGAAAGCACACGTCGAAAGTGTCCGCCATCAGGATTACAGAAACTTCACCGCCACGCTGGTCATCGATAAGGTAATCGCTGGCAGCCTGAAACCGGAAATTTCAAGAATCCTCAGCGCCTCGCCTATCCCGATTCAGATAAAGGAAGTTGAAGCCTACAGGTACGGCATTCATCCTGGAATCAAGAGCAAACGTCCGCTAGGAGAAATTCTTCAGGAACTGGTAAACGACGCAGCGGAATCCGACGCGATCATATTTGTCGCACCGAATGAAAAGCTGTTCTTCAACCACCTGACCGTTCTAGCTGGCGCCTTGCAACGCGACGATCAAGTGAACTGCGCGGCAACCGCGGTGATCATGGACGATGGTCACTCGCCCGTGCATACCGTTCACGAGTTGATCGACTTTGGTCATGTGGACGCTGCCGGCCCACCCGGATATGGCCGCTTCATTTTCAGGACTGCGTCGCTCCCTGCCGACCTGGGTATCGCACTCCATTATCTTGACGGGCGGCCACTGGCGGCAATGATCAGCGGTAAAATCAAGCACCTGCTGCCTGCTACCGTCACATTGGATATCCGTCAGTCGTTCCCCGAAAGAACTTGGGATGAGGCCGCCGAAACCGAACTAATCAAGGATTTCAATCCTGGAGTACTTAAGGTTTCGGCAGGGTTCTACATGCCTGAAGTACCCGCCCCTGTCGTCGTAGAGTCGCCGCGGCAGCACATCGCCCGGCTGTTCCTTAACAAGGCATGGGTCAAGGCTCAGATCCAGGCGATCAAGACCCAAGGCTTCAGGGCTCGCTTTGAAATACTGAAGCGGAAGCTGAGATGAACCCGCACTCACCCGCCCCCGTCTCGCTGTTGTCACTGATCAAAAGCGTTTGGTCAAACTGGCACCTGATCCAGCAAATGACCAAACGGGATGTCATCGGACGATACAAAGGTTCGATGATGGGTATTCTGTGGTCATTCGCGAACCCGATACTGTTGCTGGTGATTTACACGCTGGTCTTTTCAGTCGTGTTCAAGGCTCGCTGGGGAACTGGCGAGCCTGGCAGCAAAGGTGAGTTTGCGATTCTGCTATTCACCGGAATGATCGTTCACAGCTTGTTTGCCGAGACATTGACTCGGGCCCCCACGCTAATTTTGAGCAACGTAAGTTACGTAAAGAAGGTGGTCTTCCCTCTGGAGATTCTCCCTATCATTGCCATGGGCACCTCCTTCTTCCACGCGTTGGTCAGTATTGGCGTATTGTTGGTCGCACAACTTCTGGTTCACGGCACCATCCCCTGGACAGTCGTTTTTCTGCCACTGGTGATAGCACCGCTGATCGTGCTGTCTTTAGGCCTGGCCTGGATACTTGCATCGCTTGGGGTGTATTTACGCGATGTCGCCCACCCCATTGGTCTGCTTATGACCTTGCTGCTGTTCGCCTCTCCGGTTTTTTACCCCATTTCCGCTCTACCCGTCGAAATCCAACCTTGGCTGATGCTCAATCCCCTCACCTTCATTATCGAGCAAGCCCGAGCGATACTAATCAGTGGTTCAATGCCTAACTTCGCTGGCCTGGCAGTTTATGCTGTTGTGGCCTTGAGCTTTGCTTGGGCGGGATATGGCTGGTTCCAGAAGACCAGAAAAGGATTCGCGAATGTCCTCTAATGAATTCGCAATTCGTGTGGAAGCCGTTTCCAAGCGATTCGAAATATTCGAACACCCTCGTGATCAACTCAAGCAATTCGTTTACCCGAGGTTGCGTCGCCTGCTCCGCAGGCCAAGTCGTAACTACTTCAAGGAATTCTGGGCTCTTCGCGAAATTTTCCTTGAAGTTCGCAAAGGCGAGTCCTGTGCAATCGTCGGACTGAACGGCAGCGGTAAAAGCACTCTCTTGCAAATCATCACCGGCACCCTCACCCCCACTACAGGTAAGGTGAGCATCAACGGTCGTGTAGCTGCTTTACTTGAACTGGGGTCAGGCTTCAATCCTGAGTTCAGCGGCCGCGAAAATGTTTATATGAACGGAGCACTACTGGGCTTCAGCCGTCGTGAAATCGAAGCAAAAATACCCGACATAGAGGCGTTTGCTGATATTGGCGAGCACTTCGAACAAGCCGTTTCATCGTATTCCAGTGGCATGCAAATGCGTGTCGCCTTCGCCGTTTCGACGGCGTTCGAGCCCGACATTTTGATTATTGATGAGGCGTTGGCGGTAGGCGATGCCTACTTTCAGCAAAAGTGTTTCCAACGCCTGGAAAGCTTTCGCGCACGCGGGGGGACGTTACTGTTCGTGTCCCATGATGCCAACACGGTCAAACACATTTGCAACAAGGCTTTGCTACTGAGCCATGGCCGAACACTCAGTTTTGGTGCACCTCGAGACGTGATCGATTTGTATCAAGGGTTGGTCGCCAAAAAAACCGACATGAGTAGCGGCGAGGTATCTATCGATCAGAGCATTGCTCCTGCAACTGAGAGCCTCGAAGCGATTGAGCGCCCCAAGGCGTGGACAAAAGCTACAACCATCACGACCAACGGCGACGCCGAACTTATCGACTTCGCCCTCCTGAACGCCGAAAACCAGCCTGTCACCCACATTGAAAGCGAAACTCAGTTAACCGTTCGATACGTGGTTAAACTGAACAAGGACTTCGAGCGCCCTGCCTATGGCCTTATAGTCAGGGACCGTTTGGGACGCTCGATATTTGAGACCAGCACTTTTGCCTTGCAAATGCCCGAAGCGCCATGCGAAGAAGGCGCCCAGGTCCTCGTAAGATTCAACCTCAATCTGAATCTAAAGGCGGGTCAATATTCATTTTCGGTGGGTGTTGCAAATAAAGGTTTCTCTAGAAGCGAATTTGAAGAGTACAGCTTGCTAATGCATGACGTTGAACAGCTGCAGGTTACAGAATCGCCGCTGGCAGCGTTCTATGGCGGGATTTTCAATATGCACCCGGTTGTCTCAGTGGATTTATTGGAAGAAAAACAAAATGTCTGATCTCAATACACTGTCCCAACAGCTCGCAGAAGCCCTGCAAGAATTGAAGGCTTTGAGCGAGCGTCAGATTCACTTTGAAACGATTCTTCTGAACAAAGGCCTTTCGACTGAGGACGTAGGAAGTTTTAACCCCCTACTACGTCGCAATTTCGTCAGCAATGCTGACGCAGCCCAACAAAAGCACTTGATGCATACGTGGAAACATAACTCCCCAAGAGTGCTTGAGCCTTCAGACTTGGTGGAAAGCGGGTTTCGTGCGTTTTCGCAAAATGATGAAGACGGAATCTTGTTGCGCTTATTCACACATATTGGCTGCACCAATCGCTATGTCATCGAAATTGGCAGCAACTGCAGCGATTCTGATGTGGGGATTCCGGAAAACCTGTCGACAAATTTGCTGGTCAATCATGGCTGGCATGGAACAATTTTTGAACTCGATGCAACTGAGTGCAGCAGAATGCGTTACTTTTTCGCGCGCACAGCTTCGACGCGGCATTACCATTGGACTCGAGAGGGCGAAACCGAATACTACTCGCCGAAGATCGTTCAGCAAGCCATTAGCCCGGAAAATATCAACGGCCTGCTTATGGCAAACAACCCGGAACCGGAACCCGACCTCTTCATCATCGACATCGATGGCGGTGACTTCGCAGTCATGGAAAACCTGCGTGACATCAGACCTCGCGTAATTGTCGTAGAGTTTGAAAAGCGCTTTCGCGAACGGCACAGCGTCGTCCAGCGTGACCGAGAGCAATTCAACCGTAGATGGCAGCAATCAGGGGCAGCAAGCCTGACCGCCTGGACGACCCTTCTGAAGCCAAAGGGCTACGAACTCTGCGCAGTGGGAACCTGCTGCTTCAATGCTTTCTTCGTACGCGAAGACATCGCCAAAGGCAATTTGACTGCTCTGAATCCAAAAGAAGCATTTGACTCCCATCCAGTATTTTCAGCGATTGATGATGCTTTCTGGCTTATGCCTGACGAAAGCTGGCAACCATTTTAAATTTGCACCTGCGGCAAAGGAATGGGCCTCAGTGGCGGGGCAGCATCGGAGGTGTAGCTTCTCGATCAGGGCCTGCAGAGACTAAATACAGAAATCTTGGCATACTTGCGTATATACGCCTATATTTGTTGTCGCTATATATAAACGATAGAAAGGACAGTTCACGGCAACGCTTCTGATGACTCGAATCAATGCACTTTAATATTTCAACCGCGTGAACAATCTAGCAAAACTTTTGCTTTTTTTTCGTAACCATCACAAACCTGTCTGTGATACTCGCCAGATCAGTTTACCTATACTCTTCTTTCGAAGAGAAACCTCGTGCCTAATCGATAACGAGGAATATTGCAGAGTGATACTACGCTGGTGCTTGCCAAGCGTCGCTGCGATAGCGTCACTCAACGTCACATCCCTCTCACTGCCAGCTTCAAGACATGCTCCCTAGGCAAAAGAGGCAAAGTGCCACTCTTCGATTAGGACTATCAAGCCAGGCAAACTCGATCGAGAGGATTAAGTGATTCGTTCTGGATCAAAAAATTTGTACTTCGGCAATAACGAGCTCTCAAAAAACCAATGCATTTCCAGTGGCGGTATGAGGGAGATGTCTGATTTTCTGGCGATAAATGTCCAACTTCGCCGTGATTTTCAGCCACAAGCAATTAAAGCCGCCTGCCCATACACCGTAGAAGTCACAAGCTACCAGGATACATTGAGAATTCAGCCCCATTGAGGCAGTATAGACGATCGTGATTTGGGCCCGGATCGAGCAAATTGATCATGCGGAACTATCTACCCGCTTACGTACCTAAAGAAGATTTTTTGAATCAAATACGTTAAGAGAAGCATATGAAAAAAGTTGCGCTTATTACTGGAGTAACAGGTCAAGACGGATCCTACCTGGCCGAGTTGCTTCTCGAAAAAGGTTACGAAGTGCACGGTATAAAGCGCCGGGCATCCTCCTTCAATACCGACCGTATCGATCACCTTTACCAAGACCCCCATGAGTCAGATCGTCGCTTGGTCCTGCACTATGGCGACATGACCGATTCGACCGGCCTGATCCGCATCATCAAACAAATACAACCCGACGAAATCTATAACCTGGCTGCGCAGTCCCACGTTGCGGTCTCGTTCGAAGAGCCAGAGTACACTGCCAACTCGGACGCGTTGGGTGCCTTGCGTATCCTTGAGGCGATCAGGATCCTGGGGCTCGAGAAGAAGACCCGCTTCTATCAGGCTTCAACCTCCGAACTGTACGGCTTGGTGCAGGAAACTCCACAGAAGGAGACCACACCTTTCTACCCACGCTCCCCTTACGCAGTAGCAAAGCTGTACGCATACTGGATTACCGTCAACTACCGGGAAGCGTACGGTATCTATGCCTGTAACGGCATTCTCTTCAACCACGAAAGCCCGGTGCGCGGCGAGACCTTCGTCACTCGCAAGATTACCCGTGCACTCGCACGCATCAAGCTGGGCCTGCAAGACTGTCTGTATCTGGGCAACCTTGATGCACTGCGCGACTGGGGCCATGCGAAAGACTACGTCGAGATGCAATGGCTGATGCTGCAGCAAGAAACTCCGGAAGACTTCGTTATTGCAACCGGCAAGCAATACAGCGTTCGCGACTTCGTCAACGCGGCAGCGAAACACGCCGAAATCGACATTACCTGGAAAGGTCAGGGCGTCGATGAGAAAGGCTACGACGCAACCGGTAAATGCATAGTTTCCGTGGATCCGCGGTACTTCCGTCCAACCGAGGTGGAAACATTGCTGGGCGACCCAACCAAAGCGAAGCAGAAACTGGGATGGACGCCTAAAATCACCTTTGAGGATCTGGTCAATGAAATGATGACCGAGGACCTCAAGTCAGCGACCCGTGATGAGTTGGTAAAAAAGCACGGCTACTCCGTTTACGATTACCACGAGTAATAGTTAGGTGGATAAACGCGCCAAAATATACATCGCAGGCCATGCCGGTATGGCTGGCTCTGCGATCCAGCGGCGGCTATCCGCCGCTGGATTCAGCAATTTCGTCACCCGTTCGCATGCTGAACTTGATTTGACTCAACAGGCTGCTGTCGATGCTTTTTTCGCAACAGAAAAACCTGAGATTGTGTACTTAGCAGCCGGCAAGGTAGGCGGAATCAAAGCCAACAACAACTTTAGAGCTGAATTTATATATCAAAACCTGATGATAGAGGCGAACGTAATTCACAGCGCTTGGAAACATGGCGTCGAACGACTTCTTTTTTTGGGCTCCAGTTGCATATACCCGCGGGACTGCCCCCAGCCGATCCACGAAGACCACCTGTTAACCGGACCGCTGGAACAAACCAATGAACCTTACGCCCTCGCCAAGATCATGGGTGTAAAGATGTGCGAGAACTACCACCGCGAATACGGTGCAAAGTTCATAGCCGTTATGCCGTCAAATCTTTATGGCCCCAATGACAGCTACAACCTGGAAAACTGTCATGTGCTGCCGGCACTGATTAGCAAAGCCCATGAAGCAAAAATTAGCGGCGCATCAGAGTTAATAGTTTGGGGTTCGGGAAAACCAAAGCGCGAGTTCCTTTTCGTCGAAGACATGGCCGATGCTTGTCTACACTTGATGGAATCCAACGTTGACAGCGGACTATTCAATGTTGGAATGGGCAGTGATCTATCCATCCGCGAACTAGCAGAGTTAATTATGGAGGTGGTCGGGTATAACGGGCAGATCGTATACGACCAGAGCCAGCCTGACGGTACACCCCGTAAACTACTCGACATCAATCGCCTAAAGAACTTGGGATGGGCTGCCAAAACGCAACTGCGTGAAGGTATAGCATTGACCTACCAAGATTTTCTCAGCCGTCTGGATCGCCACTGAATGCATCAACCCTTGGTTACGATTACAGTCCCCTCCTTCAATCAAGGGCGTTATCTCGACGACGCCTTAAGGTCCATATTTGAACAAAATATCCCTGTGGAGGTGTTTGTTCTGGATGGTGGTTCCACCGATAACTCGGTGGAAATCATCCGTAAATGGGAACACAAGCTAGCTGGTTGGCGCAGCTATCCAGATAAAGGCCAAGCAGCTGCTATCAACGAAGGTATCCTTCAAGGTAAAGCACCGTATGTCTGCTGGCTGAATAGCGATGACTGGTTCGAGCCGGACGGACTAAAACGACTGATCAGTGCCATTGAAACAGCACCTGAGGCCTCAGCCGTTTATGGGAAATGCTGGAACGTTATTCAAAATACCGGAAAACGCAAACCGGTTTGGGTTGAGCCGTTCAGCGAGCGCAGGCTAGCGCTTCGCTGCATTATTTCCCAACCAGCGACGCTGATTCGACGATCCGCATGGCTGAATATTGGCGGCGTGAACCCCACCTTGCATATGGCTATGGACTACGATCTTTGGTGGCGACTCTTCAAAATAGTTGGCCCTCTCAAATATATCGACGCGTTTGTAGCGGTCAATCGAGAACATGAAGCGACCAAAACAAAAACTTTGCGCCGCCGCCATTATCAGGAAGCTATGGCGGTGGTGCGTAAGTATCACGGTAGCGTTCCCTTAAAGTGGTGGCTTTTTCAGCCCTACGCCGTCTGGCTCAAATCCATCTTTCCATAGCCGGAAGTTACCATGCGCATTCTGCATTTTTTTAAAACCGCCCTTCCTGACACCATGGGCGGCATAGAGCAAGTGATTGATCAAATTTGTCAGCAGTCTCATCGTATGGGGGCGACCTGCGAAGTCCTTACGCTGTCCCCCAACCCAATTCCAGCCACAATAGAAATGAACGGTTATCGGGTTCATCGCGTTAAAGAAAACCTTAATATTGCCTCAACAGGCTTTTCGTTAGAGGTTTATTCGAAGTTTAAAGAACTTGCGCGGAATGCGGATATCATTCATTACCATTTTCCATGGCCATTCATGGACTTGATCCACTTTGCCAGTTGTACCGGAAAACCCAGCGTTGTTTCATACCACTCTGACATCATCAACCAGAAATTTCTCTTAAAGCTCTACCGCCCACTCCAAAATATATTTCTGCGTAGCGTCAACCGGATCATTGTCTCATCCCCCAACTACCTGGAATCAAGTGCTGAGCTTTCTGCATTTCATGACAAAACCACAATTATTCCTATAGGTCTCAACAAGGAAAGCTACCCAATCCCCTCCACTGCTCTAACGACACGCTGGGCGGAAGAAATGAGCGAGCGGTTCTTCCTGTTTGTTGGCGTATTGCGCTACTACAAAGGGCTTCACACATTGATGGAAGCTCTCCAAGGCACTGGATACCCTATGGTCATCGTAGGAGATGGACCAAAGAAACAAGAACTCATGGCGCAAGCAAAAACTATGGGGCTTCAAAACGTCCACTTTTTGGGCCGTCTTCCAGAAGCAGACAAAGTCGCGCTAATTCAACTTTCAACAGCCATCGTATTCCCCTCGCACCTTCGTTCCGAAGCGTTCGGAGTGTCACTACTGGAGGGGGCAATGTATGGAAAGCCGATGATCTCGTGCGAGATTGGTACAGGCACTACGTACATCAACATTGCCGGCGAAACCGGGCTGGTAGTCCCACCAGAGCACCCGACAGCGCTTCGCCAAGCGATGCAACACCTTTGGGACAACCCGCAAGAAGCATTGGTAATGGGCGAAAAGGCGCAGAGTCGTTACAACCTTCTATTCACGGGGGAGCAAATGACACGAGCCCACATCGAGGTCTATCAGGACCTGCTGAACACGCAATGAAACACCAGCCCGATTTGACTCGGGCTAATGATTAGCGGATTACCTACTGCCTTCAGCTCGACCGTAGCTATCCTCGAACCTGACAATATCATCTTCCCCTAGGTAATCGCCGCACTGCACCTCAATTAATACCAAGTCAATCATCCCCGGGTTTTGCAGACGATGCGTGTGCCCAGCACGTATATACGTGGACTCATTGGTATTGAGCAAGAACCGTTGTTGGTCGTTAACGACCAATGCCATACCACTGACCACAATCCAGTGCTCACTGCGATGGTGATGCATTTGGAGCGACAACGAGCCTTGAGGTTTTACGACAATGCGCTTGATCTTGAAGCGAGTGCCCTCTTCCAAGGTAGTGTAAGCCCCCCAGGGACGCTGCACCGTAGTGTGGTCCAAGTGCGAGCAATGACCGTTTTTCTTCAACTGCGCAGTGATTACCTTGATGTCTTGGGCATGGTCTTTGTGCGCGACCAACAAAGCATCCGGCGTATCGACAATGATCAGGTTTTCAACCCCGACTAACGCGGCCAGTCGACGCTGGCTGCGCACGTAGTTGTTGGTGGAGGCATGAAGGATGGCTTCGCCTTCGATACGGTTGCCTTGCTCGTCCGCTGGCGAGAGTTCACTCATGGCCTTCCAAGAGCCAATGTCACTCCAGCCAATATCACAAGGTATGGTCGCCACTTTGTTTGAGCGTTCCATCAGTGCGAAATCGAGGGAAATGTCCGGTACTTTGGCAAAGCTTTCCGGCTCCAGATGCAGGCTGCGATGGCTGCTGCCTTGCATCACACCGGAACCAGCAAGGCACAGATCTACGGCGCTGGCGACATCCGGCGCACAGAGCGCCATTTCTTCAATAAGTGTGCCCGCACGGAAACAGAACATCCCGGAGTTCCAGTAATACTCACCGGACGCCAGGTAGTCTTTCGCAGTATCCAAATCTGGTTTTTCGACGAAACGCTTGACCTTGAAGCCGTTGACTAATGACGCGTCGGTATCTTTTTGAATGTACCCGTAGCCAGTTTCCGGATATTCGGGCTTCACCCCAAAAGTCACCAGCCAGCCGTCCCGGGCCTGCTGCGATGCAGACTCGACTGCTGCAGCGAACGCCGCCTGATTGTCGATCAGGTGGTCCGCCGGCAACACCAGCATAATCGCGTCAGGGCCGTGAGTTCGGGCCACTTCCTGCGCCGCTAATGCGACCGCAGCAGCGGTGTTGCGGCCAAAAGGCTCGAGTACGAAACCCAAGTTGGTGTAGTTCGGCGCAGTGGCAACATATTCATCAAGGGTTTTGAAGTAGAGATCACGGTTTGTGATCGTCAATACTTCTGTTACGTCATTTAACGCCAAGGCGCGACTGTATGTTTTTCGAATCAAATTGCCACCATCGGGCAATTCGATAAACGGCTTGGGATGAGCAGTACGTGAAACAGGCCATAGACGGCTGCCTGAACCGCCACAAATAATGACTGGAACGAGTGTCACGCTGTACTCCTTTACTAAATATCACATCATTTATCAGGCCAAAAACTCACCAACATAAATACTGCGGGCTCGAAGGAGGCGACTTAGAGCCTAGCTGACCCTAGACAAACCTAACCGAGAAAATGCTGGACATGAAGAAAAGCAAATCACTTTTCTTACAAAAATAGGGGCATATTCTTCACTGGATGGTAATTTTTGTCTAGGAAAAGCCGGATCTATACCCGCGCAGCTACCCGTATTCAGATGGATAAAAACTGACCTACCATTCACAACGGCTCACTTCATTGAAGATTAAGACACACCGCCTTACAAATCGTGTCATTGATCTTTATTACTTTTCTCTCGGATTTCGCACGCATCGGGATATTACGACGTACAAAAAGCTTGCAAACCGTCACCGGACATTTAGAGAAATTTCCTTCAACTATTCCGGAAACCTGCCGATAACCGATGAAAGCCTTGCGGATTGAAAACTCATGCGTAATAACCAACCCGTTACCCAGCGCGAACGTACCTTCCCCGCTCAGCAACGATTGATCTCCACCACCGACGCCAAAGGAGTGATCACCTACTGCAACGACGCCTTTGTCGAGATCAGTGGGTTCTCCCGTGAAGAACTGGTTCGCGCACCGCACAACCTGGTACGTCACCCTGATGTGCCGGCGGCGGTGTTCGCGCACATGTGGGGCACCTTGAAACAAGGCTTGCCATGGATGGGCATCGTCAAGAACCGCTGCAAGACCGGCGACCACTACTGGGTCAACGCCTATGTGACACCGATCTTCGAAGGCAGCCAGGTGGTGGGTTACGAGTCGGTCCGAGTCAAGCCCACCGCCGAACAGGTGCGCCGCGCCGAAGCCCTCTACCAGCGCATCAACACTGGCAAGTCGGCCATTCCCAAGCGTGACAAGTGGCTGCCTGTGCTGCAGGACTGGCTGCCGTTCATCCTGGTCAGCCAGCTGAGCTTCATGATCGGTGCCTGGCTCAACTCCCACTGGGGCTTCGCCCTGGCCGCCGCGCTCTCGGTGCCCCTGGGCCTGCTGGGCCTGAGCTGGCAGCAGCGCGGCCTCAAGCGCCTGTTGCGCCTGGCCGAGCAGACCACCTCCGACCCGCTGATCGCTCAGATGTACACCGACAGCCGCGGCGCCCAAGCCCGCCTGGAGATGTCGATCCTGAGCCAGGAAGCGCGCCTGAAGACCTGCCTGACCCGCCTGCAGGACACGGCCGAGCACCTCAACGAGCAGGCCCGCCAGTCCGACACCCTGGCCCACAACAGCTCCAGCGGCCTGGAGCGCCAACGGGTCGAAACCGAGCAGGTGGCCACCGCGGTCAACCAGATGGCCGCCACCACCCAGGAAGTGGCCAGCCACGTGCAACGCACCGCCGACGCAACCCAGGAAGCCAATCGCCTGACCGGCCGTGGCCGCGATATCGCCGGGGAAACCCGCGAAGCCATCCAGCGCCTGTCGGTGGTGGTGGGCGAAACCGGGCTGACAGTAACCCAACTGGCCAAGGACAGTGACGAAATCGGCGGCGTTGTCGACGTGATCAAGGGCATTGCCGACCAGACCAACCTGCTGGCCCTGAACGCGGCCATCGAAGCCGCCCGCGCCGGTGAAATGGGCCGCGGCTTTGCCGTGGTGGCCGACGAGGTGCGTCAGTTGGCACAGCGCACCAGTGAGTCCACCGGGCAGATCCATACCCTGATCGCCAAGCTGCAGCAGACAGCCGCCACCGCCGTGCAGACCATGGACGCCGGTCATCGTCAGGCCGAAGAAGGCGTGGCCCGGGTGCTGGAAGCCGACCAGGCACTGGTGGGCATCAGCGAAGCGGTGGCCAACATTACCGACATGACCACCCAGATCGCTGCCGCCACCGAAGAGCAAAGCTCGGTGGCCGAAGAGATCAGCCGCAACATCAGCACCATCGCGCAACTGGCGGACCAGACTTCGGAGCAGGCCCAGCATTCGGCCGAGCTCAGCGAAGCACTGACCCGCACCGCACACACCCAGTACTCGCTGGTGGAGCGCTTCAACCGCTAAGCCCCTAGGGCCGGCAACAAAAAACCGGAAGCCAAGGCTTCCGGTTTTTTTATGCCCGCAAATCCACCCGACAACCGTAGGAGCGAGCTTGCTCGCGATAAATCTTCACCGCGCTCCAAATTCGAAGGCCGGGTGAACGCTTCGCGAGCAAGCTCGCTCCTGCAGGATCAGCTCAACGCTTTCAGGAAGGCAGCAACCTTGAGCGCCGCAGATTCCAGATGCTGCTCATGGCTGAAACCCGAGGCCTTCAGGGGCTTGAGATCGTGATCAGCGGCCGCCAGCCAGTACAACTCGATACTGGCTGCCAATGTGTAGGCCTCGACCGCCTGGCGATTGCCCAGGGCGTCACGCTCGCCCTGCACGATCAGGCTCGGCACTGACAGATCGGCCAGATGCGCCACCCGCGGTTTTTCCGGTTTGCCGGCGGCATAGAACGGATAGCCCAGGCACACCAATGCATCGGCCTGCAGTTCATCAGCCAGCAAACTGGCCATGCGCCCGCCCATGGACTTGCCGCCCACCGCCAACACCCCAGTGACATAAGGTCGCACCAGGGCATGCACCTCGCGCCAGCATTCCAGCAGCCTGGGCGCCGGATTGGGCGGGCGTTTGCCGCCGTCCAGGCGCCGCTGGGCCATGTAGGGAAACTCGAAGCGCAAGACGTTCACCCCATGCCCCGCAAGGCGTACAGCAATATCGTTCATGAACCCACTGTCCATGGGCGCGCCGGCGCCATGGGCGAGGATCAGGGTCGGCGCCGACTGCACCTCGACGCCCTGCGCGACATCCCACAACCAGCCCCGCTCCCGCACACACTGCGCCCATTGACCCCCGTCAATACTGGCCTTGTGCTCATTGCTCATGCTTGCCTCGCTTTTAGTCTGCCTATAACTCCAGACGAAGTGAGCGCGCCTTGCCGTGCGCAGTCGCTTTCACTTCAACTGAACCGTGGATGGGGAACCATGAACACTTCTATCAGTACCGCCTACAACTACAAGGTGGTCCGCCAATTCGCCATTATGACGGTGGTGTGGGGCATCGTCGGCATGGGGCTCGGGGTTTTTCTCGCTGCCCAGTTGGTCTGGCCCGAACTCAACTTCGACTTACCGTGGACCAGCTTCGGCCGTCTGCGGCCATTGCACACCAACGCGGTGATCTTCGCCTTCGGCGGCTGTGCGCTGTTTGCCAGCTCGTTCTACTCGGTGCAACGCACCTGCCAGACCACGCTGTTCGCGCCGAAAATCGCCGCGTTCTGCTTCTGGGGCTGGCAACTGGTGATCCTCCTGGCGGCCATCAGCCTGCCACTGGGCTACACCAGCTCCAAGGAATACGCCGAACTGGAATGGCCGATCGATATTCTGATCACCATTGTCTGGGTGGCCTACGCCATCGTGTTCTTCGGCACCCTGATGCAGCGCAAGACCAAGCACATCTATGTGGGTAACTGGTTCTTCGGCGCGTTCATCATCACCGTGGCCATCCTGCACATCGTCAACAACCTGGAACTGCCGGTCAGCTTCACTAAGTCCTACTCGGTGTATGCCGGTGCGACCGATGCGATGGTGCAATGGTGGTACGGCCACAACGCCGTGGGCTTCTTCCTGACCGCGGGCTTCCTGGGGATGATGTACTACTTCGTACCCAAGCAGGCCGAGCGTCCGGTGTACTCCTATCGCCTGTCGATCGTGCACTTCTGGGCACTGATCACCCTGTACATCTGGGCCGGTCCGCACCACCTGCACTACACCGCGCTGCCGGACTGGGCTCAATCCTTAGGGATGGTGATGTCGCTGGTTCTGCTGGCGCCAAGCTGGGGCGGCATGATCAACGGCATGATGACCCTCTCGGGCGCCTGGCATAAGCTGCGCAGCGACCCGATCCTGCGGTTCCTGGTGGTATCCCTGGCGTTCTACGGCATGTCGACCTT